>Ga0268250_10000166_pt1 | contig 31705 bp, 22 predicted proteins | sample AgamicAsSfe_FD_200448 | JGI IMG/M metagenome (GOLD analysis project Ga0268250, IMG submission 200448) | Agave microbial communities from Guanajuato, Mexico - As.Sf.e (v2) (version 2) | ecosystem: Host-associated > Plants > Phyllosphere > Phylloplane/Leaf | place: Guanajuato, Mexico | collected...
GTATAAGAGACAGCGGCCTGTTGGTCTTCGCTTGAGATGGTGGAATGTAGTGGATACACATACCAATCGGCCTTGAATGAGGGATGGCTGACCAATATGTCATTGAGCTGGCGGATCTCAGCGATACCCGGAAGGAATACCAAGATGGCACTGCTAAAGCGGCTCAACTGCGAATCATACCCGACTGTCTCAATCAGACGAGTGATTAGATCGTAATCAATGGCGTACTCGTCATACGCGGAGAGCACACTACGTGTGGCCGGACTGTAACCTGGTAGTTTGCTGGGGATACCGGATTTATCGCTTGTGATATCGTCACCCTCGTCATCATCGCTTGTAGCGGTGTTTTTGGTCACATCAGATGCTCCAGTATAATTGGTCAACTCAACCGCATCCTCCAGGTATCGAGTCTGAACTGGGAAGGTACGACCTGGTACTGTGAGGATTGGCGCGTCGTTAAGATACCTTGAGAACTTTGCGGCATCTACCGTAGCGCTCATTAATATGACCTTGAGTTCAGGTCGGCGTTCCATGAGTGATCGAAGGATAACAAGAAGGAAATCTGTGTCGATGGATCTTTCGTGGACTTCATCGATGACCAAATGTGTGACCTCTTGTAGCCCTCCAGATGATTCTAGCATTCGCAATACCACACCAACAGTTGCGTATATCAAGCGAGTCTGTGAAGACGTCTTTGATTCAAGGCGAATTGCATATCCTACAAGTGAGCGCATTGATCCAAGGTCCTTGGGTCCTTCGCCAAGTTCCTCGCTCACACGTTGCGCAAGCGAAATTGCAGATATACGTCTTGGCTCTGTACAATAGACCTTGCATGACCTGCCTTGTGAGAGCTCGTGCTCGAGGACGAAAGCCGGAATTTGTGTACTCTTTCCACAGCCAGTCTCACCGCAAATGATTGTAACCTGATTCTTGTCGATTGTTGACAAGATAGAGTCCCTAAAATTAAAGACTGGGAGGTTCATCCGTCCAACAAGCATACGTTGGTATGATGAAGTTGAAGCTTTTGCAGCCCACAATTCTCTCAGACCGTCGTGATGTCGCACCGGTGTGCTATAGCCCGAGTTCGATGCGCTCGAGCTTGTAGCCGCCTGAGCGCGCATCTTAAAGCGATTTGTAAGCACGACACCATCTGATTCTTCGTTCTCGATCTGATCCTCGATGATCGAACGGTAATGTTTGATAGCATCACGATCTTCCGCGTCTAGGCGTGTCTTGCGGCGCTCTAAGAACTCCCTGTAGACGTCTCTCCAGTTAGACGGAAGCCGGAGGTAAACCTTCTCTTCTTTCGGTAGAGCAGCAGAGATTGAGAAGAGTGCAGCGACAGATATGAAGCTTTCACTTTGCTCAACCGATACAGCAGCGATTTCAGTCGCCTCGAAGATGATTTGCTTCCGGTACGGAGTACAAACAACCCCAGCAATATCGGTGTCGTACTCGATGTCTTGTTCCTTCGACCAGGTGATGGTCACCGAGTGCCGACAAGTATACGTTGTGGGTGAGACCATTTTGTAAGATAGTCGCGCTCCAGCATCCCTGCGGTTGTTAGTCAATGTCTGCAGGGTAGTTAGAAAACCAACCTTGATCTCATGGCCTCTTCAAGCACTTTGCGAGGAGACACTCCACTCATTTTGCCAAAGTCACGTAGTGCTATATTGTCGGAGTCTGTGCCGTTGGACGTAGCCTCGGGAGCGGACGTTGCATCGGGTACTGCAAACATGCCTCCTAGTAGATCAGCGTCCTCTTCACCATCGCGCTCGCTTGGAGAAGCTGCTGGTACGGGACTGGCTTCAACCTTTGCAGATACTGAAAGATCTAAAGTGGTGTCGTTATCTTGCACTCGAGGATTACTAGACTGTGAGCCATTTTGTTGCCTCTTCTCAGCTTGACTCTGTGCGATTTGATTACGCTTTGCGGGCCACTGCGCTTCAGCTTGGTATTCGTCAAAGAGAGGATCAGACGTAATTTGCTGCAACTGGGAGAGCAGTTTCCGAACAGCTGGAGTCTGCGTAGGCACAGGCGCGGATTTCTTAGATTTAGATCCCTTTGGCTTCCGTGTGGACGCATCGACGAGCTGTGGATCAATCTCAAACAGCTTGCCCTTGATCTTCAGATACGCAGGAATAAGTTCGTCGGACTCAAGGTCGCTATCGAGGTCACTGACGTAGACATCCGATTGGCTAGACTCTGCCTGTGCTGGGGCTTTTACGGGTGCGGAAGGTGAGGCTCCAGACATGGTGTTTCCGTTGGTGGACCGCTGAGGCGGCGGTGTCGGAGGTCGAGAAACATCAAGGGACTCGAGTCCTGACCGTCTGGGTTGCGATTCTTCATATGAGAAAGAGTGGTCCTCGCATTGGTCCAAAGCAAGCCACTCTAGCGCTTCTTGAAGACCCCAGATACCAGAAGACGCATCAATGCTTGCAGCATTGGCACAAAGCCATCTCAAGACGGGCTGAATATGATCCTGAGAGAAACCTAGCTCACGCAAGGTAAGATCAAGGGTCCAAAGCTTGGACATGGCATCCTCTTCAGTCAGGGTCTTGAGAAGGGACTGCTGTCCCTGCCTCCTGTTGGAGTCGTTCGACTCCGCCTGGGCTAGGAGAATAATGCTATCTAAGATCTCACTGGGAAGCCAATCGTGGACCGTCATGGCATGCGACTGGCTGCGGAGGAGCCTACGGTCCGTCTGGAATTTGGAGACATATCGACTAGATTCACGGCGGACCTTAGGTGCGTGCTTCTCAACAAGCAGTTGGAGTTCATCGCGCTCTAGCTGGGCCTCGAGTTCCTCGGGAGTGGGTGCGACCTCTGGCTTGGGCGCTTCGGCCGTCTGGGACGTCGTCGGCGCATGTGTGGGCTCTGGTGCAGTCGCGCTTTCCTTATCCGGTGCCTGAACGACTTGCTTGGCTGGGACGTCTGCAGCAGTCTTTTCTGGCTTGGGCTTGCTCGCAACCGACGTGGTCGCGAAGCCTCGAGCGGGGTTGCCGGCGGGCTTCTTTTTCTTCGCCATGGCTAAAACTCGGAGTTTGGTTGAGTGGTTGTAATGTGAGTGCAGGGGTCTCAGGCGGGCTTCCGTATGGAGTATATCGGAGCTTGATCCCGGGCGAGATCAAGGTTGGGTGGATTGTCGTAGCTGGTGGGACGCATAAGGGCGCAGTGTTCCAGGAGAGGCAGTCAAGTGGTTGTCGAGGGCGGAAGTGCCAGTGGGGGTTGGGTTGGGTGATGAATGGTGCTCCACTCTCCGATGTCATCGCCCTAGCAAATAAACGAGAACTCTTGGCAACTTCGCGATACTTTCGCCGGCAAGCACCCCGCCATAACACCCCGCAATCCGCTTTCACATGTGGACTGGACGACATGGCTGCTGTGAATGGGGACGCTGAGTCGCGGGCCATAAGCCGCGACGAGCTGCGGCCGAAGCTCATCACAAGCTCCACCAAGCGCCGAGTCAATGAGCTCTCGGGACTGCAACACCAGGTGGCGGACGACTGTGAGTGCCTTTGACGACTACGCAGAGGGCGATATCAGCTGACCAGAGACCTTTCACATAGCGCTCGTCACAGCCGACCTCCAGGCGCTCCTCGAACTACTCTTCGAAACATACCCGCTGTACGACGACCGCGAATCACGACGAGCGGTCGAAGGCGTCCTCAAGTCGCTGGTCAACGGGCCACATGGCGACAAGGTGCTGCCTCCGATCGTCAAGTTTCTGACAAACGAATGTTCCAAAAAGGCAATCGCACACGCCAACGCGTTTGTGCTGAACGACTGGTGCTCGGTGTTGCTGCTGCAATTTGCAAAATCGCCTGAGCGGTGGGCCAAGCATGGACTGGATGTGGCTCTGGCGAATGCGCGCGTGCTAGAGACGTGCGTGGGTGCTGGCGGCGACCGGCGAGCTGGCCGCATCTCAATAGCGGCCCTCGTTTCGACGCGCCGCGCCCTGCGCGCCATCTTCCGCTCCGAGGCCATTGGCAAGGACGCTCATTCCAAACTCATCACGACCCTCACCGCAAAGGGCAGCGCGCCCACGGCTGGAAACGCTGTCTTCCTTGGCGTCATTGCCGGCGTCTCGTCCCGTCTCGAGACCGTTAAGCCGCTCCTCGAAGCCCACAAACAAGACTACTACACATATTATACGAGGGAGATTGTGGGATCAAGGAGCCAGCTGCCTGATCACATTTCCAATGCGCTGCACGACTTCTTTGACAGCTTCCCTACACTGGAAGAGCTGCGCAAGGATGTCATACCACCCATCGAAAAGGCCTTGCTGAGAGCGCCGGAAGTGGTGCTTAACGACATTGTCTCACCCATGTTCCTGGCCCTTCCGGAAACCATGGACCTCTCTGACATCCTGCTGGGAAACATGCTGAAGCCGTTGCTTTCAAATGTCAAATCGAGCAATGCCGCAATCCGAGCAGGCGCCTTGCGAACTTTCAAAGCCTTGGCTTCGCGATCAAAAGATGATGCCAAAATTGACAAGGTGGCAGATGAAGTGCTTACCCCATTGAAACAAGGCAAAGTATCCGGTGTTGACCAGAAAGTTCTGCATGCTCAGATGCTTTCAGCACTACCTGAATCGATATCCTTGTCAAAGAAGATACCAGCAGGTATCGCTCCAGTCGCTCTGAAGGAGCCAAGCGAGCCAGCTGTCGTAGCCGAAGTGTCCGCAATGACAACCCACTTGAACTTTGGCTTAGCTAATGGAGTATCCCTCGACAAAACTGTCTCGGATGCATTTATCAAGGGTATGGGTGATAAGCGTGTGCCCGTCAAGCGCCTCTGGGCTATTCGTGCTGCGGATATCTGGTGGGGTCTTTCCGACGAGCAACAATCCCAACCAGACGTACTTGCATTCTGCCAAACCACCCTACCAAAACTCATTGAGATCTGGCAGGAAGTCAACGCGAACCCCTTGCCTGCAACGCAAAGTGGATTGGTCGCGGTAGGACACTATGCGACCGCGCTTCTCATCGATAGGGTACAGAACATGAAGGACGAGAAGCTTGGATCTATCCATAAGAAATCCGATGTCATCTCCCAATCGCTGGCCACGCAACCAAAGCCTTCCATTCATCTCAACCCCAAAGTATATTCGAAGCTGTCTTCCGAAGAGGATGTCTCGATTGCGCTTCGCGCCCTAAAAGCACTTGCCCCCGAGGTCACTCAAGCTTCAAAAGAAGTCGCAGATGCATGGGCGCAGGCATTCATCTTCCTGATTGTTGCTCCCAGCGTCTCTGCTAAAGCCAAATCCGCTGCTAAACAAGCCCTAACGCAATCATATCTCCAGACCTCTCCAGATAAGATCAGCAACATCATCGTAGAAGGGTTATGGTCATGGTACAGGTCCAGTGAGAAGGAAGACAAGGATAGTGCGGCATTCGCATCCAAGGCAAGCTCTGTTGAACTTGGGGCCGTGTTGGGCTGCATATGCCTTTCTCCAGAGACAGTAAAGAATCACAACGCAAGCGTGGACGATGCAAGCCTGCAAAAGCAGGCTATGAACCTTATTGTGTTAGCAAGGAAAGAAATTATCCCAAGGGTTTCTTGGATCGACCAGTGCCTTCGCATGGGTGTAGATCCAGGTCAGCTTGTGCGGGATAATCTGCAAGAGTTTGTGAACACTATCAACGAAGCAACTGAGGTACCACTTTCATTCCACTCTGCCTAACAGCTTGTTGCTAACGCGCAATACAGAACAAGGACAATGAGCCATTGCCTGCTATCAACGCAGCGGCCTACAGTGCTTATACCGACATGGCTTTCGTGGCTCCAGAAGCTGCCTTGCCAGCCGTGATCAAACAGTTCAGTCAAGATCTTGACCCGAAGCAGATGGAATCTGTAGGACCAACCGAAGCTGCCATTTTCCGTACACCAGAGGGAACGCCCTACATTGATGTTCTGTCGAAAAAGGCTCCTGTAGTCATCGACAAGAACACAAAAGACTACGATACGCTAAAGTGGGAGGAGGAGCTGCGAGCTCAGCTTGCACAGAAGAAGGGTCAAGCCAAGAAACTCAGCGCAGATGACCAGGCCAAGGTTAACGCTCAGCTGGCGAAAGAGGCTGCCATAAGGAAAGAAGTGGCGGCCACAGAGCACAGGATGAGGCGAGGTGTGGGTATCATCCGCAGTCTTGCTACTGGACCTCCTACCGAGGCAGAGCAATGGATGGGACCGGCCGTAGATCTCTTGATTCAAGCCATCCGTGCTGGCGCTGGTCTTCTGCTGGGAGACATTCCCGCGACCGCTTTGATATCCTGTTCCGAGCGGATATCCAGCCGTCTGGGCACGATGCGACCATTTATCGGCGTAGCAGTACTACGAACGATTGGGTCCATACAGCTTGCTAGCGAGTACGAAGATGAAGACCTGGGTGGTAAGTTCATATCGATTGCGGATTAACAGTAAAATTATACTAACCATGCTAGATCTGGTAACGCGTGTCCTATACCGTCTTCGCTTCTTGAGCGAGCAAAGGCCACTTGATGCAGTGTCTCTAGCATATTGTTTCCCTCTATTGTTCCTTGTATTAGAGAAGGGTGGCATAGGCAAATCTGCAGCTGAAGAAGCCGACGAGCAACTCATCCTAGCCATCGAAGTGTTGACCTTCCACACCAACTCCTGTAAGCTCCTGAAGGTACACAGGTAGATCGTTTTGCTAATATCCGATAGGCACTGACCCACGTCTGCCGCGAAAAGCCTTATTGGAGATTCTGGTATGGTCGTTGCAGAAGTACCAACAGCACTACAAGATCATCAAGGACTGCATTACCAACCTGGCTAGCGGCCTAGCTCCCAACATTGACAACGATGAACTGGGCGCCCTGCTGCGTGGTACCATCGCACCTGAGACTGGTGTCCGAACTGCGATCCTGCAAGCCATTGATGCTGAACTGGACATGAACGATTTGAAGTTTAGTGAGGAGATCTTCATCGCATGCCACGATGACGAGCCTGAAAATGCTGAGCTTGCCCGGACAATCTGGGAAGAAAACGACCTAGAGCTTAAAGCAGATGCTGGTGTGCAGCTGCTGCCCTACCTGGACTCTCTCGACAAACCGCTCAGGAGGGCGACTGCACGAGCTATTGGCGAGGTTATCACCAAGTTTCCTGATACATTTGACGACATCCTACGTAGGCTTCGGGAGACATACGCAGAAAAGGCGAAGCCACGCGTTCCAGAGCGTGACGAATATGGCATGCCGCGAAAGGTTGATCTACGCGACCCCTGGGAGAGCAGAGATGGTATCGCGCTTACCTTCAAGGAAATGACACCAGGTTTCAAGCCCGACGATCTTGTGGATTTCTTGAACTTCTTAATCTACGAGGGCCCCTTGGGAGACAGAAGCCCAGCTGTGAGAGAAGAATTGATTGAAGCAGCAACCTCGGTGATCACCGTCAAAGCCCAAACCAAGGTCGAACCTCTCATGGAGCTTTTCGAGAACGCTCTCGAAGCTCCTGATCGCAAGTCAGAAATGTACGATCAAGTTAACGAAGCAGTCATTATTCTGTATGGTGCATTGGGTCGTCACTTGGCTGCCGGCGACGAGCGAGTTCCAAAGGTCGTGCAAAGACTGCTGGCGACTCTCAGTACACCTTCGGAGACTGTGCAATACGCCGTTGCTCAATGTTTGCCACCTCTAGTACGAACCTCAGAACAAGAGGTTTCGAACTACATCAACCAAATGATGGATCAACTTCTCACATCGAAGAAGTACGCCTCGCGTCGCGGTGCTGCTTATGGTCTTGCGGGTATCGTACGTGGTAAGGGTCTGGGTCTGCTCAAAGAACATCGCATCATGTCTACGCTCAAAGGAGCTAGCGAGAACAAGAAAGATCCCAACCAAAGGCAGGGAGTGTACCTGGCATATGAGCTCTTCTCCTTGATCCTCGGTCGCCTGTTCGAGCCCTACGTTATTCAATTAGTACCGCAACTGCTCGTGGGCTTTGGCGATACTAGTACAGACGTTCGAGAAGCCTGCTTGGATGCTGCCAAGACCTGCTTCTCCTCGCTTAGTTCCTTTGGTGTCAGACAGGTTCTGCCGATACTCTTGGAAGGTCTCGACGAGGATCAGTGGCGTAGTAAGAAGGGTGCTTGCGACTCTCTAGGAGCCATGGCCTACCTAGACCCCAGCCAGCTAGCTCTAAGCTTGCCAGAAATCATCCCGCCCCTTACCGTCGTATTGACAGACAGTCACAAGGAAGTACGAGCTTCAGCCAACCGAAGCTTGCAGCGATTTGGTGAAGTCATCAGCAACCCCGAGATCAAGAGCGTTGTCAACATCATCTTGAAGGCTCTCAGCGACCCAACCAAATACACAGACGATGCCCTCGATGCTCTCATCAAGATTCAATTCGCACATTTCCTCGACGCGCCTTCTCTTGCTCTCGTGGTTCGTATTCTGGAACGAGGTCTAGGCGATCGATCTGGAACCAAGCGAAAGTCCTCACAAATCATTGGCAGTTTGGCATACCTTTCGGAAAGGAAGGACCTCACATCTCATCTGCCCATCTTGGTCGCTGGACTAAGGGTCGCGATTGTGGACCCTGTACCGGCTACGCGTGCTACTGCTTCAAAGGCGCTCGGATCCCTAGTGGAGAAGCTTGGAGAGGATGCCCTACCAGATCTCATTCCAAGTCTCATGTCTACACTCAAGTCCGACACCGGTGCTGGAGACCGACTTGGTTCTGCCCAAGCTCTTTCAGAGGTCCTCGCCGGTCTTGGAACTGGACGCCTGGAGGAAACACTACCCAGTATCCTGCAGAACGTGGCCAGCAACAGGGCTTCTGTCCGCGAAGGCTTCATGTCCTTGTTCATCTTCTTGCCGGTCTGCTTCGGAAACAGTTTTGCCAACTACCTCAGCAAGATCATTCCTCCTATTCTTGGCGGTCTTGCAGACGATGTGGAATCGATTCGAGAGACTGCCCTGCGCGCTGGTCGTCTCTTGGTCAAGAACTTTGCTACCAAAGCTATCGACTTGCTGCTACCTGAGCTGGAGAGAGGTCTTGCAGACGACAGCTACAGGATTCGTCTTAGCTCCGTCGAGCTTGTTGGAGACCTACTCTTCAACCTCACTGGTATCAGTGGCAAGGTGGAAGAGGAGGAAGTCGAAGAGGGCGCCAAGGAGGCCGGTCAATCTTTGCTCGAAGTCCTCGGAGAAGAGAAGCGCAACAAGGTCTTGTCTGCACTGTACATCTGCAGATGCGACACATCCGGTTTGGTGCGGACAGCATCTATCAACGTATGGAAGGCATTGGTGGCCAGCCCACGTACTCTACGCGAGCTTATCCCTACACTCACCCAACTTCTCATCCGTCGTTTGGCAAGCTCGAACATGGAGCAGAAGGTCATTGCCGGAAACGCGCTTGGAGAGCTCATTCGAAAGGCAGGAGATGGTGTACTCGCCACTCTACTGCCTACGCTCGAAGAAGGTCTACACACCACCGATACAGACGCCAAGCAGGGTATTTGCATCGCCCTTCGCGAGCTCATCGCAGCCGCCTCGCCAGAGCAGCTGGAAGATTACGAGAAGACTCTTATCCAGGTTGTTCGAACTGCTTTGGTGGATCCCAACGCGGATGTGCGGGAAGCAGCTGCCGAAGCCTTCGATGCTCTGCAACAGATCTTCGGCAAGAGGGCTGTCGACCAAGTTCTGCCTTACCTACTCAATCTTCTGCGTTCGGATGACGATGCGCAGAACGCGCTCTCCGCGCTTCTCACCCTCCTCACAGATCAAGCGCGATCCAACATTATCTTACCAAACCTTCTGCCTACGCTGCTTACCTCGCCTATGTCTGCCTTCAATGCCCGCGCTATTGCGTCGTTGGCTGAGGTCGCAAGCTCCGCTATGACCAGAAGACTGCCGAACATCCTCAACACCATGATGGACAATGTCATCGCGTCCAAGGACGAGGAGCTCAAGTCAGAGCTCGAGACAGCTTTCGACACGGTACTGCTATCCGTGGATGAGTTTGATGGTCTTAATACTGCCATGAGCGTCATGTTGGCCTTGTCGAAACATGATGATGAGCGGAGACGTGCGCGTGCCGACATGCATCTGGCCAAGTTCTTCGCAGACGCCGACGTCGACTTTTCAAGATACTACCCCGACCTTATCCGCGCACTCCTCATCTCCTTTGGCGACAGCGATACAGAGGTTGTCAAGGCTGCATGGACTGCCCTCAGCACTCTTACGAGCAAGCGTCTGCGGAAGGAAGAGATGGAGTCGCTTGTTATATCGACTCGTCAGACACTCAACCAAGTTGGTGTTGCTGGTGCAGATCTCCCTGGATTCTCGCTTCCCAAGGGCATCAACGCTATCCTGCCTATCTTCTTGCAGGGTCTCATGAATGGTTCAGTAGATCAGCGAGTCCAAGGTGCCCTGGCCATTTCCGATGTTATCGATCGCACCAGCGCAAAGTCACTGCAGCCATTCGTCACTCAGATTACCGGACCTCTCATTCGTGTGGTTACCGAGCGTTCTGTCGAAGTCAAGGCAGCTATCCTGCTCACACTCAACAACTTGCTTGAGAAGATCCCAACCTTCCTCAAGCCTTTCTTGCCCCAACTTCAACGCACGTTCGCCAAGTCGCTTGCGGATACTTCTTCGGATATCTTGCGAGCGCGTGCGGCAAAGGCTCTTGGTACCTTGATCAAGCTTACACCGAGAGTTGATCCGCTTATCGCTGAGTTGGTGACTGGATCCAAGACAGCCGACGAAAATGTCAGGACGGCTATGTTGAAGGCTTTGTTTGAGGTGGTGAGCAAGGCAGGCAAGAACATGAGCGAAGCAAGCAGGAATGCCATCTTAGGTCTCATCGATAACGAAAGCGATGATTCTAATGGTAAGTTCAGTAGAGACTTGACCCTGTCTACAGTTACTGACACAATACAGATGCAATGGCAATTACAAACGCTCGACTTCTGGGCGCTCTTATCAGCTGTCTCCCGGAGGAAATCGCGTCCAGCCTGCTCAAGGCCAGAGTACTTACTACCCACTACAACAAAGCTTCTGTCCTGGCACTCAACGCCATCCTGCTAGATGCCCCAGAAGCCTTGACAGAATCCTTTGCAGACGACACCGTATCCGTAATCTGCCAAGGAATCAGCCACGCACAGCCGTTCATCTCGGACAACTCTATTCTCGCCGCTGGTAAATATCTGCTCTCGGAAAAGAGCAACAAGAGCTTCGACCACACCAAGCCTATATTCGAGGCTCTGGCGCCAGTGGTTGAGCCTGGACATCCTGTGGATACAAGGCGATTGGCACTCGTGGTGCTGCGCACAGTTGCGCGCGAGCACAATGACCTTGTCCGTCCGCATATTCCCTTACTCATCCCAGTGGTCTTCGCATCAGTTCGCGACCCTGTTATCCCAGTCAAGCTATCTGCCGAGGCAGCGTTCCTTGCTATCTTCTCGGTTGTGGATGAGGAGGCTGCTGTGTTCGACAAGTACATGGCTGGGCCTGGAAAGACGCTGTCGGCCGGTCAACAACGCAGTATGGGAGACTACTTCAAGAGGGTGGCTATGAGGCTGGCTGGGCAGGCTAGGGAGAGGAAAGAAGCTGAGGGTGGAGCGGGTGGTTTGGGCTTGTCGAGTGATGAGATGGAGGATGAGAGGGAGATTTGGAGTGTGGGCAAGGTGGAGTTGGGGGATGTGTTTGGTGAAAACTAGGGATGTTCTGTGGTAGATGGGGGATGTGCTTGATGAAAACTGGTGAAGCCGTATGGTAAACAGGATGGTGTTTATGGTACAAAAGCGACTGCACTGGCATTTGGACGGTAGTGTATAAGAGGTGGTTTCATCTTATTGTGCAGCTGCATAGCGAATGAATTCAAAGTTTAACAATCTGACTCTGACCTTGGAGTGATGTGTGAGATGTGCAAAGGTTGGGGGTTTCATGGGACTCGTTAGCTTGCCCCCAGCAACAACTCCGCAAGACCCCCGAGCTCTGACCTCACGCTCTCCACGCCTGTATGCCAGTCCATCAGCGTAGGCCCCGCACAACGCCTCCTGCATCTGCCCGTCATCGGGGAACACTTACCAACCCTCGCGCGACTCTATCGACGCCTCTATCGAGTCGTCCACGCCCCACCGTCGCTCTCCCGCCGCTTGTGGCCGTCTCCGCAATCCGCACGCGCACCCGTCCAGCTGCGCGACCATCTCGCAACGCGCAACCATTCCCACGCATTGAGCGCCACGACGGCGCGCATCCACGGCCATCATGGCAGGCACGATACGGCCCAATGACATGAATGTCTCGACCACGCCGACACTCTCCACGGGCACCCTGCCCAACCTCACATCCCTCAACACCGACCTCACCAAGAAGCCCAACGCGCCGCGCGCCCCCCGCATAGACGTCGAGCCCCTATACTCGGCAGTCAAGGGCTCGATAAGCGATGTCGACTGGACCACGTACAAGAAGACCCTCTCCTTTTTCCTCCTCGGCAACCTCAATCAAGAAGAGCTGTCCCACAAGCTCGGCAAGATCCTGACCACGCCCGCCCTCGAACACGCTCACAATGCTCTCTTCACAGCCATCTACGCCAACATATGGCGCGATCCGCCCGAAGCAGGCATCGCGAGCTGGGTGTCGAGTAGTGATAAGCCGACAAGCGGGACGGTCAAGGGGACGGGGGATGAGAGCGAGAAGAGGCTCAAGCATGAGGTTATGCAGTTGAGTCGCAGGGAAAGAAAGAGGCTCAAGGGCATACCTGCTGGGGAAAGCCCGCTGAGTACGGGGTTGGAGGGCGCGGGTAGCGGCGCCAATGGGCCGGCGCAGGAGTACGTTGATGCGAGACGGGCGAAGCAGTTGGATGTTGGTCCAAGCAGTAATCAGGGGGGTGGGTTTGGAAAGACCAGTACGTATACCTTCATTTCTATTCTCTTCACAGCAGGGCGTGAAGTGAACTAACACGACGAATAGACTGGGAACTCGAAATTCGCAAACGCTACACTTCGGCCCTGTCTGTCGAAACCCACGAGTTCCCTACGGCAACTACCATATCCTACCGGCTCTTACCTATATGCTACGAGTTTGGTCTGCCTCAGGGTCACACATCTGATTGTCCTGACTACCTCAACATCGCAACGGAAACGTACATCAAAGAAGCGCTAGCAAATTTACTCGGAAAGGTCGCCAACAACGGTCCCGGGTACGTCCGAACGGGCGAATTCAAGAAGAAGCTTGCGAGAGAAGAACGCCTTGTCGAACGGGGTGAATTGGCAAGGGGCACGGCAGGCGAGCTACCAGTCGAAGCCGAAGAGCGACGGAAGAGAAAGTTATTATGCATGGAAGACTTGCGTCTGGCGCTTGCACTGGGAGACTCGTATCTAGGACAAACACCCTTCATCGCAGGTTCAGTTATGAACTCGCGCTTCCTCGACACCGAAGGCATCGAGGACATTTACGATCCGCCCCGGAAACCCGTGCTAACGAATGGCGTTGGTATTAACGGCACCGGCACCGCAAATGGCATCAATGGTATCGGCAATGCAGGGAAACTTGATCTCAATGGTGAGACATGGACGATCGATTTCGGGGACCCCATGCAAATTGACGACGAAGTGGGTATGCATTGGCAAGGTGGTAGTGTGCAGGACATGGCCGAGATGGACGATGCGCTCGATGATGTTTTGAACCTTGGAGATCTTTAGCATGGCTCAGAGGTACGGTCACGGAATGAAGGTGGAGAAGACGAGGGACAAAATATTTGTAGAGGGGCGTGGGTGATGCATGGTGGCGTTACTAGACTTGTTGAGGAGGAGAGATTGCTTGCACCGCTTGAGCATTGGTGGGCGTTTCGAGGTTGTTTGGGGTTATTTTCCTGCATGGCAACGGTGTTGAGGGGTTGATAAAGGCGCGATCATGGGACGATACCCTATTTATTTGTTTCTTATTGGGGATCTTTGTTTTCGGTAGCATAGCTCGCAGTGTGTATATCGCCGAGTATTATTGTTTCGCCTACGTAGTTGAATGAAGAACAGTCTATATCTCACAAATGTCTTTTATGTTGTGCATGGGGTTTGGTCGTCTCATTGCATAACAGCCCTCGCATCCCACACCAGAACCCTTTCATCCCAACCCGTACTGGCACACCACCCTTCCGCCCCAAACAGACACCAATCCACACCCGTCACAAACTCTGTATGCCTCCCCATCCTCCCCATCTCCCTTCCTCCGCCATAAAACATCGGGTCCTCCAGCATATTCTCCTGCTTCACAGACCCTACGCCCATGGCACTGCCATCTGTCCACACCCGACACGTCATATCGTAGCTCGCAGATAGTAGAATATCAGATAAATGCGGACTCCAGCTCAACTTCCTTACCGCATACTCGTGCCCTGGGAGAACAGCAACGGGTCCAGCCTGCGGCATTCTAATATCAAAAGTACGTATCACGCGGTCCACGCCGGCTGTTGCAACAATGGTATCGCGGTATTTATTCCAGTCGTGTGTCAAGGCCTCTGCGGGCGCAATTCCAATACTGGCTGCTTGGCCCATGCGCGCCTTGGGCGGTTGGTGTATCGGGACGTTCATGGTTAGGTGGTTGGACGCACTCGCTGGTGTGCGCAAATCGAAGACGCGGAGGTGGCTGTCTGACGATACGCTACTCAACACACTGGCGTTGTGCGGACTGAAAGATGCGGAGTAGGTGCAGGAATGTGTTGGTAGGGTCGTGATGCTCGCGTCTGAGTTGGGGTTCCAGATCTTGATGCAGCCGTCCCAGGAGGAGGAGAGGAATGTGTCTTTGGCCACGAGGTTCCAATGCACGGCGAAGACTTCGCGGGCGTGCTCTTGCCACGAGGCGATGGGGTACGTGGGCACATTGATGTCGAAGAGTTTTACGGAGCCGTCGCCGCAGGCGGTCAGGAGCTGGTTCTCGTGGGATTCGGACCAGGTGCTGTCGAAGAGGGAATCTTGGGTGTCGAACCTAAGGTTGGGGATGTTAGCATGCGAAAGATGTTGGAAAAGTAGCTGGGTGCTAAGAGTTCCCACGCACCACTTCTCGGCTACTATGCCATTTGCTGTAAGACCTAGTATGTATAGTCGTCCATTTCCGACGAGCCCGAAGTTGGCAGAGGTTGCGACTGCGATGCGGGAATCAAAGAATGGGCTGTATTTGACCGAGTAGCCGTTGAAGCCCTGTGTTCGAAACTCGAGCATGACGAAGAATCCAAGAGGATAATGGTAGCAGACTATGGCGCGTGGAGTATATGTAGGGGCCGGCGCGTCATGTCGCGCTGGGATGAAATGCTGGTGTTGTGCTGCTGCATGGTTGCAGATGACGATGTGGATGAGACCGAGGCCTGGCGCTTTGGATATGGCGGGGCTGCATCGGGACTCGGGCTGTCCCGTGACAACGCGTCTGGCTGTAACGGTCGCCACCATCAGGAGCTCCGTATGCGTTAGCGAATCATCACGACACTATGAGTGCCATCGTGATCAACTGCAATCGACATGGACGCGTTCGTGTCGCGAAAGAGGAAGTGGGCTGAACAATCACCAAAGTCGGTAGAGAATATAAGCGTGCAGCAAGAAGAGGACTCTACCGACTTCAAGCTGGCTATACTGGCATCTCTACACCCCAAACTCGACGAAGGCACCCTGCTTGAAGCATTGCTCGCCGCTGATGGACATGTGGAACAAGCCTCGGAGTCGTTATCGCAGCCGAGGAAGCGGCCTGCATCATCTACAGTTGGCTATCAATCATCGTTGAGCTCGTATCGCATTACTCCGGCCAACGGGACATCCACGAAAAAGCCAATGGTAAAGAAAGGGAAGACACTGTTTCTTTACAGCCCAGAGGATGTTGAAGCACACACGCCTTGCTCCATCATCCATAACTTCCTCCCCGCAAAGCAAGCAGAAGCACTGCTGTCTCAATTGTTGGAAGAAGCGTCCTCGTACAATAGGTATAAGTTCAAGCTGTTCGAAAGAGTAGTTTTGAGCCCGCACACGTATTCCTTCTACGTCAACAGCCTAGAAGAGGCAGAAAAACAGAAGACGGAGTACATTTACAACGGCGGCGAGCTCGAGGTGAGAAAGCCCAGAAGAGTCAGCATCATAATGTTAACATCGGCCAGGATGTCCGGCAAAGCACATCAGAAATGCTCAACGCATGTCCCCAGGTTGAAGAGGCCGTCAACCGCGAAATCCAACGCAGGATCCGCGACTTCTACCCCTCCGGCAAGAAACTCAAATACCAATCCCCTCACCCATGGAAAGCCAACACAGCCTTTGTGAACTGCTACGATGGACCACAAGAAAGCGTCGGCTACCACGCGGATCAATTGACCTACCTTGGCCCAAGAGCCATCATTGGCAGTCTAAGCCTGGGAGTAGCGCGCGAATTCCGCGTTCGCAAGATCCTCGCCGAAGACGACTCTGTGCACCGCAAACAAGACGGCTCACTGGCCGATGCGCAGGGCCAGATTAGCATCCACCTGCCGCACAATTCGCTCCTGGTCATGCACGCCGAGATGCAGGAGGAATGGAAACACTCGATAGCTCCGGCTCAAGCTATCGATCCTCACCCACTTGCAAAGAATAAACGGCTGAATATCACGTATCGTTTTTACAAGGATAGTTTGCATCCGAGGTATACGCCAAAGTGCAAGTGTGATGTTCCGACTGTGTTGAGGTGCGCGACGAGGAAGAAGGAGAGTAGAGGCAGGTACATGTGGATGTGTCATGCAGGTTATGTGCCGGGGAGGGAGAGCTGCGGATTTTTCCAGTGGGCAGAGTTTGATGAGGATGGGGAGCCGCCGTGGGCTGGGAAGATCAAGAAGGAGGAACGAAGGAGTGGGGAAGAAGGAAGAGCTGGTGTTGAACATGGTAAGAAAGAGTGATGAGCCTACACATCCCTCTGGAGATGAGTGGCGCCCTCTCAGTGATCGTTAGGCGCGACTTCCAGAGGATCAAACGCAGATGTAATCTGCATATCGTCTCGTAGTCCTCTTGCAACGTTTGCAGACTCTGACCAAGGTGGTGCAACGACTACTTTTGAGCACAAGTATCAATACCGCTGGTACACTACACTGGACAACAAATCGGAACTTTACTCGGACCTATTCTACCGCCATACCAACCAAACATGCCACCTCTCTTCCCCTACCAAGCCATCATGCTCCGACCACAGATCGATCGAACCGGAGACCACATACCACTGTCAACCTCTCCGCCAGCCAATGAGATACTGGATAGTCTTCTCACAGGCTATCTTTGGGGCTGTCTCCTTGTGGCTTTGTTTCTCGTCGTATACTTCGCCATCAGCTTCTGTGTCTGGGCGATTGGGGCGGCGCTGACTACTATCGATACGGTAATGGACCGCCTTCGACCACGCGATGTTCACCCGGGCGCCCACACGGATGCTGTGTTGATGGCATCCCCCTTGTCCAAGACGTACGAGACTGCATATCCGGAGCGGATCTTCTCGTTGAGCGAGGACGATATGCAGATGTGGCCATGTGACAAGACTGATAAGGGCCTGGAGCATGCAATCTCGCGCACAGAGAGAGACATAGTGCTAGAAGAGAAGGGGGCAGAAGAATCTCTGGAACTTCGCATTGTCGGTAATTCCATCGATGATCCTATTCATCACACATCTTCTGGCGATGTGATCATCGTGGACACTATCCCTAATACCTCCAACGCCTTTCCTGGTCTCGATCGCCTCGTTGTTTCTATACAACTCTGATTTATTGTTTACACTCCTGGCCTCTTCTTTACGTACTCGCCTAACCAGTACACCGCCTGCAGAAACGCTTGTTCTTTTGCAAATCTCGCCTTTTCATGCGACAAATCGCCCTTTGTCGCAAATCCGTGCTCGACATCCGAGTAGAGAAACAGCTGGTATGGGACGGTATGTTCTTTGAGAATGTCTTCTGTCTCGCGGCGTTTTGAAGCGGGGAAGATGTCATCGGTTTCTGGGGTCAATGTTAGCACGCGTCGTTCTTGTTATTCTTCTTTTTCTTCTCTTTTAGTAATGGCGAAATTTGTTTCGAGGAAAAAACGTACCTGCAGCAGCGATGCTTAGCGGTCCTTTGATGTTGCGGATCTCGTCTGAAGTGACGAAACTCGGATGAGCTATAAATCCTGCGTCTAGGCCGCCTTCCTTCAACCATCTACACACATATTTGCCCCCAAAGCAATATCCCACGCCTCCTAACTTCTTGATTCTCAACTCATTCCTCAAATATCCGATTACGCGCTCATACATTGGATCAACAGTCTCCGGTTTTGGCATCGTGGTGTCAACATACTCTTGCAGGTCAAAAGATGGGTCGATGGGAAAGGACACTTGATGGCCGTTGAAAACGTCGGGTATGAGTGTTAGATAGCCGTTTTGTGCGAATTGGTCGGCGATGAGCTGGGTGTTGGGGAAGTCCATGCCGAGGACGTCGGTCATGAGAACTATCGCTTGTTCTGGGTCTTTATCCTCTGGGTAGGCGAAATATGTGCGGATATTATCGATTTGTTTGATCACTCCTTGAGGTTTCCCCTCGTGCTTTACGCCGACGACGCAGCATCGTTGCATGGGGTGCGATGCCATGGCGTTGAGGCAGCGGTCAAGATTACGGAAATGATACTTCAAAGTTCCTTATCTGATTGCAGGACGAAGGGATCGTTCTATTTATGCCACGATTCAAGGTGATGCTGAGGTATGAGTCTGATGAGCGTTGCCCCACAAAGTGACAGGGATCATGGTACCCTAAGACGCAAGCTAGCCTTTATCTCCGGATGAGAGCTTCTGGTACTTTTGCGCTACGCATGATAGATGGGATATATGTCAGAAGGGCGGATTGTATTCAAAATCATAAAATCATGTCATTCGTAATTACCAACTCTCCAATGTATCCCGTTTGTACAAAATTAGTCCTCGCACTACTGAGTCAGCACTTAACTCAGATACTCGCTCTAATCATGCATCACACATACGTAAACTCCCAGTTTTGTGTGCGATTGTCGAGCACGATCAATGCCTGACACGGCTGACACTTCGCCTCGTAACCCTCTCGTCCACGTAACTTCCACGTGGATCAACATAGCTCGTTCTTCCTGGCCTGACAATCTCAACATCGCTAACGCGTCGCCGGGACACACTCCTCGCGCGGCTCCTCGCGCGCGTACGAGGCTCTTCGATGTACTCAATTGCACGGGGTCGAGATCGGGATCGTCTAGAGGGTATGAGCACGAGACGTTGGCGCTTTTGACGTAATGAACCACAAACCTGTACTCGACGTAGCGACCATTATCGCTGAAGCTCTCGACAGATGTTCGCTGCCAGTCGCGTGGTAGACGCATAACGCCAGCTGGTGGATGGGAGGTAAAGTTCCCTCGTCGTGGTGGCGGGTCGACGACGCCACGGCCGCGTGTTTCGTAAGTCTTCATAATACACATGGTGATGATGTTTGGTGTTCCTGCTCTTCTTTGATGATGATGTTGATGATACGCCAAAGTTGTTGAGGCTCGTGGTTTCCGGCTGCCGGGTTCCCGGTATGATGACGTTTAATAGCGAACGACACGATAGTAAAAAGCGAAAGAGGCGGACAGGTGCGGAAAGACCAATTGATGTACCGGAACTCAAAGTATCACAGAGTAGTAGATTTATTGATTCCTAAACTAATACGACGTAGATGGGACGCGTCGGAAATGACGTGCGCCAAGATCTACCGGGTTGTTCCAAGGTTGTATCTCAATTTACCAACCTCGTTATTTCACCACCATATGTCTATATGCAGGCGGCGGTGAAGTCCAGACCTATGCATATGATCCTGGGGTCCTCTTGTTACAGACTCCTGGCTAGTGATGCAGCCCCAGCAGCACCCTCCTTTGAACCTAGCTCTGATGACGACAGGCAACTTTGATTGGAAACATGCAAAGAAGACGACGATACCCAGAAGATTCACATTTGGTGATGTGTGGGACCGAGTCTTCATGACAGTGAAAGCTGCGAAGTAGTTACCCTAGGATTGAGCTGTCATGTTAGAGCCACCCCCACATGCCCCGCGACTCGTGGCTTGTCGCTGAAACGTAGGCGGTGACGAAGCAGAGGCCACCGCCAAAGCTACCAGGCAGGCACCACCTCCATTGTGCATCACCCATACCCTATTCTGCCTACTGATCCTTTTCTTTTGCGCGCATTATGTCTCTAGTATCCGGTATGAGCTCCAGAATGGCTTCCTGTAGCAGCGACTAAGCGTAAATAGAGGCCATCTGGGCAGCGTCCCCTTCCACGACGCGTGGACAAGCAACACCTCTGTCCTCAGACCCCAAGGGCGAACGTATTGCCTATGCCGTGAGTCTGTCAACAAACGGCAGCTGTTCTCGAGTTAATCGAACCATTGTAGTCGGGCAAATCCGTCTTCCTTCGCTCCATCGACGATCCGGCTGTTAGTAAACAATACACGCAACACACAACACAGACGACCGTCGCCCGTTTCTCCCCTTCGGGCTTCTACGTTGCCAGTGGAGATGTGTCGGGTACTGTGAAGGTGTGGGACTGTGCAGGTGAAGGAGCTACAAAAGGTGGGCGGACAAAAGCGGTTGATCAAGGGTGAAAACTGATGACCATGCAGGTGACTACCACATCATCGCTGGCCGCATCAATGACTTGGCATGGGACGGCGACTCGCAGCGTATCATAGCAGTCGGCGATGGCAAAGAGCGTTTCGGACACTGCATCACAGCAGACAGCGGTAACAGCGTGGGTGAGATCTCGGGACACTCTTCACAGATCAACTGCGTCTCCATCCGCCAGCAACGACCGCTTCGCGCCGCCACAGGCTCCGACGACACCAGTCTGGTCTTCTACCATGGCGCTCCTTTCAAGTTCAACACCAGTCTCAGAGGGCAGCACAACCGCTTCGTCTTCGGCACCGCCTTCTCACCTGACGGCTCTGTCTTCGCTAGTGTTGGCGCCGACAAGCGCATATGGCTATACGATGGCAAGACTGGAGAGGCCAAGGGACAAATTGGCGAAGGAATACACACTGGCAGCATCTTCGGCATCTCATGGTCCAAGGACTCGAGCAAGTTTGTTACAGCCAGCGCGGATCAAACTGTCCGTATATGGGACCCTGAAGCGGGCAAGAACATTCAGACCTGGAGGATGGGCGAAGAAGGCGTCGCTAGTATACCCGACCAGCAAGTCGGTGTGGTATGGCCCACAGGCCGTAGCGACGGTTTGATCGTCAGTGTAGACCTCGAGGGAAACTTGAACTACCTCGTCGACGGCAACCCAAAGCCAACGCGTGTCGTTCGTGGCCATGCGAAGAATATCACAGCAGCAGCCATTGCTGGATCCACTTTCACCACAGGAAGCTACGAGGGCCGCGTCTTAGCATGGGACACTACCACCGGATTGGCCGACAAGGTCGAAGGCGCAGCACACTCCAGCTACGTCGCCGGCATCACAACTTCCGACAGTAAGAGTGAGGCGGAGTTGTACAGTGTTGGTTGGGATGACACGTTGCGTTCCATGTCAGTTCCAGACAAGATCTTCACTGGGGAGGCTCACGATCTCAAGTTTCAACCCAAGGGCGTTGCTGCAACATCGAGCACTGTATTGATCCTATCGGCTGATGCGATAGCAATATACTCCAAGGGCGACAAGGTTGGCTCGTTATCAGTCAAGTATTCGCCAACCTCAATCGCGGCGCATGGCTCTACTGTCGCCGTTGGCGGAGACGATAAGCTCGTACACATATACACACTCTCGGGCACCGAGCTCAAAGACACAGAGACAGTGCTCCGCCGCGCAACCGCACCCATCTCTGCACTTGCCTTTTCCGCTTCAGGAAAGAAACTAGCAGTAGGTGCTGGCAACGGCAAGATCTACGCATACGAGGCAGACGCAGACTGGAAAATCATTACAGACAGATGGAGTGCACATACCGCTCGCATCACTTGTCTGGCCTGGGATGAGAGTGAGAACTATGCCGCAAGTGGTAGTCTGGATACGAATGTCATGGTCTGGAGCACTGAAGACCCTGGCAAGCGTATCAAGGCTCTCAATGCGCACAAAGATGGGGTCAATGGTGTTGCGTGGGAAAAGGCGAACAAGGTGATTTCGGCGGGTGGTGATGCTAGTATCAAGGTCTGGAGTGTGAAGGCGTGAAACGCCACCAACGTAGTGAGAAGTTGAGCAAAAGAAATGCAATGATCGATCATGGTCTGGATGGCGAATCGTGAAAACTAAACTGGAAGCCGATGGCGAGACCGGATTGGAGTGTAACGGCTAGCTTTTGAAGGACGTCGAGAAAAGGTGAGGCGAACGGAGGCGCATGAAGGCGCACGTCGGATGCTCCTGCCGTTTTCTGCTTGCATGTGATGATGCGGCTCTCTCACTTCTCTAGATATGCCTCACCAAATCACGACCCATGCCGGACCTGCGTCACGATACATACACTACATCAATAATGTGGCATCTTTACTATCTCACTCAAGACCACCTTGTCTTCTTCTGACCGGATGCTCCTTGTCTCGTTTGTTATGCCTTCGACTAGGGAAAGATTGCCATGCACAGCCTTCACTGTGAACGGTTACAACTTCCTAAGCTTAAGAACCTCACTTCGCAGATAAGTCCCGTATATTGCGGAGATTATGACATACTATAACGAGGTGGCTATTGGTTACCGTCGCGCTCTAAATGCAGCCCTCTCAACGACAACACATGCGTAAGCCGCGCTGCCTTGTTTGCCTAAAAGTCCCGGTATGCCTCAGCGCGAACAGCCACATCGAAGCTAATGTTATGCTAGCCTGCTGCAGAGGTCCTTCAAAAAGGAAAATGGACAGGGCGCTCGCCCTAGCAAGCTTCACTACTTTGTATATGGCCGCTTGGTCTCCCAAGTTTCCATGAAGCTTTCGCGCTCTTCCATTCAAGCCCAGCACAATACCTGCGACTACTATCCTCCAAACCGTGCACTAGCCTTTAGTGTCATCTCATCGGCTTATCATAGTTGCAGGCCGAATCAACATGGCCAACAACACATACTTCAGCGGGGCAGAAAACCTGCGCGACCTGATGAACGGTCAAGGAGTCTACATCGACCTCAGCGATCCGAACGCTGCTGAATTGTCCTTGCAACGACAAGATAGCCAGCAGATGCTTTCGCCCGCGATACATCAACGGCATGATTCATTCTTCTCATGCTCATCGCTAAATACCCCACGGCATTCGATCTCGCAGCACCAGGCTGAGCCTCAGCCTTACGCAAACCTACACCAAAATCTACACAGCCCCAATATCTACTCACAGCATCCGGTCAATAACGGAATGTCCCGCTCTGCATCTCAATACTCTTCCACATCTTCCGGTCAGCAGCCACACCCTCACAGCCTACAGCGATCGTCACGCGGATCATTTGGTAGCACTTTGGTCACAAATGGGTCGGAAATGTCTCGCTCCATCTCGAGCACGTCAGCGGGCCAGCGTACGACCCTCCAGCCTTACCCGTTACCATCTCACTCTCAGACCGGCCACTTCCACACTAGGCGGTCATCTGAGCTTTCGCCAAATATGAATTACGATCAGTTTTCAACCACTGCGATAAGTCCTTTTGACTACACAATCAACGCCACCCCTGGCGAAGGTGTGCTTGGAGATGAGGACGAAGATAGAGCTTTTGGTCAGATTGGTTACGACAACGAGTAAGTCCTCTTTAAACTATCCAACGTGTGATCAATAAGCCACAGGATTCTCTTGTAATCCATCAGAACCCTGGTGATGTCCACTTCCTGGAGTCTGGATCCCATGGTCGTCATACGGAAATACATCCACGCATAGGAACTTTATACATAAACCCAAAAAGCTTGAACTCTGAGCCATGGTTACTTCTCAATTCTTTCCAAGGGCGACATTGCATTCGACCATGTCAGAATTCTTTTCCCGTAGTCTAACGACTATGTGAACTCCCCATGAATCGAACAAGCTCAAGGACCGTTGCATGATCGTCAGGTAAATCTGCTCCATCAGTTCAGAAGCAGCATTATCGTCTATAAACGCAAACACTCTGCTTGGAAGCACCTCTCAGCCGCTCGTCTCCAGACCATGGACGATTTCAGATACTCGGCCGTCAGACCAGTTGCGCAAGTGGTTACGACAATCACCTGGTTTTCCGGTCATACTGTACACCTTCAGGATCGCCAACCCAGGGCACCAACGTCGGTTCTTCGAGACCCAGGTGTAATGCGAGAGGATCTACCCAGTCCTGGCAAGATTGCACATGACTTCCTTACGCATCTGCCCCAAGTCCATATGCTCACCCCTCCCGAATTGGACAGGATTATGCCACCATGACGCACAAAGAAATCCATCGACTAAATTACACTAAAGGTACAGTCCGTCTAGTTTTTGTTTAGTTCTTTCTGCCATCTTTCCATCGCCCCAAGGCTCCGTTGCACAGTTTCTTGTCAAACGAGTACACAGCAAAGCTCAATAAGCGCGGAAAATCTAATGGAAGGCTTGATCATCAGAAATCTCTATCCAAACCCTTGGCCGGCACAAGGTGTGGCTGACCAATCATGAGATGACGACCCGTCAGCCAGCCACCAACTTCAGCTGTCTTACTATTTATCGCCTAGTCACAAGACGCAATACTCTTCACAAAATATCTGGTCCATCCTTCATTAACGTTGATACAAGCCCGGAGTATGCGAAACAATTGTCAATCGCCTCCATGGTCAACGCACATAGTGGATCCATACTCCACTCAATTAGACTGTCTTTATCTGTTGTTCCTACCGGCGAGGATATCCTGCTTTCTTGGTCGTTTGGTCATAGTTCCATCAGAGTTCATTCTAACGTCTATGCCTCAGAAGCTCGAACCTTTTGTCCACATTTGGGTCTAGTTCCCGTGCTCCACAAGAACCATTTGATACACACGTCCCACATCAGAACCAACTGTAAGTTAGACCAGAAGACTGGAGATTTATCCATGTACTCATCATGATTAGTCGTATGATATCACCTCAGCACGTCGTCAGGGACAGTCCCTCACCTCAAAGCTCACGTTCTCCGACACTATCTTCGCCTACCAGCCCGCCGCATGCTAATCGACGCCGGCGCCATAAATCTGACCCGCCAACTAATAGAACGGATCCAATTATCGGCCAAGTAACCCTGTCAGGCAAATTCAAGTGTCTTAAGGAAACCTGTCTTAATAATGGGGAAGACATGACATTCAACCGACATGCTGACTTCAAACGTCACTACGACAACACGCATGCAGGTCGCTGTGTTGAATACTTTTGTCAAGAGCCTGGGTGTCCACGCTCAAGAAATCCAGAAGGGGGCAAGAAGGGACGAGGTTTCAAAGGGAGGAAGGACAAACGAAATGAGCACTATAAAGCAGTGCATCAAAAAGAGAGCAAGAAGCGAAAGCATGTGTATGAGAGTGATGAATATGCTGAAGGACGGGGTTATGAGGACAACACAGGAGCCAGACCATTGAAGGTAAGGCAAAGGAGCGACACATCGTAAAGTTGTATTACCGTTCATCTATACTTCGTTTTGGTTGGTTTGGATGGCTACACCTTCTTATACCGCTTGTTGAAGTGTTGTGAAGGGGTTGAGTGTCTGGGATCGTACTACTGTTGTTTTGTACCTGGGCTCATGGCTTGGTTTGCTTGATTTACTTTACTTTAATTCTGATTGCCACATCCGAGTGGTACCTCGAATGTTGGCAGTGTCTTATATGTTTCCAAATTAACTCAACAACTAAAGAAATACATGAGGTACAAGCAATCCAGATATGTTAGTTCAGAGTCCTTTGTTGGTTTCCATCATCTGCTGAGTGTGCTGTTCCAATTTATCGGCAAGCTCGGCGTCCTTTGCTGGACCACTCTCCCACCATGGTTCGCCAAAGCGGTTAAAGATGTCTAGATACGCACCACTCTGATCCGGTTTCATGTCTTCACTTGCAGCGCAGAACAAGCTGTTGTACGAGCCCTTGTCTGCCGACCAAAACATGCCAGTCATCCGTAAGACGGATATAAAACTAGTCATAATGAAGCCTGCCTTATCGACTCCGTCTGCGAGATTTGTTTCTACCAGGCCTGGATGTACACAAGACGTCCAGATCTCACCATCGTTGTTGTGGGCGCTGGGGGAACCTGGACCGTACGCCTTATGCAGGTACTTAGTGTGCAGGACATTGGCGAGCTTGCTTTGCCCATAACGGATCATCGGAGTAGCATCCTTCAGTGTCAGGTCTTCGAAGTTGATGCCACCATTTGGGGCGCTCAAGTGCCCCGATGAGGTGATGTTGACGATACGCACGCTTCCGGGCGGCAGAGTCTTGGAGGTGTCCAACATCATCTGCTTGAGGTGGTGTGTGAATACCCAGTGCGCCAGATAATTTGTCTGCCATTGCGCCTCGTAGCCGTCTTTTGTGAGCTCGAATGGTGTTGCCATAATGCCTGCATTGTTGACAAGACCGTGCAGCGCTGTCTCGAGTGTAAGAAAGCGTTGCGCTGCCGCAACAACGCTCTTGAGATCCTTGAGGTCCATTTGTAGAAGGTCGACTTGAGCTGCGGGATGCATCTTCTTGATCTCGGTTATGGCTTCTGTACCCTTTTTCGAGTTCCGAGCACACATGTACACATGCGCGCCATGTTCTGCCAGATGTGCGACGGTATAGTAGCCACTGTTTTTGAGCGAATTAGACAAATGCGACTATCGCGACATCCACGCGGGAGACTTACATGCCTGAGTTTCCTCCTGTCACGATGAAGACTTTGCCTTGGAGATCTGGGAGCGAGCTAGGGTGGAACGGCATGTTGGAGAAGATGTTTGATGAAAGACTGTGTTAACGGAGAATGTGAATCTTAAATGCTATAAAGTTAGACACGGCACGTAGTTTGTCCTATGCCCTATGTACGGCCGTAGCCGTAGAAGCATTGCCCATATGATGAAGATGTTGATGCAGGGCGTATGCCAACAAGGCGCAGCTGCAACGAGCGGACGAATCGGCCGGAAACCCCAGGACTTCTTCCTCAGCGACGCCATATACATGTGACATACATGCACGAAAACCGCTACGGACGAGTGAAGCGCGTAGAAGCCGAGTGGCATCGCGTAGCTGCATGTCAGCGCACACGATAGCATCTTACCGTCTCAAGACACAGCCCGTCAGGCAGCAGTTAAACCTAAACGCCGCATATACCTCTTCTCGAGCGGCGCAATTCGAACAAGGATGTATAGGACGAAAGCAAAACTTCTACTTAGCATGTTCTTAATCTTTTGTTCTTGAGTCAGAACCTGGGATATCTACGTAAACACGCAAGGATGGCTCCGGGTTATTGTGCTGAGAGCCAAGCTTTGCGCGACGACCAACTTTCGGGGGTGATCTCCAGATGTGCCCCGCTTCCATTGCCAAGGACCTTGGATTGAAGGTAACCCCTCATCGTCCGCTAGCACTTCCACAATCCGCGGTGTTCCAAACATCGTGTACTGCACAGTGCCAACGGCTTCTTACCATCACCAATTGTACTAATACTATGACCTTTCGCACTCGCCATCCGATTGAATCCGTGTGCATCCCTACGTACACATCCGTGACGATCAATTGCGTGCCTTGGAAACAAGCCATTTGGTTTTCAAAAAGGTGCGAGCCAGAACTCATGCGACGAGCTGGAGGCAGAAATAGCCCTGAAGTATGCCGGATCCCATACAATGTACCAGCTAAGCGACCGTGAAAGAAAGTCCTCTCGGTGACTTTTGAGTCTCAAGGACAAGGCAGGATCACGTCGTCGACGGTAAACCAGATCTTGAGAAACGTAACGCGACCAAAATCGTAAAAAGAGGTGGAAATAACAGGCTGAGAAGGTCGGTTCAGGGTGCGCAACAAGCTAATTCTAGACCCCAACCGGTCATCCTTCCATTGGCTAATCGGTTGTATCCACCTGCAGTGACTAACACCCAACCCCTACCTTGTCCTAACTTCTTCTATTCCACCCCATTTACGAATTGTGTGACTTGCGGACAGGAATTGATTGCGGCAAATGCGCTCCTACTGAATCACAGTCCGTTCACGGTTCTCGCCGCTCATCCTCAGGAGCTTGCGCCATATAAACCAACTACAGCGCCAATCTGAACTATCGAGCTCTTAATGGTCTCGTAACAGGGCTAGGTAGCTCGTGTTTGTTTTTTATGCATCGTACGTGCCGTCGGTGGGGTATGTTCTCTCCAGCATCGCAATCGGCCCGTGTTGGTCGGCGCTGACCGTACTCTTCCCTTCAATCTTCGTCTCGCCTTGCCTTGCTATGTTTACTTCTTTCTCGTCTTGTATGAAGTAGCTATGGTGAAACGTCTGCAGTTCATAGGGGTAGCGTTATGTAGCCTCGTCATTGAAACATCTGCGCAGAAGCGGGAGATATTCGAAGGTGTTTCAGCAAATGCTACTTACGATTATGTTGGTATGCTAATCCCAGTCTACAACTTCTCATTACGTTGCTTAAAGAACACTACCTAACAGAGCAAACTTTGGTAGTTGTCGGTGGTGGTACAGCTGGCCTAGCGATAGCGTCTCGCCTGTCCGAATTTGCATCAGTAGCGGTTCTGGAAGCTGGCGGCCGATATGAGCAAGACAATGGCAATCAATCTGTGGTTCCATATCATGGCCTCATTATGCCTGTGCTTGGCACAAGCGAAGCATATCCTCCCCAATCACTGATAGACTGGGACTTGTTGTCGACTGCGCAATCCGCCGCTGGCAATCGTCGCATACACTATGCACAGGGCAAAACGCTTGGAGGAAGCTCGGCGATCAACACAATGGCTTATCATCGGGCCACTGCTGGTTCATACCAGCGCTGGGCAGATTTGGTCGGTGATCAAAGTTATACATACGACAAGGTCTTGCCGTACTTCAAGAAGTCCGCTACTATCACACCCCCTGACCTCGCAAAACGCAATGCGCCGAATGCGACGGTGCGATACAACGACTCAGCGTTTGACAACGCTCTCCAAGGCCCTCTCCAAGTATCGTGGGCTAATTGGGTTGATCCAGCCCAGAGTTGGCTCGTAAGAGCATTGCAAGCAGTCGGGCAGAAGCTGAGTGTCGATGGTTTCAGCAGCGGTAGCTTGAACGGTGGAGCTTGGGTGCCCACAACCATCGACCCAAAACATGCGACAAGAAGTACTTCCAAAAGCAGCTATCTTGATGAAAAGGAAGGTAAAGGCATGTTGCAACTGACCATTTATCTGCATTCCCAAGCCAGCAGAGTGATATTTGACAAGGACAAGAACGCCATCGGTGTAGCAGTGCTATCAGAAGGAGACGAGTACACGATATCAGCAAGGAAAGAAGTCATTCTTTCGGCTGGTGTGTTTCACTCTCCACAGCTTCTTATGCTATCTGGTGAGAAATACTCCATGATCTTTTGATTGTTTGTGTGCTGATTAGTGAAGGTGTTGGGCCTGCAGCAACTCTCTCGGAACACGCTATACCAGTCGTAGCCGATCTCCCCGGCGTAGGCCAAAATCTTTGGGATCAAATCTTCTTCAATGTGCTTCGCAGTATTACCGTCCCAAGCACCGGAGCATACCTCATTACAGCCATCCACCAGGCAATAGCTCTCCAGCAGTATTCAACAAATGCCTCGGGTCCATACAGCTCGGCTGGTGGTTATCTCTCTTTCGAGAAATTACCGCTGAACTATCGTGCGAACTTCTCGTCTCGAACGGAGGCAGCTCTATCAGAATTTCCGTTTGACTGGCCGGAGATAGAATATATCGCGACTGGTTTCCCTAGCGGGAATCCCGACTTCCCCACCATCGGCGCGATCAGCGGCACACTTCTTACACCATCCTCGCGAGGTAATGTAACGATTCTTAGCGCATCGATTTTGGATCAACCCATCATCGACTTGGGCTGGCTTACTGATCCAGCAGATGAAGAAGTCATGGTCGCTGCATTCAAGCGAGTGAGGGAAGCTTGGGACAGTCCTGCACTTGTTGGAATAATCGCCGGTCCAGAAATCGCGCCCGGCACCAACATCAATACGAATGCAGACATCTTAGCTGTGGTGGACTCGCAGGCAAACGTTTTCGGTGTACAAGGGTTAAGAGTAGTTGATATTTCAGTATTTCCTTTCAGTCTGCCTGGGCATCCGCAGGCTTCAGTATACATGTTTGCGGAGAAGATAGCGGACGAGATCTCAAAAACAAGAGAAGCTTACTAGGCGGGTATAACTACGTCTAGCCATGAACAGCGCAATGGAAGGACTATTGCTTCGCAGGTGAAATACAATCTGGGTGCGTTGAAGCGAGTCTTGAACGTTTTGATCACGGTTGCTCATGCCGTTCGGATAGTAGTCGGCGGATTCTATTGCATAGCTCCCGGATGAGCGATACGATCGTCTGTTTGTAGACATGCGTACCTTTTATTGCCAGTGGAATTTCCTACATCGATGAAATTGTGCTAATGACAGTATGCAGTAGATAGAGCTTGATGATCGCCACGGCGGCTGATGTTGACTCACGCCGGTAAACTGGCCTTACACTGGACGGCTAAACTCTCAGAAATCAATTTGAACAGCACTTTGATTAAACAGCAGCACTATCTGCTGGAAACGCGATTACAGTAGGGTTTCCGTGCATATTACGCCACCAATCGTAAAGCACAGCTTACGGATGCAAAGCTCGGTTGACTGGGTTCATGCATGATTGTGACCTGCGCATAAGTACGGCACGAAGTACGAGAGCACTCGCATTGTCGTGCAACGAGATCTTGCATCATGAGGCAGTACTTGTTTTTCTTTTTCATCCCACCTCTCGTGGTTGGCCATGGCTTCGTCCAGAATGCAACAATCGGAGGGAAGGAGTATGATGTATGTAAATAGATGCGACACAAAGCGGAACTGTTGTCACTAACATCCAGTTCAGTTCTATCACGTAATTAATCCGCCATCCAAGAGAAGACATCACAGTTGCTGACCGAGATCAAAAGCCTTATCAGGATCCCTACATGAACCCTGCTGTGGGTCTATCTTGGAAGCTGAGTAAACAACATACTAACAATGAACAGCCACCCCGCATCTCTCGCGAAATTCAAGGCAACTTCCCTATTGAAAACGTGAAGCTCATAGACCTTGAATGTGGTGGCAATACCACTGGCGGAATTATCGGATCACGGCCCGCTCCTTTGCATGCTCCAGCGGCAGCTGGGTCGACTGTTAATCTACGCTGGACAGCGTGGCCAGAGAGTCATCAGGGTCCTGTGATAACGTACATGGCGAGATGTCCTGACACTGGTGAGCATGTCCTGTCAATCGATGATACAAAGAGCGAATTATAATGAGGGTATTTTAAGGCTGCAACGACTACGTCCCCTCTTCTTCTTTGGCGCCAACCTGGTTCAAGATCGCAGAGGATGGCTTGCATTCCACCGACCCAGAGTGGCTCAAGAACCAATGGGGTATGACATCACTTATCAACGCACCAAATGCCGGCGTGAACTACACGATTCCAGCATGTCTGAGGCCAGGCTTTTACCTTGTGCGTCACGAAATTATTGCGCTGCACAGCGCGTATAACGAGGGGGGAGTGCAGCTCTATCCCGGATGCCACCAGCTAGAGGTCACTGGCGATGGCTCGACAGTGCCGACGGCGGGCCTGGTGAGCTTCCCAGGCGCATATGATAGTAAGGATGCTGGTCTTGTATACAGCATCTACAACCA
>Ga0268250_10000167_pt1 | contig 31682 bp, 42 predicted proteins | sample AgamicAsSfe_FD_200448 | JGI IMG/M metagenome (GOLD analysis project Ga0268250, IMG submission 200448) | Agave microbial communities from Guanajuato, Mexico - As.Sf.e (v2) (version 2) | ecosystem: Host-associated > Plants > Phyllosphere > Phylloplane/Leaf | place: Guanajuato, Mexico | collected...
CTGGTGGTCTTGTGCATACTGTGTACGAAGCTTATGGTCACACCATTGCTGGCAAATTCTTGAGTATTCTTGGACGACTATTGACAAAACTTGAGCATATGCGTGCCTTCTCTTGTGGTGTTGAGGATCTTGTCATGACAGATCAAGGTGAAGCAGATCGCCGAGAGACACTGAAAGGTGCCTTGACGACTGGACTAGAAGTGGCTGCAGACTACGTCACATTGGGTGACAAGAAGCCTAAAGCTGACGACCAGGAGCTGTTGAGACGTCTGGAGTCTGTCTCTCGTGATGAAAGTAAGCAGGCAGGACTTGACGCCATGATGAATGCAAAAACTGCTGGTCTGTCATCCGCCATCACGAAAGCGTGCCTACCCACTGGTCTTGTTAAGCATTTCCCCAAGAATCAGATGCAAGCCATGACCACTTCCGGAGCCAAGGGTAGTATGGTCAATGCCAACCTGATTTCCTGCAACCTTGGTCAGCAAGTTCTAGAAGGTCGACGTGTGCCTGTCATGGTCAGTGGTAAGACACTACCGTCCTTCAGACCATTTGAGTCGAGCATTCGTGCAGGTGGTTACATTGTCGACCGCTTCTTGACTGGAGTTCGACCACAAGAGTATTACTTCCATGCCATGGCTGGACGCGAAGGGTTGATCGACACTGCCGTCAAGACCTCGCGCTCTGGTTACCTCCAAAGAGTACTGATTAAAGGTCTCGAAGGACTTCGAGCCGAATATGACACAACAGTGCGTGACTCTGATGGTACAATCATTCAAACGCTCTATGGAGAGGATGGTCTAGACATTACTCGGTCACAAAGTGTGTATGATTTCAAATTCATCTCGAAGAACTACATGTCTTTGTACGCGTCATTGGGAGTGCGTGATGAGATTGGTCACACTCTCAATAATGATGCGGTCGAGCACAACAAGACGGCCTCGAAGAAATACCTGAAGACTGGCAAGCTCGATGCATCCGAAACCACACTCTCGATATACCCACCGCTTGCCAATACTGGTAGTACTTCTGAGAAATTTCACCTGGCATCGAAGCGCTATTACGACGACAATCCGGACGATTCGCTTCGTAAGCCTGGCGTTGAGGATGACCAGAAAGATCACAAGCCGCCTAAGCGCGTGTTCAACCAGATACTGCAGGTCAACTACATGAAGGCTATTGTCCAGCCTGGTGAAGCTGTCGGCGTCGTTGCTGGTCAGTCCATTGGTGAGCCATCCACACAGATGACACTGAACACCTTCCATTTGGCTGGACACGCAGCGAAGAACGTTACGCTAGGTATTCCTCGTCTTCGTGAAATCCTCATGACCGCCAGTAGAAACCTCAACACACCAACCATGACACTCTATCCACATGAAGAGTTGCCTGCAGGTCAGGCAGAGATCTTTGCTAAAAGCATCACGAAATTGTCCTTGGCCGAGGTCATTGACCATGTCAGTGTTGAAGAGCGCATCGGGAAGGGTGTGCACCCTGATTCTCGCATCTACGAAGTCGACCTCCAGCTCTTCCCTGGTGACGAATATACTGCCGAGTACGCAATCACTATCCGTGATGTTGCTCGCAAGATCGAGACCAGCTTTTTGCCACTACTGCAAAAATACATTCGTGCGGAATTGAAGAAGCATGGAGACGAGAAATCGTTAGGAAAAGCCACAGATGCTCGTCCCCAGCTCGGCAAAGCTCTAGCTCTCAATCCGTCGGAAACTGCGGTCACCGACAAGGAGGGTGGAGACGCTGAACCAACTCAACGTGAAGGCGGAGACAGCGACGCTGAGGATGGTGGCGATGACGATCACACAGATGCGAAGAAACGTACAAATACCACCGAGGCCACGTCATACGAAGACGCCGAGGATGAAGACGAGGAAGCACTCACCGGTGCGGGCATGAAGTCGACCGAAGACGACGTAGACAAGGAGACTAACGATGAAGACGACTCCTCCGATGACGACAACAACAACAACGACAAGTCAACCCCCGACTCCGACGACGAAGACGCCATCAACGCCGCTGCCGACGCCGCCTCCGCCCACAAAGCCACCGCTGCAGCCCGCGAACGCGAAGAGCGCATTCAAGGCAACTTGACCGAAATCACCGACTTCAGTTTCGCCGACACCACCGGCGACTCATGCCGCATCACGTTCCAATTCCCCGCCGCAAACACCAAGTTGCTCTTCCTGCCGCTCGTCATGCAAGCGGCGCGGAAGTGTCTCATCCACAGCGTCCCGTATGTAGAACGCGCAACGGCCACAAAGGACGACCACGACATCCCCATCATCTTCACCGAAGGCTGCAACCTGCGCCACGCCTGGGAATGGCAGGACGTCGTGGCAGCGTCACGGATCTACACCAACGACATCGCGGCCGTGCTTGGCGTGTATGGTGTCGAGGCGGCGCGCAGCACCATCATTCGCGAACTGAGGGCTGTTTTTGAGTCGCATAGCATCAAAGTTGACATTCGGCATTTGACGCTCGTGGCGGACTATATGACGAGAGGAGGGGGGTTTGCGGCGTTTAGTCGCATGGGGATGAGGGATAAGAGGTCTGCGTTTGCCAAGATGAGCTTTGAGACGACGACGGCGTTCCTTAGGGAAGCTGTTTTCAATGGGGAGGTGGAAGATCTTGATAGTCCTAGTGCTAGGATCACAATTGGAAAGATGGGAAGGATGGGGACGGGTATGTTTGGGGTCATGATGCCTGTTGCTGGGATAAGTGAGGAGGAGGAGGAGGACGGGGAGGAGTAGATGATTGTGTGTTAGAAGAGGGTGATGAAGATGTGGCAATCGAACTCTGGCATTCAGCGTGAGGCGTTTGGGTTCTGGTATATGTATAGTCTGAGACTTTCGCAGAAAATGCAATCTGCACATAGAAGCACACGCTCCACGCACCATAGGCATGCCGACTGTGCCGCCGACTGTACTATGATATGAGCCTGAGCATAACTTCCACGACATTCGCCTTCCAAGAAGCCTCCACAATCCCGACTATCGTTGCCACCTTGGCGCAGATCCGACCTGCTCCCTCTCTCGTTTCCTCCCACTGATGCAGATGTGAATTAGTCGTGTTGTGATGCTGCTGGCTTGAGAGAAATGGGGGAAATGGTTGGTAAGATAATAGTAGTGGCAGTGGGAATGGTGGAAAGGCGGAGTTGAAGTGAGAGAGGTGATGGTGATGTGATGGGGGCGTGGCATCCGAGGGGAGGCATCTTCTTTATGTAGCAATTGCCGCAGGCAGGGAGTCTATGCCTGTATGGGGTAATGTGGGAGAACCCTCGTGTCGTAGCGCGCGGAATGAAGTGAGAAGGGTTGTCGATGTCGTAGGGTATACCAATACATGTATATCTATAAGACCGCTTCTCCTCGTTTCATCCACCATCCATCCATCCTTCCCATGCTCTTCCCTCACCCCACCCTACGCGTTATTCGCCGGATTAATCATACAATAATCGATATTCAGGCCATTCGCATCCTGCTGGTTGCCCGCCCACACCGGAAACGGGACCGCCTTTCCACTTCCGCCAAACACCGCAAACGTGAGCACAAACACCAGCACCTGGGTGCCGCCGTCCATGGCGGCCGAGATGATGTAGTTGTACTTTACGAACAGGGCGGGGAAGCGGCGGCGGATGTAGCCTTGGACGAAGAAACCGATGACGAAGAAGGGCATGCAGGAGGAGTTTACGCCGACTGGAGAATGTGTTAGCAGGGAATATGGGAGGGGGAGAGTTGGGGAAGGGGGCAGGAAGAACTTACCGAAGAGCCAGCCCATGTACCAGAGGATGATGGACAGGTTGATATACGAGAATCCCCTCCAGCCCGTCAACTTGTGTGCGATCCACAACGGGAACGGAACAAAGAATCCAAGCAAGTACGCAATCGTGACGAATTGATATCTACCACCAACAGAGAACATCGGGCCCGCAATGGACCACGTGACCGCGAGCGTGTTGAACTGCTGCACATTCTGTCCCGACCAAATGTTGGTGCCCTCGACGGACTTGAGGATGTCGAATTGGTTCTCCACGATGCTCAACATCATAATGTAGTTGAACAGGGCGCCGATGATGCAGCCGATGGTTTGGAAGGTGAAGGTGGCTTTGGGGGAAAGCTTGACGTATTGTGCCAGCTTGAGGTCGCGCAGGAGCAGGATGCCCTGGGCTTGGCCGTTGTAGGTGAACAGGGTAAAGTACATGTTCGCCAGCGGACGGCCTGGGAAAAGGTAACCGGCCAACATCTGCGCGATGGGCTGGAGGTTGAACCCGAATCCGGTCAGGGCGTACTGGGCCCCGAAGAATAGGACGAAGATCCAGAGGAAGGCGAGGCCGATGAGAAAACCCCACCAGGGCAGGGTGGAGTCGAGGACGTAGAGACAGGCGATGGAGATGACGATGGAGCAGATCAGGATGAGACCGTACCACCAGTCGGGGGCGTCTTCGTATTCCAGCATGAGCTTGTAGTGGGGGTCGAGGGAAGGGTCGGCGAGGAAGCGCTGCTTGCGTTCCTCGCGGGTTTCCTTCTTTTGCCAAAACATCCAGGTGTCTTTGCGTAGGAGCCTCCTGAGTTTGGAAGGGGAGGCGAAAGACCAACCGGTTTTGATATCTAGAGATGCAATTAGCGGGAGAACAACGTGCTCATGGCATTGCAAGACATACCGTTGAAATTCCAGAGGAACATGTGGGTGATGTTGGCGGTCGTTCCCATGTTGGTGGTGATGAGGTAGCCAATGTAAGTCGCAGTCATATATGGAAGTCCATATGCTTGAAGTTTCTCGTGGTTGATTGTGTTGTCGGAGTTCAAGATCATGGTCTGGTTGTACTCGGCGTAGTTGGTGTAGTTGGACGCATCCGTGAAGAGGACCTGAGACAGGAAGGGGAAGTCCTGGGCTCTGTAGGCATTCCCGTAGTACAGGCCCATGAAGAAGATGGTGCATCCGATGTAGCCGATGAAACCGTTCACAAGTGTCTGCAGAGGCATCCACAAGGGAGATTGAGTTCCGGCGATGTAGTTCCAGTCAAGGCAGATTGACATGAAACCGAGACCCTCGTTACCCTGAGCACCACCTCACAAATGTCAGCAGAGACTCGACTCGGTCCTCAGTCTTACACATACCGAAGAGCTGAGTGAAGACCAAGTTGTCGCGCTTGGCCAAGCAAAAGATGGAGATTCCGGTTAATAACCTGAAATGTTATTAGCACGCTGGACCATCGACTTGATCAGAAAGAGACTAACGTGAAAATATACTCTGGGAAGGCTTCGTAGACGAACATGACTGCGAAGAGAATGTAGAACACCCGCAGACGTTCCCTTGTCTCGGACTTGTCACGGTGAAGAGACTCCAACAGAGTGGTGAGAGGAAGATTCATAGGATACAGCATCTGTGTCGGATAGACGAGAGTCTCACGGAGAAGACCAGCTACACCATATCCGAGAAGTTGAGAAGAGAGGGTGACAAAGATACCAGCTCCCTTGTTGGGGTAACCACCATAGTAGAGAGCCTGAGCGGCGAAAGCCTCTGTCGCAAGAGCAGAGACGGCACCGGCAGAAGCGCACAGTGTGATGGCAGCGTGCTCCTTCATGTTGAAGGGACCAGGGTTGAGGAATCGGCCGACGGGACCGATGCGAGGGATGGCGAGAGCCATCAGCTCGCCGAGGACGTATGCAATGACACACAGGAAAATAACGGAGACGAAAATGGTCTGCGGCTTGAAGTAGAAGATTTCCTGTAGCACTGAGCCGAAAACGGCAAGACCAATACCGAGGAAGAAGGCACGGAATGTCCTATGTTGATTTTAGTACACGAAATTTGCTGTGTTGCAGTACACATACCATGGGTTAATGGACATGTCATCGTCGACGTGGATGACTTTCGTTACAAGATCCTTTGCATCCTCGACTGGTCGTACTTCACCGACTTCAGACTCGTACTGAGGGATCTCATCCTCTCCAATGTAAGAAGGACCTTTCGGGTTCTTGTAGTCCTCGCCGATATACTCTGGCTGCCCTTTCGAGCCACTGGACTGCTTCATGCTTGTCATGGAGATGGCATCAGTATCTGCGCTCGGGAAACTGGGCCGCTGTGTCGCCATGATGTGTGGTAGATGGGTGTGTCCAAGCACACACTATGTGAGAAAGTAGTGTGGAGGAGGTCAGTTGAAGGTTACCTAACGTCAGTATACCTCGGTATAGAGCGAAGTATACTGGGAGGAGAGGGAGGGGTAACCGAGCGGGAGAAAGATGAGGAATATAAATGCATACAGGAAAATCGACGTGGATGACTGCCGAGGGCATAAGGATATATAGAGCAGTATTTCAGTACCTCGCGCCAGTTGTGCTTCTGGAAGACACACACGAAACGCATCGTCGCTGATACGCCGACGGGACTTCATTGGACGAAATGAGCGAGGTTCATCAGACTAGAAGAGACTCGGAAGGTGGAAAAGTCGCAGCACTGATCCAAGGTAAGCACAGATAAAGAACCACTGTAAGCACCATCAACCCACCATTACTTGCGGAGAGGCAAGCGGAGAGGCAAAGCTCGAGGCACTCCGAACCTTTATTTAGCAGCCAGGTCAGACAATAATGCGACTGACTACCACTAACAAGCAACAGGCAAGCTTCGCATAGCAGCCGGTAGACTACAGCAAGGCCGCTGAAGTACCACAGTACTCTTATCGCACGGCACGACTGCACCTGCCCTTCCGGGTAAGGCCAACCGGAGGGCTTGCTTCGAAATGTCGATAGCCGTCTCGTAAAGAGATCCACAATTTTCTCAATCATTACCATCTCGAATCGAGCTTGACTCCAGGAATTCCAGAAACCTTCTTTTCCCCGCTCGAGTTGGTGTCGCGTGTGTCTCCAGATTCGCAACAAGACTGCTCTTCACGTCGTCTAGATAGCTGTAGGAGAAAGTGAAAGCAGTCGAGGCTGACTCATTTCGTCACGTAGAAAAACTTTTTTTATGTGCGTGGTATCAGCCGAAGAGGCTTTAACCGCAATGCAGCTGGCATAAGTCATGGAGGAGGGATCGTTCGGAGGATCCTCAAAAGATACCAACGTGATGTATACTCCCAATCGACTGATGGATGGCGTCGACTGATAGGCCTTCTTCCAGTTTTTTCAGTCGACGTCGCAAATAACACGCAATCCGTAATACCACGATAGGTTAGCTGGAAAAGTGTCAGCAGAGACTGAGTCCTCGAAGCTTGCAAGTATTCAGCAAACTTTCTATGGTACCTACCAAGCCGAGGGATCGTGCACAGAATCCTTTCTTGGCTGAAACAAGCAATCCCAAGCATTATTGCCAGGCAGCGTTGAGCCGGAAGAGTAGCATCCGAGTGATGTGATCATGCATGTCTTGTGATGTCTGTCCAGCTTCTCCCTGCAGATGCTGCTGAGTGCTGACAGGCTTGATGGGTTAGCAAGTATACATGTACTTGGAACATGCAGGTCTTTATTATGCACAGCGAAGTATTCCCACAACTCCTACTCCATCCCCAGACCTACTCCTACATACTCCTACTCCTACTTCTACCCCATGTTCGTATCATCACATTGTTCTGTAGATCCACAAGGCTCTCGATGAATTTATCATTGGATAGACGATGCATAGGTAGATAAGCAGTTATCATCAGCAGCCTTTCGGGCTGAGGAGGATGGCTCGGCGTGAGATCAACCTAGACTCGTCAATGTAGAGCACGATACCTCGGAAGGTACTTTGTACCTGTACATGTTAGCAATAAGTCATCGACAGAGTGTGTCTCACATGCTCCTGTACTTATTGTCTGACATGCACAATGATGACGTTTCATGTATCATCAAGTCAGCCAGTTGTAATCAACAATGAGCACAACACAACGACAAGATCACAGCGATCTCAAGCAAAGAATTTGCGAAGTCCAGTATACATGAAGTTACAGTAGGGTTGTTCTTGCCATATCGAAGTATCCGTCGCGACCCGTCTTCCCGGCGATCTGGGAACCACTTACTCGAGGTCCAACCACACCTGATCATCAACCTGCGACACTTCTGAAACATCTCGAATCATGTATGCGGCGCTGACCAATGCTGTCTATGGCGATACATCTGCTGCCGCCTCCGGTATTCCCACATCTTCTCCCTCCGCCCGCAAGCAGAGGCGCACGTCTTCGCATTCAAGTACGGGCAGCACTCCACCAACGACGACCGAGAAGTACATGTTGAGAGTGACGGCTGGACCGTCGTATGATGCCAATACACACAAGCTTGTGATGGTGAATGGAGAAGAGGCATGCTCGTTTGAGAGCGAATTCATGAGTGCTAGTGTCAAGGTCCGCGTAAAGGATTTCAATGGTAAGCTATTACTCAGCTTGTATACAACACAAGACTGACGTTTCCAGGTCTGCCTCGATCATGTCCGCCATCTCATCCCTACTTCGATCACCCGACGCATAGTATGTAAATTATTGCGCAACTACATTAGCACGCAGTGTGCTAACAGATTGCTGTGACCAGCCCACGATCGCTACTCCATCTCCTTCTCCTTTACACCCAAGGTTGATATCCCATCTCATGGCACGGTCTGGGGTAACGGTAAGCATGGCGATAACTCCCTTGTTTACTGTACAAACTAAGCCTCCAATCCAAGACTTCCCCGATCCCATCCGCGACCGTCTCCCGCCCGGTACCAATACTGCCTTCAACATCGTCAAGCGCTGGATCGATCCTGGTCTCGAATGCGACGCATACGCCGACCAACCCTGGCTCTTGGGCCCTGCCCTTTCCTGCTGGTTTACCTTTTTCATTGGCGACAAGAGCACAGATTCTCCCTCTCCTTTCCCTCCATTCTCCACATCTTCACCAACGTCCATAATCGAAGAAGGCGGCACCACCTCCGGCCTCGCCATCCGTAAATCCCTCGCCCTCCCTGACACCGGACCTGCTCGTCGCAAGTGGGCACTCATCCCGTCCCAGCGGGACAGCGTCATCTTCGAAGCCGGCCGCGAATACCGCGCTGACTTCTTCAATCCGTACCTGGATTTCAGCAATTTCTCGCTCAAGTTGCCAGGGTTCAGCTTGAATGTGCTGAAGTATATTGACGACAAGACTCACAAGCTACGATATGTGTTCAAAAACAAAGAGTCTGGGGATGTTTTCTTTGTTGTTGTGTTCAGTCTGCTGTTTGGGGAGGAGTTGCAGGCGGCGTTGGAGATTGATGGGAAGGAGGGAGACGGGCAGAGCGAGGCAAAGAGCTTGAAGGAGAAACCGGAATCAGCTACCACGACTCACAGTACGAACACTGCTTCTGATGGCAACGTATTCGATGACGACGATGTCGACTAAACAGGACCGCGCTGAAGACATTCAATCCTGGAAGACCGCAAACAAGTCTACATGCGAGGCCAGCAGATGTGATGGTGCAATATGAGAACCCGGTTGCGAAAGGATGCACCGAGCGCATCCATACATCTGCCAACCAGCACTAAATCCCACCAATCAAGATCGCCACCATCACCTCCAAACCCTTTGCGCCCACGCATGCACCCACTCAAACTCTGCATTGATATCGGCCAGCACGATGAAGCTTTCCAGCGTAAATCAAACCGACCCAAAACATTCCAAACCAGACCAGCACATGCAGCGGTCTCGCACAACGTCATCCGGACACCTTTGGATATCGCTGTCATGTCTCTGACTGGACAGCGAACGAGCAACTCGAGGCGCGAACAGAAGACGGCGAGATGCGGCATGATGCTCCATCTTGCCTCACAGAGGTTGAATCTTGCCTCTCCCCATGGCAGAAGTGGAGCCGAAGATTGTTTTCCAGCCGGTCGTGCAGGGAAGCGAGCTTTGCTGCCTCAAGTATGGCAAGGCAAGGCAAGGCACCGTCGAACATGCACTTAAGCTATAGGTCGAGCAGCACGGACTTTGGCGAGCGGAGTATGGGGTATGCTGGACTGTGCCGGGCCAGGCAGCTCGAACGCGACTGTTCTCGGCTGAGTTTCACATGTATGCATTGTTGAAGCTACACAGGGATGGGACAAAATAGAGCAGAGCAGAGTAGAGCAGAGCAGGTCATGGTGGAATGGATCGAAGCAGAAGGCAGAGTAGATGACAGCAATTTTCCCAGCGCAACACATCACCTTCCAAAACATCCCCGATCCCATGTCAATCGCCCTCTTCCGCTTGGCGCACCTCCTCAGGGACCACAGCTCACTTGGACAATTCCACCAAAGTCTATGGTATGTGCGTCTCTATTCCCGTCTATAACCACGTTCATTGCCAGGGTTGACAAACTGAGCGGGTTGGGGGGAGGCGGTGGATTGAGTGGTGAAAAGGAAGTTTGAGGCTGCTGTACTTGCGCAAGAGGAAAGGTGCTTGTAGTCAGGGGCATACTGGCGTGCTAAGGTATAGTGAAAGTCAAGCTTGCTTGTATTATTTGTAAAATGCCATGGTATCTGTACTTCTTCCTCGATTCCCTGCTTCAGCATCTTGTGCTTCAATAGGGTATGCTCGTCTCGTATCGAGCCAGATTTGGCCACTTTTGTATTCCGCCCTCGAAGATGCTCGCTCGCTCGTACTATTGTCTTCGCCGCGCGGCGGTCCGAATTTGCACCACACGTCCAGATTTTTCGCGCCAGAAACGTACTCTTTTCTCTGTCAGTCATCTTGCTTTGCCATTCTTCACATCGCCAAACCTCGACTTCTCGACTAGCGTCCTGGAGTCTTCATCCACTTTTCCCTACAGATCCTCCCGTCATTTCCCTGCCTCTTGCTCACAGCGATGCGCTGCCGAACTTACTCGATATCAGCCGTATCCAGCTCATCCTCAATCGGCCTCCTCTCATCATCCCTATTCCCATTCTCCCTGTCGCCATTCTCAACGGCCTCATGTTCCCGCTCGCGATCATCGTCCCGTCCTCTGTCGTCCTCCTTGACATCCTTCATCTCCCTGTCTCTCATATCCGGGCTGCGCGATCGGCGGCGCTCGTCACGGTCGTAGTCGACGCCTCTGTCGCGATCGCGGCGGTCATCGCGGCGGGGAGAGTCGCGGCGGCGAGGTGGAGGAGAGCGAGTGCGTGCGCGACGGGGTGGGGAGCGGCGGCGGGAGTCGCGGGAGTCTCGAGGGTCGCGAGAATCACGGGGATCGCCGCGGCCGGCTTCGAAACGCCAGGAGGCGGATGGTGGTGTGCGTGCCCACTAAGATAAGATATGAGTGGTCAGTGGGAGAGGTAAATGGAGAGGGCGGGCTGATAGGATATTGCGGGATGTGATGGGTGATGAGCTGCGGTAGAATGTTGTTGACATACCTCAATCTTCAGCTCGTCGTCACGACCAATGCGCTTGCCGTGCATCTCATGGTAAGCATCGTCAGCATCACGCCTGCTCTCATATTCGACGAATGCGAAGCTGGTTGATATTGTCAGCGGAACATCTCGGATGTAATAGTGGAAAGGAGGGCAGGGATGAGGTAGTATGCGACTTACAGGCGGCTTGATGCAGTCCTGGGAGCTGGAATGTCACAACGGACTAGACGTCCATACCTTGATGTCCATTGTCAGACTCTTGTTCTCGTTCCCTATCTCAATCTTGACGCGTTGCTGTAAACGAGATGACGTGGATGTGAAAGATGGTGCGGTTCGAGATCGATCGGGGGGTATTATGGAGGAGCAGGATAGGACGAGGAAACGTGGAGCGAAGAGGTGGACAATTGGTCGGACATGGGAAGGGAAAGGCGGTCGTGGGGGAAAGCGAGGAGGGGATCGATTCGGGGCAGGATGATGGACGGAGTCGAGGATCGCTCGTTGGGGGACGACGAGGCTTCAAGGGTAGAAGCCTTTGCTGACATACCGTTCGAATTCGTAGGCGAGGTCGCGGGCGCGGGTGCCATGGCCGAAACCGCTGACATAGAGAGTTGTGCTACCACGAGAAGACATTGTGCGGATATAGCAGTTGTATATGGGATGAAGCTGAAGTAGTGAGCAGCGTGAGGTGTATGATGGATGCTTGAGAGCTGGAACTTGGGACTGTGGAGGGATGTCACGTGCGTAAAATCTTCCAAACGTAAGCACACGGGAGAGCACGACATGCAAGAGAAAGGAGAGTGACATATATGGGTATCAGATAGGCGTCTATACAAGTTGCGGTATGGTTCTCGTGCTCGACTAGTGCACCCGTCATACAACGCACAATATCAATCCAAATTTGTCCTTGCAGCCCTCAATAGATTTTTGGCTAATGCTCGAGCCCATCATGCTTGGAACCACTTCTGCTCATCCTTCGCTTCTTCCTGGGAAGATTGCACACACTCTGCTCTAGTCGTAACACTGGAAGATGTGAAATCAGTACTCGTCAAGTATGAAAACATGCCTCCATTCTTTACACTGCCATCGGCTCTTGGTGCCGATCGTACTGTCGGTCGTTTGAAGGAGAAGAGAGTCCCGCTCACTTACTCGTCTTCTGAGACTCATCGTCAGACATGCTGATGCCGAGTCCACATTGCATGTCGGCCTGAGCAAGACTGTGCAATGTCGCTGTAGAGGGATTCTTGGTAATGCGCAGGGGTGACGGCGCCAAAGGCTGAGCATCTGTGGAAGCCCGCTTGGTAGGCGAGGTAAGCTGGAAGGGTGATGGGATCTCGAGGAGCATAGGCGAGATTGTCTGCGTTTCTGGCAGAGCCTGGCTTTCGAAGTAATTGGCGTCCGCAAGTAGCATCGCATCATCCATGATGTCTTGCACCGGATAGTCCTCGACTATGACAATGACTTCTCCATTCCCCTTGCTGTTTCGGCGTAACATGGATGTGCTCAAAATGCTGGACCAGAAGGACGTGTCTTGGCGCTTTGGACTTGGTGGAGATAGTGGTGCCATGTCATTGGCGACATCGTCTTCGATCATATCTGGTGGTGTGAGGCCGAGCAGCTCCTCGAAGGAGTGGGGTACTAGTGAAGCGTCCTCTTCGATGATTGTGGTAAGATTCTCTGATGTGACAGCTTGGTTCACGGCAGGAACTCCACCTGCGTTGCTCCAACGACATTCAGAAGGATAGTTGCAGTCATTGCTGCAGTTCTTGTGCATGCCGACATTGGAACGTCCTTCAGATTTGAAGGACAGAGGCTGGCGGAGGGCAATCTCGCGACGTCTCCAATCACCATATGCCTGCCAACCAGCATAGTCAAATTCGCTGGCGCATGATTGACCACGACGACTCTTACGACTCTTTCTTGACTTCACTTGGCCACGGCGGGTGAGTGCTGAGGTTTGAGGTTGTCCTGAGCAAAGGTAATGGCCGTCATCGAGGCAGCGGCGGGTCACTCCGAGGGAATACTGTCGGTGGCAGATACAGCATTGCCACAACCACGGTAGAGGAATCGCAGGGGCTGGCGTTACGGACCAGGTCGAGTCGTTCTTGGTCGCCGGAGCACTGGGAAGAGGTGAGATCGTCTTGATGGGTTGTGGTGTTGGTCTTGAGAAAGCCGATAGCAGTGGTGACAGAGGTGAGTGTGGTGATGGTGGAATGCTGAGAGAGGATGACCTGAAAGGTACTGGTGTAATTCTGAGACCCATCTTGCTGTTGCTGATGATGATGATGAAGAAGACGAGAGTGATGGTGGGTGTGAAGTGATTGATCCTGTAGAGTCAAGTTCTGTAGAATCAATGCGGTGAATCTGAGACAGCACAACAATAAGAACCATTTTGGGCAAGCTTCAATATTTATTGTCTTCTAAAATTGTCAAAGATGAAATCAAAGAGAGAGCGAATTCACATTGAGCACAAACAATCGCATGCAAGCAAGAGAGCAATCTGTATGCGGATGTCATCTTCTTTGTCCTACCGCGTGGAATGCAGTGTGGCTGCATGCATGGCCGCATCCGGCAACGGTCTGTGTTTGGCCAAACCCTGCACTTCTTTGTCCTGTTTCTGCATAGCACCACAAGCATATTCGCATTGACAAAGCCAGCTGCTAGGCAAGCGGATTGATGCCATCAATGGCAGTGGCAGCTTGTGCACGACATCGTGCATCTCCTGCGACTGAATGTTGAGGCACTTTCCTCGACCTCCGTTGGTAGCCAGACATCACATTGCTGGAAATCTCTCGCCTCGCTGTTGCTGATGACTTATAGCGCTATCCGGTGGGAGAGTGGCAGTCAAGCGCAAGAATGGATAGTGCCGTGGTGGAGATATCGTGGTGAGGACAGAATGAGAGGACAAGGATGGGCAGTCAGGGGGGTAGCTGGGTATCCACAAGGACGATAACGATTATCACGTCATGTCTTGGTAAAAAGTCGCGAACAGCATTGGACATCATCCATCACACAGCTCGCTTTCTGATATCAACACCACCATCAAGATCATGGCATCCACTTTATCCCGCACCACTCCCCGTGCCCTTGCTCCTCTCCTCCGCGCCAATATCCGCTCCCCACGAACCTCCACTACCATCAGATCAGCCCTCCCAACCTCCACCACCACATCACCCTCGCACTCATGGAGAGGCTACGCCACAACCCGCGGCGAGCAGCCCCGACTTCGACTCGGCTCCACAGCGCCCGACTTCACCGCAGAGACCACGCAAGGCAAGATCAACTTCCACGAATGGCTCGGCGATAGCTGGGGCATCCTGTTTTCGCATCCAGCGGATAGGACGCCTGTATGCACGACGGAATTGGGTGCGTTTGCGAGGCTGGGAGGAGAGTTTGAGAAGAGGGGCGTCAAGATGATTGGGTTGGTACGTCATATCTGTTCCTCTCGGTGGGAGCTGCGGCACTCTCCAGGGGTGATTTAGACTTGTGCTGCGTGACTGGCGGAACCGAGTACAGCTAGAAAGTTTCGCCACGATTATGCTCAACCTTGTGCCTAAAGACAATATCATGCTGACGACGGTGTCCTGCACTATAGTCCGTAGACAAAGTCGGCTCCCACGAAGACTGGATTGAAGACATCAACGACATTTCCTCGACCCAAGTCCGGTTTCCCATCATCGCGGACCAGCACCGCGAAGTAGCCTGGCTGGTGAGTCTAACCTTTCTCCTTATGCTATAATCCCAGCTCACGTTCCCCACTAGTACGACATGCTCCCCGAATCCGCAACCGGCTCCAAAGACATGGTCCTCACAATCCGCTCCGTCTTCATCATCGACCCCAACAAGAAGATCAGGCTGAGCATGACATACCCCGCGAGCACTGGCCGCAACAGCGCCGAGGTGCTGCGTGTGATTGATAGTTTGCAGACGACGGATAAGTTGGGACTGGCGAGCCCGATTGACTGGCAGGTTGGGGACGATTTGATCGTGCCGGTGCCGGTGAGTACGGAGAAGGCGAAGGAGAAGTTTGGGGATGTTAGAGAAGTGAGACCATATCTGCGCTTCACAAGTGGCAAGGGGAAGAGTTCGTAGGTGGTGTGATGATATGCTGTTGATACGATAGTATAAAATGTTAGAATAATATACATCAGAGTGAGTACACACAAGAACGCAATGTGGACATTTGCAAGCCTTTGATGAGTGCCACTCGCTATAGTCCGCGAGCACGATATCGAGAAAGTTTTCAAGCAGCATATTTCGAAGCTGGAAAGAAAAGAGCATATCATTGACCACAGACTTAATCCCTGCACCTAACGACCTCCTCATCTTCTGTCCCGATGTAGAAGACGCAGCGCGTAGAGCATGGGATCTCAATCCATCATGCCAGCAGTAGGTATCGTTCATAATCGACGCTCCATTTGTACCCAGACAACTCAAACAAGTTTTCCATAACACTCGTCTATGCCTCAGGCTTCTTCTCCTCAGTCTCGTCACCAGCAGTGAGCGCATCCCTCTTTCCTGCAATACGCTCCTGTCTCCTCTCACGTGCAGCCTTGGTCTTCGCACGCTTAGCATCCATCTCCTCCTTGATAACACGGGCGCGGGCCTTCTCAGCCTTGGCCTTGTGGATCTGTTGATGTATGTTAGATGGTCGTCCTTTGCTCGATGCCAGATCTGTATGAAAGGTTGACGTACGTGCTCGACAAGGGCACGCTTGTGCTTGAAGGTGTTACCCTTGCTCAGGTGGTAGAGCTCGTGGTAGAGGTGCTTGTCAATCTTGCCGCTGGCACGGTACTTGACTAGGAGACGGCGGAGGACACGAAGCTTGCGCATCCACTGGACTTGGCTGTGTTGTAGGGTTAAATTAGCTAACTACTCCTTCCATGACAACTGTTCTGTCCATAGATCTTTTACGCTCCAGATTGATCATAACCAGAGAACGGAGGAGAATGTAAAATCTTGCATACCTAGGCATTCTGGCGTTGGCAGTACCCTTCCTCTTACCGAAACCACGGTGTCTGCCGATTCTCCTCGCGGCGTTCAATTCGCGAGCACTGGTGCGAGAGTGCATTGTGACGGGCTTGCGGATGATGAGACCATCGCTAACGAGCTTGCGGATCGTCTGGCGAGAGTTGGCGTTGGAGATTTCGTTGACTTCATTGGGGTCGAGCCAGATCTTGCGCTTTCCGCAGCCAACCACGGAGGCGGCGAGACGCTTCTGTGTACGGAGGTTGACCCTATGTGAAGACGGCATGTCAGCCTTTATCCTTCCTTCCTGCTGCGGCTGTAAAAGTCTGTCTGATCGACTGCAATCCTCGAGATGACGCTGGACCGACAGCCTCCTCTCCCAGCACGAACGTATTCTTCCCTCCTCTTGCTTGCGATGCGGTGGTCTTACATTTTGACGAAGATGATCTGTTAGTTAGTTGTGAGGATGAAAAGGTCGTCGTCGTCGGTTCCGAAGTGGTTCAGAGTGGAGTTCGCACAAATGTGAGCGGAATTGCTCAGTGAGGTCACGTGCAAAGCAGGATTCGCTCAACATGGAAGCTTCAAGCGAACACTCTGTCTCGGCTATGTCCTACTACTACTCTGCAAATACCGATGCATCGTACACTTATCTCGCAGGTCGGCTCTGGTGATGTTGTGCGTATTCTATGGCTTCTGTGATACATGTGCATTTGATTCCTCTCTATAAAACTATGGAGGGAGATATGTCCAGGTGAACAAAGGGGAGCATGATGAGGCACTCCGGAGAGTCCTGCAGGCTCGAGTGAAAGTCTGGATTCTGTACTTTCGATCTAGGATTCTACTCAATACAAGTTGCTCTTGCCTTCATCAACCTTCTTTTGTCGTAGTTTTGCTTCCCATATTGGTGGGTGGAGAGTGTCTCGAGGAAAGCCCTTATCTGGCATCTCAACCATAGGACAAAAGCCTGGAAACACATGAAGAGTGTCGTAGGGCACCTGCTCCAAGAGTGACTGATCAGACAGATGGCAGCATTGCGCATCAAGCTGGCATGCTGGTGGTGCTGAATGGTTATGTCAATAGAATCTACACTTGGGGGAGTCCACAACCCTGTCGGATTGTCCCAAAGCTAAAGCTGTGACGCATGTCTGGACATTCTCGCTCCCACAGCGTGAGATAATCCGTGGCTCTGCGTCATCACGCGGTACTTTTCGTGACAGCCTGGGGAGCGGCTCTCGGATGGCTTCGATCTGGCGAGGGTGGCGTGCCTGAGTGTTGTGCAACCCTCACGTCTGCCTCCTTCGCTTGAACTCTTCAATCCATCCAGCCACCCTCGGTTTCGGTACCACATACACCCGACACAACCCATCCTTGACCTCCACCTTTCCTCCCTTCAGCACCGTCCCTAACTTGACCTTCCTCCCTACTTTAACCAGCCCACCTTCTCTCGTCTCCATATAGCTTTCCACGCCCTCCACACTTTGATACTCCCTCGTTGTATCCCATGGCGCATCCGGCAATATGTACTCCAGATGGTCCGCTATCGTCTCAGTTTCCCGCACCCCTTTCACCAGTTCCGTCTGCGCCGCAGTCGGATACAACAGCAATACCGGGACGCTCATCTCGCTGCTTGCATCTCCGGGATCTTCCAGCGTGAGGGCGGCGTCCTGCGTGTCTACTGGCGCAGATGCGGACATGCTGACATGCCACCCACGATCACGAATCGCTTTGGCGAGTGTGATGCGTTCGTTGCGTGCTTTGGCTTCTTGCGCCTCACGGGCGGCTTGCTGTGCTTCTGCGGTGGTGATGGCTTTGTCAATGCGGTCTAGCAGCGTGCGACCAGGCGCGTTATTGGAATCAATGGAGAGTAGCAGGGAGCAAGCTTGTTGAGCTAGAGAAAGCTTCTGAAGTGCAAAGAGAGCCTGAGAGGTCCGGTAGAGCGCCTTGATGTTTTGTGGGTTGAGTTTGAGGGCGGATGCGCAGTCGCGAGTGCAGGAGCCATAGTTTTCTGATTGCGGGTGTGGTCAGTTGTGAATGCCTAGGTTGAGTGCACAGCGTAATAGCAGGAGGATGTTATATATCATAATATGAGAGTACGTACTTAGTTCTAGATTACACAGCGCGCGGTTCACAAAGCACGCCTCCTCAATCTCGCGCTCCTTCTTCGCCTCTTCCGCTGGGTCCACCTCTTTCTCTATTTCTGTCTCGCCCTCCTGCGGCTTCTCCTCCAGCCAGTCAACCTTTGGCGGCCCCTCGTCATCCTTGAACTGCAATGATTCATTGACTTCCGGTTTGGGCACGCCATGCTTCACCACCGCCAACGCCTTGTCATAGTACTGTCTTGCATCCGTCCACTGTTTCGCGCGAGCGCACTCGTTGCCTTGCTCTCGGAAATTGCCTGCCACTTCGGCGACGGTGCCTTCGTATGCTAGTGCCTTCAAGGCTTCGAGGGCGGGGTTCTCGGTGTCATCGAGAGAGGTCATAAATAATGGGGAGCGGTTGAGCTCGGTGAGAAGCTCGTCGGTGGTGTACTTTTTGGTGTTGGACATTGTTGGAGGCATGGCTGCCAAGGCGGTGAAGGGATCTAGAGGTATATCATCGAGTTTGGCAGGAAATGCCATTGCAGATGCGGACATTTGTGCTGGTGTAGCACTTGCAGCCTGTGATGGTAGTGGTAAAGAGGGCCCATGGGAGTCAGCTCTGGGGTCGTCTTTCAGTTTCAGGTTCTCTTCGAAATCATCCGGGAGCTCTTCTATGCGCGGCATTATGACAGTATACAGTCTCCGAAGACTTGGTTACAGTTCCAGATCTGTTGCTATTGCCAGACTATTTTCGTTGTCAATAGTTTTTCTTTTTGGCAAATCTAGCAGATCTCGGTAATATGCCCGGACTAGCCAGTATGTGGTCGCGCAAGATTCTGGTCATACTGGAGACATCTGAGATACCCTTCTTTGCCACACTCGTCTTCCTCTTCCCAAGTTCCATGATAAGCTTGGCATACTGATGGGTTGCGAATGGTTGCTTTTGAGGTATTGCCTGGACACTGCTCCTTGAGGCATCATGGACGCCTTTGTGGTGAAGAAGCCTCGTCTCGAAGCGAACAATGAAGAGCCCGCCCGTGCCACAACTCGTGAGGTGTATCAAGTAGAGGAAGCAAATGATGAAGAATCTACTGAGCTGAAGCTGGCAATGCTGGCCTCTGTCCTGCCAGACTACGATCAAGACACTCTCTTCGAGGCACTTTTATCCCGTGACGGCTCAGTCGAGGCAGCAATCTTGATGCTCACTAGCTCAACTGATCCAGCCGGCATCTCGAAAAAGAGAAAGACCCCAGCAGCTATCGGCTATCAATCCTCGCTTTCCAGCTTCCTGCCTAGCAGTATCAACGGCAACACCGCAGTAATAGGCCCAAATTCCTCCCGTAGCCTCACCAAAAAAGGCAAAACCCTCTACCTCTACGATCCCGTTGACATCGCAGCAAACACACCCTGCAGCCTAATCCACAACTTCCTACCACCTTCGCTTGCCGAAACCCTCCTCCACGAACTCCTCGCCGAATCTACGACCTTCACTCGGGAAACATTCCGCCTCTTCGACAACGTGGTGACCTCACCGCATTCCATGTCGTTCTACGTCGATGACTTCGACCTCGAAGCCCAGCGCACCGAGTACGTGTACAACGGCTCCCGTATCGCCGATGTTCGCGCCACACCGCCGCAGATGCGTGCCGTCTCTGTTCTGGTGAAGGAGGCGGTCAACAAGGAGATTCAGAAGCGCATTATGAGCCACCAGGGTGGAAAGAAATTGCCTTTTCAGAGCCCTGAGACGTGGGAGCCGAATACGGCATTTGTGAACTGCTATGATGGTGGCAGGGAGAGTGTAGGATATCATGCTGATCAGCTCACGTATCTCGGGCCAAGAGCCGTTATTGGTGGTCTTAGTCTTGGTGTGGCGAGAGAGTTCCGTGTCAGACGAGTTGTCGGCAGGGATGTGGACGAGGACGTCACAGCCGAGGCCAATCGGAAGCGAAAGTCAACGACTGACGCCGACACCAAACGCGCGGATACCGAAGGCCAGATCTCGATTCACCTGCCGCACAATTCCCTCCTAGTCATGCACGCCGAGATGCAGGAAGAGTGGAAACACGCCATTGCCCCGGCGCAACGCATTGATCCTCATCCAATCGCAGGCAATAAGCGCCTGAACGTGACGTATCGCTGCTACAGAGCGAGTCTGCATCCAAAGCACACGCCGAGGTGTAACTGCGGCATTCCAACCGTACTGCGATGCGTGATGCGTAAGAAGGACAACAAAGGACGGTACATGTGGATGTGTCATGCGGGCTATACCAACGAGAAGAGCTGCTCGTTCTTTCAGTGGGCCGAGTTTGACGATGACGGGAATCCACCATGGGCTGACAAGTTTGCTTCTACTGCCCAAGACACCGCTAGCGTGGCTACACTGGAGACTGCAATCGAGGAGGGGGAGGCTACTTCAGCGTCAGCGGTAGCCGAGCAAGATATCATGTCGTCTTCAGGGTGGATATGAGCGCACCCATGAGCAGGAGCTCGCCGATGTACATCTCGCAAGACATCTACCAAAGCAGCATCATGGCACGGCTCACCGCCATGTCTGCATCATCGACCAGCCATCAGCCATTGCTTCACGACGTCACGCGATCAAATTTCAGAACTCTGGCGATCGGGCTAGGGCAGAAATTGCAATTTCATAATGAACAGGTACGCATTCCACCTCATCTCTCCAGGTGACACCGACGAAGCACTGACTGATCATCGTTCCTAGATCGAGCCATTACAGTTGCGAAACAGGTTCCTTCACATTGTCAGAATGTTTCTCATGATCCGCTTCAATATATCCGACACTCTGCGGCTGCGGATCCAGCTGTTCACACGCACCACCACAGATGACATGACGTTACGCGACGAAAGGAAGACTTGCCTCACCCTTCTACACGTGCGAATGGCTTGGGCGCACGGGAAGAAAGTGGTAACCTGATAGTTTTAGAGATAGCATGGTCATAGTCACCAATCGAGGCTACTACGTGGTAGAACGAATGAAAGTCTGCTCCTGTCAATGTCGGTCGGCATAAAAGGCAGTATTTCCATTGCCTCAATATAGGTCTCTTCTAGAACAGGGCGAAAGATGGGGTGGGATAAACGTCAATAGTCATCGTATCTCATATTCTGCTATATTAGTGGTCATCTATCGTGCAATGTTGGCAAGTGCAACCATGCGATCTGTCAAGCAAGCCGTGTGAGCGAATAAGACTATACCGCAGCACTCCCGCTCATACATCAGCGCACTACCCCCATCACGCACTCCCCTACTCCAACACAGCCGCCTGTCCCGCGAACAGCAAATCCACCACATTCCCCAACCTGTCAATCGTCTCCAACGCCGCATCATACCCCTTATCCCGCTCCTTCTCATCATACACAATCAAGCACCCATCGCCCTGATCCAGCACGCCCACAATCGCCTTATCCAGAATCATCTGGCTCAGCTTCCTCTCCACAGCCGCAACGTCCAGCCCGACCATTTTGGCCACATGTGCAATCTCCACGCGACTGAAGGGCTCAATCACCTTGACGAGATTCTGCTCCAGCATGGCGTCGTACAAGCGGCGCAGGTGGGAGCGCACGAACGTGTCGGCGCCGAGTTGGGCGCGGTAGGCGGAGAGGGCGGTTTCGTACTCTTCGAGGGAGCGGTGGGTGTGTGCTGCGGCGATTGCTTTCATGGCTTCGAGGGCGGGGCCGGCGTATTTCTGGGCGTGTTTGGAGGCCATGAGGTTTGCGACGTCGTCGGAGAGGTTGAGCATAATCTTGCAGAGAAGCATGTATTGTAGGGCTGATGTGGCCTGGTTTGGGTTGTCTTGAGTGTGGTAGCCCTCCATTGCTTCGATGAAGTAGGAGAAAGCTGTGGTGAAGTCGCCGTCTTCGGCGTGCAGCTTGCCGGATTGCATGTCCAGGCCGGCTTGGAGCAAGGGGGGCGTGTAGACGCTTGCGGCGGATGTTCGGGCGGACGTTAGTGCGGCGCGACCTTTTGCGGTGTTGCCGAGAGCGTGGTAGACACGCGATTCGAGGAGCTGAACTTCGACGAGGACGAGCTTGTCATCGAGCCGTTTGAGCTCTTTGAGGAGGGAGTTGATGAGCGTGAGCGCGTCGTAATACGAGGATTTCTGAATGTAGAGGCTGACGAGACGAGTCTCAAGGGATTGACGAAGGAATGCGCGGCGCGATGTAGTAGCCCAGTCTATGCATGACTTGGTGGCGGAGATCTGAATGTCGACTGTGTTTGGTATAGGCTGGAAGAGGTCAAGCAGCTGGCGGACTTTGGGGACGTCAGCGTATGTCTTGAGTTGCTCTTAATGAACATTTACCAATCTTTGCCGTCTTTGCCTTTGGTAGACTTGACAGTTCTTCTCTCGTTGCACGGACAAGATCCGCCAAGTCATTTGCCTTCTTCTGATCTCTGTAAAGCTCACCAAGCCCCATCAATGCTGCCTCATAATCTTTTTGTGCGGCATCAGTCGCTCCCGGGCCCTTTGCTAGAATCTCCTTGTATGTTGCTTCAGCTGCTGAAGGATTGCTCTCTGCTTGCTTCTGTGCCTCCTCAATCTTCTTCGCCATGTTAGGCACCATCGTGCTTCGAAGTGTTTTCTTTCGTGGCAGTGAACGATTCTTTGACTCGGTCAGAAGTGTTGTCAGATATGTTGCACCAAAAGTCAGCTGCAAGGTACGATCAGTTGTATTGAGATGTTGTTGTTGGTTGTTGTTATCCTCGCATGATATGTCGCCTCGTCTATCAATGCAACCTTGACGTCGGTCCGTGACTTATCGATAACGGGTTTCATCTATCTCATAAATTTATACAATCTTGTCTTTTGCTATCCAACGTGCATTGAGCAAGATGGTGAGTTATTCAACCTCTACAGGCTGTTGCTGACACTATACTGACGGATATGCCAGAGAATCAAAGCTCTCACTCGATCCACGTCCTCTGCGCAGGCGCCAGGATCAAATGTTCAGCGACAGCCTCGCAACCTCGATCCTTCTCAACATCCTTTCGAAAGAGCACGAGAGTATCAGCGTGCGCTCAATGCTACCAAGCTAGATCGCATGTTTGCGAAGCCATTTCTCGCTCAACTTGGACGTGGTCACGTAGATGGAGTCTACAATTTCGCCAAGGATCCTCATGCGCTGGAAAGATTCGCTTCAGGCAGTGGTGACGGCGTGGTAAAGGTCTGGGATCTAACGTCAAGGGACGAGCTCTGGCAAACCAAAGCGCACGACAACATCGTCAAGGGATTGTGCTTCACGCTAGACAAGAAACTTCTCACCTGTGGAGGTGTCGATCGGACTATTGCACTACACGATCCTTATAACACAGCTTCTGGTAGCAAGCCGATATCTACGTACCAGGGAAAGAATGCGTTCACTGCGATATCACACCATCGAGAGTCCCAGGCCTTTGCTGCAAGTCATAGTGCTGGAATTAGTATATACGACCTTTCACGACCCACATCAGCACCTATCACTAACTTGTCGTGGCCGACATCTGTGGACACTGTCTCCACCGTCTCCTTCAACCTCGTCGAAACCTCTATTCTTGCCTCCACCGCGACAGACCGATCTATAACACTCTACGACCTACGAACTTCTTCGCCTCTGCGCCGAATGGTCCTACAACATGCGTCCAATGCTGTATCTTGGAATCCAATGGAAGCCTTCAACTTTGCAGTCGCGAATGAAGACCACAATGTGTATATCTTTGACAGTCGTATGCTTGGACCCTCCACACAATCCTCGGCTGGACAGAAGAGTGTGGCTCCTCGTGCGTTGAACGTACTCAAGGATCATGTTGCTGCTGTAATGGACGTCTCGTTTTCGCCTACCGGTGAAAATCTAGTCACGGCATCATACGATCGGACTATTCGCCTTTGGGATCGCAACAAGGGCCACTCCAAGGATATCTACCACACCAAGCGCATGCAGCGTGTCTTCTGCGCGACATACACACCAGACGCGCAATATGTGCTTTCAGGCTCAGACGACGGCAACATCCGTCTCTGGCGAGCAGAGGCATCATCGAGACAAGGTGTAGTCAATGCGCGACAACGGCAGGCACTAGAGTATGGAGAGGCTCTGAAAGACAGGTACAAGCATATGCCTGAGATCAAGCGAATAGCAAGACACAGGCATCTGCCCAAGACTATCAAGAAAGCAGGAGAGATCAAGGGCGAGGAGCTGAAGAGTATCAAAAGACGTGAGGAGAACAGGAGAAAGCATGAGAAGAAGACTGTCGGCAAGGATGGTCGCAAGAGCGAGAGAGAGAAGATGGTCATTGCTACGGAAGGTTGAGCATTGCTGGTGGTATGCAGTAGGCCAGAATCCGCTGTTTAACAAGATCTCCAGTTTGCTTGATCACGCATTACCAGTGTCCCCATGCTGAAGGAGCGCATTAGATCGGAGACGACCTCGATACCAGGATGACGCTCTCGTGTGGAAGGTTGCCAAAGCGTCCACAACTGTTCTGCTCAAGCTGGGAAGGCCATTTTTCACCGGATACATTCCCTTGCTCGTGGATCAGCAGAGGGAAAACATGGCTGCGGACTCGCACTTGTTATCATACACGATGAACAGGTCTTTTGAGTCGTGGAATCCTCATCTGATTCCAGCTTGCGGCTCAGGTTTTGAGGTCAGATTGGACGCCAAGGCCAGGCAAGATTGCCAAGGGCTTGATGGATTCATATGGAAGAGTCACTACCAAGTTTCGGCCACGGACCATAATCAGTGGTTTGAAGGGTGGAAAACGGGAGAGTGTGAGTGTGTCTCTGCTTGGCGAAGCACAGCTTCACTTGGGGACGCAGAAGTTGATGGAGATGGCAGTGAACAGGGAGAGAGGCATATTGAAAGAGTTATGAGGGGGTGATTGGTAATTCTACATAAGAACGATCCTCTAAGAATGAGGGGCATCTCATAGTCGTATATGATTACGGATACTCAGCCTTGGCATAACCGAGGCTGTCGAGTAAGGCACGACCTCCACTGCCACCTCGTTGCTTGCAGTATTGTAAAGCAAATCAGCAGTCATCCTGTGTAAAGCTTTGACGTCGGAAACATGTTATAGAAAACCAACAACAACATCATCATATATCTTATAAGACTTCGCCATGCCTCACTGTGCCATGCCCGATAACCGCGGATCAAGCTGGAAGAGCAGATTTGTCAAAGCTCTCACGGCTCTCTCTCTCTCCCACGTGCGATTCAACGGAATACTTGGACACGATACATGATCGATCCTCCAATCCTCCAAGCCTCCAAGCCTCCAAGCCTCCAAGGAACGATGGCAAAGGCTAATGCAGCTTGTATCACCACCTGCATGGGCTGAAGCGGCTCTCCTTGCCCACTCCTCGGGCTCCATTCGTGGTATATAGACTTCAATACTCGTTTGCCAAGTGTCTCTACAGATCCGTCATTCACTTATCATCTCATCCTCGCCATTTCCTCACCTCCTCACTGTTTCCTTTCTCCTCCTTCTTCCTTCCTCGCCCTACCGCTCGTAACACCATCATCCATCCCTCCCATCACCATGGTCTCCTCCCTCATCGCCCTCAGCCTCTCCCTCCTCAGCCTCCTCCCCATCCTCCCCTTCACCACCGCCATTCCTACCATTTCCCAAAAAGGCCAGAAATTCTTCACTTCAGATGGCAGCCAATGGTTCGTCAAAGGTGTCGCCTACCAGCTCAACCCGCTCGACCTCGGCACCGACGTCGCGCAATGCCAGGCCGATGCAAGCTTGATGCAGCAGCTTGGCGCGAATGCAATTAGAGTGTATCATGTTGATCCGAGTTTGGATCATGATGGGTGTATGGCGGCGTTTGAGGACGCTGGGATCTATGTGTTTGTGGTAGGACTAATCTGGGGCTCTGCGGCACTCTCCTCGAAGATATCTGACCTTGATTTTGCAGGATCTGGATACGTTCACGAGTACGGTGACGCAGGGGGTCAATCAGTGGACGCCGGCCATGTTTGGGGCGTTCAGGTTTGTGATGGATGCTTTTCAGAAGTATGATAACGTGGCGGGCTTCTTCATTGGGTATGTAGCGAACAGTATCAAAGTGATGTCTCACTGACCTCTACTTTCACTGCAGGAACGAGGTTGTCAATTCTGTGGGACCGAATACGCAGGCTATGGCGTACGTCAAGGTGAGTCTTGGATAGGTTGCACTTGTGTTTGGTCCTCAGCAATACCGCCCTGAACCATCGTATGAGACTTGCTGCTCTGATGCCCAATAATTCTCAGCATCACTCTGCGACTCTTTGATTGGTGTCGAAAAAGCCCTACTAACGACTCATTCAGGCCGCCACGGCAGATCTCAAAGCGTACAGAAACGCCATGGGCTACCGACAGATCCCGATCGGCTACTCTCACGCTGATGTAGCTGGTCTGCGCCCAGTCCTTCAGAACTACCTAGCGTGTGGCGACTCAGCACAGGCCATCGATTTCTTCGGACTGGTATATCTGCCTCTCAGCTATAGTGACTGATCCTAAGACATCCATCTAACCTCTGACAGAACGCCTACGAATGGTGTGGTGCTTCCTCCTACATGCAGTCGGGATACGAAACATTATACCAGCAAACAGTAGACTATCCAGTACCCATCTTCATGTCCGAGGTAAGACGGCACTTCTCGAAAACTCGAAACTCAAGTTCTAACCAGAATGAACTCGTAGACTGGCTGCAACCAGCCCGAACCCCGCCTCTTCACCGACCAGGGCGCCATCTTCGGCCCAATGTCCGACGTCTGGTCCGGCGCGATAATCTACGAATGGATCCAAGAGTCAAATCAATACGGCCTCGTGGTCTACGGAAACTGCGACGTCAACGCGGTAGATAACGCTGGCTGTACTGTCCGCAGTGGTACGCCTACGCCGGTTGTGCCTGACTTCCAGAATCTAAAGAATGAATGGGCTGGCCTCAATCCGACGGGTGTTGCAGAGTCGGCATATACACCGAATCTTCCGGCCATGGCTTGTCCGGCTTATAGCGACGATTGGCAAGTTGATCCTAATGCGCCACTCCCGACTCTTGGGCTCGGCGTCCCGATACCTACGGCCTCCGCACTCGCACTGGCGAACGACGGTCTCTCTCCTCCATTCTCCGTGCCTGTTGCCGCGGCACTGCCAGTAGCAGCGTCATCTGCATCGACAGTAGCAGCAGTATCGAGCTCGCCCGCGCCGCCTGCGAGTGTGAGCTCTGCTGCATCTGTAACTCCTGCTGCTGCACCGCCGGCGTCGACGTCAGCTGGGTCTAGCGCTACTCCGACGCCACTTCCACTCGGTTTCTTCAGTGACGCATCGAGCTCTGCATCGAGCCCTGCTACTGCGGCAGGATCAGCTCCGGCCTCCACTCCCACCGCCTCTTCCTTGCAACCTTCGGGAGTCTCAGGCTTTTCCTCCAGCTCCGGGAGTGCTCCTACATCATCTACCACGGCCTCCACCACGGCTGTCAGCTCCTCTGCTCCACCTTCCTCATCGTTGTCTACTACGACTAAGGCCGCTAGTTCTGCTTCTGCCGCCGCCTCAGCAATTGCTATATCCGCGACAGCGTCGGTGGCTTCGGTTGCGGCCGCTACGACTTCCGCTGTGACGGCTTCGGAAGGGCAGCAGGGCAGGGCTGTGGGTATGGGCATTGTGGTTGTCGTTGCTGGGTTGGCTGGATTGTCAGGGCTGATGTGAGTGGGTTGCCATTAGAGTGGAAGGACAAGAAGGAGAAACTTCTCCTTGGTCGCGTTGCTCCAAGCGCTTTGGGAGCGGCATTGGTCAATTAGGGTATAGACAATGACAGGATAGCACAGACGGTACTCTCCAGTATGAGGCAGGAGAGAAGAGGAAAAGTGGAAGAGATGAAAAACCTGATCAATTACATGGTGAGAGAGGGATCACAGTGTATTACGAGCTGGGGCACATTTTGATCGTGACGACGATTGCGGTCTTGGTGGGCTTTGCTTAGACTTTTGGAGTTTGGAAAGGAGGATAGACGGACGGCTGAAGGTGAAGAAGGGGGCGAAAAGGGCGTGGTATTACGTGAATGCTATCGCAGAGTACCTGATATTGAGACATAGTAAGATTGATAATGATAATCTGCGGCTGATTACTCAGAAGCTCCTCATCTACAGTGTCGGACTTACAGTGCAAAAGTGCTGCAAAGGATGAAACATTCTGATAATAGGTGAAACTGCTCGTCAGATACCCAAAAGGCAAAGGCTTGGCATGTGACTGAAATGGTGATCGCTTCAATGGACGCCGGCTGAGGAGCCGATTCGACCATCTCTCTTACTCCTTCATCTGTGTTTCATATTCTGTTACATCTTCTCATTTGTGCATATCCTCTCATTTATCGTGAATCAGTGACTTCGTAAGACAGGAAGAAGGAGACCACGCGGCTTTCCTATACAATCTATCCCTCTCCCCCTCCATCACTAACCACCGCCACCACCACAACACTCACCATGGCCGAACCTCACAACATCGTCCCCGAGCCCCTCGCCGCCACTCCCTCCGACCCCGACATAATTATCGTCGGAGCAGGTCCCGTCGGCGTCTACCTCGCCGTCCGCCTCGCCACCCTCGGCCTAACCGCCCTCGTCCTCGAAGCCTCCACCTCCATCTCCTCCGCCCCGCGCGCCGTCACCCACATGCCCATCATGTTTGCCGAGTTCAAACGTGCCGGCATCTTCTCCACCCTCAAGCAAGCCTCCATGGCCCATAGCGGCGCCCTCAGTTTCCGCAAAACAGCAGATCAGAGTCTGATAGAGCATATTCCGCCCATCCCCGGCCGCCCTGGCCCGATTGTCGTGCCGCAGAAACAGTTCACGGAGACGCTTATCGAAGCTGCGGGCAAGTTGGAGGGCGCTCGGATCGTGATGGGCACGAAAGTGACGGGGTTTGAGGACCGCGGGTCCGAGGGCGGCGTGACTGTCGAGGCAGAGGAGGTCAGCACGGGCGAAAAGAAGACGTTTCATGCGAAATTCCTCGTCGGCGCCGACGGCGGCAGCTCCTTTGTCCGTCGCCAAGCGGGGATCTCCTACTCGGGAACGTCCCTTCCCTGGAAACTCGTCGCCGCAGACGTCGCGTACCCCTTTGAAAAGTACGGCTTCGACGGCGCAAACTTCATGCTCGATGATTTGAACTTTGGCAATATCGCCATCACGTCCGAGTTACCGGACGGCCGCACGCTGTGGCGGGTGGGGTGTGCGTTTCCCGACAGCATGAGCGACGAGGAGGTCATGGCGGCGCTGCCGGACAAATTCGACAAGATGTTTCCCGGGCCGCGGCCGCTGGCGTACGAGCTGATGGGCGCGGCGCCGTACACGGCGAGGCAGTTGTGTGTGCCGGAGTTTCGGAAGGGGAGGGTGTTGCTGGTGGGGGATGCGGCGCATCGTGAGTTTTTGCCAGCCTTTCCACCCTTGCTTTTTTCTGTGGTGTTTGAGGTATCGTGCTAACATAGGAAAGTCGCGAATCCGTACTCGGGCCAACTAATGTCCTTTGGCATCTTCGACGCCTCCTCCCTCTCGCACGTGCTCTCCGCGCACCTCCAGCGCTCCGGCCCCGATTCGCTCATCGACGCCTGGGCCGCCAGCCGTCTACATAAATTCAAGACCGTCCTCGACCCGCTAAGTCGTGGATGTTTCGCAGCCGTCAGCAGTAGTGATGCCGAGACGATAGGGGAGCGACATCCATTCCTCAAGGCGATGAAAGCGGCGAAAGCGGGAAAGGGCGGACCGCCGCCGAGTTTGGAGACGGATGTCCAGAGCTTGGAGGGCTGGGTGCCGCCGGAGGGTGGGATGGAAGCGGAGGATGAGAGGATAGAGTTGATTTGGTCGAAGGCGTAGGGAAAGGGTAGAGAGAGGTATACACGCGAATACAAGCAAATATATAGATGAACATATCATAATCATTCTGACATGCATGAGGACGGGTAGAGTAAGTACGGGTATCATCATGTCTTTACGACACGATCTAACGACTTCTACAAGGTTCTCTGGCTAGTGTGGCAGCAATGCGGTAGTCGCGCCCCACGCATCACTGATCTTACACCTCCACCCTCCCATTACAGCTCAATCTCCTGCTCGCCAACTTACACACACTCTTCCCTATCACACCACTTTCCTTTCCGCAACCCTCACCAGAACTCCAACGGCAACCTCGCCTCCCCATTATCTAGCACTTCCGTGATTTTCCTCGCAACCAACCTCTGCCACCCCTCCGTCATATGTCTCTCGTCCCTCCACAAGAACTTCTCCAGCCCCACACCACACAACGCATCAAACACATCCCTCGTCGCCTCACCGGCTCTCTGTCCCTGAATACTCTGCCCTCCACTCTGCCCTCCACTTCCACCTTTCCCCTCCTCCGCGTCCGCATACAGATAACAAAACCCCTCAAACCGTTCCAACATTGCTGTTTCAGGGAATGCCTTTGGGTTGCGCCGTACGGCAAGGCTCAGGGCGTGTTGATCAAAAAGGAAGACGTTGGCCGAGGGGTGGGACAGGGCGAAACGGTGGGCCATAAAGGCCAGGCGGGCGTTGTGGTGGACGATGTCTGCGCCAAGGTCGAAGAGGGAGTTTGGGATTCGTGACAGGCGAGCGAAGGGGGAGGCTTCCATGGAGGGATAGTTGAGGAGGAGGAAGTTGCGGGCGCCGGCGGCGTGGAGCTGAGGTTGATGGGTTAGTCTGTGTGTGGAGAGTGCCCAAGACAGCAAGGACTGACCTTTTCTAGGCCGAGTCGCAATGTGTCAATATGTAGTTCGGCAGCAGTCTCATTCGTGCCACCACCTCTCTTCTTCCATTCCTCCAGAATATCATCCATCCCGTCATATACCAAAAACAGAGTATCCTCCATTCCCCACCTCCCCCAACCCTCCTTACTTTCCTTCCTTTTCCCCGTACTACTGCCATACCTCCTCAAGAACTTAATCTCAATCTGCTGCCCAAAGCTTAGCGGCGCTCTTAGGTCTCTCGCACCCATCGCTTCGACCTTTGCTTCGAATGGAGATTCGCGAGTCGCAAGGTTATGTGCAGCGACGAAGTGAGAGTGAGGTCGGAATGTGGTGATCAGATGGCCGAGGTAATTTGGACCATAGGATGCAGTGCGACCGGGCCATGCAGGATTGCCGAGAGGATTGTGCTCGTCGGGTTGGGGGCCGGAAGGGTTGAAGCCGGTGGATGTGTGCGAGTCGCCGCTGAGGTTTGTGTTAGTGTCTGTTGGGGCAGTGGAGGGTTGTGGTTTACGTACAAGGCAAAGATCGCATTGATGCCTTCCCAGCCATTCCAGACTCTAGGATCATGATGGGTATTGGTTCTTCGTATACCGAGATGCTGTCGAAGTGATGAAG
>Ga0268250_10000168_pt1 | contig 31631 bp, 30 predicted proteins | sample AgamicAsSfe_FD_200448 | JGI IMG/M metagenome (GOLD analysis project Ga0268250, IMG submission 200448) | Agave microbial communities from Guanajuato, Mexico - As.Sf.e (v2) (version 2) | ecosystem: Host-associated > Plants > Phyllosphere > Phylloplane/Leaf | place: Guanajuato, Mexico | collected...
ATGTGTATAAGAGACAGCATCTGGGACAATGACGCGCGACTCTTCTGGGTCGATGGTGGCATATGGGAAGTTGGCGGGGTTACCAAGAGAGCACTTGGTGATGGCTTGGAACAGAGTCGACTTGCCGACGTTTGCTAGGCCAACCTGGCAATCACTGTTAATGTGAGAACGCGACGAGGCAAGCTATGTAGGGCTCTCACTCACGATACCGGTCTTCAAGTTGTTTCCTGGCCTGCCGAGCGGAAGCTTCACCTCCTGGACTTGCTTCTTGGGAGGCATCTTTTTCTTCTTGGGCGCGGACGCGTAGGTGCGAGCGGCTGTGAAGGCGATGAAAAATTTGGTGGGAGAAGGTGAAGAGTGTAAAGAGGCCGAAAAATGACAGGCAGTTCTTGCTGCCGGAGAGTAAAAAGTGGGTATCAAAGAAGAGAAAGAGAAGGTCGTCAGAGGCGGCGTGAGGGGCATTAGCAGCCGAAATGCATTTTCCTGGAACAAGCAGAGGCTGGAGGTCCAATCGAATTTTCAAGAGTTTATGTGGCTAGGGTGGCGTCCGTGCGGCGCTTGCTCCAACGCGGCAAGCGCCTGGTCCAGTGCAGATCGCCAGAGCATGGGCGGTTGGGGCAGTTCGTCGTCGACATCACCGCCCATACCTCCATCTCCGCATATTACTTTGAGGGCTGGTCCCGCTCACTGACCTCTACCCTCCCGCCCCCGCACCAGTGCCTCACACCATTCAGCGTCCTTTACCAGCGTCTATGATACCCCACCCTCCATCTTCGGTACCAAACGTAGAGAGATACCTACCGCAATAGATACCACACTCGATTTCTAAACATTGCACCACACCCATCCATACATCTCACCACACTCACACAAAATGTCGTCCTCTGCCCGACCAAAACCCTCGCGCAAAAGCTCCGGCAACCATAGGAGTACGCTGTCACTTACAAGAACCGAGGTCACCATACACGTCTATGATCTACTACCCCCCGGCAAGGTCGCCACTGTGCTCTGGGCGATTGGAAGTTCTCTCCTACACACGGGTGTTGTTATTGGCGATAGGGAATATGCATATGGCGGGCATGACCGGCGGGATCTAACGGGAGTGTACTGGACGAAACCTGGGCAAGAACCCCCAGGTGGTACTTTCAAGCAGGCGATCCTACATGGCTTCTCTTTTCGGCCTGAAGAAGAATTAGAGGCTATCATCCAAGAGGTATGCAACAGCATTCGTATTCAGAGAACTGGCTAACGTGTCACAGGCCTCGCACGAGTTTCAAGGAACGTCGTATAACCTCCTCACCAAGAACTGCAACCACTTCACGTCCTACCTCTGCGAAAAGCTCACCGGTCGCCCAGCCCCAAGCTATCTGAATCGTGCCGCTAGCATCGGCGTCGCTCTGCCATGCGTTGTACCACGGGAATGGATAGCGCCACCGGATTATGATACTGCTGATGGAGAGTTGCTTGACGAGGAGTTCGAAGACGAAGGAGCGTCGATGCTGCGGCACGACCGAGAACGAGAACGCCATCGCACCGCTGAGGAGGCAAGGGGCTGGGAAAACGAGAGCTATTCTGCTGGAAGTAGTCGTAGTGATCAAGGAATCGCAAGAGGGCCTATTAGGTATGAGGCTGGAAATCTTGCACCCAGGCTTGTCAACATCGCGGAAACGGATTCTAGTGGTCGGCCTATTCCACCCGCTGAAAGGGCACCATTGCCGAAAAATCTGACATGACTCTCGAATTGGTCTAATTTGCCCTTGGCCACTATACACTGCTCTTTGTGATGCATGCCGTCAAGTGAGGGCCCATACCCATAGACGCCTAGTGATGCCCTACTATCATCGTACACTGCTGCTTTCTCACACTCTAACCCAATCTCCTTGGCTTCTTGCTCCTCACACCACCAAACTTGAGTCTCGTAGAGTCGGCTAGTTTGACAATCAACGGCCGTATCCTCTTTCCCTCGGAACCCAGTATCGCCTTTGTGACTGCCTCCCTGCCTGGCCCAAATCCTCTGTATATCAACTCCAGCTTCTGAATCTGTGGCAGCAAGCCCTTGTCCTGGATCCGGTTCATGAGGAAAGCTGCGAGTTGGTAGGCAGCATCGTATGACCCGCGCCCCGCTTTCCGGAAACCAATGTTTCCACACGATACCGAGATGAGGGGATTGCGATTTGGCTGTGTGAGACACAGATGTGTGTTGTGCTTGGTAGCGTAAACGTGTAATTTGTGCTTGTCGTCCTCTTCCCACTCGCGTGGTGCAAGATTCTTGAAGCCCGGGGTCCCGTCGGCGTTGGGTATTATGTTCCCAAAGTGGTCAGGACCTGCGTTCTTGAAGTTGCGTGACACATTGCCGAGGAGACTGTCCATTGACAAAGAGGGCTTATTGCGGTCGGTGGGAGACGCATTGAGGGCTTGTGTGCTGTGGGAGAAGGGTCGCAGAGGCTGCGTGTGTTGACATGATGCGCGAATTGTGCATGTGAGCGATCGAAACGTCCGTAAGGTGGTGTTGCTGGCCATGTTGGAGGCGGTATCGATGCCCCGATTGAGGTTCGCGGATGCAGTGACTTGCTAGAAGGTCGAAGAAAGTTGCGAGCTTGGCACTACCGCGGAAAAAGATGGCGATGCGGAAACTGACGTCCTTCACCCAACATTTGCCGCGCCCACTTTCTAAACATCTTCCCTCTGGGCCGGTTGTACTTCAATTTAATTTTAGTCCTATTGTGTTCGATCCTAGAGCATGAGGCCCCAAACAGCAAACACATTCGCCGCCACTGCGCGATGGAGCATACAACCCGCCGCTGCTACGCCTGCAAGCGCATATGGAAGAGCTGCAGCGTATAGACGGATATCGACACTGCCAAGAGCTTCGCAAGTCCCCTCCGCACGCACCTCACTCCCACCCACACCCACACTTTCCTCTCAACGCTTCCTCCGCAGCGAGTTCTTGCCCCAAGATGTTCTCTTCCGCACGTCATCCGCATACGCCCGCCACTTCTCTTCTCGCCCCGCACTGTACGAGCAAGCACAAAAGCAAAAACCTGTAAAGGACGAGGAGCCCCAGTCCACCAAGTCTACAGACTCTGAGGCCAACACAGCAGAGCAGGCTGCAGGCGACCAGGCAAGGAAAGAGGGCGAGGAAGCCAAAGAGAAGAAGGACGGAGAGGAGGAATCTGGTGAACAGAAAGAGGGCGAGGAGGGCCAGAAAAAAAAGAAGGAGGACGCGCCTCCACCTCCACCCCACGGTGACAAGACACCATGGCAAGTCTTCACCGAGACCTTGAAGCAGGAGTTTCAGGCCTCCAAGGACTGGAATGAGGGTACAAAGCAGTTGGGTGGTGCACTACACGACTTCCAGCAGAATCCTAATGTTCAGAAAGCTGGACAGATTTCTGAAGCTGCCAAGACAAAGACAACCGAGGCATTGAAGGCCACAGCATCAGCTGTCGGTCACGGTGCGGCGTGGACATGGGACACCATGCCGGTCAAGGGCGTTCGCGCTGCTGCTAGGGTTACCGGAAGTGGCCTCGAATACGCAACCCGACCAGTGCGACAAACCAAGGCCTTCCAGGCTGTGAAGGAGACCATTGATGATGGTAGCTCGTCAAGATACGGTGGATGGGTCGAGAAGGAGGAGCGTAGGAAGAGGCGTGAGCTGCGCGAACTCAACGAACTCCAGAGAACAGGTGGTAGGACCTTGGGGCCAATGGAAGAAGACCCAAAGTAAGACTTTTCCAAGTAGCTCAAAAGCTTCGACTGACAATTCGCAGCGCTGGTACCAATGTCACTCTGCACAAGGACGCCAAGTACAAGGAAGTCTGGAGAGAGTGGAAGGACAACTCAAAGCTCGCCCAGGGCTTCTTCGGCATGAAGACCGTCTACAGGGAGTCCGAAAACCCCCTCATCGAGACTGCCCGCAGTATCACCGACCGCATCACTGGCTTCTTCGCCGAGAATGAGACGGCCATGGTCATTAAGAGATTCAGAGAAATGGACCCCAACTTCCAAATGGAACCTTTCCTGACCGAGATGCGCGAATACATCCTCCCAGAAGTCTTGGACGCATACGTCAAGGGCGATATCGCAGTCCTGAAAGAGTGGTTGTCAGCAGCACAATACTCAGTCTACGCAGCGCTGATGCAACAATACCAAGCCGCAGGTCTGAAGTCTGACGGAAAGATTGTCGATATCCGTGGTGTTGATGTCCTGAACGCGAAACTGCTAGAGCCAGGAGAGATCCCAGTCTTCATCCTTACCTGCAGAACACAAGAAGTGCACGTATACCGCAACGCCAAGTCTGGTGAACTCGCATCCGGCATGGATGACAAGGTCCAACAAGTCACATACGCTATTGGTGTCACCAGGATACCAGAAGACGTGAACAACCCCGAAACACGAGGATGGAGATTGATCGAGCTGCAGAAGAGTGCCAGGGATTACTACTGAGCGAGTCGCCAACTTATCCCTTTTTCCTTCAAACCTGTGTTCCCACCCTGTACGAGTACGCCATGTTTTCGCGCGTCTTATGTTCTTCCGGCATCTTTGGCGTCTTAAAAAGATACAGCTATTGCTCTGTTTTTACTATAGTCCCTGGCCTCTACATGGGGTCTATTCTGTTTTCGTCAATGGGTCATGGAAGTGGATAGACGGATGCTGTAGAAGAGTACGGCGTCCTACATGACACACTTCTCTACTCTGTATGTATAGTATGATGACTTGATGGATCGGTGGAGTGGAAATACCACGTGTAAAGCATGAGGAATGTGCCCTGAAGACGGAATTGAGAAAAATCAACCCTCACTTCGTACGTTATGCGTCCCCTTAGGACATGTCTTCCTCTTTTCGATAATTGTCAGATTCCGAAGTGAGGTTCCTTAAGCCCATAGCATACCTGTTGTCACAAGCAATGCGTATAGGGACATGTTTTAGTGGTGTGGTAGGCATTGGCGCCAACCCATTCAACTTGAAAGGGGAGGAACATCCACGCCAGACTCCCCAGCCTTGATCAAGTCCTTCATCGGCCGAAGTACGCACCAAAACACTGACACAGTCGACGACATTCCAATAGTATTTATCTTGGCTGCCGTCGAACCAAATTTCCCCTGACAAAGTCGAACCAACAGCCCGCGTTCTCTCAGCCGAGGCATTCCAATTCCGAAGAGTCCGAGCTTGCGCGGAACCTCCGATGTTACCAAACGCTCACCGACTTCCCTCTAGCCCAGGAAAAGTTTCTGATTCTAGGCGCCGCGCAGATACGTAACCATGATATCCGCAAGGTCTACCTTATCTGGGCATGTGGGTCGGAGTCTGGGACTCGGGGGTAGGAGGGCATTGGCCCCGCGCGAAGTCGGCCGGTGTTGTATAAAGCCTGGTCGTGGTACAGATAGGAGGATTTTTAGGTGGCAGAGTACTGTTTGTAAGTCTTCCTTGTTCTCGATTGGGTGGGCTGGACCACTATCTGTCGTCATACTAGAATCGAAGAAGAATATCGAAACTAACATTTTCGTAGCAGAATCGCAAACTTCACAACCCATATCAACGCCACCACCACCACCACCCAATCCAAATCTCCAGAAGGCCAAACGCCCAATCTACATCCGCCTACCTATCGCTCTCGCTCTCACCCTTCTCACCTTCACAGGCGGCTTCATCATGGCCGGCGCCCCCGCAATCGAGTCCCTCAGGGACCTCTCGAACCCACCCACCGACGCTGAGACCTTGGAAATGTTCAAGCCCTCCACAGAACAAGTCGCGGAAATAGAACGAAGCATATTCGAGCACCCGATCACAAAATCCTTACTCGAAGACCCCAAATACATTCCTTCGCGCCCCCACCTCAAAATCCCAGAGGGTCTGCGAGCACAAAACTTGACTGGAGGCACTTTACTCGGTCCCGACAAAATCGCCGTCCCACCGCTACAATTCAGCACCGCAGACGGCTCATCGTTTGTCTCTCTGCAATATCTCGGTGAAGCGCTCTGCGGACACCCTGGTATCGTCCACGGAGGCCTCCTAGCCACGCTCTTGGACGAAGGACTAGCACGATGCTGTTTCCCTGCTTTGCCTAACAAAGTAGGTGTCACTGCCAGTTTAAACATTACATACAAGGCGCCGTGCATGGCGGGGCAGATTGTCGTTCTAAGGGCGGAGACGACAAAGGTTGAGGGGAGGAAAGCATGGGTCAAGGGCTGGTTGGAGACGATTCCCAAGGAGGGCAAGGAGCCGCTCATCCTAACGGAGGCAGAGGCATTGTTTATTGAGCCGAGACAGGCGGCGCAGATGAGGAGGGTTGTTAATTAGATTTGGGGTGAAAAGGGATGGTACGGCATTCTCAGGGCGTTGGGGGAGTATCACGTTTAATGTGGACGGTCGTTCGTTCGCCGATAGACTTCTAGAGTTGCGGTCTGGAAAGACAATAGTATGGTTTACTTCAGTGAACGAATATGCACAAAGACTCGGACAACCCCCTCGGACGACGTTAGTCGGTGAGATCAAGATGGTATTATAAGACGAGGGGTCAGCAGCGGAAGCCGTCGAGAGACGATACCAAACAGTTATCGACGCTGGGGCTACCGTACATGAGTCTGAGAGTAAAGACGTGGCCAGACCCGAAGATGAATCTACGCATGATGAAGATCTCGAGGCACATCCAAGAGTCGATGGTCAGGACATTCTCATACAATCTAGAGTTCTCGAGATTTGCGATGAGCCTGTCCTGATCAACCTTCCTGCCATACCCCGTCTTCTAGCTTATATGTGCATGTAGAGAATAATTCTATCTGTGCTGTTGTTGGCTACGGAGTAGTGGAAGACTTTAGCGTACCAGTTCATTTTCTCCCTCTTATATTGTGCAATCGCTCCTGAACTATATTAAGCGCAAGTGTGTCACTCTGTTGATTCGAACATCACATTGACAGACACGGTATTTTGGTACGACACTCGCTTCTTTCATTAAAGTATTAACGTCCGATCCAATTCCTCGAGTCAGCCACTACGTCAACAATAGACGTAACCCTCGCACTGCATGCGAAACATTCGGAACAAGCTAAGCTACTACCTTCCCATCTCACTCACACTCGAGCGACCTTCAACAACAGAGAACAAGACAGGAGGAGATCTTTCCATCTTGCACGACGACGCCATTGAAAAACAAAGATATCCAGATCCGTAGATCTGCGATAACACAACAGCCAACAATAACAACAGGATCAAGATGATGCTGCATCCAAAAGGTAACTTTGGACACAGACCAAGTTGAAAAGTAAAAGAGATATCAGGAAACGAGGAAAAAGAAAAGAGTGTATGAGAAAAGAAAGGAATTTGTGGGGTAAGAGTGTTCTATTTACAACTGAGACTCTTCCGTTTCGAGAGGAGAGAGGTTGGTGATCGGCGGGGTTGGTAGTTGGGGGATGGTTGACGCGCTGTGGTGAGGTTGGCGTCGGGTATCTGTAGCGACTGAATGCGAAGCTCGACAACGCTTCGTGTTTGGTAACAAGGGATTTGGGAAAAGACGCCCGGCGCTGATGAATGCTATGCTCGAGAAAGAAAGATCTGCTGTACAGAGGTATGCGTTCGCTGGAATGATGCTACTTTTCGAGAGGGTGGAGGATGTGTATTGGGAGATGAGGACGGTGGATAAAGATTGCTTGGAGCATGGGCTCATTATAGGCGTGATGACAGGCTACATTGAAGTAAAGAACTTAACGGCTTTGACCGAGGTTCAGCCATGACATGTCCGATTGCTCCTTCGCGTTCGGTTGCTGATTGGGGCCAGGACCCGGGAACAAGGTTGCTGAGCTTTCGTGTCCAACTCTTGGTGGTGGGTAGAAAGAGTTGAACTTCGGGCTCGGCAATGCCTGCTCAACCTGTCCTCCTTGTGCGCCACCTGGGCCACCTGGGAACACCGTTGCGGTGCTCTCACGATCTTGTGGAAGACCGAGACGTGGCGGCGCAGGATACATCGAGCTGAACTTGCTCTTGGGCATCTCGTCTTTCGGTGCTGGAGGCGCGTTGCCAGACGGGAACATGGTGAACGTGCTGTCTCGCATGTCAGGAACAGTTGGTGAGTTGTCGCCTTGTCCGGGGTAGAAGGAGCTGAAGTTGCTCTTGGGATAGAACGACTCTGTGCCATCAGGATAGTATGAGCTGGTGCCATGGAACTTGTTGTTAGGATCAATGACCATGCTACCAGTGTACTGACTGCTGGTGCGATGGTCATCACCCATTGGGGTCCAGCTCTCTACTGGATCACGTAGGTAATGACGATCGTCGTGACTGAGAGCAGATACTGAGCTAGCGTTGGAGTTCGCACGGGCGAGCTCAGCTTGCATGGGTTGAACTTGATGTGGTAGGCCGGGCAGACTGCTAGTGGGGGTTCCAAGCGTCGGACTTCCGCTCGCCACTCGGCTCAGACGCTGGCCATCATTGAACTTGGGGATCTCCAATGGAGCAATGTGTTGTGATGGTCGTGAGCTGTACATGCGTGAGTTTGTGTACTGTGACTGACTACCGGTGCTTGTTCGGTCCGACGCGAAGGTCGATCGGTCAGCAGGTGGTGCACTAGCAAGGTTCGTAGCTTCGTTGTTCGCGAAGTACCTACTCCAGCCTGAGCTGCGAGCTCTTGGTGCAGGTTTAGCGTTCCGACTGGAGTTCTGGCGAACCATGGGCTCAACAGGCTCCGGCTTCAGGTCGAACTTGGCAAGCTCGTAGGGCTCATTGTAGCCATCAGAGTAGCCTAGTGGGCTGCTCTTCTTGACTAGTCCTGCTGTGCTGGCGTCACTCGCGACGTTCTTCTTGTGACCACCACCTCGTCCTTGGATGATGGCAAGCGATGTTAGTGAGTCGTTGTTGTGTTTGGGTTGGTAAGTGACGACAGATCCGCCAGCCTCCTTCATGAAAGCGGCACCACGGTCGGCAAAGCTCATCCGGTCATTCTTCTCGACGTAACCTGGATTCTGCTTGCTCTTGTTCTTCCTGTACTTGAGACAGAACAGAATCAGGATTAGGATGAACGCAATGCCAAAGATCGTACCAAGTGTGGCTCCAAGTACGGTCAGCATCTTTCCCTTATTGCTAGGAGGACCCGCAGGTGCGGCGGCTTCCCCGGTCGTACTAGCACTTGGAGTGGCTGATATGGATGCTGTTGGGGTTGGCGTCGATGACGCACTGGAGGACGATACGGAGTTTACTAGGACATCTTGTCCAGCAAACAATGCTGTCGCATTCATCCATGAGTTCTCCTGCGCTTCGAAGATAGCGATGGGTTCATCAGCGTTACCTCCACTGGCGACGGTGGTGCCATCATCCCCTTGTGCTAACGAGTAGCCAGTTCGTGATGTTTTCGGTGCGTATGTCTCGTTATACGACGACCAGTCGTCCAAGGTAACTCGCTTCACCTTTCCCCCCTTCTTATCCCCTCCAGCGAGGGTTCCCGGGGCTGCGGGCGAGCCATCCTTGTTGATCAATAGAATTCGCTCCACGGCGTTTGGTACTGCACTCATGTCAAACTTCTGCAGAGCGACCCTCTTGTCGTTTTTGCTGGTGACTACTGAGCACTTGACGGCGTCTTCATTGGCGATGGGTTCTGTGAGAGTGACGCCGAGGTCTTGCCATCCCGACGCCTTGCTGAACTTCCATACCGCCGTGTTGGTCGCGCCACCACCGACTAGTAGTGCAGTGCTCGCATCCGAGTTCATAAGCATGGGGTTCACAGAAGGAGGCGCGCCACCCGACGGCGAACTTGAGACGGAGTAAGGTTCGACAGTAGAGAAGACAAACGACTCAGACGATGGGCCGTTGTCTCCGTCTGTTTGCGAGCCTGAATACACGAGGATTTCCTTGGATTCTTCGAGGTAAACGGCTCCATGGTTTACGCGATTTTGCGTGTTCCAGCTTTCTGACCGTTGCCAGTCCCACTTCTTCGTGGAGAATGTGTAGTGCATCAGTCCAGGGTAATTCCACGTTGAAGCCGTCTCGTTGACGCGACCTCCAACAATGAACAGCTTAGCCGCCTGGGCATCTCCCTTGGGTGCTGCTTTGACGCATTGTGCTCCGGTGAGCGATATGTCCATAGGCAACGCCTTCCATTCTGCCCCCTCTTCAAGCTTCAGCGACTGAAATCCAGATGGCGAGTATACGTAAAGCGTCTTATCGTAGATGATTGAGCAGTGCTCACTGAGCGGGTAAATAGGCTTTGGCAGCGACATGATTGTGTTGGTCGTATGACGATCCGGTGATATAGCGAACGTGATGTGAGTTTATTCTCGACTCGAGACGTAAAGCAATAGACTGATTATGATTCCACTCGACTTGGCATGACTAGGTGTGAGGTCCAAGGATTATTAGTTGGAAGGCGAATGCGACGGTTGAAAGATGGAACTCGCTCGTGATGAGAAGCGCAAGAGGGACTGTAGCGCAACCCAGTGTTAGTGTGGCCCAGCAAGTAATGGTCGTGTCGAACGTACTCGAAGCCAAAACAGATGCCGGGACCGAGCGCGACAGTGTGTTCGATATGGCGATGTCAGATGGAACGATTCGACGGGTGCACAGGGAGCGACGGGGCAACCCTCTCTCAAAGAGGCGTAGAGGTGTACGAAGGGTAGGGCGAAATGAGAGGCAGCACAGCTCAGCGGTGTGCGGGAGTCGAGATGGAAAGCCGTCTAGGTGAGGCTGTTCAGGCACGGAGGCTGAAGCTGGGGAGAGACAGGTCAGCCTGAGCGAGAGGGAGACGTCCAACCGGCCGCTGCGAGGGTCCGTTCACGCTCACGGTCGTGCAAGGGCAGCACTCGGGCGGGCTTGGGCATCTCCCAAATGGCCTAAGCGGCGACGGCACGAGCGAGGGTGTGACCATGCACACGAAGACTGTCAGGGGTAAATGGTGAGACAAACCAATGACGTTGCGCAGCTGTCGTCGTTATTCGCCAGTGCCCCTGGTCTTAACCAAGAATATTTAGCGTTCATTTTAGCCAAGACACATGCTTGCAGCGAGGAAACAGCCCCAGTGTCGGAACATGTCCCTGGCTTTCTTTGCCATTGCAGCACCAGCAGAGTCTGCACCGTGAGGATGTTGAGAGTTGCGGGGTCAACGGCCAGCAGTACCCGACGCTATTGACCGCCGCTCTACAGCAGTCAAGTCAACCAAATCATGGCATCAAGCCAGCCTCAATAGTCGCTGCTGTGCCGATCTTGTCGCTCATTGTGCATCCCACGTTCTTCGCGCATGAAACTTCCATAACAAGGGTTCTGATCATTTCCGCTCCTACGACCACTTCACGAATCAAGACATACCGCCTCTCTCCTTGCCTCTTTCTGCTCGCCTGTCGCGCGCCATTCCGCCATGGGACCATATGCTCCGGAGTAGAGCGACTTACAAAAAAAGGCTCCGTAGACTCGACCGCATTGCTGGCACTCGTACATATGCCTAAAAACGTGTGCAGCCGTATATGCATGCACGCATAGTAGTACCTATCGATAGTGCGCGTTCGGACAGTGTCCCCGGAAGCTATGGCGAACAGTTTGGCGGCGCTGGGCATGCTGTGCACCTTGTGCTCGCTCCTAGCTTCCTGTGGGGTTTGCGCACAACGAGTCGCCGTTTGCTGCTATCGCCCACTATCGTCACACATCTCATCACATCTCGGTGACGACGATTCGAACATATTGAGTGTGATGGCATGATGGCAATAAAAAGTATGAGAGGCGCGCGCTCAGGTGGGCGGCTTCGTGATGGGTGGAGGCATACGATAGACCCTCTAGCGGACACCTGAAACAGAATCCACGGCCCTTCTCATGGACGTGCATGACCTGACTCAGCTAGGAACACGCCAGCTGCTAACCACGCGCTTTACGTCGTAAGCGCAATACGATGGCTCCAACACCAACGATCTATTGTTGTCTATGAAATCACCAGCGATCACGAAATCTTCTGAATGCTACTAAAATTGCCCTCTATGCAGCAGCCAACCTTAACCGTGACCACGTTGGTGGCGCTGCGCACATCCTTATTAACCATTCGGCTGCCTACCCCGCCAACAGCACTGAGTTGAGACAGCAATATCCGGCTACGTACTAGGAAGGCATAGGATGCGGTTGGCCGTCATCAATTTCATGCAAGCTGCAAACGACATTCCTTCGAACTCGTGAACTGACGGCAAAACAACTCTCTGGCAGCTAACAACACACCAGGCAATCCCGGTCCCACACAGTGTCAAGTTTCTAGTCAGATCTTAGGACTTGCTTTGCCACGTTACTCAGCCCCCAGGCGTCCTGTCTAAACTCTTCCATGTGTTTATTCTGGTGCCTTGGGCTTCAAGGGAAAGTCTACGGCGTAGACAGGATTCCGAGTGTTTGAGCAACACGGCTTGTCCCTACCCACATGTTCGCTATGCGAAACACTATATCCGCTGCCAACACGCGATATTCTGTTTCGCAGCGGTACGCCTGCTAATTAGTTCGTTGTCACTCAACTGAGCCGGCATGTTTCGTCATGCGTCTTTATGTCTGAGGAAACACACGTGTCCGGGCATGAAGCTCTCTATCGGTTGTCATGCGTGCGCAGATTCCCATGTATCGGAGATTGGACTGAACGGCAAGCGAACGGCACTTGCAGCTGTCACATCCGTCACGTCGGGCCATACAAAAAAGCATCGAGACGTTAGGACCCTCGTGGGAACAAGCAAAGTCGCGGACCGCAGCGTTCGATCTATGTTCGGCTACTTTTCGTTTGAGGGAACTTGCTTTCTCAAACGAACTGGTACCACGAGACGAGGAACTGTTATCGCGGGTACTCGCAATCTTAGGACAAACCTCATTACACATTGTCGCATGTATGCTGGTCAGTAAACTTATCTCGATCGCGAAGTGGTCTCATCATATAAATGGTTATGATTTCCTCTCTATACGGAACGAATCAATTCTGCGCACGATCAAAGTGCCGGGTTACGCTTTGCACCTTTCGGCACTTACACACCATCAACATTGCCTTGACATGGGCCTGTTCGGGGACACCGCGCCTATGTTGTACATGCACTTGCATCTTAGATATCTGCACCATTTACCTGCATGAGTACTAAGATCTACGATATGTCAGATTAGCAGGAAGCGTAGGATTTGTGTACCGCGCCACCTCCAGTGCTGACCTGACATGCGTATTCTCGATCTATAATTACAAACCTCAATTCCTATGTGCTTCTTTCGCTTGGGTGCAAGACGGCTATCGAACAGTCATGGTTTCTTCTTGTGTCGTGTCGGTTACGAGTAAACTCTTTTCTTCTGTGCTGTACCTCGTGCAGCTATATCACACCGTAAATGTATTAGCTATATTGCTTCTCCAGGTACTTCAGAAAATTGTACATCGTGCAACTTCAGATTACATCTTAGATATAGGGTGCATTTCAAAAGAATGACTAATTCTTTGGTATCGATCGAGAAAAATATAGATACAGTTATTACCAGAAACTTGAACAGAGACAAACTCGTTTCCCATGCTGTTTGTATTCGTGTTTGCAATAGGACGTATCGTATCAGATAAAACATGAGCATATTGTACTTCAAGTAGCATCGCTGTCCAATACGAATATTACCCACATTCTGCAACTAGTCTTCGTGTCCAAACATAGCACATCGTAAACACAATCATCACGCATTTTCCGATCGCTGTAAACAGTTTGAACTGTGACGACTATTCTTGTCTTGAATCAACATTTTTAGCATTTGGAATACGTATTCCATGACGGGAAACGTGTAACGACCTACCCAACCACACGGAGCCGGCTCTCCCAGCGGTTGTAGTATCCATCCTTCGTCTTCAACTTGCATGCCTTTTCTAATCCACCTGCCACGTATCCGCTACTTCAATCCAGCCCCCAGCCACCATTTGCTAGCACGATATCTGTCTTCCTCTCTCCACCCTCCGATTCGTCCCCACACCTCGCAGTAGCTGGTAACGTCAAACACGGACTCAACACCGTCGCGAAGTCTTATCGATTAGTCCCGCAGACGTCGACCCTTCCCCTCCACTTGGTCGTCCTTCGCTTCAACGCGAAGTAGGTACACGACAGCAGTGGCGATATGCAGTAGCCGAAACAATAGCAAGTGTGAGCCACGCCACCACGGGTCTGTCGGATACACTAGAGATGTAGGTTGATGGCACGAAGGAACCAGTGGAGGGTCCAGAATGGGTCAAGCTACGGTTGAAGTTGTAGGAAAAGCAAAAAAGGAAGAGGCTAACGAAGACTGGGTACATATAGATTGTATTGCTACATAATAGCTGAATCCTCTTCAAGAGACAGGTCGAGAGCTTATACTAAGCTCTTGTGACTACGGCTCCGTAGTCGTGATTGAACGTCTAGACGGTTCCGACAACCCGGGAGTCGGGATCTCAAGGAATCGTGAACCCATGGGCATGGTCACACGGAAAAACCATCATGAAGGCATCGCAATTGTGCGGTACGCTACAGTTCGTCAAACATAGGTACAGCCTGGTCCAAGGCCAGGCATTCGATGTGACAGCTGTACTACATCATGTAGACAAACTGGTTGTGTAAGTATGGGAATGTGTCTCACCATCAAACCATCTCCTTCATCGAAGAATCTCGAAGACGGTCTGCAGGCGAGCAACGACTATTGTCGTCTGGCATTATTCTCCGCTAGTCGTATAGCTCACTTCAACCATTAATGGGGTTGGTGAGTAGATATTCTAGCGTGGGCAAAAAGGACCTCACGTGCATGGTATCACGGCGACGGCTGGAGTAACAAATCTCATTCGTTGCCAAACTCCAATCCATCGTGGTATCATTTCGAACAGAAAACTTCGACGGGGCCGCATGACGGCAAGTCCATTGTTCGAGCTAGAAGCCGGTATAACGCCCTGCTTTTCCATGCGCGTATCGCATGCCCAGACCGTGAACCCATGATATGCATTTCATCCACTACGGACGGGGATGCTCGTGTCGATGTCCCTCATCGTCGTGGTGTGTGTCGTCAACCAAGGAAAGCGTTGATACGCTTATGCCTCCCTCTGCTTCTTCTTCTCCTCGCGGCCGGCGCTCTTGCGCTCCAGGATTTGCTCACGGTCCTTGTCGAGCTTGAGCTTGGTGATGACGACCTTGGAGGGAGCGATGGGGATGGGAACGGACTGGCCGTTGCTCTTCTCGCGGACGACTGTGTTGTGACTTAGTATACCTGTCGATATGTGAGGATAGAGGGGTACGCACTGCCGTTGACGTGGAGGCAGTACTTGAGGCGGTAGACGGAGGAGACCTTGCCCTCACGTCCCTTGTTGGAGCCGCGGACAACGGTGATCTCGTCCTGGGAAAAGTCAGCACACGATAGCACTGGGGAGAAGATCTGGATACTCACGTCCTTGCGGATGGGAATGCTGCGCACTCCGTGCTTCTCGCGGAGCTCCTTACTCAAAGGCGCCTGAAGGTTGTTAGAACATGTCTCCTGCAATGTTCCAAGTCTCTTCATACGCTCATGATGACCCGACGCACACTACTCGGCGCACTGAAGTGTGCCTTTCGCGATTTGCGGCGAGAGCTCGCGACCATTGACTGGACCTTGGTCATTTTTGCTGTGGAATTGGCGGGTTGTCGGGTTAGTAGACAAAGTTCGTGTCGCGATCGCAAAAATTGGAGTTGTGAGATGTGCCTTTGCTGGGGCGGGTTCGCTTCGCTAGCGTGGTCGGAAGAAGTGTTTTGCCGATTCCGAAAGGTCCGGCCAGGAAGTCGCGTCCGCATCGTGGACCGCATTCGCCGAGACGTCATGCAGGACGCGTCGCTAAAACTGATTTCTCGAACGACGGCGCATATGTTGCGCGCAGTCGTCTAGTCGGTGTATAAGATTTCAGAGTGTTGAACTATCACCATCTATACCCAACCAAGACCCCGCGCCCAAGACATCTCCCGCTCCTTCACGCGAACCACAGTCTCCATGCAGTTGTCCAACCCCACCCGTGTAAAGGCTGCAGAAAGGCCTCCAGGCTTTTAGCAGACGCCAACATGTCCTCGAACAACTACAAGCCGTACAGCCACTCGTATCAACAAAGTTCGGCGCAACAATACGCAGCATATCATACAGCATCTGCCGCGAACAATATCGCGCAACCCGCCCACCAGTACAAACAGCCACCGACGACTCAGGCACAGGACTATATGTCCTATGAGCCTCAATCGTATGCGAATCACAATAGTGGATACGGCACGGCACAAGATAACCAATGGGGTAATAGCAACTATGGAGGGACACGAGAGACAACTAGAGGCGCCGCCGAAGTCCTGCGTAGTATGAGTAACTCGACGCCGTATACGAATAACGCTGCGCCTACGAACGCCCAACCCGGAACCACCGCGATCAACACCGCCTCCTCGCACACCAGCCGCTATGCCGCCGGCAGCTCGCACTCGCCCCTAGTGCAGGCGCAACAACCCCATGCCGTCTACGAGCAATCGCAAGCGCGACCACACAGTGTCAACAACAACCGCGCGCAGCCAGCAACTCGGGGTTTACCATCACCAGCCAATGTGGCAGGTTACCCTTCGCAGAGAACCCAAACGATATATAATTCGCAACAACAGCGAACTGCCAGCCCAGCCCAACCTCAGTACAACACCGCGCCTGTTAGTAATACGCGAAGCGCGGGTATGTCTGCTACAACGAGCCAACAGTATGACGACTACAGCGCTCGACAACCTGCCGGTGTGGAAACCTCGCGTAACTCTCAGAACGCCACACTATCGACGGCTTATAACTACGGCAAGGCGCAAATGCCTTCCGCGATTGCGCCTCCTGCGCCTGCACTGTCTGCTAGCATGGCAGACACTCACAGTGTCCAGGGCACTACCACAGTGGACCCAATGGCAGTTTACGATCCATGGCCAGAATACCAGCGGAAGCAGGCCGCACAAAAGGTGATTGAAGATGCAGCACGTGCAGAAGAAGAGAAGATTGCAGAGGAGGCGCGTCAAGTAGAGGAGCAAAAGAAAGAGGAGGCCAGATTACGCCAGTCACAGCCAAAGTCGAAAGGAAAGAAAGCCCAAGAGCAGCAAGCGGGTGCTCCGGAAGCGGCACCTGCGACGTCTAGCGACTCCGGTGGCCCTGCTGAAGCACTGGAGAGTGAGATTCGAGCAATGATGGCTAAGATGAGAGAGCTGAATAGTAAAGACCCAGCACTTCTAGCCAAAATCTGGGAAGAAGAACGTAGGGCGAGAGCGCCCAGATCTCCTACCGTGGACGATAGGCCCGCACCTCAATCTGCCACTCTGCAACCGGTACAAGTTTCTCAAGCCTCCGCTCCACAAGTCACGAACTCGAATAAAAAGGCGACACCCAAGCAAAAGGTGAATGCGAGTATCTCAAAGCCAGCGACTCCTGCCATAGCTCAAGCTGTCCCTATCAAACAAGTACAGCCAAACAGCAGTATCACTCGACCAACTGGCAACACGGTCTGGCCGCCTGAGAAGAAGGCTCATCTGGCGAGCGCAGCAGCGGCATATCTCAACACTCTGAATGTCGCCCACCAAGTCGAACCTGGCCAGATATTGAGTCTATTGAACAGCAACCCTTCTTACATCGAACTATGCGAACAACTAGAGAAGATGGGTTTGAAGCTAGACCGCGCTGTCTTCGCGAAGAGCTTACTTACAGCGGTACCAGATGTGAATTCAGTATCCCGCAAATCTGCACAGCCTGCACCAGTTCCTGTCCAGAGACCACCGGTCCCACCTGCCGTCATGAAGAAGGACGTTGCGACTTCTGTCGCGCCAAGCCCACAACACGCACCCGCAGCTCCCTCACCAGCGAATGGAAGCTCTCACCCGTCTTTTCCAGGGAGCGCGTCGCCTGCACCTGCACCTGCACCTGTCGCGGAGATGGTGCCAATCAGATCCGAGCTAAGGAAGCCAGCAAACAAAGAAGAAGCAGCACGAAAGCGTAATCTGAGTGATCTGGTCGACCTGACTCAGTTATCAGAAGACGAGGACATGGGGCCGCCGCAAAAGAGGATAAACTCAGATGCATACGCATCTCCATACCCTCGTCTCCAAGACACTATGGCCGTCGACGAGGTGCCTTCTACACCAAACTTTCCCATCGCAAATACTCCTTCCTATCAGCCTCAATCACCTGCACCCCAGCCAATGCAGACTTCTACCGAACAACTTCGTTATGTGACTCTTGTTGAGCCATTAGACAGAAAGAAAGCGCTTCGTCGCAACACTTACAACCCTGCCACAATAGCACGAGACGTGCTTCTCGCTTGTGGAAGGCATCCGTTAGAGCGCAGCTTGAATCAACATCTAGATGGTTTGAGGACTACGTTACCACAAATAGGGTTCGATTCAGATCTCAGTACAATCAAATGGGACGTCATCGACCCAGGAAGACCTCCGCCAGGATATTTCAAAGACGGTGTTCAAGCCTTGACCGAGGATGCTGACGATGAAGAGGATGCTTCAGACGACGAGGACGAGTCGCGCACCCGCGCTCCGCCTAACGCCATTGGCGGTGAAGGTGGGGCGCACAAGGCCCAAGCTTTACCTGAAGCTATCAATCCGTTTAAGCAGAAGCGCCGCGGTCGTCCTCCACGACACTCTTTTCCTGACGGTGCACCAGCAACACCCAAACGCCCAAGCAGTCCCGCTTCTATGAGTTCAAGTGTGCCTCGTCCCACCTCTGGTGCCGCTGGCGTTGGGTATCAAGCTTTCCGGTCAGCCACAGAGTATGGACTTGATGGCAAACCACTGCCAAAAAAGAAGGGCCGTCCAGTTGGATGGCGGAAAGCCATTCATGGCTCTCCTGCTGCGCAAGCTCAACCGTCAACGAATGGTCATACCGGTCCTCGCAAGAAGCAACCGACGCAGCCAAGCGCTCTGCGCAACGAACCAATTCAGATTAGTTCAAGATCACCAAGTGTTGCGAACGGTCTTCCACGATACCAGTCGTATAAATGCAAGTGGCAAAATTGCCAGGCTGATCTACATAATTTAGAGACGCTTCAGAAGCATATTTATAAGGTACATCGCAAGGAGACAGTTAACAATACTTTGGAATGCTTGTGGGACGATTGCGGAAAAGAGGTCACCAACTACGATCATATGACGAACATGAGCATTGAACGCTATCAGCCGCATTCCTTCGACCTAGAGAGCAACTGGCGTGATCATATACAGCAAGCCCACATTAGTCCGCTATCGTGGCAGCTTGGTGATGGGCCGGCCGCTGGTCTCTCTGGTAAGGAAGATAGTTAGCGGCGTGAAATGGTTGTGACTGAAGAGAAGATCTACTCTAACACTCTTAATTGCAGACTCGCACGATTCTGAGGCATATCTCAGCGATGCACAAGGACGACAGGTCACCCCACGCATCACTGTCGACCCCGCACGCATAGAAGCACTGAGCATGTTGCCACAAGCACCTATAGCTAGCGGTCGCGGTCGCGGACGTCCACCCAAGCGTACAGTGGAGCAAGAAGCCCACGATGCATATGGTAGACTCGTGTCTCTTAAGAGGCGTATTGGTGGACCCGGGATGGATCGTGGAGGTGTAACACTCGCGAACGATAAGCGTCGACGAGGCTTTATTGAAACCGATGAAATGGAGGAGGAGCTGGTAGATGTTGAGGACTGAGGGCTAAGAATTCGATGTGAGGCTCATCTTGCTTGCGCATTTGATAATTCTGTACAAGTACGCGTATACCCATGGTAAGAACAAGGCGCAAAGGGGTGGTCGGAAATGTTTCTCCATGCCCAGATATGCCATAGTTTAGTTAATTCAAACATTTTGAAATCCGTCAGCGGTTAGTTCGCCATATTGCGTACGCCAGAACTCCATGCTCCCATTTGACGGGCATCTCCCTGATTCGCAATTGATATCCTTGGTCCCTCACACAGCCCGTTCCCATGCAACAACATTCTTGCCCAAGTGTCCTTCAGTAAGACGTATACATAGCACAACTCTTACGCCTTGACCTTGCCAGCCGCAGCCTTAGGCTTCTCCTCAACCTTGTGATCGTCTGAGTTGACCTCGAGGAAATGGTATAGAACGATGAGCAGCATAGCAGCGCTTCCGAGGAAGATCGCGAGCGAGTAAAGTTGGCTGTCGGTAATCATCTTGAGTGTGACGGCGCGTCAGTTGTAGCTAGGTAATAGGGTGTGATGCTTCGAGTGCGCTGCGGAGTTGTTAGTAAATCCAATTGACGAGACGAAATTGCCAAGAGCTTACGGAAGCTAGATGCGACAGAGGAAGTCAAAAGACGGGAGTGTCGCGACGGTATTGGATGCGCAGTGATTGACTATTGGGGTGCATGTGAAGGCCACCTTGAAGCTTCGGGAATGTCGGCGAAGGTAGGGCTGGCTCTAGCGCAACATGCTCCGCCACTCGAAATTCCACCCCACACAGCGTCATTCTCACTTTGACACACACAGCGCAGGTACCATATCCCCCGCCAGGCACCCAAATTCGACCATCCAGGGCGCCCGGATTGTTTGAACACCCCAAAACGCACTCCCCACTGTCATTTCAACACCGCCCATATACACTAAGCCAAGATGCCACCCAAAGGCAAGGGCGAGCAGCCCAAGGTGAAGAAGGTCGCCGTAGACAAGACCTTTGGTATGAAAAACAAGAAGGGAGGAGCCGCCCAGAAACAGATTGCCCAGCTCAAAGCGACCACTGCATCGGGAGGCACGCCTGACGAGAAGCGCAAGGCGGCAGAGAAGGCGCAGCGTGAGAAGGACAAGGCGGCGGCAGAGGCAGCCCGCAAGGAAACCGCCGAACTCTTCAAGCCCGTACAAATCCAAAAGGTGCCTTTCGGAACCGACCCCAAGACTGTCTTGTGCCAGTTTTTCAAGAAAGGAAACTGCGAAAAGGGCAAGAAGTGCAAGTTTAGCCATGATCTGAATATCGAGCGCAAGACCGAGAAGAGGAGTTTGTACACCGACACCAGAGATGAAGACAAGGAGGCCGAGGAGGAGCGGCGGAAGAAGGATAACATGGATGATTGGGATGAAGACAAGCTGCGACAGGTCGTTCTAAGCAAGCACGGCAACCCGAAGACGACGACGGATAAAGTGTGCAAGTACTTCATCCAAGCTATCGAGGATCAGAAGTATGGTTGGTTCTGGGTGTGTCCCAACGGAGGTAAGCTTGAACAACAAAATGCATTCGAAATATACGCTGACTTGGATTCTAGGCGACAAGTGCATGTACAAGCACTCTCTACCACCTGGGTACGTGTTTTTGCTTCTTTCGCCACACAGCATGTGCACATCTGTACTAACACTTTTCTAGTTTCGTCATCAAGACCAAGGAACAGCGCGCCGCCGAGAAGGCCTTGATGGCCAACTCCCCGCTCAACACCCTCACCCTCGAAGACTTCCTCGAGTCCGAACGCCACAAGCTCACCGGCAATCTCACACCGGTCACGCCCGAGACATTCGCCAAATGGAAGAAAGAACGTATCGACAAGAAACAAGCCGAGGAAGAGGCCAAGAAACTCAAGGATGCCACTGGTCGTGCTATGTTCGAAAAGGGCGACTGGGCACAAGACAGCGATGCGGATAGTGATGATGAGGACGATGGAGACGCGTGGAATTTGGAGACTATGAGGAAGGAGACTGAGGCGGCGAGGGCAAAGAAGGAAGAGGAGAGGATGGCTGCTCAACTTGAGAAAATGGTTGTATCTTGAGGGATGCACGTCTATCTCGGATCGAAGACTATTGGAGAGAGAGCGAGAGCGATAAGGCGGGAAGAGCTCGCTGGCTGCCACACAATGCTGCAACAGCTTGCGGGGCATTGCCGGGACCCGGCTTCGATTGAAGCATGTGGAGGCAAAAGATTGACTTGAGCGATCGTCGCATCATGAGCATGTTTGGCCGTGTCTGGGCTTCAGCGTTTATGCGGCATGGCTTGGAACACATGCAGAGCTTAGTCGGCTTTGTGTGTCTGGCGCTGGCGTCTGGGTTCTGGTATTATTACATATATATACATACATGGCTGTACGAATACACGGCTAAGTTCGCCTGGGCAAGTCGTAAGCGACTTGCGCTGTGGTAGTGACTTCAAGGAATGCATTCGATTGATCTTGACTTGAGATGATGGTAAAACCGAACAGATGTGTTCATATCTGGACAAGCTCGTCCACTTGGTGATGTTTCGGTGCAGAGTGAATCTGAAGACATAGGCAAATCAAGACTTGCATTGCATGTTGATGCTGACCACGCCCAACCTTACGGTATATTTTGGTAACTTGACGGCGCATTTCAGATATTCGACGGAAAAATTTTGTGGTTTCGCGGTGTATTTCAGTATCCAGTCTTGCATCATGTTCCATCAATAGTAACATAATTTCAGAAGGAGCTAAGACGTCTTGCGCCTACATCGAGGACAAAGACTACCCGGAAAGCATCTTCGGTAATCGCAAGCGTACTCTTCTTACACATGTTGTCTTATCTTTAATTCAGATCTCCATTCGGACCTACTACCGCCATGCTCATTGGCAGCTCACAACACCTCGTACGAAAGCCAGAAAGAAGCAAGAATCCTGCTGACGACCAAAACCTCTACGGGAGAAGATGCGGTAAATTTACTCGGAAAGTGGAGTCTTTCACGATGCACACAATCATCGCAGGATCACTCCAAGGATGGCTGCTCCGAGTTTGGCGCGCGTCCATTGATTGCCACTAACCCCCATGTAGCCACGCTTGACCCGGACAAGGAAAGGCGCTGTTGTCGTCTTGGCACCAAAATGCCGCGCTGCAGTTCCGCCTACGCCTGGTCACACTCCCCGCAACATGACGGCATGCTTGTTCGGCCACGCTAGAAGCATGTACCAGTCCCCAGGCCCTGGGCCTCTCTCGCATCCGATTTCGTTGCCGGCGCGCACTACACTCCCGAGTTGTCTTGCCATGACTACACGCGGCCGTATGGTGGCCGACACTAGCCTTGGTCCGTGACTGATGGCGTCGTCAATTGATCGTCTCTTAAAGAGTCGGCTGGGGTCGTTGTTTTTAGTGGTTTGATTAATATACTTCATAACTTTTAAACACACTTCTAGCCTTGCTTTCCTATACAACAGAGGTATACCAATATCTCGGTGCAGCTGAGAGCGAAGGTATTCCTTGACATCGATCATCGAGTGTGGGGCCCTTTCCGTATTCCCGGATTCGCTCCCGTCTCATCTATATCCTGCTTGAGAATCCCACTGGATTGAAGTAATAGCAATGGCGGTGGAAAACTACGACGTCGTTATCGTTGGCGCAGGACCTGTTGGCCTTTGTCTTTCAACGTGCCTGGCGAGATGGGGTTACAAGATCAAGCATATCGACAATCGACCGGAACCGACCGCCACTGGACGGGCGGACGGAATCCAGCCGCGTTCCTTGGATCTACTCCGGAATATGGGCCTCAAGCGCAAGATTATGGAGTACGAACCTGCAAAGGTTTACGAGGTGGCTTTTTGGGACCCGGCGCAGAAGGGCATTCACAGGACAGGTACTTGGGCTAGTTGTCCCAAGTTCATCGATGCACGGTACCCTTTTACTACGCTTCTCCACCAGGGCTTGATTGAGCGGACGTTCATTTCGGATATTGAGAAGAACGGCAGTGGTATCCAGAGACCCTGGACGATCAAGGGGTTCAAGAATGATGGCAAGGATCCGACATATCCTGTTGAGGTCAACCTGGCGCATGTTGATGGCACAATGGAGGAGACTGTACGCGCAAAGTACTTGTTCAGTGGTGAGGGAGCAAGGAGTTTTGTAAGGGACCAGCTGGGTGTCAAGATGATCTACAAAGATCCTATTGCACATGTTTGGGGTGTCATGGATGGAGTTGTCAGAACGAACTTTCCAGACATCAAGGTATGTTTGATTCACTAATCTGTTTTTCTACTGAATACTGATCTCAGTGCAGATGAAATGCACAATCCACTCAGACAACGGCTCCATTATGATCATCCCACGCGAGAACAACATGGTCCGCTTGTACATTCAAGTCGCATCTTCTACAGATAAAGACTGGGACCCACGGAAGCAGGCTACTGCAGAAGACGTTCAAGCGCGTGCCAAAAAGATTTTCGAACCATACACCATCTCCTGGGATCGCGTGGAATGGTACTCGGTCTATCCGATTGGACAAGGTATTGCTGAGCGCTACACACTCGACGAGCGGGTCTTCATGGGTGGTGATGCCTGCCATACCCACAGCCCCAAGGCTGGCCAGGGTATGAACACAGCCTTCTTAGATGCAGTAAACTTTGCATGGAAAATTCACCACGTAGAGAGCGGCTGGGCACCACGATCCCTTCTGTCGACATACGAATCCGAACGCAAACTCATTGCTGAGACTCTCCTCGACTTTGACGCCCGATACGCAAAGCTCTTCTCCGCCCGGATACCCTCAGCTGGTGAAGTCGCTGGTGCATCAGCAAAAGAAGCCGCCGAAGACAATGAGTTCATCAAGACATTCAAAGCCAGCTGCGAATTCACCAGTGGTTATGGCGTAGCATATAAACCCAACATGGTAAACTGGGGCCCAGAACACCCCGCACAGCACCCCCTCATCCTGTCGTACGAAAAGGGCACAACCCAACGAACAGGCAGAATCATGACACCGGCAACCGTCACACGTGTCGTAGACGCCAACGTCGTACATCTGGAACAAGAAATTCCCATGAACGGCTCCTATCGCATGTTCATCTTCGGCGGTGCCTTGGACAAGAGCGCAACAGCACTCAAAGACCTAGCAACACAGATGTCATCCCCAACATCCTTCTTCAGCACGTTCCTCCACCGCGACCTCAAGGAGAAGGATCGCTACCACGAAAAACACAACCCACATACCGATTTCCTTTCTCTGGCTCTTGTCTTTTCGCAGCCCCGCTCAAGTATTCACATCGATGAGCAGTTGCCTCAGCCATTTAACCGCTATGCTGACCATGTTTATGCGGACGACGTCTGGGACCAGAGGGTGCCGGATGCGAAGGCTGCGGCACATGCTAAGATGGGGCTTGACGAGGAGAGGGGAGGCGTCGTTGTTGTCAGGCCGGACGGGTATGTCGGTGTTGTCGTTAAGCTGGAGGAAGGGAAGGGGACGTGTGATGCATTGGATGCGTGGTTCTCGGGGGTTACAGGGAAGAAACTTGGGGGTGAGCGGGCGAGTCTATAGACCGAGCGTTTTCCAGTCATGAAGACACTTTTGGGACTTGCATAGCGTTGCTTTAATTTCTCTACATAAATGTATGAATCCGTTCAATCGGAAACCAATTCATGGTATTTGACAATATCTTCGGAGCGCTCCTGCCCAATGAATGAAGTGACCTCATCGTGCACGGACGTATCGCGAAGGAAGGCGCGTCGTTTGAAAGCTAAACCAGAAACTCTCATCAATGTTCGTCTCTGGCTAGGCACAGACTTGCTTACAGCTCAGGATTTGCGCCGCCATATATCTCAGTCTAATTCTATCAGCGCCTAACGCGACTCGTTCTGAGACACCCAATGCCTAGGTAGGGAAAAGGCCGTGCAATTCCTTGGATAAAGGATGTAAGAACTAAGAAGCATTGGTACGCCCACCGATGATGACGCGCCGTTGCGGGGATTGCTTATTGGCTCAGAGCGATGCGACAACAAGTCTACGCTCACACCGGCAGCAAGGCTGAACTTTAGGATGCAGTAGCTTTCTTGAAGAGATTGCCTGAGCGGGTCTCTATGGAGTAAGATAGTGCGGCCAATATCCTGGAGGCCTAATTGCCAACGCGATGTGCTACCTGTGGACGTAAGCTGACAACAAGAGGCGTACAAGTGTACATGATCTTGAACACCCTCCCCCTCCTCAAGTCGTTTTCTTTTCACATGAGCCGGTTGCTATCGAGCTCTCAGTAAAAAGATCATGGCGCAAAGGTCATTGTACGTTGCAGGCCTTGTGCCACTACTATTTGCGGTGTTCTACTTCCAACTCGGCAACCTCTCAAACTTTTACAACTATGCTCTTCAAGCGTTGCAGACACCGTCCGCAAGTGTTACGCGTCAAGCTCCAACGACCGGAAAACCACCCATCATCATGGCGGCAACCCCCGCCTTCAGCCACATGGAAAAGATCACGACGATCACCGAAGGTCTCATTTCACTCGGCTACCCCGTAAACTTCATCACTGGGCCAGACTTCAAAGACACTATTGAAGCAATGGGCGCAACATATATCCCCATCGAAGGTCAGGGAAACTTCATCCTGTCCGACGAAGACCTAGCAACATTCGTCAGTCTGCAAGGCAACGAGCTCGAAGTCTTTGCTACGACAGCTATCTTCATCAAGACCATTCCTAGACATTACCGCACACTGCAACGAACCTTCCAAGAGTTCCGTGACCAATACGGCGAGAAAGAGAAGATGATTTACATCTTCGACTTCACGTTCGGTGGCTCATACCCTGTCGCCTACGGCGCACCTGGCATTCGTCCTGACGCAGCGATTGCTATAGGTCTGGCGCCATATGTGGCGGCTAGTAACGATACGTTCCCTTTTCGTTCGGGAAAGCACCCAGATACAAGTCCAGAGAGTAAGAGGATCCATTTTGAAGCGCAACAGGCCCAGAACAGGGATCATCCTATCGATACTCCTGTCAATGAGGCTGCTAATGCCATGCTCCGGCAGATGAATGCGACGAGAGATGTGCCAGGCTTTAACGAGATGGCGAGTTCTGGGTCAGATATATTTCTTCAATACGGCGTTCCGGCCTTCGAATATGAACGCAGTGACTGGCGACCGAACCTTAAGTTCATGGGTGCACCCGTATCCGTGGGGATCGCAGACCACACGCTCCCGGAGTGGTGGAACGATGTGCTTGAAGCAAAGGCAGCTGGAAAGAAGATTGTTGCTGTGTCTTCCAGCAGTGTGGTCTTCGATACGAGTGCGCTTATCAAACCAGCTTTGGAAGCATTCGGTGGTAGAGATGATGTGTTCGTCATTGCTACGTTGGTTACGTCGGATGTCGAAACGCTTGACTTCGAGATCCCAGAGAATGCTAGAGTTGCAAAGTTCATTCCTCTGGACCTGGCTCTGCCTTACGTATGTATACCTGTGGCAAAAGTGGGGCTCGCGTTCATTGTTGCTAACATCAAACAAGGTAACTGTGCTAGTTACGAATGGCGGATACGGCACTGTTCAACAATCACTCCGTGCTGGTGTGCCTATGATTATCTCTGGAATTGGACAGGACAAATTGCATACCGGAGCTCTCATTAACTACAAAGGCTTTGGCATATACAATGCTTTACCTCAGGTGACTGCCGAACTCCTGACTGAGTCTTTCGATAAGATGATGGGTAATGCAACATATCAGTACGTTCTTTTTCCTCCTCTTGCTCCAAGGCCGGACGACAAGCTATAAAGCTAACAAACCATAGTGAGAGACTTGGTGCCGTTAAAAAGGACTACGCGAAATACAATGCGGTGGAAATTGTGGATGAGACGATCAAACAGGTACTCAAGGGTGAAGTGGCCATCTAGCTATGAATGCTGGGTCTAGCGATGTACTAGCATCGGTTGTGGTATGTTCTCGAAGTCAGTCGTCCGGTAATCGAGTGTGGATACGGATAGCTTTATGGCGAATATTGTGATTAGACACCTCTTATGCACGACCACGTCGTATCGCAAATGCTCTATCTCACCGTTTCACTCATCTATGTATCCTTCAATTCTGCAGCCTCGCCAAAAAGATCTACATTGAGCTAGGATGAATCGCTTGCCACACGTTTCGTACATTCAGTGTCACGGGTATCATCGGCCTCAGACATGTGGTCTCTCGCTCGTGATTGGGTCAGATAGGCATCGTGATAGTGACGATGAAGGTCAACATGTGGTGTACTCGAGCTCCGACAAATGTGTCAACGTTGATGCGTTGAATAACACATGAAAGAAGCTGGGTGCTCTGGGAACGTATTGCTAGTAGAGACGGCGATACGGCTGCTGTAGGAGGTAGAATGTTACCGTTGTTGCTGGTTACGAAGCCCCTAACTGCATTCAATATCCAATTTTCTTGCTCACGAAGGAGAGATTGGAAAGCCAAAAATGAAGACGTCCACTGCCGTAGCACTCTCACTGTACGAACTTTCTGCTGAAGCAGGACAGTCTAAAAAAAGCGTCGTCATCACCAGCAGTGTGTCACACCCATCGCCTGCAACCAGAAGGCAAAAACAATGTCCCCTGCCAGACTCGAACTGGCGGCCTTGGGATATCTACTATAATAGTAGTCATATGTGATGATATGAGACCCACGTGATAACCAACTACACCAAGGAGACGGGAAATCGCTACACCAAGCGATGATGAAGCTGATTGATGACTAATTTTCCGTAAAGAGAATACTTGAAGTTGAGGGATTCGGGGGGAATTGAGTTGGCGGTGTTCTCGGTCGAGCAAAATGTTTGCGGGTGGGTACTGGCCACGGTGTATCAGTCCGTTGGTCCGTTGTTTAGGTGTGGGTACTCGCTACGACGAGTTTGCTCCAGTCGGGAACAAGAACTCCTAGCATTCTACCAATGAAAAGACTGAAACTTAGAGCAAAGAACAAGTAGTCGTTCGCAGTGTTTCCAGTGGTTGAGTGGCCACTAGAACAATGCGCGTGAGCCTGTACATGGGTACAGTTTTGAAGTCCGCTCAGAAGTCCACTGTTTGGCCCCGTTTCATGCAGCAAAAAGCTACAACGTCGCTGGCAAGTCGTCCTAGACAACAGGAGCCCACGATGACAAAAAGAATGGTCACTACGAGGGTCGAACTCGCGACCTTGGCGTTATTAGCACCACGCTCTAACCAACTGAGCTAAGCGACCGATGTTTGGTTGTTTTCGATGGAAGAAGGCCAAGTTGGACGACTCATCAAGAGAAAAGTAATGAGCATTGTTTCAGGTCGCGAACTGCTCATGGCATGTCTTGCTGAGCTTGTTAGCCTTGGACGAGAGAAGTATGGCGGGGTGAAAATTCTGGTTCGGACTTCTCGGACGGATCATGGTGGGGCAGCGGCAAGTCTGCAAGATTCGGAAGTAGACCTGGTCAGTCTGACATAATCGTGGCGCTCACATTTGCTAGTCGAGGTAGATATGATGTACTCATACTTTGACAGAGTGGAAGAAGTTGTGTTCAAGTAAGGGGCTCGATTGTCGAGCCATGGGTATCTCAGATTGTAAACCAAGCCAACGCCAGCGCTATGCAAATGTAAATCTCGGCTATGGCGCGCAGTCGCAATGTGGTTAAGAATGTTAAACAGGGCCTTCTGACGGATGTCGTGCCTGATAGTCGCCCGCTTGTAGCTTGAAGGGAGAGCGTCGACAGATGGCGCTGGGGCGCAGTGCCGCAAACTCGCTTCTGGACCTCCTGAACAAGTCAAGAGCAAATGCCACATGTTAATCATTAGTCGTCAGTCATCGTTGTCAGCCGCCTAGCTGTCCCAAATACTTCTCAACCTCGTCGTTGCCGTAGAACATCCTTTGCAGCTTGTCGTCTCTCTTCTTCTGGACTTGTGCCAGTTTCCTCACCTTGCCAGCGTCGAGCCTGCCTTCTCTGACGTCTGCGCGGCTTGCGCCACCCAATGCCTTTCTTTGGGTGTGCTCTTTCTTGTCTATTCCCAAGCCTAGCTTGTCTCGCTTCTCCTTGGGTACCAGCGGAAAGAGCATGCCCTGGCCACTGGTGCCCAAGCCTTGCCGTGCATCGACATCGTAGCCGTGCTTCTCCATATACTTGAGTCCCATTCTCGTTCGATCAATTGCGGAGGGTATGGGCGCTCGTGGTAGTGCGGCTTGGTGTGCAGGGCTCAGGTAGTGTATTCGCTGGTCCGTCTCTTTGACAGGCTCACCACATATGCCGCATCGAGGAAAGGCTTCGGGTTCCGGCTGTGGCTGGCCGTTCGGGAACATTATCGCGAGGTACTTCTCCGCCATAGTCTTGCCGTTTGTGGATGTCGTCGTTGGTTGAACTTCTGGGGCTGAAGACACGAACTTGATTGGATTCTTCCAGAGGCCACGTCCAAAAGCGCGTTGTTCGACAAAAGGCTTTGTTGAGACATTGGGGTCCTCATCTTGAAGCTCGTCCTCGTGGAGCTCATCCGCAGTTGTTGGTGTTGCAGCAGGAGCGGTCATGGTGACGCGTCTGGCAAAGAGAAGCCGTCGTAAGTTTGAGGTTTTCCGGTGGTGAAAGGAACGACGCCGCCATGCAAAGAAGTTGCGGTGAAGAGTGAAATCTGGGTGGTGAAGCCAGGCGGCAATCTTCGACGCGCAATCACATGCTATGACGCCACGTGGATCCCTCCCCTTAGCGAGCCACCATCGACCCGCGTTCCTGCACATCTTCCGCTTCCCGTCACGCCGTCTCACCAACAACCAAAATGCCGGTTAACATTCTCGCTACGGCCTTTGACCAGGGTCTTGACTCCATTCCGTACGGCTGGACCGTCCTGAAGTTCGTTTCTGTTTGTACAGTCCTGTATGTCTTGAAATGGTACTTCAATGGCGCGGTCAACGGATCGGAGAGGAATATGCATTCCAAGGTGGTTATGGTAACGGTAAGCTTTTGCTTCATAGAGGCACAAGACAAGTGTGCTGACAATCAGACAGGGAGGAACATCTGGCATAGGCGCTGAAGTGGTCAGGGAGCTGGCAACTCGTGGTGCACAGATCGTTCTCCTGGTTCGACAACCACTCGTCGACCCCTTCTTCGTCGACTACATCGAAGACCTCCGAACCCAAACCGGCAATGAGCTTATCACCGCCGAGCACGTTGACCTTGAGAATCTACACAGCATACGTCAGTTTGCAACTAAGTGGGTGGACAACGCACCGCCGCGACGCTTAGACACAATCATCCTCTGCGCGAACACAATGACACCATCAGGAGGGAAACCAACGCAGACGGAAGATGGGCTGGAGTCGACTTGGGGACTCAACTACATGGCCAACTTCCACTTGTTGAGTATACTCAGTCCCGCACTTCGAGCTCAACCTCCTGACCGAGACGTCCGCATCATCTTCGGTACATGTCCGGCATACGTGGGAGGAAAGCTGCCAGGTGCTGATGCAAACTCGAAGAAAGACGGAAAGAGCGATCCTGGACAGCTAGACTTTACCCCGTCCACCGTATACGCAACCTCCAAACTCGCCCTCATGACCTTCGCCGTAGCCTTCCAGAAGCATCTCACAAACTATGTCCGACCCGACAAGAAGCCCATGAACGCACGTGTTATCATGGTCGATCCGGGCTGGACACGAACACCAGGTATGCGACGATACCTCACTTTTGGCTCGCTGTGGGGGCTGGCGATATACCTCTTTACGTGGCCGCTGTGGTGGCTCGTACTGAAGAGCCCCGACCAAGGTGCACAAACCTTCTTGTACGCGGCTATGGAGGCACAATGGGGTCGGGGAGAAGGAGCATACTTCCTCAAAGAATGTAGGAGATCCATCTGGACAAGGAAAGAGATCGATGATGAACAGCTGCAGAAGAAGCTATGGGAGAGCAGCGAGAAGACCATCGAGATCCTTGAGAAAGAGAGCGCGAAGAGAAGGGCGGCGGAAAAGAAGCAGAAGGAGAAGTCCGAGGGCAAGACCACTGCGAAGGAGACTAATGGAGAGGCCAAACAACGAAAGTAGGGGCCAG
>Ga0268250_10000170_pt1 | contig 31556 bp, 26 predicted proteins | sample AgamicAsSfe_FD_200448 | JGI IMG/M metagenome (GOLD analysis project Ga0268250, IMG submission 200448) | Agave microbial communities from Guanajuato, Mexico - As.Sf.e (v2) (version 2) | ecosystem: Host-associated > Plants > Phyllosphere > Phylloplane/Leaf | place: Guanajuato, Mexico | collected...
GCTGAGACCCCAGCGGCAGAGGCACCAGCAGCGGAAGCTCCCGCTGAAGCACCACCCGCTGAAGAGACTCCCGCGGCAGAAGACCCAGCTGCAGCTCCTGTTGAGACCACTGCTACTCCTGCTGAGACCACTGCTGCTCCTGCTGAGACCACTGCTGCCATGGCTTGAGGAGCACGTACTCAAAGCAAACGGAAGGACATTGAAGAGGGTGGGTTTGATGGTTTTAGAGACAGATGAAGTATTCGAATATAAGAGCGAAATGACTGTGCTATTCTATGACGCGACCCGTGTTTCCACTGAATGATCTGGTGAGTAAATATGATGCGTGATGCAAGTTTAAGTCTGGTGGGATGGCGCTGATTCATGGACATCGCCGTCTCCTTGTCAAACAGTACATGAATACTTGAATGACAATATGCACCATGACCACATGAGAAGCATGAAAGGAGAGAGCAATGTCTGAACCATGGGATTTGAGGTTAGGAATATGAGTCAAGAACTGTCTTCTTCGGTAGTCTTGATATGTACTGACAAAGTCTCTGCATGTGCTAGCACAGTCCTCTTAGATTACTGTATTGTGATAAGTTCACACATCGCGTCTGCTGTATCTTGAAATCACGGAGATATTCGCGTCACGTATTTACATCATCAGCTTGATGTCAAGATAGCACAAGGTATGTCCGCATTTTACCAGTCTGCTTACATACATCTTGAAACTTACCAGAAAGATCAACACATCACTCGGTCGCCACATCCCAATCTTGTCTGGACGAACACACGTCTGAATCAGAGTAAAAATCATTCTGTCGCAAACATGAGGCCACAGTTCCCTTACGACCGCTCACTTGCACAGCCTCCTAGTCGTGACGGGTACACGCGGTAGGCTCCGGGTAGGTGTAATGTTGAGAAAATTCGTGGTGGCGATCAATCTCTAGACTACGCCTTCTCGTTCCAAAGTGTGGAATCCGAAGGCGACACAAGAGGCTGTGTACTCTAGCTCAGACGCAGGGCTAACTAGTCTGGGCTAGGCTTCATGATGAATGGTTCGCACAGGAACGACGGACTCCGGAACGTCTACGCGAGACCAACAGTCTTGACGTTGCTTGGTTCTTCTAAGGACTTATGCACACCCTCGACCGCTGTCTCGCTACTCTCTCTTGCGTAGATGCTGTGTAGAGAGTAATAAAACATCATATGCGCTCCTTTACTGTCTGGAGCAAACCAAGAGATCCAACCAAGGTAGCACCCATGCAAACATGTACAGATCCTACCAGTAAATAGTAACTCAACCGATGCATACAATTAGCAAATATTCCATCGCCTGTAAATGTCGGCGAGTATCGCAAGGGCGCTCCTCGGCCTAAAAAGGAAGATGAGCGCCTTGACCTGTCCTCTCCCAAAGCTCTCCAAAATCATGCATGTCATCTCATGACAAAATAGGGTTGTGCATGCTCTCCCCAACTATGCGAAGCTATTCCGAGGCCTTTCGGACAGCAACCTTGCTGACGTGCAGTGATGGCTCAGCAGACGGTCGTCAGGCGTCTACTAAGCGCTGCTGTCTCGACGGGCGAATCAACGAGCAAGCAAACCAAACGCTTTCCTTAAATATCACCTTTTCTCTACTCATGCCATGACGTAAAGAGAGCAACGGAGACACGTCCAAGTAAAGTACGGAGCGCGGCTGGTCTATTGGTTCATCAACGTAAAATACCGCAGATGCTTAAGGGTGAGTTGCTTTCGGAACAACTTGGACACCACAACCTTTTCGGACCGACAGCACACGCAGTGCGTCGTGGGGTAGGCTGCCAAGGTCGCAGAAGCGGTCATCTAAAGCATGTCAAGATCTTGTATGCAGCAAGCCTCTTACTACTGTAGCTCAAGGTCAGAAGCTTATGTTGAGGTGAAGCGATTGCTCTTCTCATCGCGATGCAAATACAGATGCTCGAATGTGCTACTGCATGACGCTCTCGCGCACATGGTTCAAGGGTACCAGGTCCATGGAACGCTGAACTCGGGGGATTGTAACGGTCAACGCGCCTGGTGATCCAAGTTGACGATAAGAGTAATCACAGCGCCAATGACGCAAACAAACTTATCAAGACTGGGCGGGTGATGGGCACGGAACAGCCAAGCTTCTGGAGCTCTTGGCCGCTCGGAAATTGACGCATCCCTTTATCCATACATATCTTGGATCTTCAGGTACGAGGGCGGCGAGATGGACGAGAGCCAACAAAGCCGAGGGCAGGTGGAGCTGGTGATGGGTCGAGGCTGAGCAGGCGGTAAAATAATTTCACATGGCCGCCACTGGAAAAATAAAGCGTCTTGTTGATGCGCCATTGCGATTAGTCGGATGGACGGCCAAGAAGACAGGAGTAGCTATAGGCGAAAGCGCGCTTCCTAGCATTTGCGTCGATGAATCACTTGTGATATAGCGCTCAGACACGGTGCGGTAGGCGTGCCTTGGCCGTGACCTACTGGCCATACGGAAGGTAGCCCGTTTGGGTTGTGCGAGGTTGACGATGGTCGTGCCAGGCTGTTGCTGTGCGAATGGCCACATGGCGCATCACCGCTCGAGACAGCGTGCAGGAGATGCAGACTGGACTTGGCCAGGACAGTTGTTAACCGGTTAATCGTGGGGTGAAACGGAGGCTGGCACTCGAGGGGTTAGGTTAGAGGCCGTCCCGCTTGAGTCCCGCACCCATGCTGCTTGCGAAATAGCGCTCGACGCAAACGGCTTAGCGCTCGAGGTTGGCATCGGGGCAGTGCAAGTCTTGGGTATTTCGCAAAGGCACAACAAGGTCCATGGCCTTGGCTGGGGGTCTTGTTTGCCTTGTGCTCTCTGGAAGCCAGCATCTAAGATTGCCAGCCATTTTCCTTGAGCAAACAGCGTGATTGTCGCGTCACGTCTTCTCGCCACTTGATAGTCTTTACGAGCACCCAGGGACACGAGCTGCCATAGCCACACTCGACCGCGAACGAGTATGCGCAGCCAGAACACTGCCACTCACTAGTCCATAGCATCAGCTCTTCGAACCATTCCTTCGCTCAATCGCTCTTGCCGCAGACGCAGCGTGCCCAGGTAAGCCCACCATCGCTCTTGCCGGCTGCGACCACAACACAGGTGCTAAGACGACGACGTAGGTACCAGACTCCTTCCCAGGTACTCGCCTCCGCTCTTTACAACGCGACGACCAAGGCTGCAGCGCCGCCCTCTCGCCTCTACCACGACAGACGCCCTCTATAACCTGCATGTACTCTCTGTATGAGGTCTTGTTCATAATCTAGCACACTCACCGGAAGTGCACACCTGACATTGCTACGCTTACGGCCACCACCCGCCTGCCTGCTGCACAGCCCACCCTCAGCCTTCCACAGCTGCCTGGAAGGGGCGCCAGACTACCGCAATGGCGAACACCGATGCAAGCAATGCTTCATCAAGGCCACGGGCACCGACCATCACCATCGACACATCTGCCACCAACGACCCTACCATGGGCGACTCGGTCCCCCTAGGAGCCATTCAAGATAACAACAGACCTGCAACATACTCTAATACCGACAATGTCTCGCCTACACACTCGAGGCAGCAATCGCAAGAACTGCGTAATGCGCACTCGTTCGATAGCAAGGAGAGCAGACCCACGAGCCCGCATAACATCAGCTCACCGGTCACGGCATGGAACAGCAACGCCGGTTTGCTCAACGTCCCTGGTGCCCGGTCCCGAGGCAACTCGGTTGATTCGGCGACCGACAATGGTGAATCCAATAGCTCGGGCACATATGTACCATCATCACAGGGCGATACGCTAAAGGGAGACTTGGGACCGACTGAAATTATGAATGATAAAGATGCTTTGAAACCCGATCCGGGCACTGAGGCTGACTTTGAGGTCGAGAACAACAAGTTCGCTTTTTCGCCTGGACAGCTGGCGAAGCTCTACAACCCCAAGAGTGTAAGAACTACGCTTGGACCGCATTCATGTATATCCTAACAACATCTAGTTATCCGCTTTCCATGCTCTTGGTGGCCTTGATGGATTAGAAAAAGGTCTTCGGTCCGACCGCAGAGCCGGTTTGAGCATCGACGAGCAGCAACTGGACGGTGTCGTGACTTTCGACGAGGCTACTACTCCGAGCAGGACAGAGTCTCCGCAAAAGTCGTCTCCAAATGGAGTTGCACACACCGACAGCGCCCCAGCCGGTTCCAAGGAGAACGCCTTTGCTGACAGGAAGCGCATTTTTAGTGACAACCGTCTGCCAGTGAGGAAACCGAAGAACATCTTCCAGCTAGCCTGGATGGCCTACAACGACAAGGTCCTGATCTTGCTTACGTGCGCTGCTGTCATTTCGCTGGCCCTGGGACTGTACCAAACTTTTGGCGTAGAGCATGAGCCGGGCGAGCCTGCTGTCGAGTGGATCGAAGGTGTCGCCATTATTGTCGCCATTGTCATTGTGGTTGTTGTGGGTGCGGCGAACGACTGGCAAAAGGAACGGCAATTCGTCAAGCTCAACAAAAAGAAGGAGGACAGGACTATCAAGGTGGTTCGCTCAGGCACGACTCGCGAAATCTCCGTCTACGACATCTTTGTTGGAGACGTTGTCAATCTGGAGCCTGGTGACATGATCCCCGTGGATGGTATTCTCATCCAAGGCCACGGCATCAAGTGCGACGAGTCTTCGGCTACTGGAGAGTCTGACCTGCTCAAGAAAATGTCTGGCGAGGAGGCCTTCAAGGCCATCGAAAGGCACGACAATCTCAAGAAGGTCGACCCGTTCATTCTGTCTGGCGCCAAGGTCTCGGAAGGTGTTGGTTCTTTCATGGTTACCGCTACTGGTGTGCATTCCAGCTACGGAAAGACGATGATGTCTCTGCGCGAAGACAGCGAAGTTACTCCGCTCCAGAACAAGCTGAACGTTCTTGCGACGTACATTGCCAAGCTCGGTGGAGCAGCTGCCCTGTTGCTCTTTGTTGTGCTCTTCATCGAGTTCCTCGTCCGTCTGAAAGGCAGCCCCGACACCCCTGCCGAAAAGGGTCAGAACTTCCTCAACATTCTCATTGTCGCCATCACAGTCATTGTCGTTGCCGTGCCCGAGGGTCTGCCGCTAGCCGTCACTCTTGCATTGGCGTTTGCCACGACACGCATGTTGAAAGACAACAACCTGGTCCGTCTTCTCCGATCTTGCGAAACCATGGGAAATGCAACCACCATTTGCTCCGACAAGACAGGTACATTGACACAGAACAAAATGACGGTTGTCGCTGGCTCTCTAGGCACTGCTCTTCGCTTCGGGGACCACAAGCTCAAAGCGGCAGCACCACCACTTGACGATGGCAGCAAGGGCAAAGATGTGGCAGAGTCGCCTGTAGAGAACCCCAATGATGTTTCGGCACCCGAATTTGTTGCGACATTGAACCGCGATGTCAAGGACGTTCTACTGCAATCAATCATCCAGAACACGACCGCTTTCGAGGGTGAGGCTGGAGGCCCTGATCCCTTCATCGGCTCCAAGACTGAAACCGCGTTACTCGGATTCGCACGCGACTTCCTCGGCATGGGCAATGTCGCCCAGGAGCGGTCCAACGCCAACATTGTCCAGGTTATTCCTTTCGACTCGGCCATCAAGTGCTCCGGAGCTGTTGCAAAACTTAACGATGGTCGCTACCGCATGTATGTCAAGGGCGCTTCCGAGATCTTGCTTGGAATGTGCGATAAGATCGTCACAGACGCCAACAAGGAGCTCGTCGAAACATCCATGACAGGCGACAACCGTGAGACGCTCGAGCAAGTCATCACCACCTACGCGTCTCGGTCTCTGCGAACCATCGGCCTGATTTACCGTGACTTCGAGAGCTGGCCACCTGCTGAGTCTTCGAAGAACGAGGATGACCCGAGCCAAGCTGTCTTCAAGGACGTGTCCAAGAAGATGACTTTCCTGGCTGTTGTCGGTATTCAAGATCCTCTGCGAGAGAGTGTCCGTGAAGCCGTCAAAGACTGCCAGCACGCCGGCGTCTACGTCCGCATGGTCACTGGTGACAACGTCCTTACCGCCAAAGCCATCGCCGAAGACTGTGGAATTCTTGTACCTGGAGGTGTCGTCATGGAGGGCCCTACCTTCCGCAAGCTCTCAAAGCGAGACATGGACGCTGTCATCCCCAAGCTGTGTGTTCTCGCTCGCTCTAGTCCGGAAGACAAGCGTAGGCTTGTCAAGCGCCTCAAAGAGCTTGGCGAGACTGTTGCAGTCACTGGTGACGGAACCAACGATGCGCCAGCGCTAAAGACAGCCGACGTCGGTTTCTCCATGGGTATTGCTGGTACAGAAGTCGCAAAGGAGGCATCCGCCATTATTCTCATGGACGACAACTTCGCTTCCATCGTCAAGGCACTACTCTGGGGACGCGCGGTCAACGACGCTGTCAAGAAGTTCCTGCAGTTCCAGATTACTGTCAACATCACCGCCGTCCTGCTTACCTTTGTCTCTGCCGTGTCTAGCGACGACCAAACCTCTGTGCTGACTGCTGTTCAACTGCTCTGGGTCAACCTCATCATGGACACGTTCGCCGCATTGGCCCTCGCAACCGATCCCCCAACACGCAGCCTTCTTGACCGGAAGCCTGACCCGAAGTCTGCTCCTCTCATCACCCTGAGGATGTGGAAGATGATCATCGGTCAAGCAATTTACCAGCTGGTCGTCACCTTTATCCTCTACTTTGCCGGCGAGTCTATCCTCAGCTACCACAGCGAACACGAGAGGGAGCAACTGCCAGCCTTGGTCTTCAACACCTTCGTCTGGATGCAAATCTTCAACGCACTGAACAACCGCAGGCTCGATAACCGTTTCAATGTTTTCGAGGGCATCACCCACAACTGGTTCTTCATCATCATCCTGGCTATCATGATTGGTGGTCAGACGATGATCATCTTCGTTGGTGGTGTCGCCTTCAAGGTGACCAGACTCAACGGTGCTCAGTGGGGCTACTCGATAGTCCTGGGTTTCCTCTCTCTGCCCGTCGGTGTCATTGTTCGCTTGATTCCTGATGAGCTCGTCCGGAAGTGTGTCCCCGACTTCTTCAGGCGTAAACAAACTCCCGAGCTTACCATCTCCGATGACGAATATCAATGGAACCAGGGACTGTTGGAGATTCGCGACGAGCTTGCTTTCCTCCGCAAAGTACGTGGTGGGCGTCTCAGTGCCATGAAGTTCAAGGTGCAACATCCCAAGGAGATCTTCACAAAGTCTCGCTCCAGCCATTCTCTGCCTGGCACTCCAAACAACGGCCCACAGGACGACGGTTCTCAAGCGCCCCCCACACCCAACAGCCGCCGTCGTACTAGGTCCCGTTCAAACTCTGCATTCGGCCCGGCCACTGTCATGGCTGGTATCGTCGCTGGCAGTGTCGCTGGTTGGTCGCCAATCGACCGCGGTCATGGCGACAACGACTCCATCAAGTTCAGCCGCGACGCGACAAAGCAAGACCTCGAGGCACAGGACGGCATCGAAGTGCATCCAGACACCAAGTCGACTGATCCTATTCTAGCGCCCGACTCAAGCGAGTACCGCGGCCCTCCTAGCCAGAACATGGACACCACACCAGAGTTTGTCGTAGGACCATTCTCAGGCCACTCTGGAGACCACTCCAAACCGACAGGACCTGGAACATAAGGTCCTCTTTCCTTCGACCTAGATTCTTACACATTTTTACGCGCCTTTCCTAGTGTTTATAACTGTAATGCATGTTCTGCGGCGTTAGGAGTTGGTGTCTCGAGGAGCTACATTGTACATACCCCTTGCTCTTTCGATGACACTCCTCACGTTGGGCGGCAACTGCCTCGCTCGTTGTATTACTGAGACCCCTTTTCTATTACTGCATTATGGTGTAGAGAAAGCAGCCTTTGTAGCTGTATCGTTCTTCTTCACTTCTTGAGCGTGGCACTTTTCCGCGTGCGTCCAACATCTGGTAGTCAGACAGCAACAAGAAGAAACAAGAAACTCAGTTCCCCTTTGCTGTTGAATATCTGGCTCATGCCCAATTTGAATTGAAGTGATCACCCTCATAACTTCTCAACCCTCTCCTTCATCTCCCCGAGGTCTTCGCCCTCAACAGCGTCCTGGCCCTCCTTGACATACTTTGCTACTGCTTCCTTGATCCCTTCATCCCCATCGATAACATCGACCCAGCCCCTTACCCCTTCAGCTTCCAAGACACCGACCACGCTCTCCGCAACCGTCGCACGGCTCGTCTTGCCACCCGCTCCAATCTTTCCCATCTTCACCTTGCCCGCCGGTTCCTCTGTCAGTGTACCAGGCCTTAAGCTGATTCCACAGAAGCGCTCATTAGCGGGAACACCATCTTTCTCCTCCTTGGCTACTCGATCCTGAGAAAGAACAGTGAGGACCTCGTCAGCTGCAACCTTGGCTTTGAAGTAGTTCGGCAAGATCTCCGTGTTGACCTTTTGTGCCGCCTTCCAGTCCTCGTCGTTCCACCAGGGTGCGCGTCCACGACGGGAAGAGAGGTAAGATACAGTCAAGAATTTCTTGACAGAAGGTGTGTGGATGCTGGCTTTTGTGAATGCAATAGCTGCGTCGCGGTCGACTGCAAACGTCATCTCCGCGCCGCCCTTGCCACCAGCTCCTGATTATCGTGAGTATACATGCATTCTTGTTGGATGCTATGCTTACCAGCGCTCCAGACAACCCAATCAGGCTTGACCTGCTCCAAGATGCTCTTCGCATCCCCTTCGTTCTTGACATCAGCCACACTGCTGACCAGCACGTCCAACTTTCCGGGCTGTCCTTGTCCCAGCTTCTCGATCGCAGATTTTTGAGAAGCAGTACGTATCATACTAGTCACGTTCCATGATTTGGCCAAAAGGAGTGGTGTGAGGAGTTGGGCAACTTTGCCGTGGCCGCCAATGAGAAGGATGTGGTGCGCCATTTTCTCGGGTTCTAAGAGGAAGGAACAGAAGTATCAGTATCAAGTGTAGGTGATGGTAAACGATTTGTTCATAGAAGGTTGATGTTACTGTTGGGGCCGGTTAAGCGTACTCATTCGATTTCTAAGATGACGTCGTGAGCGTCGACGCTTCCGAGTATGGGCCGACGGAGCTCCACGCGCACTGCATGATCCTACCTCTCACGCACTCTTTCCAAGGATGAATCTGGGCGCTCCTTGCAAGTTCTGATCGACGCATGCCATGATACGGTAACGTAGAAACGCTATACACAATCCAAGAACCTAGACGTGAAAATCACTGAGATGCAAAACTATAATCAACACGCTGTATGCGACCATAATGATACCCGGATTATCTAAGCACCAAGTAGCTGTGCGTGCAGTTCGATACCAAGTGAGCTACTGACGTTAGGTCGTGTTGTGTGACTTTGGGTGCGCTGTTGCAATCGATTAGCTACATCCTAGCGCCTTGGCAATTCAGCACCTCAAGGTCCCTGCAGTCGTTACGCGACGCGATCATCAGATCACGCTCCATCGCGCTGACGGCCTATGAACGTTGAGTAGACGCACCGGAGATCTTTTGTTGTTTGTGCAGAGCAAAACATGGAGCGACTGTTGTGCTGCACACGCGCCTGAGCGACCTGAAAATGTCCCTGACTGCACCTCGCAGCGGCAACCAACATGTCGAAATCCGCTTCAATCCCACAGTCGGCTCGGGTCCAGAAGGTCTGTACTCTCTGGACTCATGACGACAACTTTTCAAGAGATGAAATCGTTTTCAATGGAGAGAAATTCCCAGAACTGCCCACTAGTGCCGGCGCGCTCCTCCAGATCGTGGCGATACATACGGACAATGCTGTTCGAGACTTTTACACGGAATCCAAAGTCGATACCTTGCACAAGGATGCAAATGGGGATAGTCATTCAAAGAGACATCGACGGGACTCGATAACGATAACCGTTGATGAAAATGGCTCGACTATCCCGGAGGGTCGCCATGTTGACGCGGACAAGGCCTATGTCTTTGTTCCTAAAGCGCTTCCCGCAACCATGGAGTCCAAGTATCCAAATCTGCAAGTAAGTTATAGTCGGACTGACAATCCGCATAGCTGACCTAAAAAAGGTCTCAATATCTGAGAGGATTGCCAAGGTATTCGGGTTCCGCAACAGGATGCAGGTCGTAGTGACTGAGGCTGATGAGGATGCGCACGAGGCTCATCACGTGGAGATCGTTTTTCGGGACGAGTATCTCGCACGCGCAGACATGTGGCGTATGGCGATCGCCGAACTCAGCAAGCGGACGGTCTACCGAGGCCAAAGGCTACTGTTCATGGGTACCATCAAGGCCACGATCAAACACATATACATCAACGGTCAGTCGGTTCATTCTGGCTACTTCTCGCCCAAGTCGAAGCCTATATTCCGCAGCGAATCAGCACGATACACACTTTTCATCCAGATGTCCAGAGAAATGTGGGATTTCGATACTGAAGGCGCTGGCGAGATCATGTTCAACAAGGTCGTAAGCGGATTTCTTCCAGACTTGTTCAAGAGATGGCTGCGAATAAATGCACGACATTTGGTCACCATCATCCTCTTTACAAGAATGCAATACGATGGAGAGCTCCTGGCCGATCGCCCGGAAGGGACCACGAGCAACACGTACGCCGATTCGCATTCGGGCACCTTCAGAGACTACTACAGAGTTGTCGTGAGCGACATGGCCAGCGGCGATTGGATCAACATTCTCTATCAGCTAAAGAAGGAGTTTAGGATGTTTCTTCGGGAGGTGTCTCTGGTCCGTAAGCCGGTGAAGCACGTCAACGAGGAAACGGGATCTGAAGACCCAGCCACTGATGTCGTCGTAGCTGGTCGACCTTCTTCCGCAAGCCAAGGCAACATCCTAGAAGCCATCAATCTGGCAGCGGCTCAATTTGCCAAAGACTACATCGATCGCGATCTCGTCCGCACGGGCATCTCCGTCATCGTTGTTACTCCGGGCACTGGCGTCTTTGAGGTTGACTACAACATGCTCAAGCTGACCACGGATACCCTGATTGGGTCGGGTATCGGAATTGATCTAGTGTGTCTCTCGCCGATGCCTCTTCACTCCGTGCCCCTGTTCAAATACCAAACGCCTCGTTCGGTGTCCGACTTGAAAGCCGAGCACGACAGGGAACAGCATGCTTCTCCGAGGATGTCGCGGACAGAAGAGGACAAAACTCCCCGCCAGAGTCAACCAGACTTTGGCTCCATGTCACGCGCTTCCACCGTACGACACATACCGATGGACGTGTCCACCGACTCATCGGACGGATGGAGGTTCGCAATGCCGTACTGGGTCGATGTGTCGTTCTGGTCTGGAACGTCTGAGGAGATTCTAGAACTCACAAAACCACGAAAGGCGGACAAGATTGTAAAGAAGTCTCGCAAGAAAGGTCGCATCTTCTCTCTACGGTGCCGATTGTACGAGCTGCAGATGATGGGTGTCATGGAGAATGAGGTGGGTGATATAGCGATTCCCTACCTGGAAGAGGACCCAATGTACCCACACCATCTGCGCGAGTTGTTCGAACCGAATGGAGAAGGCCCGCAGATCGCACCAGCAACCAAGCCTTCCGCAGCTGCGGCCGGCTCGTATTCTTCGCGGGGCGACAAAGAATATAACGAGGATCAGCTGGACGAAACAAGGGCTGCCCAAAAGGCCTGGATGGAGGCATACGACGGCGGAGTCTTTTCTCCTCTCGTAGAGAGACACTCTGCATTGGACCAACTCCAAGCTCGCAAGCGAAGGCTGAGCGATGAAATCACCAGCGGATCACCAGACCTGTCACGAAGTCTGCGTCTATCTTCTTCTTTCCGTAGTACTGGTCCGTCATTCGGGAAGACAGCTCGACCTCCACCAGACACGAACTTTCCGCAGCTGATGCGCGAGAGATCGAAAGACGTCGAAAGCCAATCTCCGCGAGGCAGCACCTACCGTATGCCAAACCTCAAAAGCGAGGGCATGCCGCGAGCCGATGTTTTGCGGCGGCAGAACAATTTGACTAGAGATAATGCTAGCGCCGGACGCCCTACGGTACATAAAAGAGGTGGTTCTGGAGACTCCCAAGATCATCGCCAAACCGTAAACTCTACCCAGAGACATCCACCAGCTCCGGCTACAAGCCGCGGGTCATCCCCCAGGCGAACTGGGCTCTTGCCGACTAGTGCCGGAACGCCAGCACCAGCTAAGCAGGACCTGAAGAGCAGACCTTCCAATTGGTTTCTTAGGCAGATGAGCTTTGGTGGAAAGGCTGCGCCGGCAAAACCAACTCTTGGCGATGCCACGATCGATATCAGTCAGGGGAAAGTGAAACCTGCAATGCTGACTGTTGAGAAGAATCAAAAAGGCGCCATTGCGGAACGGCTGGCGAGCACTCGCCATACTTCTACAGGGAAGCCGTCGCAGCCGATTGCGATAAAACCTGCATCGCGCGCAGGCCCTACGTCAGCCGAATCTCTTGCGTCTGACCGCGCAAGCCGCTCGGTTGAGACTGTGAGGGTAGCGCGATCCGACCGATCCAATGTGCCTTCGCAGCCTGGCTCAGTCGTGAGGGACCCTGGGTCAACATTTTTACTTGCGGGAGCGCGAGGTGCAGGTGAGCACGGTGGACCGAAACCAGACCTCTCTTCTAGTGGAGGTGGTAGAGAAGCTCCCCGGACTCTGTCTCCAACAAGCGCGATCGCTCCTTGGGCAGTCCTGGTCAACCCGTGTAACCCGAAGAAAAACATTATAAGCTCTAAGAACCAGTACCGGCGCTGGCATCACGTCTTCCCTAGGACGCTGAGGACAGGCACGGTGAAGTGGAGGTCGTTGTGTTCGCCTGCTGCAGTACCGCTGACCCACGAGTGGTTCCCTTCTGTTGACCAAATAGCATCAGAGTACAACGAAAGTCCATATAAAATTACGCAGAATGAGGACGACGATATTCTGGAAGCACCAAAGAGCCGAGAGTCTCTTATCAAAGAGCTAATCGCCTTTCGCCTCTCCCACGGGTTCCAAATCATCGTTGGTTCTTCCGTAGCGGAGTTTTCAGGCCGGCAAGAGAAGACTCTCGCTAGCATTCTTGATCCCGAGTACATGTCTAGTGATGGAGACACTGTTTTCATGAGCGTTGGAAACAGTATCCACCAGCTAGTGTGTGTAGCTGGGGGAGAGGTAGAGGTAAGGAGATACAACCGGAAGCCCACCACAGCACTGGAGTCGTCTGCTGGCATTGATACGCCTTTCTCGTACAAACCTTTTATCCGCACTGCGTTTGAAGACACATATGACCCTCGAGAAGTTGTGTTACGTCCACCACGGAGAGAATACAACTGGAACATCATCGACACTTTCTTGGCTGGATACCATGACGAGTTCTCGGAGATACTGCGCTTCTGGAGGGCTCGCTTTGTCCTAATTCCAGTGGATATACCAGCCATGCATCGGAGACCGTTGCCTATGCAGGACTCGCCTGAGGAGATCCGGCTCGAGGGAATTCGCAAGCTTACTCAACTGTGGCAGAAGTTCCGCTATATTCCTCCAGAAGAGCGCTACTTCCAGCCAGCGTCCATTTTGAAACAAAAGGACCCGAATCCGCTTGCAATTGAATACCACACACGCGATCCCTCGGCGGTCGTTGCGGCCGGCCCGGATCACTCCCTGCTCAACGACACTGACAGCGAGTTCCAGACGTCCATCTTCTCCGATGCGGAAAAATACCACACGTCTAGTATAGACATCAAAAAGCTCGCGGAAGACTTGCAGGGCGAAAAGGGGATTCAGATGCTTGACCGTCGATGGCATCTCAAGTTGCACTACAACTGTTTTCTCGGCTTTGACCTCACTAACTGGCTGCTCTCAAACTTCAAAGACATCGAAACGCGGGACGAGGCGGTAGACTTTGGCAACGAGCTGATGAAGAAAGGCCTCTTCCAGCACGTGCAGGGACGGCATCATTTCCGCGATGGCAACTTTTTCTTCCAGATCGCGGCAGAGCACAGGGCTCCACGGGTCGAATCTCGAACTGGGTGGTTTGGTATGCGCAAGACGGACAAGTCTGTTCCTTCCACGCCGCTGGCGGAGGCGCCTCGCACGTCGCCTCTTTTATCAAAGCACACCAAGTCACGTCCGGACACTGCCGATTCTTCGTCCAACAGCTCCGGTTCACTCGAAGAAGGGGAGAAAACACCAACACGCGGCGAACCACATAAGCGGAAAGTCGTCATGTCACGCGTTATGCGCTATGATGTAGACCCCAGAAAGCGTTCGTACCGACCCGAGATCATTTCACTGCACTACGATCGGTTGCATAACCCCGATAACTGCTATCACATCCGTATCGACTGGATGAATGTTACTGCAAAGCTCATCGAAGATGCCATCGTTACTTGGGCCACGAGCGTGGAGAAGTATGGTCTGAAACTGGTGGAGGTGCCCATCGCGGAGGTGGCGGACATCGTCGATAACCATCCATTCCGTTCGCCCTATGTAGTCAAGCTTGCACTACAGCCTCCCCAGGCTCAGCCTGAGGCGATGTGGGATTCGACGAGCTTCTCTCCACAGTACCCGAAAACCGACAAGTTTGCATATCACAAGCTCCTGCTTCGAAGGCTCAACTTTGTGTTGGACATGGAAGCTGCAAGTGCTTTTCCACCCGACGTTGAAGTTACGTATTCCTGGGGCACGCCTGATTACAAGTATACACAGTTCATCCACAAGAGCGGAGGCCTGCTTGCCCAGATATCTGACGACGGAAACCTCCTTCTGCTAGCAAATAGGCTCGCGCACAACCGTGCCAAAGACCACAGCAGGATCCGGCCAGTGGATCCCTACGAGCATAAGAAAGCCACTACAGACGGTAGTCAAAGCAGCCGTTTACCGTCGACACCCGCAGTAGAGCGTGGCAACCCGCACCGCAGTCCCTTTGCGAGTCCGCTGGCACGACCGGTCCAAGATTCCAGTCTCCTCCACACTGCGCTCACATTCCACGACCCAAGATCAGCAGCGACCACTCCAGCCGCTGCATCTAGTGTTCCCCTCACCCCTGAACAGGTTAAAGATGAGGTTGAAGCTTTCTGCTCCAACGCCTCGCTGCTGTCCGCATTCTATGCCGAAGCCTTCCGCCATGCTCCATCTCCGTCTCCACGGATTTTACCAATAGGAGAAGACAAGATTCCGAGCTTGGGACTGCCGCCAGCGATCAGTATCAGGGACGCTAGCCCAGCAACCGGAGGCTGGACACTGAGTAGCACATTTGGGGGGCCTGGCGGGATAGCTGGCCGTAGACAGGGCAGTGAGGGGAGCATGTATAGCATGGGGAAAAGGGGCAGTGTGGTCGAGGGCATGGAGAGAGCACCGCGGCGACAAAATAGTCAGGGGAGCGCTGGAACCGGAACGTAGGCACACGAATGATGAATGTATATTAGTGTGGGCGTAGCATTTCCCGCCCTTGGCTATCTCATTACTGGCATAGGCGTTAATGGCACTGGACATGTTTATTCCACAAAGGGTGCAGAGATGGTGTCTCGTGGTTCGCCCTTGGTTCATGGTCGACGCATGTGCGGCTTGGCATGTGAAGTGTGGGGTACGGCTTAGGAAATGGCTCCTCGCTACTGGCATGCACTCGAACCCCACTAACGGACCCCACGCGAGTGGCTTGCCAAAAGTTCGTACCCAAACACGACGCCGGCGCAACGTCGAGAGCAGCGCAATGGCACTACTCGAGCTGCTGGAACATTTGCCAGCTGGTCAGTTAACTATCTCATCACAATCTATGTTGCTGACGTCGCCGCAGAGCTACTCTTCATCTGGCACCAGCACCGACTCCCCATCTTGCTGGCTGCACTGGTAGTAGCGACGGTTGTGCGTCTTGCAATTTATTCGCGCGATCGGAGAGAGAAGCTCTCTGTGTCGCCAGCTCCCTCATCGCCAGTACCGGTAGAGGAGAAACCCACCGTCCAGCTCAAACCCGAATGGCTGCCCGAATACACCACGCTCAACTCGTCGGAGCTTAATGTCGACAACCATGCCGAGGACGATACGAGGGCGGTGGCTGCAGCCGCAAAAGTGAAGAAGGGGCCCAAGATGGTCAAGGGCAGGAAGACACCGAAGAAGCTTATTGCGCCTCCGACGTTCAACCACCAAACGGATAGGATACAGCCATTGGTCTTCTTCCAGTCGCTGTCTGGCACGACGGAGCGCTACGCTAAGCAGTTCGCGGGAGTTCTCGCCGAGTGGACGAGGTAGGTTTGATGCGCAAATAGTTGTGAAGCATGCGCTGACTGTTCCATCTCGACAGGGGCTGCGATCAATCCAAGTCCTTCTTGGAGCCCCAGACGCTCGACATATCGTACATCGAGCACGACGACTACTTCATCAGCCCGCCCAAGGGCGACGCGAACGTCAAATACTTCTACATTATCCTCGTTCCGACGTACAACATCGACACCGTTTTGGACGTCTTTGTAGAGAGCCTGCAGGAGACACACAATGATTTCAGGATCGATACGGCGCCTCTGAGCGGTCTGGTGGGGTACACTGTGTTTGGTTTTGGCGATAGGGAGGGGTGGCCGACCGAGGAAGAGGGTTTCTGCAGCCAGTCGAGGGAAGTGGACAAGTGGATGGCCCGGCTGACGGGCAGGAAAAGAGCATACCCGCTTGGCATGGCGGACGTCAAGAGCGAGGCCGAAGAAAGGTTGCAGGACTGGAGGGTAGGGGTCCAGGACGCGCTTGTAGAGATCGCCGAAGGACGAGGACTTGGTGAAGGCGTGCCGGGCAGTGGAGACCCTATCGAGAGCGACGAAGAAGACGTGGCGGAGGAAAACGGTCAGAGCACGCGAGTAGACGACGTTGAAGACCTGGGCTCGATGGTAAACTCTTCCGCCGGACCAATACCCGTCGACTTTACGACCTACAAGAAATCCCCAGCCAAGTCTCAATCCCTCCAGGCCCCCAAGGAGATGGTTCCTACCACCTCCCCTACCTACGCCGCTCTCACGAAACAAGGCTACAGCATCATCGGCTCTCATTCAGGCGTCAAGATCTGCCGATGGACTAAATCCGCTCTGCGAGGCCGAGGCTCTTGCTACAAGTACTCCTTCTACGGCATTGCCTCTCACCTGTGTATGGAAGCCACTCCGTCTCTCTCCTGCTCGAACAAGTGCGTCTTCTGCTGGCGTCACGGCACAAACCCCGTCGGCACGACATGGCGCTGGATAACCGATGCTCCAGACATGATCTTCGACGGCATCACCACAGCACATTACAAGAAGATCAAGATGATGAAGGGCGTCCCCGGAGTCCGAGCCGAGCGTTTCAGCGAAGCCATGCGCATTCGTCACTGTGCCCTGAGTCTGGTCGGCGAGCCCATCTTCTACCCGCACATCAACGAGCTCCTCGGGATCATGCACAGCAACCGGATCTCCACGTTCCTTGTCTGTAACGCCCAGCACCCAGCTCAGCTAGCGTCCTTGATCCCAGTGACGCAGCTCTACGTCTCCATAGACGCATCCAACAAGGACAGTCTCCGCAAGATTGACCGGCCCCTGCATCGAGACTTCTGGGAGCGTTTCTGTGCTTGCTTGGATATCCTCCGCAACCGTCGTTTCGAGCAACGCACCGTCTTCCGCCTCACGCTGGTCAAAGGCTTCAACATGGCCGAGGAAGTGCGCGGCTACGCTGATCTCGTTGAGCGCGCTCTGCCTGGCTTCGTCGAGGTCAAAGGCGTTACATACTGCGGGACCTCCGCAGCCGGCTCTGCAGGCCTTACCATGGAGAACGTCCCCTTCTACGAAGAAGTCGCCGAGTTTGTGACTGAACTTGAGAAAGAGCTAAACAGCCGCGGACTTACCTATGGTATCGGCGCCGAGCACGCGCACTCCTGCTGCATCCTGCTAGCCGACCGCACAAGATTCAAGAGAAACGACAGATGGGCTACTAGAATCGACTTTGAGCGCTTCTTCGATCTCTACGAAGGCAAGGTGGAGGGGACGAGAGTGGAGGATGGGAAAGTGGTGGGCTGGAGACCGGAAGACTACGTCGGCGAGGAGACGCCGGAGTGGGCGCTCTGGGGAAACGGCGGATTCGATCCTAGGGACGCAAGAGTGTACAGGAAGGGCAAAGGCCCAAAGGTTAGCGAGGAGGGAGGGAAAGCCACCGCGGCTGCTTTGGAGTTTTAAACACGACAAAACAAAGTATCGAGAGTAATCGAGGTTGAACAAAGTTCATCATTGTTCTATGTATGCATTGTATTCGTCAAGTCATAATTCCCATGAATAGTGGTGACCAGCACTTATATAGCCGCCCACTCAACAGAGAACGCCCTCACGGACTCGTCCTCTTGCGAGTCTACGTCGGGGTTCTCGCCACCAATCATGTACGCCTTCTTCGTTCCTGTGCCGAGACGTCCTCCGCCCACCACGTCGAGCAGGTCGAACTTCTGGTCCCAGCCCAAGCCGGTAGCAGCAAAGTGGCTGTGGTATCGAAGTGGGTCGCCCGGGTACACGTTGTAGTGGCACCCGAAGCGCAGCCCAGGCATGTGGTAGTAGCCCTTGGAGTGCAGATAGCGGAACAACGGATAGCTGTCTGGCACAGCCGGCGGAGGGACAGCAGGGTCTTTTGCAGGCGTGGAGAGAGGTGGGTATGAGGTTGTCGGTGTGACATAGTGTTTCTGGGCGGCGACGCCTTTCGGCGCACTACCCTGGACGGGGACGGCTGGTTCAGGAGCAGGCGAAGGGGGCGCAGCGTCGAACAGCGAGACCTCGGCGGCAGAGGAGTCAATCTTGGGGGCCTTGACTTGCACCCAGGAGTCTGAGAAACTAGAGCCTTTCATGATGAAGCCTAAACCAGAGCTACCAAGATCCGAGCTATCAGTGACTGAGCTGGCAGGACTGGAGATGACCTTGACTGCCTTTACTGGCGCCGCCGAGTCGGAGAAGCTTGAACCCTTCATGATGAAACCCAGCCCGGAGCTCGCGACACTGGAGTCGTCTGCTTGGAGCGTCTCGTCCGACGTCGTGCTCGCCGCAACGCTACCCTTCTCGACTTCCTCCCTCTTCAGGCCCTTCTCCTTCAACGCTCTCTCCTTCCGCCTCTCCGCCAGCTCGGTCTGTTCCTTGGTGACGTCCTCCCCTCGCTTGTCCATCTCCTCCATGTACCTCAGCCTGTCCTCTCGGCTCATCTCCGCAAAAGCCTTCTGATGTGCCTGCGCATCATCCACGATATACGCAGCGCCTTTATCGACGAGTACCCGAGCCTCTTCCGGCATGAGTTCAAGTGGTACGCCCAGAAAAACGTTCTGTTGGCTGAGGTTCGGTATCGTGCCGACCAGGAGACCGCAGATGTTGTGCGTGCGACGGCAGTGCGCAATAACGTCCACATCAAAGAGGAGGTAACGGCCAGCCACAAGGGATATGGGGAATGGTTCTTTGACTGGTTTGGGAGCCGGAGCTGCCGCCATGGTATGGATCTAAGCAGAGGCTGCGTTAGCTCCTTGCCAAACGAGTAGAAGAGCGGTGAACGTGATCAAGAGGTGGATGTCATAGTGTGATATACAAAGCTCAGCAGTCCTTTTGACAAGGCTATGAGGATTGACAGATTTTCGTTTGTTTTAATCATGTAAAGGAACAGTAGTAGAAGGAATTGATGCTTACCTACATGGCGAATGTCGTCGCGAGAACGAGTATAGGGAACAAGAGACGAAGAGCTCCAGGTTGAGCTTTTGAAAGGCTTTTTAGTTTTGGACCCACTATTATCCGCTTGGACCTATAAGCGTGGCTCTCTCGTGATTCGTTGAGGAGATCGCTTACTAAGAACCTTGAACGGCGCTGCATCTGTAAACAAGATCCGCCGAGCATCAACACCAAAGAATACAAAGATGGGACCACCATACTTCGCGTCGACCAACGGCCAGGATGCCGCGCCGCCAAAGACGTACTATGAGCAACAGCGCGAAATGCTCGTCACTGAGATTGCCCAAGTACGTGCCACAGCCCATCACGGAGCGCATTGCAGTCTCTCAATTTAATTCCCCAAACTATGTGCATTCTAACAAGGTGCCAGAGTCTGGAAGTTGTCCTGCAAAACATCAACAAATTGAACCGTTCGCTCGAGGAGGTCACGTCGGTCGGGAACGAATTCGCGCCCGTCGAGTCGCTCTGGAGCCACTTTGAGAACGTCATGGCCAAAGATCCGAGTGAGCAACAGGAGGGTGCGCAAGAAGGTGCAACGGAACACGAGGGCGAGACAGAGGTGCCTCAGGACCGGAAATGAGCGTTTGCAAGGAGTCACCTTGTTAGCTTATTAGTTCGTGGACAACGCGCCCGGAGGTGCACGGCCAGCCGTCGAACAGGCCATGACGATAAGTCAAATGATGTAATGATACCCCAGAACGAGTCATTGGCACAGATCACGATCGTCTAGAAACAGGATCTGGTAGTGTTGCACCTTACGTCGAAAACAAGAGAAGTAAAAATGCGGGCACGAGACTGGTTCCAGAAATATACTTCATTTATTGCCATGCAAAGGCAAAGTCGGCGCCAACTCCGGCCATGCGTACATACAGAATACCGAATACAGATACAGGGAAGAAAATGCTGCTACGTGGACCTTTGAATCGCTGTGTCCATTCTCGTGTCAAAACAAAACCCAAACGCCAGCCGACCATGTACATGAGAAGACTTCCCTATGATTAAAGAGGAAGCGAACATGTGCGGACAGTGATGGAGGTGAGCCGTATGTGGTCATTAAACATCTTGATCGTGTCGTCCAGCGTCGTGAATCTCGATATGCTCTCCTCTCGATAGACACAGGCTATAGCACTTTGCAGCCGCTGCGCTTCTTCTTCTTGCCGCCCCCAGCGGGGAACGCTGATGTGTTCCCTCTTGACGAGGTGGCTGTGCCTACGCGGCGCTCTTCTTGCTCCTTGTGCTCCTCGCCCACGGCCATTGTGACGGCCATGTCGAAGATTTCCTCGACACCGTCTTGCTCTTTACTGCTGCACTCCATGTACGCAGCGCCCATCTTCTTTGCGACGGCACGTCCCTGCTCGGTGGTGACGGGCGTCAAGCCTTGTGTCTTGAGGAGCTCGATGCAGTTCTTCTTGTTGCGCAGGTCAGACTTGAGCCCCAAGAGCATAAGAGGCGTTGTTGGGCAGAAGTGGAGGACCTCTGGGTACCACTGGGCATTGTTAGCTGATGCACGATGAACTAGTTGGCGGCGTCTTACCTTGTCCATGACGTTTTCTAGTGAGTTGGGGCAGTCAATGGCGAAGCACACGAAGATGACATCGGTCTCGGGGTAGGAGAGCGGTCGCAACCTGTCGTATTCCTCTTGGCCGGCGGTGTCCCACAGGGCAAGCTCAACCATCTTGCCTGTCGGCGGATGGGGCGTGTGAGTGATGTAGTTCTCGAAGACGGTTGGTACATATTTCTACGTCGCATTAGCATTGGCTTGACATGACATGCACTTGCTCGGGCGCGTACCTCTGGGAAGTTGCCGGAGCTGTAGCTGATCAACAGACATGTCTTGCCGCATCCACCGTCGCCGACAACAACGAGCTTCTTGGAGTAGGCCGGGGGCTCGGTGATGGCGGTGTCGCGCGTGTTGGTGGTTCCATATGAGCTGACGGTGCCGTTGCTGTTGCGCTCGCTCGGTGTGCGGGCGTGGGTGCGGACTGGTGTGATTGACGAAACGGGCGCCTTTGTGCTCTGCTTGCGCCGGAGGTAGTCGTAGTTCTGGGAAGGTGCGGTGGCCATGGTGAGTGGGTGCGGCAGTCTGCTCGGGGTCAAGTTTCAGACAGAGGATATGAATACGGAGAAGGAAGATGGTGTTGGAGTTGGTGTGGGGAGCGAGTGGTCGGGGCTTAAGAGAGTCGGATGTTGACTGTTAGAGTGCTCGGTCGCATATGGCAACCACGCTATGTCACCAGCGGCTCGCTAAGCTAGCGCCCAATTGCAGCGTGCCTGTCCATGTCTATCGATCGATGCCATGGCATGCTGTAATCTACCCACGGCCTCGTCTTACATCCAGACTCCCTCTGCCCGCGCTGGACATGCACGTTCGATTGACTCGCCCACCCCCTTTCTGCGACCGCTGCCATGAGTCCGCGACATGATGCGCCCGCCGACGCCGCAGCGACCACGGAGCCCAAATTGGACGCCGGCAACAAGGGCCACGACCACTACGCCCAGCGACTGCCCCGGTGGCGCAATGCCCTGCGGAACCGCCTCATACCCATTGTGCGCTGGGAAACACCATGGCTTGCCCTGATGCAGGACAAGATGCGCTCGCCCGCACTCGACTCGTACTTTGCCTATACCGCCAACCTCGGCACCCATACCTTCTTCATGGTCTTCCTGCCCATCCAGTTCTGGTGCGGCTACACTAGCATCGGTCGAGCGTATGTCGGGCGCTGTCATTCACTATCGTGCGACGTCTGACGTACACAGGACTGTCTTCATGCTTGCAGCCGGTGTGTACTGGACTGGCTTCCTCAAGGACATGCTCTGTCTGCCCAGGCCCCTGTCGCCGCCCCTCGCCCGCATCTCCATGTCTGGCTCCGCTGCCCTCGAGTACGGCTTCCCCTCGTCCCACTCTGCCAATGCCGTGTCCGTCGCCTTCTACGCCATATACACGTTGCGCCAGTCGGCCGACCGCGACACCTCCAACTGGAACATGGGTCTGCAGGCCCTCTTCTACTTCTATGCGCTTTCCATCATCGCGGGGCGGTTGTATTGCGGCATGCACGGCTTTCTAGATGTCCTGGTCGGGAGCATCATGGGTGCCTTGATTACGGCTTTCCAGCTTGTATGTGGGGACTGGATGGACTCGTTCGTCTTTAGTGGAAGTTATATGGACATTTTCATTGCAACTTTGGTCGTGTGCGTTCTGGTCCGCGTCCACCCGGAGCCCGCTGACGACTGTCCATGCTACGACGACAGCGTGTCCTTCTCTGGCGTTGTCATTGGCATCAATCTCGGTGCGTGGCACTATGCGCAGACTGGCTACGCAGTAAAAGACGCATACCCGTCGTCCGTCCCATTCGACCTGGAAGAGATGGGTCTGCTGAAAGCGACCATTCGCATCCTACTTGGTGTTGTGGTGATCTTTGTCTGGAGAGCGACTATGAAGCCTGCGTTGTTTACCATACTGCCGCCCATCTTTCGCATTCTGGAGCAAGCTCGCTGGAATATGCCCCGCGCCTTCTTCCTGAACGCCTCCAAGTACAAGTCTATCAAGCCTTTCGCTGACGACGACAACGTCATCCCACCTGCGTCAGAGTTGCCGCACATGCTCAAGAACCTCGCTCACCCACGCAAGAGATCTGTATCTGTCGGACCGCAATCTGCCGCTGATGCTTACGAAACACTTGCCTACCGAAACCGAAGGCGACGGGAAAGCGTCAATTCGCTGGATGGTGCTGTACCTGAAGACTCGGCCTGGGTTCCCAGTCCAGCTGTTCTCGATACGCCCAATATCGAAAAGGGGGAGCCGTTGCTTGGTGCCGGTCTCCTGCCCACACCCATGGCATCACGTGTGCATTCATATGAGCAGATGATGGGCACAGGAGATGTGCAGACGAGGGAGAAGAATATAATAACTCCCCCAGAGAGCGATACAGACGTTGCCGGCGACGTCTACAAGCTCACACAGAGCCCAACCGAAGAGGAGAATGAGAAGCGAGAGATCTTCATGAAGCTTACGACGCCACGAGTGCGCTATGATGTTGAGGTGGTCACGAAGCTGATTGTGTACACTGGTATGTATCGCGCATCGATAATCTCAGCGATGACTGACCGTAGTAGGTATTGCATATATAGCTGTTGCAGCTAACCCGATGTTGTTCGAGTTATTGGGTCTGGGCATGGGCGACCAGTCGTAGTTCGCTTGTCACGTTTCCTTGCTGTGCATTTGTTAACAGTTTGCTGGTCTTGACGGCCCGTCTAATGAAATACTGATGTGAATCAAAACGACCTTTCTGTCTCGAAACTTGGTTTAAATTTACGAGCTTGATACTCTTAGCCGTACGTGCCACCCTTGACAATCTCCTTTGTCTCGCCCATGGTGCCAAAACAGCAATGCTCGACTTTTCCCAGAGGTCCCTCCCTGGGATCATCCTCAAGTAGCACGCCAAAGCGTAGTTTCGTCCGTGTCAGCTCTTTAGGAAAGGGATCTCCGCCCAGACACGCACCCACGCTCAAGTGATCCAGGGTAGGGTTGCGGGTTGTGGCCATGATACGGGAAAAGAGCACGTCAGACGCTACTCCATTCTCATAAAGTGACCATGCGCCGACGAGTATAAAGGCAAAAGTGATTGCAATGACAATTGCGTACCCAATCCAGAGGGAGCGCCTGTAGTACACATACACCATCATGGTACGTGATTTCACGCAAGGTACCTCCTGGTCCTGTGCGACGACCAGTTTCGGCTCATTGAGCAGGGTGATGAGTATATCTTCGAAGAAGTCTTGTATCTCTGTCTTCAGGTCCACCAGCGGATACGATGTGCTGCTGTTGGCCAGTCGCGTTTCAGACAGATCCGAGTAGGTGACCAGGAATTTTTGCTGCTCGATCTTGCCACGAAGGAAGCGACGCAAAAGCGAGCCCATGGTGTGATACGAGGCCGTCAACTTGTACTTCTCTACATCTTGGGGTTTAACGGGATCTTCGCCAATGACAGGACGCAGAAACACTCGCTCTCGACGCGTTGCAGACTGTCTGGGGTTGAATGTCATGTCGAACGTGTAATTGGTGTACTGCATGACGCATTTGAATATCCTAGGCTCGTGAACGTTTCCCCATTTCGCTCTATACGAGCTGTCATCTGGATACGGTGTGGACGTATTGACGCTACACGTGGGCGTACGAAGTCAGTATGTATCAATGTAGTTTGTACAGGGACACGTACGCATATCCGATCCAAAGAACAGGTTCGCTTTTGAAGACACCCAAAGACGTCCCATTGACCCCCGGCTCTTGGTGCCCGTAATCGCCTTGGTCAACGTCCGCAGAATACACAAGGCTCCCATTTGGTGCAAGATCAGCAAAGGTGAAAGGCGCGTCAGATCCATCGGTATCGTCAACGTCGTCGCACTTGTACCCGGGTGCAACGAATCCAATCGTATACGTGCAGTTCCAACCGGATCCACAAAACACTGAAGATGCATTCTCCCTGGGCTGTGGCTTCTGCATGTACACACTACTAAAAGCCAAGCGGCGTGCATTCTTCGACGGCTGATCATAGTAGTCGAAATAGCCCTCGTCTCTAAGATCTCGTTTCTCTTCTGCAGCTGGCTGGGTGGTGTTGTAGAAGTTTAAGCTTTTCAGCGAATATTTACTCATGTCCCGAAAGTCGTATGTAGACTCCTGGGCAAAGTTCAGGGTAGCCACAGAGCACGTAGCATTGTCATTGAAAGTTCTGAGCTCAGATGTGAGCGACGCCGGAGACAGCACGGATGCAAGCGGTAGTAACTATGCCGTCAGTACAGACATATCGTCAAGACTTGTAGACTTACCCAAGTACAGGCGGCCATCAGTGTGGCAAGCTTGCCGTTTCTGATCATCTCCCAGTTTAGGAAGAATTGCGTTGGGTCTTCTGTTGCAGAGAATAGGCCATCAATGCCGTTAATCGTCATCGCCTTTCGCCGAAACGTGTACCATATCCGCTGACGATTACACATGATGACAGTCCCAACAAGCGTGCTTTTTACGAAGAATGCCAAGGCTGTGCCGTACCTGACCATCTTCAATTGCTCGATGGCCGGCTGCCCGTCAAGGTGCATATAGAACGAGTGGTGGCCCACTGCTGCCGCGAACCCAGCCAGGAACAACACTACAATGAGTGCTGGGGTAGTCCAATATATGTGCCATTGCGCCAATTCCCCAGAACGGCGGTCGACCAGAGCTTGTGTGTCTGCGTCCCAAGCCTTCTTGTGATAGAGAGAGTTTAGGGTGTGTGTTGACTCCCTCGTCGAGCGTGCGGAGAGACCAGGACTCGTGTATCCTTCACGAACAGGCTCATATCGACTCTCCCCATGTGACAGGCCAAAGTATGCTCCCGGCTGCAGCCCTTCTCTTGTGTGACTGCCCTGCGACGGCTGAGATAGATAGGCGAGCTCGATAGGATCAGATTCTGAGCGGAACGGGTCGTAAGGTTCGGGACGCGAATCTGGGGAAACGTCTCGGGAAGAGTACGCCGACTGAGGTCCTCGGGAGGTCATCGTAACTGCGATTCTGGGGATCTAGGAGACTGCGGCACAGTCATGGGAACAATACCACAATGCTAGCGTTCGGCGGAGGGGTTACACATGCGACACAGCGAGTGTACGCAACATCTCAACAAGAAGACGACTGCGGGAAAGTCTCATGAGCGCACATGCTCTCGCATTCACATTCCTCGAGAGATTGGAGTAGAAGGGAGACGGTGCTGGAGCTTATCCGAATGGCTTCGACATGGCCCCGCTAGATATGGTCCATTCCGGGGAACTGCGCTTTCGTGGCGCGACGGACTGGCTATTGGTAGGGCATTAACGCACTAAGCGCTACTGCAGGCGGGTGGCTGGAAGCTGAAGAAACTCGATAGCTGAAGTGTTTCATTATCTCGACGCGCCCGATGAGGCGAATGCAGCGTGATAACTATGCGCGTTGGGGGGTGTTCGAGTTCAAGTTTAGTGACGCTGTTCCTGTTGCCAAGCTGCGTCATGAAGCTTGATACACAAAGCTAGTATTTCTCAGTCGCGCCTTACATGGTATCTTACAAGCTACAAAGGGCACATAAGTGTGCATTGTAAGCCATGTTAGAAATGGTCCTAGGGATCATGTAGGCTACATTCGGTTTTCGTAATAGCATTGGAGAAGCCGCAGTCTACAAGAAAAGCTACTCATCATCAACCTAGTGTATCGCAGCAATATAAAGCCGACATAATCAGGTAAGCATAGTTGCCCCGTCGGTTGCATGTTCACTAACGAACGTGTCGCGCATAGAAGGCAGTGGAAGACAGAGCGGGGCATGAGTAGGCGCGAAACCACGCGACATCCTCGTGTTTCTTTACCGGCAGACCCACCTCGACTACATTGGGCTTACAAATGCCGCTTCGAGGAATGAGCTTTGCCGATGTCTGCCATGTTTGAACGCTGTCCCATTCTTTACCCTGAACCTTCGCCGAAGATCCGAGTAATTCCCGGCGATGCAGGTAGAGCAGCATTTGCCGCACTGACGGATCCGACTTCTAGACCGGCGGTTCACGAGCAACACCGCAACAGGCAAGCCGCTATTGGATCTTCCCCATGGTACCACTCATGTACCAAGCTAATCATCTAGGATAGCCGCAGTCTACAGGGGAGCTAGGCTGTGACGTGAAGTAAGCTAGCCCCTGTTGTTGTTGCGTCACTATTCGGACCTTCGACCACCCCACATGCACATGGCAGTACATAAAAGAGCAAACACCGTCATGGCCGAGACGTCATAAAGCTCCCAATTTTTCTTGAGGACTTTAATTAAAATACCACGACACCCGCTCTCCAAAACTAAATCATTCATCAAACACAAACAACTACAACATGGCACCATCAACGACAAAGGCATGGACGGTCCAGGGCCAGAACGGCTTCGACTCTCTCACATTCAATGAGCAGGCCAAGGTGCCTGAGATTGGAGACAAGGATGTTCTTGTAAAGGGTATGTACAATCCATTGAGTGGTTATTCGCCGCAATGCTGATCGGTTGACAGTCCACGCTGCGTCGCTAAACTACCGCGACCTTATCATCCCCATGGGCAAATACCCCTTCCCAATGAAGGACAACACTGTACCCGGTTCAGACGGTGCTGGTACCGTAGAATCGGTCGGCAAGCATGTCACACGCTTCAAGCCTGGAGGTTCGTATTTTTCTACACGTATACAGATGCATAGTCTAACATATTTTAGACAAGGTGGTCACACTCTTCAACCAGGGCCACATTGCCGGCTCCCTGGATGGAAAATCTCTTGGCACAGGCCTTGGAGGCGCCATTGATGGCACTCTCAGAGAATACGGTGTTTTCGATGAGGCTGGCCTCGTCCAAGCCCCGTCCAACCTGAACATGCTCGAAGCCTCAACTCTCTCCTGCGCCGCCCTAACAGCCTGGAATGCTCTTTACGGCCTGGAGTCGCGCGCTCTCAAGCCCGGTGACACAGTCCTTACACAAGGTACCGGCGGTGTATCCATTTTCGCTCTACAATTCGCAAAGGCAGCCGGCGCCAAGGTGATTGCTACCACGAGTTCCGCAGAGAAAGCCAAGATCCTGAAGAAATACGGTGCCGACCACGTCATCAACTACAAGGAGACCCCCAACTGGGGTGAAGAAGCTGCAAAGTACACACCCAACGGCGCAGGCGTACAGCACGTTGTCGAAGTCGGTGGCCCGACCACAATGGCGCAATCTCTCAAGGCTGTCGCTATTGATGGAGTCATCACCATTATTGGTTTCATTGGTGGCGGCGGAAAGGAGCAGCCTACATTCCTCGACTGCTTGAGCAACATCTGCACTGTACGTGGTATCTTGGTGGGTTCCAGACTACAGATGGAAGATATGTGCAGGGCGATTGAGGCCAACGACATACATCCCGTTGTCGATGAGAAGGTGTTCGAGCTCAAGGATCTCAAAGAGGCATACCAATACATGTGGGATCAGAAGCACTTTGGCAAGCTTACCGTCAAGGTCGCTGCTTAGAGCTTGGAATGTAGCAAATAATAATCTTCAAATTACTTCACTGCTGACAACGACGTGAGCTTTACACAATGCGAACGGATATTACAAACATCCGGAAAATGCATTAGTGCTACACTAAAGTATCTACGAGAACCACCCAGCAAATACCTTGACGGTTGTGTCTGGGTGCAAGAACAAAAAGAGCAAAGACCATCCACTATTGAAACATGCGTGCCATCTGCCATATAGGCGAAGAACAAAACAGAACAGAACAAAACAAAACAAAACAAGAACAATGCCTCCCAAATATGCAAAACAATCATGCCACTGAGGCGATGGGTATCATGGGGTATCAAGGTCATGACCGTCGTAAAGAACCTCGTAAGCGACCGAACACCATGCTATGCGCCGTGAAACAATCCAAAAAACAAAATTCCCAGCCAATCCATGCAATGTAAAATGAAAGTAGAATCCGTGTTTTTGAGTGATGAAAATGTGCTCACTCCAGCTCGGTAGTAGGTTGTCCGGCTAGCAGAGTAGCTGCAATACGCTTGCGCGCGTCGTCCATACCGTTAGTAGCAACAACGCGGTCAGGGGCATCGCCACGGATAAGGACCAAAGCGTTCATGAGAGTAAAGACACCGCAGTCGCTTCCGTTCAGCTGCTGTCCGCTCCGCTGGGAAGTTTCTTTGGTCCATTCTCCAGGGACCCAGTGTTCGCCGAGCTCCTTCTCGAGGTAGGCCACTAAATGGTCGATGTACTTCTGTCCGTCAAGGCCCATAGAATCCAAGTACTCAATGGAGCGTTCCTGGGGATAGACCACAAGCAGGCGCCAATGTCCTTTGTCGCAGATGGGGTAGAGGATAAGATCAGCATCTAGGTATTGCTTGCCTTTGAGCTGGAACCTATTGGTCCAGCGCGAGGTATCGAGGGTCTGATACCAGAAGGACGAGAAGGCGTGAAGTGGAGGTGCGGGGCCGTTACGTTTGTGTGCAAAGCCCATCTCCTTCTTCTTTGCGGCGACAAGAATGGAGAGATATTCGTTGACAATGTTGTCGTTCAGCCAAGCCCTCGGGTCGCCGTTGAAGTCCCGAGGCAACAAGGTCGCAAAGTCCCGAGCATACAGCTTCTCTTCAATAACCCACTGGCTGGCGTTGCGGCCGTGGTTGGTCTTTGCTGCAGCATCTTGCAGTATCTCTTCTTCGCTGGGAGAGAGCGGCGCGACAAGTGGTTTCGGTGGCGGTGGCGCCAGGGCAAGCTTCCTCTGTACTTCTCTCTGGAGATCCTCGAAAAGCTCTAGTGATAGCTGGGATTCTTCGAGCGATTCATCTGGAGCATTGAAGGTGTCTATAGAGACACCGCGCCATCCACCGTCCTTGGCAGGAGAATCGAAAAGCGTAATCTTTGGGCTACTGGCCGGTGAAGAGCCGGAAGAGGATGCGGCCTGACTGCCGTCTGATGCGCCGCGGTTAGGATTCTGGAACACATCATGGTAGTTCTTGACCGGGCTGGAGGTGATAGTCTCTAGCGTGGAGTCGAGCATTTCGCTAACTCTCTCATCAAAGTAAAAGGGCTTGCATTTAGCATTCTTTTCCCAACGTACTCCCTTCCTGCGCGGTGGAGTAGGTGCATCAAGAAGAAACGACAAGTCGTTTTCGTATTCGAACTCTGGGGTAGCAAGCACAGAGTCAACTTGCATCGGCGAACCATCAGTTTCTGATGGAGAGTTGTGAGGTTTGTGTGTGTGTGGCTCGGGGGGAGATGCATATGACAAAGCATCTGTAGTGGAGGAGTCTTTATTGGCTGCCTCGGGATTGGTTTGAGGCGACTGGGTCTCGGCGAAACCTTGTTCCGCAGACTCCGTCAGAGGCGCGGCCTGTCTGCGCTTGATATCATTGCCAAGCTGCAGCTTCAATAGCTGGCGTCGCATGGGTGTAACTGTGGGCAATTTGATAGCACGCTGGCTATTGCGGCTTGAGCTGGGGGTTGCGCTTGCTGATCCTTGCGCTGATGGTGTAATATGCTGAGAGGTATGCGCAGCAGGAGACTGAGAAAAGAGCCATGCCGGAGCTGCATTGTCGCAAGCAGGCGATTCGTATGCATAGTCGTGTGACTGGGGAGACGGAGTTGGGCTCGCTGGTGAGTCAATCTGAGGGGAGTCCCAGGACACGTTTGTGGGAGAGCCAGTCTGGTAGTTCCGTCCCGGGGTGGACGTGAGAATGTTGTCAAAAGAGAAGTCGACATTGACATCGAGGGATGCGTTTGCGTCTTCAGAGTCGCCAAATTCGGGCTCGAGGGATGTGTTCGCGTTGTTGGAGTAGCCGCCTGTGGGTGTAGTCTCTAGTCCGTAATCTTGTGTATTGGCTGGTGACGTATGTCGAATTGGTGAGTCGCGGAACTGACGCGGGCCCAGGCTACCATTCCACGACTGTGACGCGCGCGCCTGCCTTTGGTTTTCGCGACGCGTTTGGTTCGCGCGCGCGCGCACTGAAGGGGAAGGTGTCGCGTACTCTTCATCTGCCACGCCTGCAGCAATGAAGCGCTTCTTGCTGGAGCCAGTCGAGGAGATAATCGGGATCGCCTTGATCGTCTGCCGGCGGAGGTATCGGGTTGCGAGGCGCGCTGGAAGTGAGAGCAGGCTGGCAACGCTGACGGTTGCAGCCCACTTGCCGAGCGTGTTGAAGAGAGAAGCGCGCGGAGGTATGACTTCCTCTGTGGCGGTGGTATCGTCTTGCGGCCATCCTCCTGGAACATGTAGGTATTCTTCAGAGGAAGGTGCGGTGTGCTGCGCCTGCCGTCGTTGTGAGTTTCATCCAGGTCAATACCTACAGCGAGCACTTACCTGCAGTTGTGGAGCGCCGGAGCCATTGGCAGTGACCACTGGCACATC
>Ga0268250_10000171_pt1 | contig 31496 bp, 32 predicted proteins | sample AgamicAsSfe_FD_200448 | JGI IMG/M metagenome (GOLD analysis project Ga0268250, IMG submission 200448) | Agave microbial communities from Guanajuato, Mexico - As.Sf.e (v2) (version 2) | ecosystem: Host-associated > Plants > Phyllosphere > Phylloplane/Leaf | place: Guanajuato, Mexico | collected...
GTCGATATCACGATCTGTAAGCAAGCTAAGCTCGAGCATCCAGTGCCTACTGATCCAAAGTAGTGAACCTGCTGTTTTCAACATGTATCGTGCAACGGAAGGTGCTATTTGCGTGGAAGGAGAACTTTCGGAAGTTGAGGCTCCGATCAACAAGCAGCGCTTCATGATGTTTGGATCGACTCTCAGCGTCTACTACTACGCTACTCACCACTCACCTACACTCACTGTAGACCACTTCGTGATTTCCCAAAGGCAAATGTGTAGCCTTTCGACCTGGCGTGGTTACAGCGCTGACTCATCTTGTGTCGCGCGGCAAAAGCTTAACCATATAAAGTGGTTCAAGATGTGAAACTATATCAAGCGATTTCCCATAACATTTCCGATGATGCAAGACGATTGTGTATTACATAGAAGTGTTATCACAGTGCCATGCAGGACAGTGACAGCGATTCCGAGCCGACAGCCTCGACAAACTCAACATGTTCATCTTCAAATCGAGCCAGTGCGGCTTCTTCAGATACACCAAGTCAACTGGCAGAGAACCCTGTAAGGAATAAGAGCAAACTCCTGCTCCTTCCCTTCGAGCTCCGCAGCCAGATCTTGCGCGAAGCCCTCCCACAGCAGATAACCTACACGTGTCCCAAATGTCATCACGGCGGCACTGTCTGGAACCCAGGCAGTATCGCGCCGCTCAGACTGTGTTGTCAGCTCTACGACAAGTCCTTCATCATCATCTACGCTCATGCCAAGTTCGCGTTGATGGTCGATGCGCAGCGAGCCTGGTTTCCCCTTCATGTGTGAAAGGACAAGACAGTACATAAAGTTCATATTGATGACAAACACTTCAGTCAACGGAGTGCCGCAGATAAAGATCCAGCGGATTCAATGGTATGAGCCGAAGACGAAGATTTGGGATGATGTGTTCTGGTGTAATATGAAGGACCTAGTTGTGCATGTACATCCTAATTGCGATAAACGACGTAAGTAGCGAGATCTGAGGTGGAGATCCAAGAGTGCGCGTGAGGCGACAGTGCTGACGAAATGTTGTGATCAGGTAAATACATAGAGACAGATATGCAGAGACAGGAAACCTGCTGGCGAACCAGAGACCAGGTACCGGCTGTCGTGAATCGTTTGCTGGCATTTGACAAGCTGCGCAGTATCCGAGTTGTGGTGTGGGCATGGAAGTCTACGGCACCTGAGATGCGCTGGGTAGTCCTTGAGCCCTTTGTACGACTTGCGAAGGTGATGGATGTTGTGATACAGAAGAGAGAGCCTGTATCTCTACCAGATATTAGAGCTGAATCGTGCAGGGTCGTCGCCAGCAGATGTCGTTGCTGACGCCGGCCGTTCAACAGTCAGCAAAAGCAGCAGCAGAAAGACAGCATGCTCAGGAGAGGATGGGTCTTTTGCACGGATTAGTCAACGCGGCTGAGGAGTGCCGAAGTAGTGTGGCAGCTTAGATACGTCGACCATTGATAGAATAAGTCATACATACGATGCATTTTCCTTGAGTGTTGTCTTTCTTTTGATCGGAAGGACGGGTATTACACGCATTCCCGGAAGCGAGCGTGAAGCAGCGAAAGCGTTTCAGGCAGACAGTAACACCACTTCTCACAATGCACCTTCCTCCGCATCCTCTTTAACCTTCGCATTCCCCTTCTGCGGCCTCTCCCCAAAGATCTCACTTCCCACCCTCACCTCCCCACTCCCCTGCCCAATCGCCGCCTCGAAATCCGCACTCATCCCCATACTGAGCTCCAACTCCCCTTCCTCCATTTTCAATTCCTTCGCCACCTCCCGCCGCACCTCCGCCAATTTCACAAAATCCTCATTCACCGTCTCCGGCGTACTCGCCTGCGATCGCGCAATCGCGCCAATGGTCATGAGGCCGAGAAGTTGAAGGTGCGGACAGTGTTCGCGGACGTGGGCGCAGAGGGCGGGCGTCTCGGAGGGAGAGGCGCCGGATTTGGAATCTTCGCCCGAGGTGTTGACTTGGATGTGGATGTTGAGTTTCGCTGCTTTTTCCCCTGCACTGTCTGTTCCCTCTTTTTGCCCATCATCATCCGCCTCCTCAGCTTCCCTTCGCCCCTTCTCCAACTCATCGGCTTTCTTAGCCGTGTCCACACTGCTCACACAAAACAGATTCGGGACATCGCGGGCAAGCGGCCGGCACTTGTTCGTCTGCAGCGCGCCGATGAAGTGCCAGCGGATGGGTGTGGGTGGGAAGTCCGAGGGTACGGAGGATAAGGAGGACGAGCTCGGGGAAGAAGAAGAGCGCAGGGAGGCGTAGATGGAGGACTTTTGCTGGAGTTCTTGGAGATAGTTTTCGCCGAAGTCGAGGTGTTGGTGGGGTGCGGCGTGGAGGGCGAGAATGTCGTTTATGGGCTTGAGTTTAGAGACGGCTATGAGACGGACCTGGAAGTGGGGCAGGGGAGGTTAGAGGGATGGCTCGGGCGAGCGGGACGTGGTGCGATTGGAGCGCGATAGCCGTGATGGCAGGTGCTATTTTCCTGGACTGTGCAATTTTTGGAGGTCGTCTCACGAGACCTTGCGGTATCTGCCACGATGTTTTTGCAATACCATTCTTTCTGATATCACAATGCCACATCACGCTGGCATTTTATTCATGTTCCACACAAGCACTCATTCGGCTCTAAGCCAAACCTCTCCACAACAACACGACATTCCACATCAGACCAACCCACGCTACAAATATCACAACATAGACCACTTACCTCACCCGTCCCGATCTTCCTCGTCGCCTTCGCAGACTCAACCTTCGTCTTGATCCCCGCCAGATTTTCACACAATACCTTTGCCCTCGCAGGGTCGACCTTGATTTTCATGTCTGAGGAATGTTCTCCTGCTGTGTCAGAGGTCATGATAGGTGTGTGCAAGTTGATCTAGAGATTAGACAGCTGTTATCTTGTATTGGATTCTGGTGATAGCTTTCGTAGAGAAAGTGGATATACGTCATGAATCATTGGGTCACGTGAGATGTATCCTGGGGAGGTCGTTGTTATTTGTCATAGCATATCTTTGAGCTACTCTGCTTGATCCAATACTGCTAGTCTCTGCCTGACAGTGGACCCCATTCTCGAGTGATCCTTACGCTTTCGCCACACCAGAACCCATGCCGACCTCATCCTGCCAATCTTACAGCCCCGTCGCGCCCTCCTGCCCAGCCCTGGCCAACATCTCAAACACATCTCCCGACAACTTATACCTCACCAGACCTGCAAAGGTCATCAAATCCTTCGCCGCCTGATTCAACCCCTCCAAAGCCCCTTCACTAGCTCCCGTCTGAAACTGCGCAGCCCTGCAACGCTCCCGCTCCTTGCTAATGCACAACACGCTCCAAACAAGCAGACTGCCGACATTCCTGCTGACCACCTGTGGAAGTGCTGCGAAAGCTTGAGCAGCACTGCGGACGAGCGAGATGTTGCCGCCGGCGTGCAGAGGCACCATGTCCAAAGAGTCGATCGTGTTGAGAGCTGTGTGAAATTGGGAATTTGCGACTAGTTCCTTGACACGCGAAATGCGTAGGAGCATGGCACAGGCTTCGCGGTTGCCTGTGCGGATGCGGCGGTAGGTGAGACCATTTTTCTCGTATAGAGATAGCATGTTGGAAGCAAGAGTTGCGGGATCGTCAACGCTGGTGAGAGATAGGGAGGATTGGTCTTGCTGTTGCTGCTGCTGTTGTTGACCTTGCTGTTGCTGTTGTGAGTCGGGCTGGCGTGGCTTTAGAGGCTGCAGGCGCATCTGCTCTTGGCCAAGATCGACGGCAATGGCGTCCGATAGCGCACGACTGATGATGACGATGACATTGTCGTACTCTTCCGCCAGATGATACAGTAGGACTGCATCTGTGATGCGACCACTGTCATCTGCAACAGCAGCGGCTTGAATTGTTAGTGTACGCAGGAAATCGTCTTGATCTTGCAGATTGATCAGCTTCACGCGTTGCTGAATGGCTCCGTCGATTCTGGTGCCATCTGCCCGTATGTCTCCAAGCAGAAGGGCAAATTCTCTTGTCTCGAGCACGAGCTCTTTGAGTGCTTCGTGGCATACCGAGACATGCGATTGCCCAACGTTGCCTGGCAAGTCGGAGTTGAGGCAGATTAGGGTCAGGTAGTCTGTCGCAGCTTCTGCTCTTGCAATGCGGAAGTCTCGAGTATAGTAGCCTAAAAGACGACCGAAGTTGATCTGCGATTGACCTTGTGTGGTGAAAGTGACTGATTGTGTTAATTAGAGCCGATAGTTTTGGTAGACTTGACTTACGGAGCTTTTCTTCAGATGTGTAGAAATCAGCTACTCTCAACAGACCATAGTAGTCTAGAGCAATCGCAAAATGCACTGCTGCGACATAGTTGTGCGGATACAGCCAAGCTACAGCCTTTTCGAACAGACCAACCAAGATCTGCAAGAAAAAGAAGGTAGCATATGCACTGTTGTTCTCTGATGGCGAAGAGAAGTGCCGTTGACCAATCTCTTCCACAGTACTTCGCACGTCTTCCAGTCCGAAGTATTCCCCAGCTGCCTCATCTGCGCGCGTGACCTCGCGTGCCAAGCTGACCATCAACCAGATCCAATCCTCAAGAGATGTATTGATGCCTTCCAGTACTTTTCTGCTCAGATCACAGCGACCGACAATCTTGTAACAAGCCATTCTGTATGGGTCGATGGAGTTTTCCGGGGCTAGCCTCAATCTCTGTTGGTATTCGGCGTTGATTCGACTCTGCATATCGCGTGGCAGTCGTCTCTCGGGATCTCGAGCAAATGCTGCGATGTATTGCGTGAAATGCCGGTCCATACTCTTGATGGCTCGTTCGTTCTCGGCCACATATTGAGCAGCTTCCTGGACCAGGCCACTGCGGATGAGGTAGAAGATCAACGCCCAACAGTAATCATCGCCCAACATCTGCAGCTCGACATTCTCGATGTCTAGATCCTTGCGCCCTGCCCTGATGCGTAGATATGCCCTGACTTTGTTGATCTTTGACGGCACACCACCCAAGTTTGCCTCACGAGGATTCGTTGAGACCAATTTGTCCACGTTCCCGTAGAAGCTGTCTTCCAGATATTCCCTAGCTCTGTCCAGAATCTGCTTCCGCAGTGCAGTGCTTTTGCCGGGATTGTCCTCGAGGTAGCTCTTCGCATACTGCCTTTCTTTGATAGCGTCCTTCTCTTTGGTGATCGTCCTCAACGCGCGATATGCTTCCATCAAGTGTTCCGGAGTGTCACCACCAGCCTCGAGCTCGACACGCGCAAACTCTTCGACAAGCGAGTAGTTGACCTCCTGCAAACGTGCAGAATTGAGTTCCTTGACCTTCGCTGCATACTTTTCTTGCTTGCTTCGAAGATACGGATCTTCCGGTGCAGACGTAATCTCGAAGGCCGCAGTCTGCTCAGCAACATCTGTGAACAGACTTGCGCGATTTGGGCCTCTGCTAACGGAACCACCCAAGACTGACTTCGATAAGCGTGATGTACCGAAAGAGGTCCCTGCTTGCGACCTCTCTGCACCCGCAGGTCCTTTCATTCGTCTTGCCGACCTTCCAAACGCACCTCTGGTACCAGGACCTACACTCCCAGTTCCACCTTCCAGACCTTGATCCTTTGGCTTCGCCAAGCCCCAGTGCTCGTAAATACGCTGTCTTTCCTCGTCGAAATTGATCTGAATGCTGTCTTCAAGAAATTGGTCAAAGTCTCTGCGAGACTGCTCGAGAGACTCATGGATCAAATCCTGCGTTGATTTTGCTCGCAGGTTGCTGATCCAGGTATCGGTATTAGGCTCAAAAGATGCAGTCGTCGGTGTGGTACGAGAAGGCGCTGCAGCGACAGTGAAGGCGTTTAGGTCGCGAACAGTCGAGCCACGAGGTACACCTGATGCCGCGAGAAGGTAATGCCTATCAAAGTGTCAGCGAAATCTGCCTTTCATCTCCCGGTCTTATACATACGCTTTCGTATCCTCAGCATGTCCGGCTTTGCTGAATGAGTTGGCACCACCAAGATTCCTGACTTTGCTAGCGATGTCCCCCAAACCCAACTGCAGTGTTGGCAGTTCTCCAAACTCTAAACCACCTGCGGTTGGTTCACGTCTCTTCTTTCCCCTTTCTAGAAGTGTTTGAAAATGTGCATTCGTCCCGGTTGTGCTCGGTTGTGCGAGTTGTCCAGTAGATGCAGGTGCTTGCGGCTGGGCGGCGGCAGTAGTGCCGAATAGTGATCCCGACGGCTGAGATTGCTGCGCTGTAGATGCTCCAAGTCCTCCAAACAGGCCACCAGATGTCGTTGCTGCTTGCGGTTGTTGCTGCTGCTGCTGTCCTGCTGGAGCGCCGAAAAGCGAGGTTGGCTGAGTCGTCTGTTGTTGCGTAGTGTTGCCGAAGAGCGATGTTGTGCTTGGGGCAGCTGTACTTTGTGCTATGCTTCCATCAGTCCTGTCAAATGTACGAGCGGCTACTGGCCTAAAGAATGGCTATGGACTTGGATCGAACAAACCTGGTGCACTTGTCGCGCTTCCAAACAGACCTCCAGTGTTACTCGACGGCTGCTGAGTGGTGGTCGCACCGAAAAGGCTCGGTTTGGCTTGTTGATTGCTGTTGTTGGCTGCAGCAGCACCAAAGAGACTTGGTGTGACAGTCTGTTGCGTCTGGTTGTTGTTGTTCGCTCCGAACAAGCTAGGTGTTGCGTTGGTCTGGCCGTTGTTCGTGGTATTGCCAAATAAGCTCGGTGATGCTGCCTGTTGAGTCTGATTCGCATTGCCGAAGCTGCCAAAAGGATTGGGTGCCGCTGCTGCTGGCTGATTCGAGCTATTGTTCTGCCCGAAACTTCCAAAAGGTGACGCGGAGGAGGCCGCGGGTGCAGCGGACTGCCCGAACAAAGACATCGTAGCGCTCGTGGTAGTGTAATCTGTCTACCAAGTGACGCGTCAGCTCAAGAGTTAAAGCAAGACGCGAGTTCAGGGTCTTCGTGATTGAAGCTGTACTGCATCTCGTCTTATTTCTCGATGTTGACTATGAAACCGGAGATACAGTATCTCCGCTCTTGGCATTTTCATGGTGATGATGCTCTGAGCTACATTTCGCAGGAAACTCACCATAATGTCATCGTTGAGATGTACCCCCTCGCTCGTGTCATAGTCAAAGCGAGATGCCGGGCGTGTAAGATGTCCAATACTGCTGCTGGGTCCTCTGGGTTGAAGGATCCTTCGTTCATACTTCGAAGGCATTTCTGCGATAGAGGAAAAGCAGTCTAATCTATGTGATCAATTGGGATCTTGAGCAGCTATATAGTTGACATGATCCTCCTCGCTACTTCGACTACGTGATCTCCAAACCATTGCAAGCAGGTCTCATGGCCATGCATTCAGTCCCAGACACCGTGTCAAACCGAGCCCCGGCAAACATCTCAATCCAGGCATTGTTCATGCCATGCTTGCCAGCCAGTCTTCAGGTCATGCTCCCAGTCCAGGGTTCGTCCTCTCGCTGTGGACAGCATAGCGCCAGGTCCAAGCTTCTTCTGGCATTTGGTGCATTTCGCAAGCATAAAGTCACTGTAGGAAGCAAGCAAGTACTGCAAGATGTTATTAGCAAATGTGCAAACACCCAGTCTGATACGACGTACCACAGTCGCGTTCAGGTCTCGCCTCCTTGGTCTTCCTTTCAGACATCTAGTAATGGACTCCCTGATCTTAGGTGTCATGCCCTGAATGCATGCGGCCATGTAATGCCAATTGTCCTCATCTCGAGAAGCTGTCCTTTTGACTGTGAAGCGCAAACTTTCTGACCTGCCGAATCGCATGCGCACAGCTACGTTGATGTGGCCTTCTGAGTTGCGATCCACTTCGATAATCCTCGTCCCACGATATGCGTTTCCGAAATTGTCCACCACTTCACCCTCGTCTTCCTCCGGTGTCTGTACATCCAGATCTGGTTCTTGCTTCACTACTATCCCATTGTGTTTGTCGTCCAGATTCTCTGCCTTCAACCCCTGTGTGACCTCTTCGCCTTTTACAGCCCAGTCGAAGGTCTGCACGGATCCATTCCGACTGACACTATCTTGAACTTTTTCCAGTATCTGAGTTGTTTGCTCGTCTGTCCAAGAATCGCGCAGCTGTCTCATGTCATAGGAAGTCCTGACCGCATTGGTAGCGAAGGACGTGTACACCTGTGATGGTGACCAATCGTGATCGGGCGATGTGAATGTGACGAGTGGTGCTATTGTTGTTGGTATTGCCGCACGAAGGCTATTGATCTAGTCTGCAAGTCAGGTGGGGATGAGTCGTTACGAAGTTGTCATGAGCATACCTGTTGCTGAAGAGCATCCAGATGCGCGAGCGCTCGATTGTAGTCTTCGTCAGCCCAGGATGACTCCAGCTCAGCCGAGCTCATGCTTATGGCCTGTAAATCACTTTGCACGGGAGTTGAAGGTTAAAGTGTAGATCACAGCACTGAACGGGGTTGGACCGAGAAGCTTAGTTTCGATATCGACGCTGTCAGTCTGATGCTGAGACGATGACGCAATGCCGCCTGCGATTACGCGCGAAAGATGATATTCAGATTTACAATTAAGCAGCGGTAGGAGTAGTCCAGCAATTAAAGTGCAAGAGATACGGTATCAGACGTGAGCACTGTTGAGGATCGTTGTTCGAAAACGTGGGGTAGCCTCTAAACCTTAATGAACCTCAGGGGCCACTACCTTAGCGTTGCTCATAAGGCGCAGGCGTCAGGTTGTCCGTTGACTTGTCAACCTCGTATCGAGTCCCAGCTCTAGATGGCCACCGCGTTCTCATTTCAGCGCGACTCACGAGCTGTTGCCGTACCTGCATCCAATGAAGCTGAAAGACTCCGATCTCACAGACATGTTTCACGGAAGAGCCAACCCGCTCGTAGAATCATGCCAATATTCGTCATCCCCTCCACGAAAGAGACATCGATGAGATACGAGGAGCTGTACTCCGTTATGCAAATGACCGAAGTAGCGAACATGTCACTATGCCGTACCTGGTATAGTTACGAGTGTATAAGCACGATGTTCCCCAGTGCTTGCGAAGGAAAACAGAGTGCGTGCCTGTGATTCCTACAGCCTCAACATGCATTTCTCGTCGCTGTTGCTGCTGGGTGCAGTGAGTGCTTCTGTGACTGCATCCCGACATGTTGTGCATGAGGAGCGGTCGGTGGTCCCTCCAGGTTGGATGAAACATTCTCGACTCGACCCGGAGACTGTTTTACCTGTACGCATCGGTCTAACACAATCGAACCTTGACAAGGCCTACGATATCCTCACAGACGTATCGGATGATGAGTCGCCCAACTATGGCAACCACTGGTCAGACAAACAGATAGCAGATTTCTTCGCCCCATCCAGACATACATTCTCCACAGTCCGCAGTTGGCTCAATGCCTCCGGCATCTCCACCAAACGCATACAGCAAAGCTCAAATCGTGGCTGGTTACACTTTGAGGCTACTGTTGCTGAAATGGAGGAGCTTCTCAAGACGAAATACTGGAAATATGAGCATGATACTGGCAAGGCACATTCGTCATGCCATGAATACAGCGTTCCGGAGCATGTTACTAAGCACATTGACTTCATCACGCCGACAATCCACTTCGATGCGCAGGTCCCTCGAGGTAGTGGAATGAAGATCAAAAGATCAGCGACAGATGGACCAGGAATGTCGAATGGCCCTAGAATAGGCAAAACTGTACCAGCACCACCCAAGAATCTCGGTAACACATTCGTGGGTGGCTCTGCCTGTAACCAGTACGACTTTGTGACGCCGGCTTGCTTGCGAGAATTATACAACCTTCCGCGCGGCACGAAGAACCTGTCATCGTTTGGCATCGTCGAGTACTTCCCCCAGACATATTTACAGTCTGATCTGAATGCATTCCAGAGTATCATGGTCACTAACGACGCGGGAATGCCAGAAGGAACATCGCCTAACACAGAAGCTATCGATGGTGGATCTGTCTTGACGCCTGATGAGCTCGGATCGTACGCTGCCGACTACTATGCCGAGAGCGACCTGGACCTTCAGTATGCCATGGACCTTGTGTGGCCTCAACAAGTTACCCTATTCCAGACAGGCGATAACGGCACAGACTCGGCAGGTGTCATCTCATTCAATAACTTCTTGGACGGAATCGATGGAGTGTACTGCAACACAGCGGGCGGCGACACCCCGGGCTTCGACCAGAGCTTTCCTGACGCGAATGGATATAATCACACCGAAGACTGTGGTCTCTGGGCTCCAACAAGTGTTATTTCAACGAGTTATGGGTACAATGAGCACGACCTGTCCCCAGCATACGAACGCAGACAATGCAACGAATACATGAAGCTAGGTCTCAAAGGAGTATCTTTCATCTACAGCTCAGGTGATAACGGTGTTGGCGGCAATGGTGCTAGTTGCATTGCGCCAGATGGCTCGTACACGGACGGAAGCTCTGGCCGTTTCAACCCATTGTTCCCCGGTACCTGCCCCTACGTGACGACTGTTGGGGCAACCGAGCTTGCAGCCAACAACACAGCTTCTGCTCCTGAAGTCGCTTGCGAATCTGTCATCTACTCGGGCGGCGGCTTCTCAAACGTCTTTGCCAGTGAGTCTTGCGACTGATGTTTATCTCGTTTAACGCGCTAACAGCCCCCTCAGTGCCGGCCTACCAGAAAAAGGCTGTGAACAGCTACTTCGCCACGACTACCGTACCCTACAGTAGCTCTCAATACAACAACTCCCGCACCACCCGAGGCTTCCCCGACGTCAGTGCAAACGGTGCAAACTATATTATCGCGCTCGATGGCTATTGGAGTCTTGTGTACGGCACCAGCGCTAGCGCGCCGACCTTTGGCAGTATCATCACCTTGATCAATAATGAGAGAATTGCTGCTGGCAGGAAGGCTCTGGGTTTCTTGAATAACGTGCTGTATAAGAATCCAGGCATGTTCAATGACGTGGTTGATGGAAGCAATCCAGGATGCGGCACAGAGTAAGTTGTACTTCTGGTTATTCTGGGAAGAGGCTAATGGTGTGTTAGGGGCTTTAGTGCTGCTGTCGGCTGGGATCCGGTAACTGGGCTTGGTACGCCGAATTATACCAAAATGCTGAAGAAGCTTAAAACCGTGGCGGCGGCATAGCGCGTTGTAATATAGTGGCGTTCATGCTGTTCAAGATATCCAAAGCCAATCAAGCGTAAACATAGGACAGGATAGGATTGGATGGTAGTATAGTTTAAAGTAATCAATATAATCCAGCATGACAGCCAAATAACAATATTCAGTCACAACTCTTGTGGTCGATCTCAAACGCCAAAATATTCTCCCGAACTTGAAACACACGTGACGCCGACTGCCATTGAATTTCAGCTACGTCTTGCCTGCGAACGACCACCGATTCCACCGCTTCCCGCACGCATTTCATGCAGACATCGCGTCTGGTTCCTTCGCGATGTCCAGACTATATCCCGCCGATATCCCTGTCACCATATTGCTTGCGACGCCGTAACATACTCTCCTCCAGCTTTCGCCGAAGACAATACTCAAGTTCGTCTGAACCCCCCGATCAGTCCAGCGTCCCTACGCAACGCACGATTCGAGTTGTTCTCGCCAAGTCTCGCAATCCGGACGATGTCGGATCTTCGGGCTTGAAAGAGGCATCTCTTGTCGGCAATGACAAGCTAGCACGAAACAGACCCGCCGGGCAGAAAATTACTTTGAGAAGTTTAGCACAAGATGCGTTTGTGCAGCAACAAGGGCTTGGGAAACCGAGTGGAACTCTGGCGAGCCATGCGCTGCCGACTTCGCACGTAAAAAGTTTAAGACCTACACTGCCACAAGGAGTTTTCGAGAAGACCAGGGGGAAGAGAGAAGAGCTGGGTAATCGTAGTAATGCCGCGACAGATAATGCTCAATCGGCTCATGAGCGTCTGCCTCGCCTGGGAAGTGCTACTACACATCTAGAAGGACACAAAAGCAGATGGGGACGATTCGCAGAAGAAAAGGCGAAGCGCAGCCATGCTCAGTCGGGGTCGGTGGAGGAAGGTAGGACTGTTACGGCCAACAAGATCGTGGTGGCAGGACCTATCTCTGATGCACCAGCACAGTCGGTGCACGACGAGGCAGTACAACGCAAAGTGGACAAATCAGCACCTTCAGCAGTACAGCAAGAACATACACAATCAGGTTCAGAAGCCAGGCCAAGCACGTCCTTACTCAATCGACATAGACGTCAAACACTCGAGGGCAGAAAAGATGCGCGAGCACGACAGCTCATCCGCCTAGACAAAGCGCTTGTCAAGGAGGATATGATGTTGAGGAAGGCAGTAAAGAGAGGCGCTGATGCACTAAAGGCGAGAGAACTGATACAGGCTGAGAGTGCCGTGCAGAAAGAGAGCAAATCGATCTGGAGGCCATATGGGCAAAGCGTGGCACGTGGACCTCAGAAGAAAGAGAGGGAACATGATGCTCGTGGTACGAAAGAGGCAGAGCGTGGGGCGACAAGACGAACGCAAGCGCAAGGAAAACATACGGACGACTTCTCGAAGCATAGTGAGTCCGGCAACGGTGGTCAGAATGACAAATCTGGTACAGGTCGAAGTACATTGGCTTCGTGGAATGCAGCAGCAAATGCTGCAATCTCGAAGTCGAAGACCAATACCGTAGCACTTTCAAAGACGACCAGTGAAGATGATGCAGACATCACGTCGCGAAGTCCGACAGAGGCGACCTCCGTGCCAGCCCCTGCCAGCGGCGGCTTCAAGACTGGCAGATTCTGGTCGAAACTGCGCGCACTGTCAGCTGCTGGTGACAATAAAGACTATCCTCTCATCAGAGTCAAGCAAGATCAGGAGCTGGATGAGCAGGAGATTGAAGAGGATACAAAGTTATCCAATCAGTTGCACCAAGAATGGATTCGTGGTTCGCACAACTTTGAGGAAATCTCTGGTGCAACACCCAGCACTTTCCCGTTTCCTGTCGCAGGAGGGGCAAAGCAGGCGAGCCCCGCCACGACTGTCATGTCAGGCGAACGAGAGAAAGCCAAGCCCATACGAACGATATTACCTCCACCATCCCCGTTCGATGCACATCCAACCTCTGCACCACAAAAGCCGCTGCCACCAAGCACGCCAAGTGGCCGCCGCGCGCTATCTCTCCTCTCTGAACTATTTCCCGAAGCAACACGATCCCCCAAGCTTAACAACAAAGCTTCCTCCAATAATTCCTCCACTCGACGCGCTCCCCGCGAAGTCCCTCTCATCCCCCTCTCTCCCACCATAAGCACCCTCACCGCCGCCGTCAACACCCACGAGTCCTCTCTCGCCTCCGCCCGCACAGCCCGCGCCACCGCTCTTGAGCAACAGGCATCCCGCGAACGCTGGCGCAAAGCCATCATCACCTCCGTTGGTGTCCTCGTCCTCCGCCACGCCTCCGCGCACCTCCTCCCCGAAGACTTCCGACGCATCAGCCCATCCGCCTCCAAGCTCCCCGGCTGGCAAGACGATGGCAAAGCCGCCGGCGGAATCGTCAAGGTCATCCGCGCACGTGACACTACCACATTCGCCCTCATACGCGGGACGTACTTCCTCGTCTTTGCCAGCGTGGCTGCTGCGGCGAAGTATAGAGACAGGGCGCTGGATCTGCACAACTACGCGCGCACGTATACCCCGCTTGAAGGGCCGGCTGCCACTCTAAGTCGCAGTACGACGTCGACGCCGCGAACGGCGAAATTGCTGAGGCAGGGCGGCGCGAACATAGCGAATTACACACTCGCTCTGCCAGGACACGACCTTGATCTCCGGCCTGTGGCGCAGCCGCTGCCGACGCTGATGAGGCGGATTCTCGAGAATGGAGGGTATGCGGGATTGGTTGATCGTGTGCGCGATACTGATCCTAGTATGAGGACGCATGATGTCCTGCTGACTATCGCCAATGCATTCGGAGAGAGCACATCTCCCGACGCTACACTCACAAGCCGGGGGAATATCCGGCTTGGGCCCGGAGCGGTGAGAAGGGCGTTGCTGAGTGACGGCCGGAAGCGCATGGCTGCTTGGGGTGTGATTCCGGAACGGCATGGTGTGCGCGAGTTGAATCTTGGCGGAAGCGGGACAGGGTCGCCAATGCAGCATAAGAAATTTGTGGTTGCGTTCACGACGGAGAGTGAGGCATTGCGGTTTGTGGCGGCGTGGCATCGGCGGGATATTGCGGGGGTTATGGATAGTGCGTTTATTCCTGAGGGAGAGGAGGTCGTTGTGGATGCGGAGATGGTGTGGTGATAGAGGGGTATGTATGCGCCAACGTGCGGCTGTTATGTATTAGATGTCTATGATGAATATGCAGCATTCTGTCAATCTCCTCTTTGCAGAGAGAACGTCGAAGAACACGGTGTGCCCGGGCTGCCGTAGTGCCTCGTTTTATATCTGTGCTCGATATATAATATTATCACCCGCAGTATCCGCAAGCAAGTAAGTGAGCTACAGTCGTTGATTGAGAAGTCGAAAATCCGGGTAGGGGAGTGCCGTAGAGACTCTGGTCCAATTTATAACCTGCGAGACGCCGCTTCCTGCCCTCACGTCTTCTCGGGCTAGAAGTCCTTTGATGAAAGAGTTCAACGGATAAAATCGTGGAGAGTGCCGTGGAGCATGACTTTGCACTACCTTCTTCCGACCTGCATATCCTCTTGAGACCACCAGAAGTACTTTGACCGAAGAAAGTCGAAGGTTAATGATCGTGAATAGTGCCGTCGATGACTCTCAACTCTCCTTCACGGTATCCTTCGTCGCATGGACAGACGCAATCATAATAATTAGCTCACCACGGCTCGATACAGTCCAGCTTTCCCATCTTGTACTCCATTGCACCCCACACAATCCTCCTCACAAACCCCGCCTGCTACATCAATCCACCTCTCACTTGAAAGCGAGTATGTGGCCTGATATGAGACGACGAGACATTTGCGATGAGAAAATATCCCCATTGATGAACACGATGCTGATGACGACGTTGATTTCTCAGTGTCGGCAACAGCGCCGAGTCCGAGGCTGTGCAATGCAGAGCCTGGACTGAACAGCACAGAATGATGGGACGTTGGGCCTTGATTGCGATGCTCGCCCTGGGCTGGCGTATCGTAGTATCTTGCATATTGCAGAACGTGCGGACAGGGGCGGAGGGACTGTGCAAGTGCTGCGATTGTTGTTAGTCATATTTATTCAGGGGAAATGCTGATAGACATACCACGTTATAACCATGATAGAGTGTGTTCCGTCACAATGGGCTGTAATGAATACTGCATATATAAATCAGGTCTTCTATCGAGCTGTACTTGGATCGTGATCATGGCGGCTTGGTTATCGATGTGGTTGAAGACTTCGGTGTCCCGGGATCAGAAGTGGCGGGCAGGTATGTTGCTTTTGATGGGTGTAAATTGCTTGTGTGAGGATCCGCCCGCCCAACGAGTTTGCGACCGAGAGATTGAGCTATGCTCGGCTCCATCTATAGACCCTGCTGACTATAACCCGGATGCGTGTCCCGAGCCGATTACCTGAATATCGTGAAACCGCTTGAGCATGTCGATTTATTGTGCTGGATGTAGGTATAAATCTGGTGTTGTCGATCCTGCTGTTTGTAGTCGCAAAGGTCCTCGCTCCTGCCTCACACCTTTGACTCTACTCGTCCTGATACTGCTGCTTCGTGCCTGCCAAGCCCACCTAGAAGAGGAAAATTGTGCTTACCAAGAAATCACATCATCGCCTTCATCAGTCAAAACACGGCAGACCGAAGAAGAATCGGGAAATCTAATAGTGAGGCTCCCTGAAGACACCTTCGCAGTGATCGCCTCACTGGCATCATAATGTACATTGTGGCTCTCGGCACATCTTTCTATTGCCTCAACAGAGTGCACTCGCGCCTATAATCCTGTACCGGGTATACCTGTATATGTTAGCATGCCGAAATTAGCGCAAGCGAATCCATCGACTCTGCGCGGCATGAGTACCATTGTCCATGCCTAGCCAGGCTGATCCATACCCATTCGTAAACATATCGCATCATAATTGTCAGAGGATATCTCTGACTCTAACCTGACCTGAAAGCTATCGACGTTCGACAGAGTTGATCTTGTTGTAGAACTTCGGGCTGTGTCTTGGTGTAAGTACTTGTATGTCTCAGAGAGCAGTACGTAGGCATACTTCTCGGAATGCAACTTTCGGAGTTGGTCACGAGTCTTTACGTAGCTGCTATAGTCACCAGCGAATACCGAAGCGAGGACAGACTGCTTTCTTGCATCAATATCCGTAGCCGCCTCGATCTCATCCATGCGACGAGTCAGTGACCAATAAGCGTCCTGGAATGCTGCAAGGACTGTCCGCACTTCTTTTGAACCACCAGAAATGTCATTGTCTTCACGGTTGGGATCCTCAATGGATAATGCCCAGGGTCTAGTTGGGTTACGTCTGAAGTGATGATTTGCCTTTTGAAAATAGGCTGGCGGATCGAATTGGATACCAAATGCGGTGGTATCGAATGTTGAGCCATAGAAATTCAACATCGACACGAAAATCTGACCGAGCTGTTCCAGTGGGTTGGCTGGATAGATGAGCTGTGGAACTTGGAGCTGGAGAAAGCTAACCACAAGGCAAGTTGTTGCGAAGCCACCAAGACCACCGGTAGCATTGTCGTTGAGTCCACGCATCAGGAGAAAGTGTTTGACCAGGGCAAGCAGTGGCATCAGAGCAGGATGCTCATGTTTCCACTGTTGGAAAGTTTCATTCGCAATGATACCTGTGTTATTGTCGAACGATATATCGACACGAAGTCCAGTTTTCTGGTCAACATACTTCACAATTGGTACCTTGGCATTTGGAATGGCAATTGCACTGCCAGGCCTCGCAATGTTATTGGATAGCAGTAGAGATTTCATGTTGTAGACCTTGCCTTTGATGGACTCCTTCTTCTTTTGTCTGGAATTTCGTGATGACAAGATGACAAGGTCCATATCAGCATCAGGAAGATATATTCCAGCAGCAAAAGAACCAAAGTGATACGCATCATCGCCCGGAAAGCGCTGCTGCACGAATGTCGAGAGGCGCTTGACAAGATCGTGACGAACGGCATCTTCGGCTTGGGTTGGCCTGACGTAATGATAGAAGACGTGAACCTCTTTATTCAAACGATCGAGGGCACTCTCATTGAGGTTCATTGAGGATGGGTTGTACCATGGAGTGGCAGGTTTCCCAGCTTTGGGTCTCCAATTAGGCTTGATCAATCCAGGTCCGTCTCTTGAGATGTCACCTCTCTTGCGCTTAAGCTGTGGCTCTGACTTCGCTGGGACTGGTGCAGGAGGCGGCCACACGTCCACACTCTGTCCCGTAGCGACGTTGTCAACAGGAGGTGGCCACACGTCCACCGACTGCATTCTAGAATCGTCAGGCTCCACATATGTGTTGGCGTATTGATGGTCGGGGTATGGCATGTCTGGTGGTGGAGGCGGTGATGGGAAGCGAGCAGTTGGTGGCGGAGGAGGTATTGGCTCATTGGGCAGAGGTGGCTGAGTCTCCTTGATACGGTTCGGATGCAGATTGTCCAAATGACTGAATTTCTTGGCAGTGGAGGATTGGTGCATAAAGATGATGGACTCGTCGTCAGAGCTGACGGAGATGGTGTCATCGTCGCCAGGCATCTTTATCGTGTCGGCGTCACCGAATGAGATGAAATCATCGCCCTGGGCTGCCAACGTTTCGGGGTTGACTTGAGCTATCTTTGCATTGCGGATGAGCTTCACGACATCCTTACGTGGCCCGCCCTCGAGGACAGGTGGGAGGACAAAGTATGGATCAGGATTAGACCACTTGACACCACTGACCGCCTTGACATCAGTGGGACGAACAGGCTTGGTCGCAGCAGTGGTGTTTACTTTCTTCCGTGGAGGCTGGTCACTAAGAGTATGTAAGCTTTCTGCGTGCTTCTATCTTCAAGATAATCATGCATACCTCGATTCGTCACTGCTCGTGCCCGTATCCATCGAAGCGCTGTCGCTGTCCATCTCTTCTGGCTTTTTGAATCGTGCATTCGCACCGTTCATACCCTCCATCTGCTCTGGAGTAGGTTGTCTTTGAGATTGCAGCAGTGGACGATCTGATGTGTTGAGTCTGGGCTTGCGACCGTATCTTGGAGGCCCGCTCTGCCCAGCTCTGGATGGAGGGCCAAAGCGATTGTTGCCTTGACCTGCGCGTTTGGTAGGATGCTGACGAGGAGCTTGTGGTGGAAGTGGTTGTGCGGAGAAATGGGGAGCAGGACGGTCGCTCTGCGCGCGAAAGGTGAAGTCGCCTGGACGTGGGTTGCCAGTGCCGCGCATCGCATTGCCCTGATCTTCTTGCGCTTGCCCGAAGCGAAACGCCATGTCGTTCGGCTCTTGTTGCGCGAAGTGCCTACGAGGCTTCGTACGCGCCATTGTTGATGCAGAGTCGTCGCGGAAGGTCTGGTTGGGAAGTTGCAATTTGCAAAAAGATGTTTCAGTTAGGAAGCGTCATTCCAGCGAGAATGTGGGGCTGTAAGGACTAGCCGAATCAAGGATGTGGTGATCTGTTCTCCATCTGGTCTACGACTATCAATTCTACACTGCACCAGAGACATCTGAGGTAGTGGTGTTTGGGCGACTGGCAGGACTATCTGTAGAGATCAGTATCTCCTCGAAGTGTGTATGCTCACACACAGGTCAACCTTTGGGCTGCTCGGCGGCGAAAGATTTCAATCTAGCTGTGATTCATATCATTTCATGGCCTTCATCCTCATAAGTCTTTAATTCCAGCGTCACTTATAACCCAGATGCTGTGCCTTCTCTTCGAACTGCATCTTATTACCATGCACTTCGTTCCAGCTCTTCAAGCCTGACCTTAATGCCTCCACCAGCGGCCTCTTTCCTCCCTCTTCATCGAAGCTGATCTTCTCCGTCAACCACCACAGCCAATCCTCGGCTCTAGCTCCCTCCTCACTCCACAGCAGTCCAGAAGCCACATCCACCACATTCGGTCTCTCCCCGTTCAGCTTCAAAAAGCACATAGCACCGCATTTACTGCAAAAGCACCATTCGGATCGCTCACTGCTTGCATAAGTCTTGAGCGTGCCGAAGCTTGTGCTCCAGTCTTGACCTTCAGCATCTCCAGCCGGTCTGATGTTGTGTGAAGGCACAAACGTCCAGGACACAAAGTCCACGCCACTTGCGAAGCGGCACGAAGCGCAGCAGCAGCAATTAGTCGTGTATTTGTCCTTGTCCGGTCCAGACAACCACCATGGCTCTTTCGGTTTCTCATACTCGGGTTTGTGCTGCCTTAGGTCGAGCGACCAGTCTGCAGACTTTGCGTCAGGGCGTGTGATGTGGAATGACACGCCGCCACACTTGCAGCTGCCACGGATCTTGTCGGCTCCGTGGCCACTGTTATTCGCTTCTGTGGTAGTCGTAGAATGCCCCTGCGCTCGCCATCCTACAGGAACCTGTTCGCGCTGCTCTGTCATGCCCTTCCATCTCTTCATCATACTAGTATCTGGCACCTCTGAGATCCAGTCACTCACACCTCCATCCGTCGTATCACCAATACATAAGTGTGTTTCGTACTTCACCACTCCCTCCGTCTCCTCCAATGCGCCACTTTTCACATAAACGATATTTGTTTCTGTGGCGTCTGTTTGCTGTCCAGAATTCGCCTTCACGCGCTCAGAGAATATCTGCGTACCGCAGATATCGCAGAAGTAGGTATTGAGACTGTCGGAGAATGAAAACGACTTGAGATGAGGTGATTGTGGTAGCGTGTAGGGCCACTTGGCAGCGGCAAAGAATAAACAGCCAGTAAGATGACGACAGGAGTCACAGTGACAAATTGATCCTGCGAGAGGGAGCTCGGAAGATGGAACGGCAATGCTGAAGTCGTTGGCGCGGCAGGGGCAGCGGGCGGTTATAATGGTTGTGCTGGGAAAAGACATTGTCGAGGCGCGAATGGTGCCAAAGGCTACCTTCCGGTGATAGTAGTGGTATCGTAACACGCAGAAAACATACGATATCACGTAACAGGCACGATAAGGTCGACTTCTCACCAAGATGAGCTTGTTGCAAGCTCGAAGGCTCAACGTAAGCAGTCAGCAAGTGGGGCACTTTCAACCTGTCCCATTCCGCAATCATGCAAGTATACAGGACAGGTCATGAGAGTTTGATTCAACGACATGGTGATTGTGCTCGGAGAGGCTGGCAACAAAAGGGACATGCTAGCATGTCATTCGCTTGTAGTGCTTGCTTGATTGGTATCTACTATTGGCAGCAGCTACATTCCTACGTGCTCCCTCATTATCATGTACGGGTATCATGTCCCCGTGTGTACACTTCCGATATCTACTTCTACTCGTATCAAGCATGACCAAACATCGCCAACAGCCTTCCACAGTCAAATCAACCGAGATGTGAACCTCCCAATACCGAAATGGCCAGCGGAACTACATGCTCAGCAGTCACCCAAACTCACTCAACCAAGTTGAATTCCGAGCCCAATCCCTTCACCCAGAGTCATCCTGGTTCTCTTCGCGCCGCGTCCACGAGTTGGGCTCTCCTCATACGCTTGGCGCTTGGCGGACTGTGAAACTGTCATTGACTTCTCACTCATCCTTGGGGTGACAGGTTGCTGCTTCGATACTGGCTGCCTGACTGGTGCAGCCTCGACCTCTTCGTGTTCATCCTCGAGATCAGAAGCAGAGATAGTGGAATCTCGGCTTTCCCTTCGACGACGACCATGATGGTGGCGGATTGGCGTTGGATCAGCTTTGGTCGGTGTTGCATACAAGCTCCCCTGCTTGGCTGGATGGACATAGTAAGGTCCGAAGGCTTTGAACGAGGCATGACGAGGAGTATGTGGAGATGCTGGTGCAGCACGGCTTCGCTGAGGAACCGCATGCTTCGCGTGGGGTGTCGACGGTGCACTATTAGCCGCCTCCTGATTCAGCACCTGGTCGGCGAGAAGTAGTGCATCAAAGCGATCACCACCAGCACGACTGTGCTCCGGCAAACGCTGATTCCTGCGCACCGGAGTGACAAATGGTGTCGCAAATGTAGAGACAGGACTTTCCGTCGTCAGCTGCACACTACGGAAGAGATTGACATGCTTTCGATTCTGCCGGATGCGCTCCCTTAGCCGCTCATTCTCCTCCACCATCGAGTCCTCCCGCTCCAAAAGGACAGTCTTGGCATCATGCAACCTGTGACGCAGCTCGTCATTCTCCAGCTCGAAAATCTGGCATGTGTTTCTGAGATCAAGTACGAGCTGTCTACCCGGGGACATTGCTCTACCAGTGGCGCTCAAGGCTGGTGTAGCGAGTTGACCGATAGGTTCTTCCTTTCTCGATTTCACCTCGACATCCTTCTGCATGAAGAACATTTCCAAGTTCATGCGATCTTTGGCTTGGCAGTACTCGTCTTGCAGCATCTTGTATTGGAACTTGTGGTGTGCTATTTCTGTGCGTGCTTGGCGACATTCACTGATGACTCCGGTGACCATAGACCTGAGCTCTTCCAAGCTTCCATTGGCGATCTGTTCGGGACTAGGCATGCCGGAGGGGATTGTGAGGGAAGAGTGTCTGATAGTCTTCTTGACAGTAGGTGGCGGTGAGGTGAGCTGTGCAGGAGAAGGTGTGCGCCGAAACATGGGAGGTGCCTCGACGAGTGTGGACTTTTGCGATGATTGAGGGGGTGTCATTGAAGATGGTGGAGGTGGTGGTGAAGTGTATTTATTGCGAGCTTTTGATGAGTCGGATTGCGACGAAGGCAGCGAAGTGGTTGCCTTCGTGCGCATGATGGCGAGAGGTCTGATGTTATGAGCTGAAAGAGAGGGATGAGACAAGGGGTATGCTGTGCCGCGGCTGGACTTCTCCTCCTTTGCAGATGCGCTCCTTGCTGCTATGTGAGACAAACAGGACGCAAGGGCGGCCGCTATTGTCGCAAAGTAGACCGTTGAGTACGTTGTGCAGACCCCTGGCTCAAAATGGTACGGCTGTGAAGGTGCAATGTATGCGACCGAGATGGTGGTTATACTAAGGTTCTGCGACAATGATGTATGATGGAGGGGCTGATGGAAGGTCAAGCAATGTGCAATACTATATGATCGTCATATGCGCCGGGATTCGCTCCAGAGGCGATGGCTGGCATGACCCCAGCCTCCCGGACCCACTACCAGATTTTCTGACCGAATCGGCGATAGAGCAACCATTCCCGGCTTTACCGTAGAAGCGGAAGTCGATGATTGTTGTGTAAACACAGACTCGGTGGTGCACAAGCTCACACCTCTGCCTTATCACCCGGACAGTGAGTGTGACGGCATCCTCCTCGAGTCCTCGATTTCTCCGCCGATAGACCTACAGCCACCTCTTCGCTGGACGCGGCCCAAGGTCATGGACGACACGCTCTCTTTCACACGCCCCGTCAGGCCTTCTGCCCTACCGCGACCATCCCAATCCCGTCTCCCTCTCCCACGATCTGCAACCACACGTGGCATATCGCCTGGACGCCCAGATTCGAGACTTGACTACTCACTCACTGCGTCGACTACGACTTCCCCAACAAAGTCCATACTATATACTGGGAGTCTGAGGAGTCGTCCCTCAATATCGCTATTGCCCACACCGAGTCGCCCCGCATCCCAATTACCTCCTCCTCCAGGCACAGTCAGAGGCCAGTCACCACAAAGACAGCCATTGGGTACGATAAGAAGAGCACAAGGAAAGGCCGAACCTGGAATTCAGCAACATGAACGCCAGAAACAATCGAGGCTGGTTAAACCGCTGGACGATCTGGAGGAGCAAGAGAACGCTTTCGTACAGACTAAGACCCCGGATGATGAAGTGGAAGATACCGTGTTGCAATCAGCTAGCGATAACTCTTCACCACTTGTGGCTGCTAAGAGACGATCACGACCTTCACTATCAGATCGAACAGCATTAACCTTAGCACAAGTACCTCCGACTCCCGGAAGTGACAGAAGAAGGTCTGCCTTTTTCAATCCACATAGTCCAATGACGCCAGCGCGGCCTGACTCTGCCTTGTCGGTCTCGAAGCTCAGCTATAGCAGTATACGAGGGATGCCCAAGCCGACGCCGTCAACACTATCAAGAAATGCCAGAGCACCTCAAGGGTATACACCACGTCGAAGTATAAGCTCGAATGCTGTTCCTCCGAGTCATACGACAAGCAGTACAATACGGAGATCAGCAATGCCTCCACCTTCTGTGTCAAGACCTGCTTCTGCGGCTCCTGTCTTGGGACGCCCTTCCCTGTTGCGTCAAGCTACAGCACCTAAAGTTGCTGCAACTGTACGGCCAACTACAACAAGTACAAATTGTGCCGCTGCACGACCGGCTAATGCTTTCGGTCGTTCCGTAAGGGGGCTGCCCCCGAAGACTATCCAAGCTCGGCCTGCCTCACAACTAAGTCAATCGGTAGATAGTACTCGAAGGACGTCTAAGATGGGTCCACCATTGAAGGTCAATGTCAAGGCGAGTGCAGCGAAGTCCACCTCTTCCGCAGCATTACGATCACAGATCTCTGCAGCACGCGCATCATATCGTGTACAGCAAGATACGAGGAGATCTGTTGAAAACTTTGACCCTGATGGGCACAAAGACCCTTTCGGACAGGCAACGGAGTCAGAAGAGGCCCCTTTGCTGCGCAGGCTTGAGAGAGCGCGGCAAGATGGCAGGCTGAATATCGCTGCCATGGGGTTCAAGAAGATTCCCGATGAAGTACTGACAATGTACGATGAGGCAGCAATGCAGCAGAGCTCGTTAGCATGGAATGAGACGATTGACCTTGCATACTTCAACGCTGCTGATAATGAAATTGACGACATTGACGATGACATTTTCCCCGATATGACCATGGAGCAGCTGGCGGAGATGCCTGACAGCAAGGGCAATCAGTTTGGTGGTTTGGAGGCACTCGACCTGCATGGCAATATGCTTCGGACAATACCGATAGGTATTCGACGGCTGGAACGGCTGACCACCTTGAACTTGGTAAGACAATGGTATAACCGTATATCTCGCACAATACTCTACTAACATACCCACAGTCCCGCAACAATCTTACAAACGATATCTTTTCCATACTAAGTGAACTACCTTACCTACGACATCTCCATCTCGCCTCTAACGACCTATCCCGCGTCCTCCCTGACAGCATCGCCCACTTAGACTCGCTCGAAACCCTCGATCTCTCCGATAACAAGCTCGTTCTTTTGCCACCCTGCATCCACCACCTCACCAATCTCCGCGTCCTCAACATCTCGTCCAACCGCTTTTCTGACCTCTCCCTCGACGCTCTCGCAACCCTCCCTGCTCTCGCAGAAGTCTACGCCTCCAAGAACGCACTCACCGGAAGTCTGTTCCCCTCCACTGTCACCGTCCTGCCCAGCTTGCGCACCCTGGATGTCAGCAAAAATAGCATCGCCTCCCTGGCCTGGGCCTCCACAACCACATCCCTCTCGCTTCCCGCACTCACATATCTCAACATCTCACACAACCGACTTATCGCCTTGCCCAACCTCTCCACCTGGACAAGTCTAATCTCCCTACTTGCTGAGGAAAATGCAATCACGACACTCCCACCAGGTTTCACGGACTTGCAGCAATTACATACTGTAATCTTGACAAGTAACGACATCAAGGTGCTAGATGATCGCATTGCAAGCATGAAGAGTCTGGAGACGCTGGAGGTTGCCGGGAATCCATTGAGGGAGAAGAGATTCCTGACAATGGGGACGGAAGTGTTGAAGCGAGAGATGAGCAGGAGGTTGGCTTTGACGGAGGTGATGAATGCGGATGGGAAGGGAGGAACGATGGTGCTGGAGAGCGCTATTGTGGAGCATGAGGAAGGGGAGGATGAGATGTTTTGAGGAGTGGGCAGGACGAGTCGCCTGTGCTATGCTGGCAGGTGTGATGGTGAGCAGAGTCTCAAAGTGGCTGGGTCAGGTGGAGCTGATTTCACGTTTTTACGCTTTCTATGAATGTTACGATCTCTCGCGATTATTCTTATAGCCTCATTGTGTCGTACGACGCGGAACATTGGAACACTTTTTCCAGTAGAAATACAGGTCGGAGCCTCGAGTTCGAAGATCCAGAAGCCTTTGAGAGGGGGGCCATAGAGACTCTGGTCAGGCTGCCACTAATGCTCCCGAGGGACGCTAGTATATCTATGAGGCAGTGTCCAGGCTCGTTATTGTTCTGAGTCGAGCGGTGATTCAAGACGGCGCTAGTGAACCTGATGAGGTACCAGAAATGATAGATGGAAGGTGATCTGACAGGTAGTACTGTCATGCACTGAACTTTCGAGGCTGGATAAAGACGAAGCAACGTCGTCGTCGTCAATGTGATTAGCGCTTGCTCCGAACCTTTCGGTGTTTGATGGAGAAGCTCGAAGTCACGTGGTGAAAGTCTGCCGAAGAGACGCCGTAGTCCTCATGTCTTCTATCCAGTGTCAGACGGCAATTACAAGCTCACCCTCCACCACGGAAAGTATAAGCATCAAGCCGTATCAAATTGCCAGCCTCTTTTCGTCGCATATCTAGCACGCAATGTCTGCGCAGTAGAGGTCCATTGAGCGTCACACCCATTCCCTTTGGTCTCATTCCGCAGCTTGTCGTCTGAGCCCTGCTTCAAAGCACCCCCTCCCCTGTCGACGACCACAAAGTCACAGCCACCAGAACACAGCACGGTGGCGTGTACAACGCCTCTTTCGTATATGCGCAGATTGTGACAATGGCCAATGCCTCCCCTGCAAGTCAAGTGATCTGGAGTGACCCCCTGTCAACTGAGCCTGGCGAATCAGCCCCAAGTGAGAGGTGATCCAAAGGTATTGGGGGCAGGGAAGTGCGGAGACATGAGTGTAGGAAAGTGAAACAGCCTCCCCTGCAAGTCAAGTGATCTGGAGTGACCTCTATCAATTGAGCCTTCCGAATCAGCCCCCTAGTGGGAGGTGATCCAAAGGTATTGGGGGCAGGGAAGTACGGAGACATGAGTACAGGAAAGTGAAACAGCCTCCAAGTGAGGGGTCGTCCAAGAATACTGAAGGTAGGGAAGTGGGAAGACATAACTACATGGCCCTTGTAGCGACCAGATAGCGATCCTGACTGTAGTTAGTAGTCAGAAGCCTTCCACAATATACTAAGCTCATTTCGCAAGCTCGGCCCTGCTCGAGCTGGGACTCTACAGCCTACCAGCCTAGTATACCACCCTGGCTGTTTGTCGACCGCAGTCTATGATGCAGTGGATTGTCACTTGCTGATTGGCCATTATAGCCTGTGCCTCGTCTTCAAGCGACATTCGAGCCGTTCAGTCTTGGACCAATATCACAGCGCAGTGCAGCACACTGCGGTACACTAGCCAGGCACGGTCTAATCCCTGCGACATCAGATGACTCTCCAACTAGCTTTCCTCGCTTAGCAGCGACCTCCGCAGCGCCAGCATCTATATAAGATAGCAAGACTCCCTAGCACTTCCACATAGATTTTCCAATTTCCCTTCAATCACTTCCTCCACACATCCACACAGCCACACAGCCACACAGCCACCAATCCTCATCCACATTCGCCCACTCCAGCACACCATGCACTTCCGCGCCATCTCCACCGGCCTCCTCCTAGCTCTCAGTAGCACAGTCGTTCATGCCCGCTCGGGTGGTTACGCTGCAACATGTCTATACCCGGCACTTTCTTTCAGCCATGAAGGCATCTTCCTGGATGCCGAATGCGGAAATGGACAGGGGGGCTATCCTTATGCCCAGATTCGCGTGGGTTCCTCCTCTCCACTACTTTGTCCTCACGTAGCTCGCTAAGCAGCATTCTCAGCTCGGCAACTGTCTCGGCAACAGCAACGGAGCTCTCGTCTATCTCCCAGGGTCAGTACCGCTCCATTGTTTGCTGCATCTGTCTACAGCACCGCTTTCCGTCAATGTCAGAACCGCAGCTAATGCCCAAGCTCTGAACAGCGGGTCCTTTGGCGCCAGCTGCAACAATGTCGAGCTGAGCGGCACAATACTCGGTGCAAACTGTGGAGACGGACATGGTGGATACCCGTATACTACGATTGACCTGAGTATGTTGCAGCAGTTAGCCCCCAACAGTGCCATGGCTAATAAGTGCTATAGACACTGTAGTCGGCAACTCTGGCGGAGTATTCGTTTGTTGAATCGAAGCAGTCAGCCATCTTCCGTTGGGATAATAGAGGTCTGTGGTTTCGTGGCGTCGTGAACTTCGATGCTTGTCGCAGTCGAGAGCTTGGTTCTTTGTTGTTGTTTCGGGGGCTGTGTGTGAGGTCAGTGTAGTAGTGGGCAGGGATGTGAATATATCGAGTCAAACGCCGCTGTTCGTTCCACTCATCGCCTGAAAATCTCGTGCCGAAGTCTTCAGTACCACCAGGAGCTTATGTAGAAGTCATGCGTACTGCTTGCCGGCCTACCTGCCTGCCTGCCTGCCTGCCTGCCTGCCTGCCTGCCTGCCTGCCTGCCTGCCTCGAAGAGACAACATGTCCTAGCAAGTCGTGCCCTACCTCGAGAATTCCAATAACCTACAGCTAGCATGGATAAAATGCAGGATTTCATCGTACTCAAGTACTTCATGGCATATATTAGCGACAGGAATCAAGCGCGCACGATTGACAGGCGCTAGGTGAAGATCTGTTACTTATACTCTAATGTACCATAATCGCGTATCTCGCCTCCAATTTCCCCCCTCCTACGTCTTCGACTTTTCCCTGGCCTGCTCCATCGGCTGCATATTCTCTTGCCACTTCTATGCGCATATTGTCTCGGGATAGTCTTCAAGAGCCTCCCTCTGCACATACCTATCATGATGAAAACTCCTCGCACACTCCCCCGACTCCTTCTTCTCCAGACCCCTAAACAAGTAGAGCAATGCTCCTGCTGTTGGTCGTACTGCACGGTATGTCCACCATGATCCCGGCCGAGCTGTGATCAAAGAGAAGAGGTTCAGACGGTGCCGCCACTGTTCAGCCGGGTGTGTCTGATATATGTGGGACGAGAGGGCGATTGGCGGGTGGTCCAAGGCCAAATGGCTCGAATAGGAAGGACGTCGTCAGAACAAGGATGATCTCTCGGAGGTCCTTCGTCCGTTGACCGAGCGCATTTGCCCCTCCATTTCCAATGATGCCACGCGCGCGCCAGATACAAAAGCTCAGACGGACCCCCGCCATCACATTCTGCATTCTGCATCAACTTTTTGCACAATTGCATGCCCATCATCTCATCACCTGCACTACCTCTACGAACACTACTATCTACAATGTCTTCCTCTGATCAATGGACCAAGTGAGTCTCGTCTATGATAGCCTGGCGCAATGCGAGAGCTTGTTACTGACACGATTGTCCTCACTGCAGGAAGGTCTACACGCTCAACACTGGCGCTAAGATTCCTGCTATCGTATGTACTCAGGAGAGACCGGCATCATATATTACAGCTATTGACGTGGGTAGGGCCTCGGAACATGGCAGTCAAAGCCAAATGAAGTTCGTCATGCTGTCGCCGACGCTCTCAAGGCTGGATACAGACACATCGACACTGCGCTCGCCTATGGCAACGAAAACGAGGTCGGCGAGGGTATTAAGGACTCTGGTGTCCCCCGTGAGGAGGTGAGCAATGAGGGCGGAGGGCGAATTTTACCCAACAGTTTCGGCAAGCTAACACGTTCTTATAGATCTGGATCACCACAAAGCTCGACAACACATGGCACCACCGCGTTACCGAGGGTATCGACAGCAGTCTGAAGAGCTTGGGCGTTGACTACGTTGACCTCTACCTCATGGTGAGCGATGTCAATGCATCTTTGCAAGAACATTGCTAACTCTCATCCTACAGCACTGGCCCAGCTCCACCGAGTAATTACCTCCCTATCCTTATATCCCAGGCGACAATCGCTAATACACACTCACCAGCCCAAAAGACACCAAGAAGCACCTCCCCGATCACGACTTCCAGAAGACCTGGATCGAGATGCAGAAGCTGCCCGGCACCGGCAAGGTCAAGAACATTGGTGTCTCCAATTTCGCCATCAAGAACCTCGAGATCCTGCTCAAGAACCCCGAACTCAAGATCACACCCGCTGTCAACCAGGTATGCAATACCTCAGGATCATCTACATGTTGAAGAGGACTGTCAAGACTAACACCATAAAAGGTCGAACTCCACCCCAACAACCCCTCTCCCAAGCTCGTCAAGTACTGCCAAGAGAAGGGCATCCACTGCACCGGCTACTCATGCTTGGGTTCAACCGACTCGCCTCTCTACAAGGACAAGACGCTGTTGGACCTCGCTGAGAAGAAGAACCTGTCCGTCCAGCAGTGCTTGTTGCTGTGGGGTCTTCAGCACGAGTGGTCTGTTATCCCCAAGAGTGTCACCAAGGGGAGAATCGAGAAGAACTTTGCGCTCGATGGCCACTCTTTGACCAGTCAGGAGATGAAGACGATTGACAATATGGAGTCGAGGTTCAAGGTCTGCGGTGATAGCGTATGTTTTGCTCTGTGACATCACATTGTCGAAGCCCTTGCTAATGATCATCCTAGTGGTTGCCCATCAAGGTCTTCTTCGGCGATGACGAATAGATCTTGCCCTTCTTTGATGACTGATCTATATGGCGATGAATAAGAACATCTTCGGATTGATACACGAGATGACAATGTGATTGTGATCCGCAGCCCAGTTACAGAATGTAGATATGAATCACAAACTCAAGATCTCTTCTTGAACACTCTTGTATCTGCATCCAGCTTGATTCTTCGTCATTGCATTTCGATGTTACAAATAATTGCTCCCCCCCATGACCCCGGTAAAATCCCATTCTCACGACTTCACAACGGCTATACGCAAACACCCTTTCCTGCACCTCTCCACCACACTCCAAAGCGCTTCTACGCCATCACTCAAGCCGCTTCACACGCACATCTCTGCACAGCCTGGCTGAAAGTCACACCATCTATACAACCGCCTTGGCCACCTCAACTATACAACATGGCTTCGAGTGGCGAGCATCCACCATCTCTCCCGAGCGTGGACGACCTTCCTGCCGATATCCGCGACTTGCTCGAGAATTATAGCGGAGTGAAGTCGGAGGATGTGGTGGCGCATATTGTGGACGTGGTATGTACGAATGTACTGTGCATGTGCAGGTGTCGTTTGTGCTGGGGTGATTTGTGATCATTTTGGTGAATGCAGTGTGTGTTGTGTGAAAGTGGGTGAGATTGAGTGAGATTGCGGGAGGTTGAGGAAAGATTATGGAAGGAAGTTCGTTGCGGAATCATGGGAGAAATGAAAGAGAGGTAGAGCGTGCGTGATGATGTCTTGAGACGTTTCTACATATGGATCGCGAAGAAGAGCAGAAAGTACAGGCTGCGAATGATGAGGTAATGTAACCTGCTCAGGACTCAGGAGTCGTCTCAATCATATCCCTTCTCAGTTTCGTGAATCCATAGCCACTTCCACGTTCTTACCTCTTCTTTTCTTCACTTCTGGTCTCTCGCCAATACATACACCTTCTTGTACACGCTTCCACCAATACTACCAATCCAGCTCAATCACCAATACTACCATTACCAACATTGATCTTCTACCTCCGGTTCAACAACATACCCGCCATACGTCCATCAAGTCTAGCAATGCTCGAGTTATGCACTCCTGATACACAAACTGACTGAACAACTCAACAGAGAGACAACGCCTCCCGCATCCTGCCTTTCCCAATGATAACGCAATGTCGCTTCCTCCATCTCGCACTCTCGCAACAGCCTGGATATCAGCGAATACTCGAGATGCTCAAACCTCAACCCGAGTCCTCACCTGCCACATTGAATGCCACCGGCTCCTCCTCCTCTACTTCCTCCTCCAACACAACGCACGCCACATCCACAGCACAACCATCCCAGCCTCCGCCCCACCGGCTCCTCGACGTCGGCTCCGGTCTCGGCCAAGACATCCGCAAACTCCTGCACGACGGCGTCCCCGCTTCAGCGATCACAGCTCTCGAGCTAGACGAGCGGTTCCTCCCCTTCGGCGACGCGCTGTTTCGAGATCGCATCGATGCCAGCTCCACCACATCCAGCAGCAGCGAAAGTACCCAAAAGCAGAGTCCCGGAGGCATCGAAGCCGTCCGCCACCTCATCGGCGACATCCTCGCCCTCTCCCCTTCCCCGCCCTCCTCTCCGCCTCTGCCAGATCTGTACGGCGCGTTCAGCGTAATCCACCTCGGCTCGCTGCTGCACCTGTTCCCGCTGGCGAAACAACACGCCCTTCTCGCCGCGTGCGTGCGCCTCGCTTCTCCGGCGCCTGGCACCACGATATTGGGTTGGCAGATTGGCAGTCCGAGCCCGATGGATTACTTTGATATGACGAATTTCAGTCTGCAGTATCGACATAGCGTGGAGAGTTTTGGGGAGATGTGGGCGGAGGTTGGGAGGAGTACGGGGA
>Ga0268250_10000172_pt1 | contig 31432 bp, 31 predicted proteins | sample AgamicAsSfe_FD_200448 | JGI IMG/M metagenome (GOLD analysis project Ga0268250, IMG submission 200448) | Agave microbial communities from Guanajuato, Mexico - As.Sf.e (v2) (version 2) | ecosystem: Host-associated > Plants > Phyllosphere > Phylloplane/Leaf | place: Guanajuato, Mexico | collected...
TGGCGAGGCTCGGACCTACTCCCGTCGTGAAGCGACGCCGAGGACCTCGGTCCAACTAAGCCACGCATGAGGTCATGCGACCTAAGTGGTCACATCCGGAGTCTCGAGACGATATTCAGCCCAAGACTGCGATTACTTTCCTCCTTCTTGCTCACTACTTTTATCCGATTCACCTCAGCTTACTTGCCCGCCTTTTGAATCCATTTCTGCATCGTACTTGGGTATAATTGTAACAGGCCCAGCACGTAAAACAGCACGGCGAATTTCCCAAACCCAATCCCCAGACTCGATCGAGCTATACTTCCACTACTCCACGTCCTCCACGTTGATCGGCCAAGACCATGGGGATCCTCACAACAACAAACACACCAGCCGTAATAGCAGCAGCACAATACGTCCCTGCCCCTCCGCCAGGCCAGCCACACAGCGTACCCATTCCAGGCACGCAGCAAGCCGACCGCACGCCAGCATACCGGCATTGGAGGTTCCAACATGAGCTTCTAAGCACCCTCGACCCCAACGTCAGAACAGCACATGAATACTTCGAGACGGCCGTTAGGACCGTGCCGACGAATCGCTGCTTTGGACGTCGGCCGTACGATGCGGCCACGAAAACGTATGGCGATTATGTTTGGCAGGATTATCAGACGATTGCAAGGAGGAGGGAGAACTTTGGGAAGGGATTGGTGGAACTGCATGCTGGGGCTGGAGTTACTGGGACGCAGCGGGGTGTGGGATTGTGGTGTCAGAATAGGCCGGAGTGGCAGATAACAGGTCAGAGAGCGCATACAAGCCGAAAGACTTGGAGATGCACGACGTACTTACCATGACCGCATAGATCTGGCTTGTATGTCGCAATCACTCTTCAGTGTTTCGATATACGACACCCTCGGACCGGATACCACTGAGTATATCATCAACCACGCAGAAGTCACGGTTGTCGTCGCATCCCTCAATCACATCCCCACACTACTCAAGCTCAAGCCACGTTGTCCCACACTGAAGGTCGTCATTTCCATGGATCCACTAGAAGCTGGCGAGCCGGCAGGCTTGTCGAAAGGCGACCTGCTCAAGAAGATATCCGCGGGGCTCGATGTCAAGATCGTGTCGTTCACAGATGTAGAGGCTATCGGAGAGAAGTCTCTGCTGAGCATGGTGCCCCCAAAACCAGAGGATACAGTAACGATCAATTACACCAGTGGAACGACAGGTAACCCTAAGGGTGTCGTCTTGACACATCGCGCTGCAGTCGCAGCATCATCGGCGAGCCTGATCGCGGCGCCGCAGCAATCGATGAATATTTGGTTCTCGTACCTCCCGCTGGCACATATCTACGAGCGGAATAGCGAGCAGTCAACCATGGCAGCTGGGACTGGCATAGCATACTTCAAGGGAAACCCCCTCGACATCGTGGATGACATGAAGCTATGCAAGCCTACCGGATTTATCGGTGTGCCGCGAATCTACAATCGATTCGGTAGCACAGTAAAAGCGATGTCGACAGAGGCACCGGGCTGGAAGGGTACCATGTCTCGACACATCATCCAGACAAAGCTAGCCGCGATGAAGAATCCTGACTCCCCGGACGCTACAGACAAGCACGCCATCTACGACCGCGTCTTGGGTCAGCGCCTGCTCAAGCTTTTTGGCCTCGAACGCGCTCAATACTTGATTTCGGGCTCTGCACCGCTAGATCCCGACCTCCACCGGCTCTTGCGTGCAGCTCTACCCACGCGCGTCGCCCAAGGCTACGGCATGACAGAAACCTACTCCGTCAGTCTCGTCCAACTCGAGGGCGATCTCTCCACAGGCAATTGCGGCGCCGTCGCCCCTTGCTACGAAGTATGCCTCCGAGACGTCCCGGACATGGAGTATCTCTCGACCGACAAGCCCCACCCACGCGGCGAGCTCCTGATCCGAGGAAACTCGCTGTTCAAGGAATACTACAAGAATCCTGAAGAGACTGCCAAAACCATGACGGTAGATGGGTGGCTGAGGACAGGCGACATTGCGACTGTGGACGAGCTGGGCCGCTTCAAAATCATCGATCGCAGGAAGAACGTCCTCAAGCTGGCGCAGGGCGAGTACGTGTCTCCTGAAAGGATTGAGAACGTATACTTGAGCAATCTTTCATACCTCTCGGCCGCATATGTCCACGGCGACAGTTCGCAGGCGTACCTCGTGATGATCGCCGCGGTCATGCCTGATGCGTTCGCGTTGTTCGCGGGTAAGGTACTGGGGAAGCAGATTGCAGCGACGGACTATCCCGCCATTGTCGCGGCGGCGGGAGAGCAGAAGGTGAGGCAGGCTGTGCTGAAGGATCTGGATAAGGTGGGACGGAAGTCCAAGTTTAATAGCTATGAGCGGGTGAGGAATGTGGTGATTATGCTGGAGCCGTTCACGATGGATAATGAGCTTTTGACGCCGACGTAAGTTTTGGAAGGGCAATGTGGATGATGATGGGTGATGCTAATGAAGAGACAGACTCAAACTCAAAAGGCCGCAAACGGCGAAGAAGTACCGCGCGGTCATCGATAAAATGTATGAGGAGTCAGCAGAGGGTAAGCCGACAGGGATGCTGAAGAGTAAGCTGTGATGCGGGGCTTTGGAAGGTTCGGGTATAGATCTGTATGTCAGACTTGTTAAGAGTACAGTTGGGACATTCTTAAAAGGTGTTTCGCTCCGTGTATCACTACCAGCTGCTTATGCCTAATATGATGATTATCAAACATCAGCTACAACAGAGTTAGCTGCCTTTCCTGCAATTGTCCTAGACTTGCCCCTCAATGTCTTTGTCTTTTCCGCAATCGGTACGACTACTCTGTACAATCATATGTGTATGTGTCCCGGAACGGCAATACGTGGCCCTCGTAGTAATGTGACGACGACACGTGACGGTCCAATGCAGTGCATCCGAACCTCGGCGAGGAAAGTCAGTCACACGGAGTCCAAAGACGACCATCTCGAACCATTCTTATTGTACCCATCTTCCACAACACTGCTTGGACTACTGCAGACTGTGCTATACTCTCGAGCTGCACACATATACACTGTGCTCACACTACAATCACAGCACACCGTGTCCAGTTTCTTCGGCCTACACCCTGCTCTTCATCTTCATAGCTTCCTTTCGCCCGTATATATATTGGGTAGAATTGCTTGAAGACCTCACCTTGACTACATCTTGCTATACTGTCTCGGAGCGAAGGAGAACAAGAAGAACATCCTCTCTACAAGCTATCCCGGAGAAATATACGTTAACACACACGACCACACTTTACTCACCACGAGAATACGGGCAGCATATCCCGGATTACTCTGCTGAATAGCGCATTGGGCTGCATCAACTACGATCTAGCAGATCACACGAAATTTCTTACGGTTCACAAGGGTCTGGAGAGCCCTAGGGAGGCGTAGAAAGATGTCGTGGAAGCGGAGCGATGCATTAATGCAGACGATCAAGCATTATGCAAATTTCCCTGCAACTGGAGTCAGTCTGCGGCAGATGGTGCAGTTTGGAGAGAAGCCTTCTGTTGGTATGTTGGAACCAAAAGAAGACAAGATACCCCTGAAAGGCACAAGAGTTGACGGTATCACTAGGGACATTATTCCGGGCATCACAGTTCCTGTCGGAAGAATTGCCGATACGGCTAGCCCACAGGGTACAAGAATTGAACGAACTACCGGATGGGCTGAGTGAGTTTGAGTCTGTCAAGAAGGTGGCGGATTGGTATGCGCAGTCGTTTGAGGTGAGCACAGTAGAAAATATCTGTCTGATAGCTCACTACTCACACGAACTCAGGAGATCACCGAGCTCCCGCGCCCGAACTTACCAGCAGATGCAAAAGAACGCCTACTCAAGCCGCCAAAGAACGGACAAGCTGGCAAGATTCTAAGCGAGACGACAAAGAATCCCAGTGTAAAGCAAGGACAATACGGAGGGCGAGGTCTTACCACCAGCGCCAAGACCGGACCAGCACGGAGATACTTTGCGGCCACTGATGATGGAGAGCCTTGGCCACGGGAATTGGCCGAATATAACAAGCGCTTTCGGGATACTCTACAAAAGATCAAGCGGCGGCATGACGGTGTTGTAACAACGATTGGTATGCTTCGAATCCTCATATCACCATACATAACCTAACAAACCCCAGCTCAAGGTATCCTCGAATACAAGCGCAAGCGCCAACGCATGCAAATCGACCACAACATCCAAGCCTTCCTTGACCGCTTCTACATGTCCCGCATCGGCATCCGTATGCTCATCGGCCAACACATTGCCTTGACCGACGAGCGCCAACACGGCGATCCTGACTACGTCGGCGTCATCTGCACCAAGACAAATGTCAAAGAACTTGCCAAGGAAGCCATTGAAAACGCCCGGTTTGTCTGCGAAGACCACTATGGTCTCTTTGAAGCACCCAAGATCCAGCTGGTCTGTAGGGATGATCTGGATTTTATGTATGTTCCGGGTCATTTGAGCCATATGCTGTTCGAGACATTGAAGAACAGTTTACGCGCGGTGGTGGACCTGCATGGAGAAGACTGTGATAACTTTCCTGTCACGAAGGTGATTGTGGCAGAGGGGAAAGAGGACATCACTATCAAGATCACGGACGAAGGTGGCGGGATTCCGCGCAGTGCGATCCCGCTTGTCTGGACGTACATGTACACGACGGTAGATCAAACGCCGAATCTGGATCCCGGAAGCAATACCAGCGACTTCAAGGCCCCGATGGCTGGGTTTGGATATGGACTGCCGATTTCGAGATTGTATGCCAGGTATTTTGGAGGGGATCTCAAGTTGATTAGTATGGAAGGGTGAGTACTGGTTGTGCTGCATGGTTTGAGGTTAGAAGGAGATGCTAATTTTGGATGTTACGCAGGTACGGCACGGATGTCTACCTCCACCTTAATCGGCTATCGTCGTCCTCCGAACCGCTCCAGTAGGTGTAAGTCAAGGTTCTTGCCTCGCTCAGCCTGCTGTCCGTCTGTCGAGACTTCCAAGCTCGTGCAGTTTCATACTATTCCACACCACCACTGCCACCAGCCCTTCCCACACTCACACTCCCTCTGACCTCACCCACCCTCAGCCCCTCTCCTTTCACTTCGACTGACCCTTCTCACAGCTACGGCATCCCCTCCCCATCCTACGGCGCCACACCCTTGCCACGGTACCTTGCACCAAAAGCCCAGCAAGGTATCAGCATGCAGAGTATCCTGCTATCACAGAAAGCCATGAGATTGAAGCTTGGGCAGGGACGGGGAAGACGGGACAGAGAGATCAGTGAGAGGAGACAGGTGGGCGATTTGGAGGAGATGTTGAATACGGGACCGCCGAGGTGGGAGGAGGATGATGTGTAGCATGGAAGTGGAAGCGAGGATTAGGGGGGAAGTGAGTGGGGAGGAAGAGTGAGGGAGGGAGGTGGTGGTGTTGGGCATTGTCGGCGATGAGTGAATCACGACTAGCATATATTCACATATACAGCATAAAGAAGGAAGCATTATTCTCAAGGTCTACTCCCGCGCATTACGACGAGCTGAAGCCAAGGCCCGCGCCATTGTCTTACCGTCGGCCTGTACGCTATCTTGTGGTGCTGCTCAGCTCGACTTGCACATAGGAGTTGGAGCTTACTTGTCCAGTTGCACATACTACTAGACTGGTTGATTGGCCAATTGATAATGTTCACTGCTCTTGCAATTGATCGTGCCACTCGCACTCTCATGTCCACAGATCATTCAGGTCTACGCTGCTCTCTTCCAGATCTGCTTCCTCGACCGTTCACTCGTTCAAGGGACGTGCCGCTCTAGTCTTTCGTCAAGCGATACCCTCTGTCCCAACATCAGCTCACACACGAGCGTGTCGTCCGCCACGACTTGACGGCAGGTAAGGCTTTAGGAATCGGGAGAAACGTGCCGTGGGAGTTCTACTCGGACTTCTGTTGCAGTTTAGCATGCGCTGGAGCCGGTACGCTGCGATGCGTTGATAGCGACGGATCGCTGACTGGGAGAGACGTTTAGTTGAAGTCAGTTGCGAGACGGCTCTTGACGGCCGGTGGATCGCGGAGGGTCCTTCGTGCAGGGCTTGACGTGACTCGTTATGCATCGGCGTGAGTGCATGTAGTCGAGTGTCGGGCGGTTTGAGCTGTGGTTTGAGCTATGATTTGAGCATGACGGTGCCTGGGAGTAAAGGAAACAGTGAGAGACAGCCGCGAGAGGAGAAATCAGGCATGAACGAGGAGCTTGTTGCATTGCAAGAAGACACGGTTGGAGGAGAGCCGAGAGGGAGGAGGTAGTGGTGAGGTGAGTATGTTGTCCAATGTTTGTGATAAGATGGAGTATGTAAGAAGGTAGTTGAACGTGAGTGGCTTCGATGTTAAAATCACGGCACTAAAGGGAAATAAATATTCACGACATGCACTGCAGGTTCGACCGTGGTCCCAAATCCGAGCAGCAGCATAAGACAACCCGTCGACGACTGAGGCAGCGTTGTGGTCAAACGAAATTGAGTCAAACAAGTCCTGTATGCTGACATCACCTGAGCGCTTGCAGGAGCCACTTCGATCCACGACATGTGAATCACGCTCTTCACTTTGACACTCGCTCTCCTTCGCAGTTTCACACTCTTCACGTTCACATTCCCTACTCTTCTCCGCCACTTGAAATTACACTCAAGCACATTTGTCATCCATCACCTTGACGATCTTTCTTGCTCCTGCTTTCATCTTACACAACAACCGAGAGGCACCAAATTAGTAACATCAAACAATCCAATCTCAAGCCACCAGCCTCAAACCACAGACCCCAGATCACACGCAAACACTTGCCAGAACCATGGACGCTCCCGACTCCAGTCGTTTCAGCGCTGGCGAGACCAAGCTGCTCATCGAGATCTTGCGCAGGTGTGATGGAAACATCAACGTAAGCTTGATGACTAGCTAGTCTACATCTCACCAATTCACGGGCTAACCATACTCGCAGACTGACTGGAATGGTGTCGCCGAGGCTGTAAGCTTGATCACCGTTCACAGTGACTTTGCCAAGACTTTTATGACACTGACCATACTTGCAGATGGACTACAAGGATGCTTCCATCGCCAGAACACGTTTCCAGCAGATTAGGCGCAAGAAGATGGGTGGTGCTGCTGGCAGTGGTGGGGTGAAGGCGTCGCCGACCAAAGCAACACCCACCAAGAGAGGCAGCAAAGACATGGCCGACAGTGCTACCGAGACCTCACCGAAGAAGCGTGGCAAGAAGGCAACGAAGGCGAAGGGTGTTGATGGTGAGACTAAATCCGAAGATATGGATGATGAGGCTGGAGCTGGAGGCATCAAGAAGGAAGAGGCCGATGGAGATGAGTCGAAGGTCAAAGCTGAGATGACTGAATAGCTGGCATCGTGGATAAGACAATGCAGGATAGATTGGGTGCGACGTGATGCTCAACGTCCAAGATCGGGTGGGAACCAAGTGCATGAAGGACAGCTATGGTCGCGTTTCATGCGACGACCAGAGGACCTTAATGGCAGAGCTTGAAGCAGACAGTCGTGAATGAAGGCATGATTTGCCATCTTAATCTAGAAGTCGAACGTGACGCGTCATGTCCGTAGGTAATGACAATGCTCCGCAGTTCTGCAGCGTAGCAAGTAGACTTGTCGCCGCCGTCAGCTGTTTAGCTGCTTGCACAGTGATAAATGTGTGGACTTGCGCTAATCCTGTTCGTGTTACTATATGTATATAATATGCGCATCCATGTAGGCATAGCCGGGCTTTGCTGCGGGATCCGCCAAACAGAGTGTGTTCACCATATCAAAATCAGACCCCAAAAGTGCAAAAAAACAGCTCTCACCAACTATGTTTGTTCATTGGAGGATCACAGCGCTGAAAGAAAGTCTACCACGACTTTGTTTTTTGACCATTGACACCGTAGCGATTGCTTACGCTGGGGCTCGAACTGTCTCCACGGTTTTGGCTAGAATTCAGGTGCGTGCTAAGCATGCAATTTCGTGAACTCAATCGTTGCGGAGAAGAACGGGCTGACCAGCTGCGCTAACTGTTCGGGTTTGGTGAAGGACAACCATTTCGAGGATAATATATAGGTTGCCCTGGGCCTGATCAGAGGATCACCTTTTCCTATACCCTTGAAAATATTGTCTGCTTGGTCGTTTCCAGTCTGGCTCCTGGTTGAAGTTGTTTGAGCTATTAACCGTCCGATCTACCATTGCGCGCTTGTACAGTTCTGGTACTTCCCACCTCATGACAGTTTCGGAAGAAGCCCGAGGACGTGTTGGCTGCGACAACAATACGAAGAGATGCCTACCCAGCGCCCACAACCACCATCAACAGGAATGTGTCAGCGAGATTGCGGAGGCCCTAGCATCAGTACATATGTAACGGAGCTAGCGGCACAGTTTCAGCTTGTGTCGCAGCAAACATGTAGCTGCCAATGCAAACCGCAAGACCAGCCTTCATATGTAGTGAACAGATGATGGTGGACTGATCTAGGTCCAAGGCAATTTCATCCAGATTGCGGCCACTGCGTTGCTGTCGACATCTAGGACAGAAATGCCAGTCATGAGACGAGCAGAAAGCATTTTCATCTGGTGAGATTTTGAAGCTGCGAAGAACGACCAGGAGAGTGTGGCGCAGTAATGAGAATTCCAATCACAGTATTGAGAAGTCTTGGTTCATACGAGCAGTCGATAAATGCCAGCCAGCATAAAAGCGCCACCCATTCCAGCACGCAATTGTGGTGCGAAACGAGTGACTGTTCGAAGCACGGCATTGCTGTCAGAAGTCGTAAAGTGCTCGCGAGGCAAAGTCAAACTATATACACCTAGTCCAATGAAGGTCGAGGCTCCTGTATAGCATATGAGCGTTCTGTCGAGGGAGGAATCGCGATGGGATGCATACCAAGCACACGACACGGCGTGCAGTCTTCATATTCAGCGCCCACATCCTGCTGCTGTCGCACCCCGCTTGATGAGAGGCTAGACGACATGGCGGGAACGGTATCAAGTAGATGTTTTCGAGAGCAGTGTCAAGTCAGCTTGCTACTTCAAGATACTATGTGATTGTGCGTTGGTCGATGTTTCACCTATGATCGTGGCCCACTTGAAACTTCGGGCCGAGATGACGACAGTCACCATCGAGTGCACCAACTGTGCGCGACAACAACTCTGAAGATGAGCTCGATTGATGCTCTATACATCTTCGATGAGCACAAGTAAGTAGCGATCAGTGTTGGACTAACAACGGACTGATCGAGCTATCACAGCAACACCATTCTGGAACAAGTCTACACTGGCCGACCACCTTCCGCCGCATCGATCCTCTCACACTACCTAGCACATTCTGCGCCGAGACCATCCCTCATACACCTTTCAAGCAGTATCCCTCCTACACTTGTTCAGTCCATAATACATGATCGGCTGCTTTACATCTGCTGCACCTCGCACGATGTCGACCCTCTACTTGTGCTCGAGTTCTTGCATCGTGTTACGGATGCGCTCGAAGAGTTTCTCGGATCGCCACTCTTAGCGTCTAAGATTGAAGCATCCTACGATGTTGTTGCACAAGTCATCGGCGAGATGTGCGATGCAGGACTAGTGTGCAACACAGAACCAAACGCATTGAAAGAGGTGATAGATGCTCCAACACGGATGGACAATTGGCTGGGTGGACTTGGTCTGCCAGGGTGAGTGGGTGCGCGTGATATTTGGGATTCAGGACTGGGCTGACAATGCGATTTCAAGAGCGCCACCGGCATTGCCGACCCCAGCATTGGGAAGACCTGCATCACCATACACGCAAAACGGCACGCCAACATCTGCAGCAGGCTCTGCAATACCGTGGCGGCGCGCAAATGTTCGGCATACCTCCAATGAGCTTTACGTTGATATTGTAGAGAAGCTCTCGGTTGTATACGCTCCATCAGGAAGACCATTGTCTGCAATCGCAAATGGCACTATCGCATTCACTGCCAAGATATCAGGTGTTCCTGATCTGTTGCTCACACTCATAGCACCTGGAGGCAAGACCGGTGTAGTGCAAGCAATGGATCTGCCCTGCTTTCACCCATGTGTCAGGCTGGCACGATGGCGAGAACAACCAGGCGAGCTCAGTTTCGTACCTCCAGATGGGCGATTCGTGCTCGCAGGTTATGAGTGTAATCTACTGCCCGAAATGTTCACATCCTCTTCCACAACAGGCAAGATTCCAAATCCTGATCTCAACCTTCCCGTGTCTGTCGAGATACGGCAATCTCTGTCTGCCAATGGCGATGAATTCCAGGCACGACTCACGCTGAACCCAAAAGCCGCATCGGGGTCAAGCACAGGCTCAGCTTCCACGCCAGTTCTTGGCAGTCGCATTGGCTCACTTGGCAGTGTTTCCTCAACTTTCAATTCGGCAAATGGAAGTGCTCCAACTGGCCCGACAGTTGAGGATGTCATGGTCACGATACCAATTCCACATGCAGTACGAACAATCAACGAACTTCGAGCTAGCAAGGGCGAGGCATCCTATCTTGCGACAGAAGGAATCATCGAGTGGCGAGTGTCGAACAAAGAGATTATGACACTTGGCAATACAGGCGCCACATTGCGATGCACGGTTGTAGGACCGATTGAGCACACAGACGATAGCGCGGTGTCTCAAAGCCTCAGTCTCAGGACAGACACTTTCGACTATGATGACAAGGTACCTAGTGCGACACAGCCTCAGCCACAATCGGATTCGTCAGCATCACGCGACATACGTAAAGTGCAGCAAAATCTGGCACTCATGCCCAGGTCGGCCAGTTTGTCGTTCAGCGTGCGCGGGTGGCTAGCGAGTGGTATTAAGGTGGAAAGTCTACTCGTCCAGGCCAAGACAAGTAAGGGCTTGAGTGCGGCGGCAGCGACACCATACAAAGGTGTCAAATATCACACGATCAGCAGACGGGGAGTGGAAATAAGGGTGTGAATCTAGTGAGCCGCAGCCTGTGACTCTCAGATCTTCTGATCGGCTGTCCAACCTGTATGCGCATACTATATGCGACTCTGCGTTTGAGTCGTCTTTTGCAGCGAGTCAGCACAACTATTTGCAATCACAGAACAGGACTGCCGCGAACCCCAGGCAGAGTGCCGTGGCAATGCTGCTCGGATTCACTTTCTAGTGCTGTAGAGTGCCGATCTGGCTAGGTAACGGGGAAGCCTTGGGAAATCTCTGCGAACTTGTTTAGACTATGAAGTTTGCATAGAGTGCTGACGCAAGTCATAAACCGAAGACTGAAGCAGGCCGGCTTTGAAATAGGGCTGAAACAAGCACAGGGTTTCAATGGATCGGCAGTGACGCGAGAGCGGCCCGTTTCCAAGGATTGCATTATCTTCGGCTACCCTTCCGTGCAGCAGCTATGTACAGTTAGAGCTACGACTAGCTACCTCATGCTCTTAGCTGAACCTTCCCGGTCAGTAGACTTGTCATCATACTGCCACTATACCATTGCCAATCTATGTCTCATGATAATGTCTCAACTGGTACCAAGTGAGCTTTTAATGAAAAGTCATCAGGATCGCTTATTGGGGACAGATCAAGCACGGGGCTTCCATGCCAAACCGCATGAACAAAGCCATCTCGCTCCTTGACGCACCCTGTTGCCAAACGTATCAACCCATGCCCACATCCAGCCTTCATCGCCTGGCTGGTGCTATCACTAGCTGCATATCAGAAACATGCCCTTTCATCATCACTGCCAATCAGGCAATTCCTCCATCACGTTGGGCGCGTGGCTGCTCCTTCCTTGCTTGATGTCTGAGCCTGCCGCGCGCTTCATTTCCTGGAGCAGGAAGCACATCCCACCATGATGACGACCGTCTTCAGCTGCTCAAACGACCCTAGCAACCCCCTTGCAGTATATAGCTTGCCGCACTTCCTATGCTTCCTATGTCCATCTTCATCAAAGAACTACTCCAACAACTGTAAGTCCTGGTCGTCCCCCTGTCTGTATACTGTGTCCTGCAGGCATACTCCAAGTGCCCACGACTGACCAATGCTACCAACCTAGGAAATCACCCTTCATTCAACCCACAAACATGGCTTCCAATCTCCAACGCGTCAATCTCGTCAAGAATCCCCAATACAAACGTAATGGCCTAAAGTCATACGGTCATCTCCTGCGCAAGTATGGCATCACTCCTACAGTCGAAGGTCCCTTCCGCTGGGAAAATCATCCACATCACCAGGGCAAATTCGGATATCAGAAGGTAATCGGAGGACGCACCAGGATGGAACATCGTCTAGCTTTCCACCACGACGAGTCTTCACACCACAAGCCAAAGCCAAAGCCAGCGCCGACGGCCACGCCTACTGATCCAACTGAGCCTAGTTCAGGAGGTGGAGGAACTGCCTCAGGCACGATCAGCACACAGGCTGGTACCGAGCCTGCAACAGACATTCAGAACGACTCCGAGTACATCTGTGCCGTCCAGATTGGCACGCCTCCTCAGCAGCTCATGCTAGACTTCGTGAGTCTGATCTAGGCAAAGCAAACACACTTCCACTGACTCCAATCACAGGACACTGGATCTGCTGACCTCTGGGTATGGAGCACTGAACTCCCAGCGGCGACACAACAGTCTGGTTCCAGGTAAGAAATTCTTGGTGCCAATTCGAAGAGCAACAGCTGACTTATCATTAGCCACACCATCTTCAACCCCAAGAACTCAAGCACATTCAAGACCAGCTCTGGCTCAACCTGGAATATCTCCTATGGTGATGGCAGCAGTGCTTCAGGAGATGTCGGCACAGACAACGTCACTGTTGGTGGACTCCTCATCAAGAACCAGGCTGTTGAGCTTGCCAAGGTGCTCTCGACGGAGTTCCAGCAAGACACTGGTGATGGTCTTCTCGGTCTTGCATGGGGTATGTTTATTCGCAGATGCGAGGATACTAGTACTTTTCTAACAGATTTCCAGGTGCCATCAACACCGTCACACCTACTCCTGTTCAGACTCCTGTAGAGAACATGATCTCCGAGGGTGACATCCCTGCCAACATGTCCCTCTTCACCGCCTACCTCAACAGCTGGCGCGACACCGACGACACGGACCGTGGCCTTGCTTTCTACACATTCGGCTATATCGACCAAGACGTCTTGACCAACGCCGGCATCAGTGAAGCTCAGATCCACTACACTCCCATCGACAACTCTCAAGGATTCTGGCAATTCCCTTCGACATCTGCCACTATCAACGGAAAGAGCATCGCTCTCTCGAACAACACTGCCATTGCCGACACTGGCACAACCCTCGCTCTCGTCAGCGACTCCGTCTGCGAAGCCATCTACAATGCTATTCCTGGCGGCAAGCTCGACAGTCAGCAGCAAGGCTACGTGTTCCCTAGCTCGGTCACCCCCGCGCAGCTGCCTGTTGTGCAGTTCGATGTTGGTGGTCAGCTGTACACGCTCAAGAAGGAGGACCTGAGCTTTGCGGATGCTGGCAATGGAATGAGTATGTACTACCACGATCACACCGGACTACCAACGCTAACAGAATTTCGCAGCCTATGGAGGTGTGCAGTCTCGTGGACAGCAGAACTTCGACATTCTTGGTAAGCATTATTTCTCCTCATCACCACTGGACCGGCAAATCTAACAAAGTCAGGTGACACATTCTTGAAGTCCGTCTACGCCATATTCGATGCAGGCAATAAGCAGTTTGGAGCAATTCCAAGGTCGGATGACACCGGGGCGAGCTTGGAGCCACTTCCCGCCAGTGGGCAGTAGATGCTGGCACGCAGCCTTGTGCACCTGGAGGAACTAAGATGATAGGATGAGGAGGGTGTGTCGGCACTACGCACAATGTGAAGGTCTTTGTGCTGCATCTACGCGCTTGACGACCTTGTGATGACCTGGATTGAAACATTGTTAATATGAAATGATCTTTATGATAATGAGAGCGACTACTTTGCTTGTACTCAATTGCTTATTGCTCGGTACTCGTTCCCTTTCTCCACATGTGCTTGTCGCTCGGTACCTTAGTTTACCTGGTGACTGCTGACATGCATGCGGCCTCAAGATTTTGGGGATGGCAACTCAGCATTCGGAGCAGTAGCCAGCATATCTCTATTCTCTAAGTTCCCAGATGGTATGGATCGGGAAGTCTGCGCTGGTTTCGGGACAGTGCCGTAGACAATCTCCACTGGTTTACACTCTGAAACTGTTTCAGGTTTGGACCCTGAGGCAGATCATCCCGTCACCCGTACTTTTTTTTCCTATATTGCAACGAGCAAGTGCTACACAATGTCGATACCTTGGATATGTCAGAAATGCCTAGCCAGGCTATTGCGACCTCTTCATTCATATGGCCGGCAGGTACGGCGATATAGCACAGGTATGCAGCTCCTAAACCATTCGCCGAACACATCTAACACATTCCTCCTTCCACAGCACCAGCAACCTCACCCACAGACTCCCCAATCTCCTCCGCCCTCCTCACTCGCGCCCGCGCCACTGCCGCTGAGCACACTCGGCTCACAACTTCCATCGCAACGAATTATGATAACGCTGCCGCAAAGCGCATCGGCGAACTCACACCCATAACCTCCGCCCTCCAAACCTACGACAAAGCCGCAGACTCCCTCCGAGAACTCCACTCCCTCCTCCGCGACCCCTCCGCAGACGATGAACTCCGCTCTCTCGCGACCGAAGACCTCGGAACCGCTACCTCTGATCTTGCGACCGCTTCTGCCGCCCTGAGCACGGCGCTGATACCAGTACACCCGTTTGCCGCACTGCCCTGCCTGATAGAGATCCGACCTGGCGTTGGCGGCGGCGAAGCAGGACTCTTCGCAGCAGACCTCCTGCGCATGTACACCGCCCTGTGCGCGCGCCTCAACCTGCCCGCAACACTCCTGAAATACGAAGCTGCGGACGGCATGTCCGACCCCGCCGGCAACGCGCCCTTGCAAGAAGCCATCCTCGAAGTCACTGCCCCCGGCGCCTACGGCGTCCTGCGCACAGAAGCAGGCGTACATCGCGTGCAACGCGTGCCTGCGACGGAGAGCAAGGGCCGCACGCATACGAGTGTGGCCAGCGTGCTGGTGCTGCCGAGTATACCCGTGAATCCCAATGACGAGGTCGATGCGGCGAGTGTGGCGGGCGGGTTGGCGGTGGATGATCCAGAAAGCGATTACTATGTGTCTGCGGCGGATGTTAGGACGGATGTTATGCGCGCGAGGGGGGCGGGAGGGCAGCACGTCAACACGACGGATAGTGCGGTACGGCTCACGCATATACCTAGTGGCATCGTGGTCGCCGTTCAGGAAGGGCGGTCTCAACACAAGAACCGCGCGAAAGCATGGCAGATTCTGCGGTCCCGGCTGGCACAGCTGAAGCGGGAAGCTAGAGAAGAGGAGGCGTTGGCGTTGAGGAGAGGATTAAGTGGAGGTGGGAAGACGATGGGGCGGACGGACAAGGTCAGGACGTATAATTGGGGACAGCAGCGGGTGACGGATCATCGGAGTGGGTGTACAGTGCATGATTTGGACGGGGTCATGGAGGGGGCGGAGGCGTTGGATACGGTCATGGAGAGCGTGAGGGGGTGGATGCGAGATGAGATGATTGAGGGTATGATGGCAGAGGAGATGGTGAAGGATAGAAAGAGGCTAAAGGAGGAGGAGGAGGGCAAGTAGCCGAGTGAGATCCTATATTGAAGAGGAGGCCTATTTCTACAGCCGGAGAAACATTCATGTCTCTTTTCCTGGTCTATCCTAGACGTTGTGTACCGGGTCCCGCTTGGCTATGGTGATTAATGGTGTTTGCCCGTACGGCGAGTTCCGCACGCGATGGTGTTCATCCTGTCCATTATGCTGCTCGGATTGTTCGTTCATGCTCAGTCCAGGCTTGAATATCTTGTAAATCGTCTATCCATGCTCATCTATACCCACCTCAAACTCCAGGTCTCCTCACGACTTCGAAATGGCATAACCTCAACCTGTGCATCCTTACTCCTCACCATCTCTCCAACTTTCTCCCCTCTCTTCTCCAACACAATCTTCCCGGTTGGCGCTGGCGCTTTGTAAAATGCTCGTCCAAAGCCGCCCAAGAATCCTGCCAACACCTCCTCCGAAACCTGCAGGTCACCCTCCAGCAATCCCTTCTCCTGCGCCACTTCCAATGCACCAACGACAAGCTGCGTAGCCCAGCCTTGCGTGAAGCATCCCGCTGCCGTCTTGGCATGGCCGGAGGTCTTCTTTGCCGACACGGGATGCGGTGCGCTGTCGCTACCGAAGAAGAACTTTGGGTCCCCACTCACAACAGCTTTGAGTAGTGCTCGGCGATCTTCTGGCGTCTTGGCTACGGGCTTGCAGAAGCTGAAGGGATCGGCGCACCAGTCATCGACTGTCAGGTAGAGATGGTGCGCAGTTATCGTGGCTGCAACAGTGGAGCCGCAGGACGCTACAGCGGCAATGGCAGCAGCGGTAGTGCAGTGCTCGAGGATAATGCGGAGGCGTGGAAATGAGGCGTGAAGTTTGAGGAGTTGAGGGAGGAAAGCGGCTTCGGCGTTGAGTACAGTGATGTCTTTGTGGTCGCTCGAGTCAGATGGTACTTCGCCGTGGAGGTTGAGCAGCATGTTGTGCTCCTGCATGGCAGCGAAGACAGGGTAGTAGGGTTCGTAGGACAATACGCCGGACGCAGAGTTGGTGGTCACGCCTGCGGGGTAGGACTTTACGCCTGTGATGCCGGCGCGGGAGGCTTCGGCGATGGTGTCAGGGGTGATGGAGGGGTGAAGGTAGAGGGACATGAGGAATGTGACGTTAGGTTCGAGTTGTTGCAGACGCTTCTTGTAGTCGAGAGCGTGCGATACTGTGGTTATTGGAGGCGTGAGATTAGGCTGTAGTTGTGTTAGTCACTCGCTTTCGAGATTTTGTTTGCCCAAAGCAGGCAATTCCTGCTCTCTCGACCGTTGTCAGGTCCATATGGCGGGAGCTTCACCGCGCCACTTCACCAAGTCACAGTCACGATACATGGACCATGTTGACTTCCCAGATGGGAAATGCTGATGCTGGGCACAAACATGTTGGCGCGAAGCTTAATCAGGACATACCATGACATAAACAACATCGACACCACCTTCTCTTATGGAAGGGACGACAGTCTCCATCATCGCGCCATCTCTGAGATGAACATGGAAGTCACCAGACGCCGGTAGCTCCAGCTTCTTCACGTCTTTCAGCAGCATGTTTGACACTGATGTTGATTGATGTTTCAGATTCAGGATGAAGTTGTGGAGGAGACGGGATGAAGGACGATCAAACGCGGGCAAATCTTTTGAAACGACGACCTGCCTTAACTGGGTCTAGCGCATTGAGTGACCCCGCGCGGCTATCATTCTCCGTTGCTATCGCGCGACCACCCCCTCCATCCACCATCCATCAATCATCATCCATCATCCACCATCCACCATCCACCATCCACCATCCATCTGCAACATCTCTTTGTCAGCCATCTGCTTCTGTTGCTTGGCTTCTCTCGTCCCCTCTTCGTTAGCACCGACCGGTCCTACCTACGCCTTTAGCAGCATCACCAACGAGCTTATATCCTCAATCCTCTCCCTCGTCACCGCTATATTATGTCGTACCTCGAGACCGGCGAGGCGCCAGAGCCTGACTGGCGTGATGAGGACCCCGACACCGTGCAGAAGATGTCTGCGAATGTTGACGTATACCATGGAGAAGCGAAACCCGACTTCATGAGATTTGCGAGCAGGAGAAGTGTTGTACACAGCACAAAAGGCATAGTCTCTTGCACACAGCCACTGGCATGTCGCGCTGGTATCAAAGTGCTACAACAAGGAGGAAACGCAGCCGTATGTCTCAAGAAAATTCGTCCAGTGGACGATGCTGATTGCCGTAGGACGCTGCTGTTGCGACTGCGGCAGCACTGAATGTCACCGAACCTGCAATGACTGGCATTGGCGGCGACATGTTCTGCCTCTACTACAACGCAAAGACCAAGAAGACACATGCCATGAACGGCTCCGGCCGATCGGGTGGTAGCATAACGCTCGAGGAGATGCGCAAGGCTTGCGGCGCGAAAGGGGAAGAGGGAGAGCAGATAGGCATTCCATTCACTAAAGTACAGGCTATCACAGTACCTGGTGGAGCTGGGGGACTGGTAGACACAGTGGAGAAGTTCGGCAGTGGCAAGTTGACCCTCGAGCAAGTTCTGACGCCTGCTATCGAGCTGGCTGAAGAAGGGTTCCCAGTGTCGGAGCTTGTAGCGGGCTTGGTAAGTGGTATTGCCGAGACGATCACCGGACGCAATCTGATGTACATCTAGTGGGCGAGGTCAGAACACTTGATCAAAGGCGCCTCACCTAACAGCCACGAAATGCTAAAGAAAGACCCGAGCGTGAAAGACGGCTACCGAGCACCCAAGCCGGGTGAAATCTTCAAGAACCCAACATTGGCCAACACGTTCAGGCTTTTGGGCAAGCACGGCAAGAAGGGTTTCTACGAAGGAGAAGTGGCTGAGCAGATCATAAAAGTCGTCACTGATCTTGGTGGTCATCTCACGCTTGACGATCTCAAGCACCACATGGAGATGGGTACTGAGGAAGTCGATGCTATATCAATGAAAGTGTCGGGCCTTGGTTTGAAACACCCTGTCGAGCTGTGGGAACATCCTCCAAACGGCCAAGGACTTGTTGCGTTGATTGCTTTGGGTATCCTACAAGAGTGGGAGAAATCTGGCAAGATCAAGACGTTCACAAAGGAAGACTTCAACACTACACAGTATGTACAGGCCCGCATGCTATGGAGAACTCCCTGCTGACTGCCACAGATACGCCCACGCGATCATCGAATCCCTTCGGCTTGGATTTGCAGACGGCACCCACTTCATCTCTGACCCAAATGTCGTGCCCGTACCAATAAAGCAGCTACTCTCCCCCGACTACCTCGCCGATCGTGGTTCGGGATTTTCCACGGAAGAAGCCATTCACACGATCCAGCACGGCACACCGATGGCCTTCTCCTCCGACACCGTCTACTTCAGCGTCACCGACCCCGAAGGCAATGCTTGCAGTTTCATCATCTCCAACTACGCCGGCTTCGGTACCGCCATCATTCCCAAAGGCTGCGGCTTTACACTGCAGAATCGCGGCGCAAACTTCACACTACAGCCGCCAGACCATTCCAATGTGTATGCGCCAAGGAAGCGTCCTTATCACACCATCATTCCGGCCATGATCACGGACCCTGCAGACGGCAGTCTGAAAGCCTGTTACGGGGTCATGGGTGGCTTCATGCAGCCGCAAGGCCATGTCCAGGTACTATTGAACATGTTCGTCTTCGGTATGACGCCGCAGGAAGCGCTAGATGCACCCCGTATATGCATCGATACCATAGGAAGCGATAGTGTCAGCAAAGCTGGCGACCTAATATATCTCGAGGAGGGCATGCCCGGAGCTACAGTCGAAGGCTTGAAGAAGCTTGGCCATAATGTGATTGTACTGAAAGGACACCAACGGCAGCAATTCGGTCGTGGGCAGATTATAAGGAAAAGTGAAGAGGATGGACAACTTGTTTGTAAGTTTCAACATCGTGATTGCGCTGCTGCCGGCTCGACTGTACTAACACACATGCCAGACTCGGCTGGCTCAGACCAGCGTGGAGATGGACATGCTAGTCCACTATGAGAGATACAGCTAAAATGGTCGCAGAACTCGTCCTTCTGGCAGGAGAGTGATATATACATTCGTTTTGGGTACCTTAGCGTCTCGAAATTCAACCTTGTATACGCGGTCAACGTGACCATCAGACTTCTCATCTCTCACTTACATACACCTTCGAATCACATCGGCAGTGATATTCCACCACACCTCTCATCGCCTTCTCACAAGTCCACACGTCCATTTCTACCCCAACCTCCACCTCCAACATCTTTCTCTCCAATCCCTCCACTCCCTTGCCATCCAATTCCCCCCTCAAAAAACATACTTCCCCAAACCATCTCAATAATGCTTCCCTATCTTCACTCCCCACCTCAAAAATCCCCGGCAGAATCACTTCACACCGGGCAGTTCGACCCTCCCCAACGCCTTTAACATCGTCAGACCCAGTGCCCCGAACATCCGTCTCCGCGCCTCTGCGTCGCTGCAGGAATTCTGGAACAACGTGACTTGGCGTGCCTGAAGGGTTGGAGTCGGTCGCGTCCTTGAGGTAAACGGCGGCGCCAAAGTCGATGAGAACGAAGTGGGGTTTGTTGTGGAACGAGAATACATGATGTTTTCGGGCTTGATGTCGGCGTGGACGATGAGTTTCGGGAGAGTGTGCGGGTGGGAGAGTGCGGTGGAGAGAGAGGCGACGAGCTGTGTGCATTCGGCCGGGTAAGAGTGGAAATGTTGGTGGGAGAGGAGATGTAGGAGGAGAGGACGCGGCCGGGCCTGAGACGGAGGTTTCGAAAGAGCGTAGGAAGGTCAGATGCGAGGAGTTGTGTGATGTTCGGCTGGATGAGATGATGGTGTCAGGAAGAGACATTTGACATTTGTATATATTTGTATCGAAAAGCTATTTAGGGTGTATATCTCAAGGTGCATAGCATCAAGACACAGTGCAAACCAGAGTTGACCATGCGGCATCAGAACATAAAGCTTGAGCAAAATCCCCACAGCACTCTCCCGGGCTCTTCTCAAGACTTTGTGTGTTGCGAGTCTATGTGCTTGTAGCAAATAGTCGTCCAGTTCATCGTATAACGCTGATTCAACAGGGGCGATTTGTTCATGATGCAATACAAGTAGGAGCTGGTCGTACTTACGTGACGACCAACGCTCTGCAGCATCTCAACCTCAGTTCGCCAGCGGACGACCGCCGTCGCGTCCTGAGGATTGCGTGCACGCTTGAGTACAGCCAGCTCGCCATCGTGATAGCACTCCTCGATGACGGCATGATCTGTTTTTGCAATCGTCTCCAATGCCCAGGCGGCAACGGAACCTCCGTTCCGCTGCATGAGATGCTTGCGGCTAGCTTACCCTTAGGTATGTCGAGTCTTTTTGCCTGGATATACTGTACTTGGAACACGAGTTTGAGCAGGATCGCTACGGCACTCTGCTCGGAGTTTGCTAGAAGCTTGTTTTGTGGTTGTAGATTATGACTAGCAGGGAATATACTTTCATAGCCGAACCAGGAAGGAAGTATACTGAGAGAAAGAGGTGTTCTCGGCGCTGACGATATCCTAATGTGTCATGGCAGAGTATCATGTCTCACAGAGATTAGGAAGCAGGTCAAGCCCCGACGCGAAGAGAGCTGGGGGACCTAACCAATCTGGTCAGCTGAGCTGCCTGTGAGACTGTGGTCGTATGGCGAGTTTGTCAAAGGATACTACCATGCGGCAACAACTCGCTTACTTCTTACTTCGGGTAGCAGGGTAATTGTGAAGAGGAACAGATGCGGATGGCATCCCTGTCCCTGACTCCTTGTCGCTTTTTGGCAATATTCTCTGCATTAGTCAAAGTCTCAAAGTAAGATCGCAGCCGAGGTGACGATAGTGAAGAATAGCAGCATTGGACGACCAGTACGCCTGTGCTCGCTTCCACAGTATACCCACAGACTCCACACTCCACTCAGCACTGCTAGCATCGACTTTCACCTCATCGTCGATAACACTTGCCCGTCGGATGAAGTAGTTCATCGTCGTCGAACACTTGTCCCAGTTGTCCCTCGATCGCGACCCGAGGATAAGGTACATCTACATCGCCGCACGGTCCAAGGCTCGCTATACATCACATGCCAAGGTCGATCCTCTAGCAGACTGGACTGGACATACAGCGCAATCGAACAGCTTCTTGAGCTTCATTGCTGCAAGCAGCTTTCTATAAGAGGTGGATCGCCCGAGTCCATTATCTCGAAAGATATACGCCTTCTTCACGCCCACTTCATACTGATCGGCTGAGTGGTCATTGCGCGCTAATAATCTCATAAGGTCGTACAGACAATCTGTTCTGAAACACTCGACTGCACATCCCTGCTCAATGTTTGCGCCATCGTCAGCGCCAAGCACATGTATCAAAGCAGATGGAACCTTCGCACTCGCCTCGCAAATCAGTCAAGGACACTTCTACCCGTCCTCGCGACAGGACATCGACATACCGCCCTACCACCGACGATGACATTCCAGAACGAGCTGCTGGCGGCTTCTCAGATCGGCCTAGGAGTACGACGACGGCTGCCCACGGGCCTCCGCGATCTTTCTACGGCAAGGACAACCTGTTACCTGGTCTTCAGTCACAAGACGGCAATGGAGCCGGGCACCAGTCTTTTCCTTCTTCGCCAGAACCATCGAGGCGCAAGAAACTCGGCATGTCAAGAGCAATAGTGCCAAATGTCTTTGGGAGTGACGAAGATGTAACCAATGGATCACCTTCGCCGAGACCGGCAAGACCACAGACCATGCAGCTGAGCAATGGAAGTAACAAGGTGGAAAGCTTCAGCTCATGGCGCATTGGCGGAGGTCGCAGACGCTCTTCAGCCAACAGTCACTCCAAACCAAAATCTCCCTCGATCCAATCCACGGACACAACGACATCAGCGCCGAACTCGTCAATGCCGCTCCGAGTACAAACTCAGCCATCACTCACAGGGTCAGGAACTCCTGTACCGCGACCTGAAGCTATAAGTCATGCCCTGGCACAGCTCAACGGTGCCACAACTAGGCCTCCCAGCGCACGAACACTTCTTAACTTGATGAAAGAGACAAAGGGTCGAATGCACGGCAAGTGCACAGTGCAGCAGCAGCCACATGGGCTTTGGACACCTGGCTATTGTACTATCAACTCCCAGATAGGCGGATTGGCCTGGACTTCGATAAGTGTTGATTCTCGCGGCGAAAAGTTCCTGCTCCGAGTTCTACGAGGTTGCCGTGTCAAAGCACTACTCAGTCTGAGTAGTGGCAGACCAGAGATCCTCATTTACGGCAACGAAGGTGAAACTGTAAGACTCAGACCGGACAGTCGAAGTCACTTTGAAGCATGGTTTGCCGCGTTACTGTGCTGGGAGACTACACGACCTACAGAGAGCCCACAAGCTCAAGGACAAGATCAGCTTGTGCCATTGGAGTTTCCAGAAGGACTGCTTCGGAAGGTCAAAGAGAGATCCAATTCGAGAAATGCGACGAGAAAAGACGCGGCGACGATGATCAAAGTGGGAAAGCTTTTCTACCTGGATCCGGATATTGTGGACAAGACTGTCATTCCAGTGGTACCTCGAAGTTCTTCGCCAGCGCCCGAGGTGCAGCCGCCATGGCGACGAGTATCCTGCACTATCATGTCAGACGGGAACCTACGATTGTACACGACCACAACCCTCGAGACGCTAGCGGTCGTGAGGCTTTCCCAATTGTCTCGAAGTGCTATACAGCGCCTTCACTCCTCGATGTTCATCATGGACCACTGTATAGCGATCTATCCTCAGTATACCGATTCTATGACGGCCTGCTCTCGTTTGAGACCGATATACCTCTCATTCGAGAGTAGAGTGCTATTCGAAGTATGGTTCGTCCTTCTACGAGCATTTGCACTGCCCGAGATATATGGTTGGCAATCTAACACGGATACGACTACACCATACAGTGCTTACACACCAGCGGAAAATCTCCATTTCCAGGAAATGGGTTTCCTGCCAGGCCTACGGAACGAGGTGAAACATGGAATGTTTAGGCTGGAGCGGACGCTGCATGTGCAGATAGGAGAAGCACGATTTCCTAAGCTCGAACACGAGGAAGGGAGTAACAACACGCTAGAACGGTCGCGCAGTCATGGACACAACGAGACCCGTCAGAATCTGTGCTATGTACGAATGTATATGGATGGACAAATAAAGGCCAAGACAACGGCCAAGCCTGTTAACCAGCGCCCTTTTTGGTACGAATCTTTTGAGCTGATTGATCTGGGCCAAAGTACTTCATCAGTCACATTCCAACTGAAGAGGAAACATCAGGACATGCTATCTCCTCCTGGTCAGACCAGTCTAACAAACCAGGTCGAACGCAATCTCATGCAGACTAGCCAATCTCATCTGACCGAATATCAAGACCCTACACACGGCGAAGTTACCATTGATCTCAATCAGTTTGAAAACCACAAAGAGCTTGACAAGTACTGGCCCATTCAAGATGAGTCGGGTCGTGCTGTCGGTGAGCTTTCGTTGAAGATTCGCAAAGGCGAGGAGATTATCCTGATGGACGCCGACTACTCTGTCTTGGACGAGATGCTTGGCAACTTCGCTTCTGAGAATGCACTGACGTTTCAAATTGCCGAGAAGATACCTTCTGAACTGTCTCGTCTGTCGGAAATACTTCTGAACATATACCAAGCGTCCAACAGAGCGGAAGACTGGCTAAGCTCCTTGGCGGAGGAGGAGATCGATGGTGTCAGAAAAGAGGCACCTCCTGGTCGCTTACGCATGGACTCTGGAGACTCCCATGACAGCAGGGAATTGCAGGTTCGCGAGGAGAACAAAGCTGCACTGGCAGAAGCTAATCTGCTGTTTCGTGGTAACACGCTACTCAGCAAAGCGTTGGATCTCCACATGAAGCGTGTCGGAAAGGAATATCTTGAGAGGACACTTGGTTCTATACTTCGTGGCATTGCGGAAGCTGATGCGGACTGTGAGGTCGATCCTATGAGGCTTGGTGACAGAGCCAGCCTGCAACAGAACTGGGATAGACTCGTTCCTGCCATCCAGCGCATTTGGCGGTCGATAGCAGATTCGGCAAAGGAATGCCCAGCTGAACTGCGACAAGTCTTCAGACACATTCGAGCTTGTGCCGAAGACCGATACGGAGAGCGCATGCGAAGCGTCAGTTACACGAGTATTTCTGGCTTCTTATTCTTGAGGTTCTTTTGTCCCGCAGTGCTAAACCCGCGGCTCTTTGGTCTACTCAAAGGTATATTTGCGAAGCCTGCAGGATTGTAACCAGCACTAATTATGTAACAGACAATCCAAGTCCGCGATCACAACGAACCTTTACTCTCCTCGCCAAATCACTTCAGGGCTTAGCTAATCAATCTCTGTTTGGCGCCAAAGAACCCTGGATGGCACCTATGAACAACTTCCTCAGTCACTATCGTCAAAAGTTCAAGGACTTCATCGACAGTATTTGCTCTGTACCTGATGATAGCGTCGAGCCTCAGCTGCTCCCGTCATATTCAGCTCCGCGAGCGATCTTCTCCCGACTATCAGAGGCAGCCAAAGAAGGCTTTCCAAAGACACCATACCTAATTGATCACTGTCGAAATCTATCCGCACTTGTCAGCCTCTGGATGGATCACAACCCATTCAATGCATACCAAAACGCCCAGATCACAAATGACGAGCTGCGACAATTCCACAAAACCTGTACGGAACTTCGTCTCAAAGCGCGGTCAAGTTGGGCGCATGCAGATCGTGTGCCTAGCAGTATCAACGCAGTCAGCGAGCGCTGGATCACAATTGCCGAGCGCATAGAGCAGGCTCCAGCGGATTTCTTCCTCGAGGTTGACCCGGCCGAGTCCGCATCTGCATCCGCTGTTTCCGGCGGCAATGCCAGCCCAAACTTCTCATACCCAATGCCGGCCGAAGGCGCTCGCAGTCCTGATCTGAGTGCAGATTCGGAAGACGTGGGCGAACAACTGGACGGCACAGATTTACCCATGCGCGCCAATCGACGCGGTCGTGGTCTGCCTATCACCTCAAGCCCCTATGTGCCTTCTGCTGTACGGTCCGCCAACTCAGCGCTATCGCCCGATCTTGGGCTAGGCTTGGGTATGGTCCGACACAATACCAGCGACAGCGGCACAAATGCAAACTCGACCTCGCATAGTGCTTCAGCGGTACATACTCCGGCGAACTTGTCTCGCGCTCCCAGCCGAGCTACGTCATCAACTGCTGAAAGCCTCAACGATGCGGATAGAGATCGGACCGATGCAAGGCAAAGTCGCAGTACACTTATGCCACGGGATCGAGATCGAGATCGAGAGCGTGCCACAAGTCGAAACAATGAGGTTGTGGAGAGTCCAGGTGGAGGACGTCGTACCAGAAGAGATGTCAATGAAAAGGGCAAAGAACGGAGCGAGAGTCGCTTCAATCTATTCGGAATGCGGAGAAAGAAAGCTAAAGATGGCGAGGCGGGGCCCGTCGCTGGAAGAAGCATGGACGTCCTGGAGGGGTTGAGGGGAAGCTATCAGGGCGGCAGATGAGTTTCCAGACGAAAGATCACAATACAACAGAACTAAACAGGAGAAATACAGGATGGAAGGGAGCATGGGATTTGGGGCTTGGGTGGGACTTGGGCTACGATTGGACTTTGGGTCGGATGGCGGTTGCGCTGTTTCCCGACGTGATGATACCCCATGAGGTTCGGCGGCACGGCTTTCTGTTCACGGCCTCTATGGTATGCGCTGCATGTGTGGCATTGTATAGAGTATGTAGGATATAGCAGCATCGTGAGATACATTTCAGTTGTACTCTTCGTTCGTGATGAGGTTTCGCTATGTGCAGGTAGATGTTGAGTGAACTGCAGCCTCGCAAGTCGTGATGACATCCTCCATGGCACCGTGCTACTCGTACGCTATCCGTTTGTCTGAGCAGCGTATGTCTCCTCCGACGTATACTAGTTCGTACAGGCTTGTAGCACAGATTTGACCAATAGTATCCATCCGAGAACACTCTATGACAATCTAGTCAAATTTGTCTAAATGCGTAGATGCTACTTGCGAAGTAAATCGAGCATGTGGAAGTATTCGTTGAGCATGTATGCGCCAAGAACAGCAGTATTAAGAACTGGACTCTCGTATCGTAGCTCCAGAGTGCACGCTATGCATTGATACATAGTGTTCAGGGTTTGGACGCCCGGCGAACAAAGAAGTGGCCTGTGCACGCCTTATATTCTTGGATTGATGCTCGCACATTCCAAGATGCCATCTCAAGAACATCATAGTTGCAGTTATGAGCGACAGGAGCGACAAGTTGGTAGCAACTATATAGCCAGGATTTTACACTATAAGTCTGCTTCTTGGAAGTTCATCTGTACTAGCTATAGAGTATGATAATATGTCCTGACGTTTGCGGTCCTCGGTGTTCTTGGACATCTCAAGTTTTGATCAAGCACTAAGCCCGTCCAAAGCTCTTACTGTATACAGGAGATGCAGTTTACACTCATCTTGCGCTGGGGATGTTTGATGTGATATATGCAAACATAGAAATCGATATCTCCATCAAGGACTGCGGATCTCGACATCCGCCTCTTTAGCTCAGTGGTAGAGCGTGGGATTGCAGTCTCTGCCAGTATCCTAAGGTCATGTGTTCGATCCACATTGGAGGCTTCAATGCCTAGCCCTTGCTTTTGCAGCCCTCACTTTTGCCTTTTTTGCCCAATGAGTAATGGCAACTAGAATTGCGGAGACTTTTGCACGCATTTTATCCCGTATAACTGCAGTTTGAGCAGTCAGGATTGTCCACCCGATTAAGGGCTTTACTTTACTATACTCGGATCCCATACCCGACACGATTTGACTGAGATAGCTTATGCTGTATCTTACATACTCTTGTAATGTGGTGATACTTGCTGTGTCGTTGGAAGCATGACTCGGCATGGATCTTTGACTCGAGTCTCTTTGTTTGCACAAGCCGAGCCACTCTCACTAAGGTGACATTGTGCAATAACCGATAGATGATCGCTTTCATTGTCTGCCATGTAAGTGCAACACACTGTGGTATATCGCTTGTTGTGATCAATCAAGTTCGAACGGCCACGATACAACCACAGCTGAGCAAGTTGACGATCGCTTTGGATCTAAGCGGTATCATGTCTTGCACGACAAAGGAGTAAGCTGGGCAGGCTGCTGAAACTAAGCATATCGAGAGTCCTACGGTAGAGTGTCTACCACATCGTATGAGTCACCATTATTGCACGATATAGAGTCCCCGTCCAGACAACATACCACCAATGTACCCGGACGACTTCCGCCTAGGCTCAGAGGCGGTTGACTATCACCATGACAAGCTCGGTGGCTCATCGGTCTGCGTCGTGGGAACGAAGTTGTACAGTTCTGCGGGATACCATATGCATCAATGCCCGCACGCTTTCGACGAAGCAAGTTCGTGATCAAGCATCCTCAGCAGCCTTTCACTGATTGGCACCCAGGGTATGTCCTTTGCTCGGCTATCAAGCACGTCACGACACTTGACTGTAGGACAATAATAGGCCGGTCTGTCCACAGCCAAACCTCCCTTTTCTACAATACTGGGACGATACTAATCTAGTGCCTTCAGACACCCTAATCTTCCCGACAGTTAAACAAAGTGAATCCGATTGCCTCAATCTGTCTATCACCATGCCCCGTGCTAGCCTTGACTAGCGCGCTATTAAAGTGCTAGTACTAGTGTTCTTTCAAGGCGGCGCGTTTTCCGGGGGAAGCCTGACTGTCGAGTAGGTGCCCGAGAAGTCGACCGCTACTAATTATTACTATAATAATTAATCATCGCCTTGGATCTCTCAGCTTTATGGCCTTTAAGGAGCTTGCAGCGTTCAACTTATCGCCTATTTTATCTTACAATAAAACTAGGGGAAATAGTAGTCTCTATTAAGATATTAAATAGTAGTCTCTATTAAGATATTAAACAGTAAGATATTAAACTATAGGACGTCTCCTAAAGAATTATAAATATTTGGGCATCATATAATAACGTAGGGTAAGACTAAGTCTTGATATATATAATAGGTACTATAGATAGTTGAATTAATTATCGCATATAATATAGTATCTATAACAATATACTATTAATCCTATTATCTAATAGGTTATAAGCTCGGCTTAGCTAAATAATAGACTTCTATAGTCTATATATTAATTCCCGAATGGTTAATTAGTTAATATAGAGGTAAAGAGTTAAGCGCTATAAGCTACCCTATACTTTACCTAATAGTTTTATATAGAGACTTCTTATCATTCATGCCGGCTCATTAACTAGGCCTCAAGGCTATTTCTAACATACTAAACTTTCAATACCTAAACCTAGGTAAAATAGCGCTAATATAGCGCTACGAGAGGATACTAACGAGGGTAATCGAGCCCTTAAAATCCCTAAACTAAAGGGAAGTATTTACTGCTATAACTAGGCAACAGCTCCTGTAGTAGAAGAGTATATAGTAAGGCTTAGTAGAGGTAAAAAGTATCTCCGGGGATACCTCTTTTGCCTTTATAGCGTAGCGGTTAGGCACACCTTCTCCCTTTAGAAAGGAGAGGGAAAACCTAATACCTATTTCACTACCTAGTAAAAACCTATCGTTTAGATAGTCTAGAAATACATATAAGGAAGTGTAGATATTCCTAAATTAACCTTATTATGATCTACGCTCGATAATGCGGAGAACGTAGAGAGGTATACTTAGTATCTTCTTAAGAAAATAGAGGCCTATAAATGATAGTAACTATAGCTATAAGAGAGATTTACGAGGGATTAGATATATAATAAGAGAATACCTTAAACTAATATAAAATAACTACTTTCCTAGACCGCGAGTTTGTCCTGTTTACTCCTACTACTAAGAAGGGTCACTAATCAACTAATCTTTAGAATAGATCAGAAAGATAGAGGGTAATACGAAATAAATAAGAAGAAATATAAGATAGCTAGGTTTTTAAGAATATAAGAATAAAGCATATTATTATGCTTACTTACTTAGAGGCTATTGAATTATTACTAGGTAGCCCATTAACGTCAGCGGCTATATAAAAATACTTAAAGCAATACGCTATATAAGAAATAAGTATAATATTTAACCTTTAAAGTCGACTTAATAAACTTAATTTATAAACCTATTCTCATAATATAGAGATCCTAGTAGATTAATTTATAGAATATACTAGGAGACTATAAAAATAGGAGATTCTAATTCCGGAGTTACTATTAGTAGTAAATTTCCTCTTAAGCGTTAATTCGCTAATCTATATAGATTAGTTAAACCTTAAATGTAAAAGAGCCATAGGCGATATGATTACAATAGTTAGGGACAGACTACTACATAGGATATATCCTAGTATACTATTACTAATACTTATAGAAGTAAGTATTTATCGACTAAATAATTATAACTTAGGATTGCTGACTAGGATGTAGAATTTTTTATAGGAAGCTATTGATAAGTAGCGTATCTATAAGGATAACCGCTAACTCTACCCTCAATAAATACCCCTATATATACAAAGCAATAAGCCTTTCTAATGATAAAGGAGAGGATATATATAAAGCGAATTAGAGTACCGAAACTACTAATAAGACCCCCTTATTTAAAGGAGATGGATAATTACTATATTTATACTAATTTATACCCTAAGGCCCGTGCAATGTACCGGGTTTGTATTTAATAGATAGGTAGTATAGTAGCTAGAAGAGGTGTTTTAACTTACTATAGCGCCGTATAAAGCTAATGTCTATTTGGATAGATAATATTAAATCTATTCTACCTAAAAAGAGTAGGGAGATTAATTCTATCTTACGTACTACTATTAGCTTAATTTTAGGTCTTTATTCTAAGGTTAGTGTATTATAAAGATAGTATAGTAGCTAAAACAGTATCTATTGAAATAATGTTTAGGTTTTCCCTCTCCTTTCTAAAGGGAGAAGATGTGCCTAACCGCGACGCTATAAAGGCAAAAGTGGTATCCCCGGAGATACTTTTTACCCCTATCTATTCTAAATAAGTAGGAAAGGTTAAAACGAATCAAAAATATCTTTCTTACTTAGGAAGAGTAGGTAATTAACTATAGCTTACTTTCTTTCTTCCTTAGATTAAATTTAACCTTCACTCTAGAGCCTATCTATTAGATCTACCTTACTTAGGTACGTATTTCTAGCCTATTTAGATCTATGGCTTTAGACTAAGAACCTAAGCGTATAGCTTTAAACTACTTAGATAGATAGCTTTAAACTACTTAGACGTCTCGTTTTAGCCTACTTAGACGTCTAGTTCTAATCTACTACAGTACCTTACGGAGCGGCCGTCTTCTTAGTAGATATAGTAGTAAGATAAATATAGAAAGAAGTATATTTTTCTATAGAAGAAGTAGAGAAATCTACTTTAATTTACTTATTAGTAGCGTAACTAGTAGAGAGATCTACTTTAATTTACTTATTAGTAGTGTAACTAGTATGGAGTGAGAAGCTAGTAGAGAAGTCTACTTTAACTTACTTATTAGTAGCGTAACTAGTATAGAATGGGAAACTGATACAGTATGCGATAGACGCTAAAACAGCCCAAAGATTATTAACTAGTAGTATAAGAGTATATAAGTCTGTCCGGGTGAAAGTCCCATGCATAGGTCTATTAGATATATGCTACTAAGTAAGTCCTTTTTATATAGCCTAGCTAGTCCCCTTCTATAGTAAATTGAGCGTTCTAGTAAATCTTAAGAC
>Ga0268250_10000173_pt1 | contig 31371 bp, 31 predicted proteins | sample AgamicAsSfe_FD_200448 | JGI IMG/M metagenome (GOLD analysis project Ga0268250, IMG submission 200448) | Agave microbial communities from Guanajuato, Mexico - As.Sf.e (v2) (version 2) | ecosystem: Host-associated > Plants > Phyllosphere > Phylloplane/Leaf | place: Guanajuato, Mexico | collected...
AACCCCAGAGGAAGAACAGGGAGGTGATGAGGGCGATGGGGAAGATGAGCTTCTTTCCAGTAAGGAAACCACCAGCGATGGTGGTAGTAGCGATGGGAATACCGCCGCCAGCCATTGCTACGATTGTCGTTGTAGTAGTGGTAGTAGTAGAAGGATTGGTTGATGTACGAGCGAGTCGGTGAGATCCTTTGTAATGAAGGTGTATTCAAAAAGAATGAACGATGGTATAAGACTGAAGAGTCTGAATGAGAGACTTGGATCTACCGAATTGATGCTGGATGATGAGTGTTGATGGAGCAGGAGATGCAGCTGGTACTTATACTGGTCGCCTCTCTGGACTGCTCTACACTCAGACTTACTCCAAACCCATGGGGACTCCAGATCTGGACAAGCACGTACCGTCTAGCCTGATGCATAGACCATGCAAAGACGAAGTCTACCGTTCAGCGGGCCAACGGCCAGTTGTCGGCATGCGCTAGGCATGAGTATTCGGTCCGAAGACCATGTCCGGCGTGGGGATTCGCTGGGGTCTGCAGCACTCCAGATGGACTCCGGACGACAATCGGTCCTTCTTCAGGTTCGAGCAGCTGGGGTTTGGCGGGGGATGAGCAGACTGGCCAACAATCGCTCGTCGATCTAACGATTCATCCAAATTTTGCACGAGTAGTGAAGTGTAAAATGGCCAGATGTCTTGCCCACCGCGCACCAGGCCTGGTCGAAGCTCTCTGGGGGAAACAGTTGCTCGTGCATGAACATACCATACCGCTGAGCACTCAAGATTGCTCGTGCATCGGACTCGGTAGGCATGCATTTCGGTGAGAAGCCCTTTCGGCCTGCAGAGCAGCTCGCCGTGCGCCACGTCAATCTGACTGCATAGCTCCGGCAATTAGGTCTGGCGCCTGCATAACGTTGCGGCTGTCAACACCATCTCGCGAAGTTTTGCTCACTTCCGCAACTTGTGGCTGCTAGTCAGAGTCAAGGGGGTGCCATAACCACCCGTGGACGTGATCGTGCATGAGCAGCGTCAAAAATCCTGGTAACGGCACGCACGGTGGGTAGCACCCTCGAACCTCGAAGGATTTGGTGGTGTCTCTGAGTCGTGAGCTGGAGACGGTGTGTCTGAAGCACGAGATACGTTCGAGACCCATAGTACAAGCATCCTTACCATGTTCGATATGCTTGAACGCTGCACTTGATCTCTTGTCTCTTCCTTGACCTTGGCAGTACTGGATAGCTTGTTCGTCTGGGCGGTCTTACCCATCGACTCGACTGCTCAACCTCCATAGGCAAGGTTTTCCAGCGGCGCATGAAGTAAAGTTAGTGGCCTGGGCCACGCTAAGGAGGCGGCTAATCTCATACAGTTTCGTGGGGTTTCGTGGAGATTGTGCGCTAGGAGTTGACCGAAGAGGTAGTCGGGCCGAAGATCACACCACGGCTAGCAGCGGGTCTTGCAGGCTTCCCCAAGGGGAAGTCTTCTCGACCTTTTCTGAAGCTGACTTTGTGTTGACCTTGACTCCTTGGTGCGAAAACTTACCTCGTTGTCATCGTGGAAGCAGTGTGGCTTGCTTTCGACACCACTAGGGCACAAACAACAGCGGCACCGCGGCACTCAACTGATGAGGCTTCTCACAACTTTCGTGTCTTCCCCAAAAGCTGGCAAGTTCAGGTCCGGATTTGACTTCATGATTCGGCGGTAATCTCCCCACGGTCAATAATGTTTCGCGCAAAACGACGGGGAAGTTGGCAACTCGATATGGAGAGGATCCACTTGGTATAGCGCTACCCCTCGAGAAAGCGACCAAGCGGGGCGAGCTTGGGCAATAATGGCCAGCCGCCGTGGTCGCTTGCTCTCTCCCACTGTCCATGCACACACCCCATCCATCTTGCCCTGTGGAGATGGGATGACCATGGGAGAGAGTGGCAGGCATGCCTCGGGAGGTTGGCAAACCATGCTTCTTCAATCTTGGGAGGCCAATCCTAGCTTGTGTCCCCAGGGATCGATCTCAGTCCTGCTTGGATGATGATGCCATGGTCGTGTGACCACTTCCCCCACGTACTTGAACGGATATACCATGCACATCATCATGCGTATTTTCTTTTTGCCTTACTTTTTTGCTTATTATCTCCTCAGGCGCGGGCTGCGGGGGTCTCCTAACGATCAACGATCTTTTTGACTTCTTCCATGTATCTTTCTTGATCTTCGAGAAGGTCATGAGGCGCAGGCAAGCGGAAGCGAGGGAGGTAGTACATGCAAGATGATGGTTGAGGCGATGTTTGTTGCTGACGGGCAGCATCTGCGTTTGATCAAACCCATGGTAGAAGCGCTCTTCTTGGCCTCATGCTGACTTCATGGCTCGCATCCGCAAATGTGATTTACGTCTTGGCCTACAGTACCAAGGATAAAAGCAAATCAGATTAGGTTCGTACGTTGAGCGTCTGGATTGTAGGATCAGCTGGTATGTCGAGACTTCGGACATTGTTTCCGTGTCCTTTGGGAGTAGGTGCACAATTGTTGCCCTTCCAGGCCTCAAGACACCTCCGACTCGATATAGAACAATCTGGTGCAAGTATGAATGAAGTGAAAATTCGAAGCATGATATTGAGTGGTCAGGTTTGGATAGCTAATAACTGGACACTTCAGTCATTTGTAGCAAAGCAAGTACATGAAGAACAGAGCCATAAGAGCACAACCTCAATCGTGCAGCAGCCAGTATAATTATGAAAGCAAGGCACCTTCATCCGAAGCTCTGGTTAGGAAGAGCATTGAAGAAAGAAAGGGGTCGAAATGAGGAGGAACTGCATCGCGCTACTCTCAATGTTCGAAGACTGCGCCTTACAGCAATTAGTATCCATTACAGACATGGTATTCGCGATCTTACCATTCAGGAATCGAACCACATGGCATGAAGCCAGAGGTTCCCACCGCTGTCGAGCTTTGTTTCATTCCAGCCAGTCCATCCTGTGTGGTTACCTCTTGACTCCCGATGGCGACGTATTGAGAAGAAGCGGCAGAGAGACTTCATGACCTGCACAACTGTAACGCCAGTCTCGTTTGTGAGCTGGAGAGGCTCCCAGCCGATGATCTGGACGCGGATGAAGGCGACAAGAGGGTCGGTAGCATGTTCTTCGGCTGCACAACTATCGGTAAGAGACACCCACTCTATGTCTTTTTCCCAGAGGTGAACTTGGTCAAGCTCAGTGTCACATTCGTAAGCCATGCCCTCGAATGCTGGGTGAAGTACAACGATGTCTAGATTGATGGTTCCTCCCTTTGGAACGACTGCATTCGAGCGAAACATCGTCTTCTGGCAAGTGGGAAGCTCAGTGTAGGACTTGAAAGCCTTGCTGACTCTTTGGACTTTCTTGAGGTTGGAGTAGTCGAGGTAAGACACGATCTCGAGCCAGACCTCCTTGGGAAGCTCCATGGTACTAGCCATGGTGACGCGTGAAGTGCGCAGAGGTGTGTGATGAGATGTGCAGAGTGGTTTGATGTTTATGTTGAGTAGTGGTAAAGGTCTTGATGAGTGGTAGGTGGATATTGTGCAGAAGTCGAGTCCTGATGAAGCAGATCAAGGCACGCGTCTGCCTACTGCAAGTTGAAGTCAAGGAAAGTGCGCAGCACGACGCGAGAGTCTTGCGATGAGGAAGGTCCCACGAAGCAACCGCACAGAGCTCTCGAAGTGTCTCCACTGACTTTGCTCAGATCACCAGAGCTACTTTGCCTTGTCTCCCGGTGTCTGAAGCGTAGGTAGCTATAGCAATGCATGGTTTCCTCTGCCAGTATCAGGCATCTGCGGAGAGTCGTGGCATCGTGGGCTTTCTATGAACATGTGTACCAACTAGAATGAGCTATGCATTCTGTCAGCTTCGAGTATCATAGCAGGAGAATGGGAGATACAGACTTTAAGACACTACGAAAAGGCACGAAAAGGCACGAAAAGGCACGAAAAGGCACGAAAAGGCACGAAAAGGCACGAAAAGGCACGAGACATTCCAGACCACAATAAGATCCAAAGAGACCTAAGAATCGTATTGCTTCTCGATGGATATTATCATGTTTCTTCACGCCATTGTGCCTTTTCACGAGGGCTTTGCATTGCCAGAGACAACAGACGCAAAATTCTGCTCTTTGCTCAAGGGTTGGTAGGGCTGTCGATCAGGAGTAATGCTCAACAAAGTGATTGCTCATACATCCCAAAGTGACTTCTTGCCACCGAACTTACGCTTGTGGGAATGCACAGTCCTTTCCTTGTTCAGATACATGCCCACGGAGAGTCGAAATTATCACTGCTTTCAGCGGATCGCCCTCGTTGACTGAGGTTATTGTGCATTCTTACAGCTCCCTCCACGACATGCCTTCATATGGAGACGTTCAAAGATTGGGCTCAAGCAGACCTGGAACAACGGTGGGAGGAGCGCGTGGTATGTCTCGAAGGTAACGATTCGTCCTCAACGCATATAATGCGTTTTCATGATAGCTAATCTCCTCGAACCTATTCCATCATGTCGGCCCATGACTTTTTCTCCGTTCCTGGGGTAAGTTGATCGTCGATATCGAGCTTTTCGACCTTCGTTTTTGTCGGGAAGGCTATAGTCGGTGGTGGAGCGGTATCGAACTTGGGAGCTGAGGCTGAACCTGACAGATCTGGGAAGTCGGTGGGCTTGGGTACAGACTGAGAGGACTCCTTCTCTTGCTGTGGGCCACGTCCACCTCTACCTGGACCGCCGCCACGACCACCTCTTCCACGACCTCTGCCTCTGCCCCGATCTTCACGGTACATGTACTCGCGACCATCGGTGTAGTCTTCTCTATCGCCGCCAAAGCCTTCACGAGAGCCTTCCTGATTTCTTTGGCCTACGATACCTCCATGTGCACCGCGTCCTCTACCGCCGGCTTGTCTGGGACCTCCAAACGCATCTGCGTCATCAGGCTTCTCAGCATCCCATTCTCTACCACCGACAGCCTTGAGTTTCCGCAATCTGTTCTTTTCTCTTTCGCCCATCATCTGCTGTCTGTCTCTACGTTCTTCTTGTCGACGTTTGGCAGCAACTTCTTCGCGTTCAGCGAAATCTGCAGCGTCTGCTTCGGCTCTTGCATGGGCAGCAGCGAGCTTTTCGTTCTTGAGTGATATTCTTGACATTTTCTCGGCTAGCTCTTGTTCGCTGAGCTTGGGCTTGCGTAGACCTCCGGTCGCGGTGCGATCGCCTCGTACGGCATTTGTGGCCGGTTTCGAGGACTCTGCAGTAGTAGTAGTAGTGGCTGCTGCTGGTTGTTCTTGCTGCTCTGGTTGTTCGGTCGGAGTTTCTTTCGGTTCCGAGTCCTTCTTGGGACGGTCTTGGTTGTTGCGGCGAGGTTCATTGTTGTTTCGCCGAGACTCGTTGTTGCGACGAGGCTCATTATTGTTGCGATCTGAGTTGGGACGGTCCTGTCTACTGCGGTCTTGGTTTTTGCGGTCTTGATCGCCACGGGTCTGATTGCTGCGGTCTTGGGTATTGCGATCCTGGTTACCACGACCTCTGCCCCTTCCTCTGCCTCTAGCACCTCCACGTCCACCGCGAGCTGGAGTTGAAGTTGTAGCAGTTGAGGTCGACTCTTTAGGGGCTTCTGATGGCTCCGATCCCCCTTGAGCAGGAGCAGGTGACTCCTGTGTCCCTGACTGCTTGTTTGTATCTGCTGGCTTCTCTGGTTCGGCAGCAGGTTGGATGTCTTGGTTTACAGGTTGGATTTCATGGCTGAACAAGTCGTCTGAAGCACGAGTCTGCATTGGTTGATCGTACTGAACCTCGTCAAACAGATCATCCTGCTGAGCTCCGGTCTGTGCAAATTCGTCCATGTTGTTATTTGTATCTGATATTTGGCTGTTCTAGAATAAGTGGCAGAAGGGGGAGCTCATTGAAGCTTCAATTACCAAAGTGTCGAGGCCTCGGGACGTCATTTGTCCGAGCTTTCAACTTTCTCGACGCGCCGGCGTGCATGCATGCGACTTCTTACCATCTTCATCACTAAACACTCAAGATGGATGCGCCTGATCGCAAGAGACTAAAGTCAACGTACAAGGCAGCACAGGATCTACCGCCGCTGCCGCCCGGCTGGACTGAACACACGGCTCCAACAGGTACCAACAAAAAGTGGTCATGGTCAAACAAAGACACTCACTGATGCGCCACAGGTCACAAGTACTATTATAACACGGCCACCAAAGCCTCGACCTACACACGACCTGCTGCCGCTCCTTCTCCACCTCAAGCACAGCCTGCATTTTCTCCCCCGCCAGCTGCCTTGCCTACCACCTATACTCCCGCGCAGTACAACTCGAATCCTGCCGCGCAATACCCTCAATCTGCTGCCGCATACAACCCATACCCTTCGAACGCTCAGTACAGTCCATACCCACCATACGGACAGGCTCCATTTAACTCTGCTGCTCCCTCACATGAGCCACGACGCCGACCACAACCCCACGATCGCCCAAAGCGCAAAGAAGTTATCCCGAACTGCAAACCATGGGTCGTCGTATATACCAAGCTTGGCCGACGCTTCGTCCACAATCCCGACACCAACGAGAGTTTTTGGAAGTTCCCGGAGGATGTCATGAAGGCCCTGGTCGATTTCGATCGCTTGAAGCTGGATGAAAAACTCAAGAGTCCTGACGAGGCTAGCGGTGCCAATAAAGTCGCTGTCGCAGAACGCGCTCCTCGCCAAGAATCTGAGAAGGTGCCCGAGAAGGCGTCTGAGAAGCCTGAGGACAAGGCCAAATCGCAAGAGCCGGAAAAGACACAAGAAGACGCTGCTGGGTCAGACTCGGAATACGAGGAGATTGAGGTCACGGATGACGAAGACGAGGAGGGTGGTGCGCCGCGTCAAGATGAAGGCAATGCCGAAGAAGATGGACCTCTGGAGTTTGACGAAGACGACATTGCCTATCAGCTGGCTGCAATGGAAGACTCGTATGGCCTCGATCGCGGTGAATTTGGAGGCGGTGGTGAAGACGAATACGAAGAGGGCATGGAAGGCATCCCTCTGACCGACGAAGACGGAGCCGCACTATTCTGTGACATGCTCGAGGATCAACACATTTCCCCTTACATACCCTGGGAAACTCTCATCTCCGATGGCCGCATCATCGACGATAGCAGATACACTGCTCTACCAACTACGAAACGCAGAAAGGAGGTCTGGGCCGACTGGACCCGTACCAAGATTGTTCAACTCCGCGAACAAAAAGCCAAACAGGAGAAACTGGACCCGCGCATCCCATACCTATCTCTTCTGTCTGAAAAAGCAACACCAAAACTCTACTGGCCAGAGTTCCGCAGGAAATACAAAAAGGAAGATGCCATGCGCGATGCAAAACTCAGTGACAAAGAAAGAGAAAAGCTTTACCGCGAACACATTGCTCGTCTGAAACTTTCGTCTTCGCAGCTGAAATCAGATTTGATTGCCCTGCTCAAATCTCTACCCTTGAAACACCTCAACAGAGACACCAGAATTGAGAATCTGCCCAAGGATCTTCTGATCGATATTCGGTTTATCTCTCTGCCTCCCAAAGCTCGCGACGATCTGCTCGAAGCACACATCTCTACATTAGCACCAGCACCAGATGAAGAGGAAGCTGCAACCGAGGAAGAAAGGGCAGAACAGGAGAAACGAAGCAAAGAAAGGAGACGCAGGGAACAAGCACTGAGGGAAAGAGAGCAGAAAGTCGAAGAAGAGAAGAGGAAGAGAGAAAGAGATTTGGCATTTGGACGTGGTAGATTGGGTGAGGCCGAGAGGGAACTGGAGATGGCCATGAAGGTTGGCAGGAGTGGGCTGAGGGCGCAAATTGATGAGGCCAAAGAGGACGATGAGTAAAGATTAGTACTTTTTGATACTCGGTGCTCGTCAATATCAACAGGCACAATTGTCTCACGCAACTGCAAACAGTGCATCACAACCTCAATGTGCAATGACAATGGATGTAGAGTAAAATTCGGCCATGTCAGATCGTATATGGTGCGACCCTGGCTGTGATAACTCAATCTCGAAAACACTACACGCGATTGTTTCCAACCCCTAGGAATAATACTCAGTCTAGCTGAGTGACCCCTTGTATGTGTCTCACATATCTAGCGATGGATTATCGGGTCTTGCGGGCAATTTGGTGGTAGTTCGACGCATATTCAGTCGTTTCGGATTTGACAGGCGTTATTTCATACAAAACCACAGAACACTCCTCGCAACTCACGCTAACTACGCATTGACTGCCATACAGCGATCAGACCACTTCAATTGAGGATCAGTGACCTAGGAAACCAATTTCAAGGTAGATATTGGGTGACCACGGATGCACAACACCTCATCGACCATTCCATCGGCATCTTATGCTTGGAAGTAGGTACATATTTTTTCTAGACGAAGTACATCACATCAAGCCTCGATAGTATAACGGCTAGTACGAAGGTCTCATATCGGTCATCAATATGACCAAGCATGGCTTGGGTAATCCTTAGATGGGAGTTCGATTCTCCCTCGAGGCATTTCTTTTTTTGTGTTTTATGTGACAAGAATCTGGTTTCCTTCTGTGCGGAAACGGAAACCTTTTTTTCTTGGTGAGAGAGCATGTGGGGCAAGCACGGATGGATAGCGGCCGAACCAAGAGATGTGATGAGTTGCTTGTCTCTTTTGACTTGTCCTTGATTGCATGTCATAGCAGAGTACTGGAGACTGCTTTATAACTGCCAGTAGCACACGCAGTCAAACAACAGGCTGTCCGACAATTGATCCAAGCACAAGTAATGCAGCTGAAGTCCAATCCTGCCGTCAAGTTTAACCTCCGCACGTGCCTTACCTAGTACCCACCGCTCCTCCCAAAAAATTCTCGCAGCCCAGCGTCCTCCCACTCTGTGACCAGCAAAAGATTCTTGAGGTACATGATGCTCGAGCAAAACAAAAGATACGATCCTGGCAATGGGCGGAATCGAACCGCCGTCGGGTCGGCGTTGCTGGACTTTAACCTCCACAACGACACATGCTACCACTACACCACATCACCTTAGCTTGTAAGGGTTGAATCCGGTTGGCCAGATTCAGGATCTTGGGGTAGCCGGAGAATTGGCTGAACTATGTAAGCTAATCTTACGAATGTCGTGGGTCGAAACCGGCTTGTTTCTCAACTCTCTTCATGATCTGTCTGAAGACTTCATCAGGAGGTGTCGCAAGGGTCAAATTTGAGCCCAAGTCTTCTCAAGGCCTTGTGTTATGAGCAGCATGAATCAATCTACGGCCGGATGCTGTTGTTGCATCCACTTCCGAACCCAAGCGTCGCGTCGACTAAATCCCAAAAAGCGTTGCTGCACACAGCACAATCGACCTCGAGCTCTCTCCATCCGCTCGCAGCCGGTAAGCATAAGTGGCTCTCGCATATACCACTGCGCTGACCGATTGCGTATAAAATCGCGATACCTCTCCAAGTCAGAGGCAAACGATCGGTCGATAACATGAGATTTGTTGAACGCCGAGAAATACCACTGGCTTCGCGGCCTTCGGTCAGATCACCGATGGTGTTTCTTTCCCCAATCGCCTGGCAACCCGGGCAAGCCACATTCCCATGTATAACAGTCCGGTGCTTAAGAAAAGTAGCATGATGCCGATCGTCACCGCTCTCAGATCGCTCGATTGGAACAGCAGGGTACGTGCGACGAGAAAGTTGAAGCTGGTGACACGCGGGATCCCATTCGTTTACGTCTGATTGATAACAATCGCGAGGTTTGGTCAAGTTTTGCCGATTGTTGGTGTTTTTGGTGGCCTTCTGGGATCGCGGATCGAGTGTTCATCACGACGCAGCAAATTGTCTGCGGTGTTTCAATCTTGATGCAAGGAGAGTTGCTCGCATAGAGAGAAAAAGGTCTAGAGCACTATAGGCTGTAGCAAAGGTACACAGGTGCGAGGGAATCAGCGATCGTTCTATTGCTTTGATGCAGCAAGATGCTCTGGACCTGGCTGCTCCGGCTAGAGTTTGCGCGAGCTGCCACTTGACGGCCATTTTCGGCACTCGGTCGGGGGCCTCCGGCCTCGCACCGTGTGTGCAACGGAACAACTCTCCGTGGCCTCGTCGCTACTCTGCTACACCACTTTGCTGCCACGCCGTGAGACAGGCTTCTGTGATGATGGTCAAAATTCCTTCAGACTCTGCGAATGTGTGCAAGGCAGTATCAGACCTCTGAGCGTTGTCGAGATGGCATTAGAGCAGGCGTACACGACAAACGAAGATGACAATCAGCGGGCACGCCAAGTTCAACTCGCATCCTTTTCGGAATTTCTCCCGTTCAGGGTGCACCCTAGCGGGGAGGGGCTGTCAGAGTTGAGCCTCAGCTGTCTTTTATGCACGTTCTTTCTTTGCACACGAGTCGAACAAACGAAAATGGTCTCACACAGACCGATGCCCAGTGCAGCGGTATGGCGCCAGATGAAAAAACAGCCGAACCCCCTCGCACATGTGTGCACTGTGCCCTAGGAAACAAAAAGGATGCCTACGCGGCACCGCATTCTTGCTTTGTGAGCAGGAATACCCAAACTCTTTGGGCACGGACACCCCCAAAAGGCTACCACGAACAGTTATTTCTCTTGAATCACCCTATCGTTGATTCTCAGCTGTACCTCGTCCTGCTCTGTCCTACTTTCCCACGGAACGGAATCGCCGATTTCATCCTACGCTGCTCGAACACTGCTGGCAAGCCACAATGCCGTCTAATCTCCACAACGAAGTTGAAGCTCTATCAATTGATCGCTCTTCTGGATTTCATCAAAAGCTCGTGGATGGTATAGAGGACTTACTGCTGGTGCTGGCCGAGGATGGTCGCGTCCTGTATGCTTCGCCAAAAAGCTACTCGCTGCTTCAAATCAAGCCTGAAACTCTTGTTGGAAAATACATCAGCACTTATATGAATGTCGACGACATCCCAGTATTCCTGATCGAATGGAAAGACAACATGGCATCGGGAAACTCATGGAGAAGCCACCATCGACTACGACGCAACGACGATTCTTACAAACCTTTTGAATCCACATTCAAGCCATACACCAATGTTTCGGTGGACGACAAGACTGGCTCGAGAACAAGCACAAAGATGTGCTTGATGACTTCACGACCTTATCAGATTAGCAGCACATCCTTGATGGACTCGTTTCTCGAACACTACACCACGAATATTCGCCTGTCAAATCAACTGGCACGACTAAAAGGAGAAGCCGAACACTTTTATCGAGACACGATATCCACACCGACGGCTTGTGACCAGGATCCTGACACAGCGGCTCATTATACGATTTCCAGGAGTGAGACGAGAACGGCAACTACAGCAGTAAGTATCTTTTCAAATTTCATAGCCTCCCCATGTGCAAAGATATGCCACGCAGACGCTTTAGCAATGCACAGTTTCTTCAGCGATGAGGAAGTATCCATAGAGAGTCGTGATGTTGTCGACTCTCCATGGACTTCGCTACCGTCTGGTAAGAACTGTGCATTTACATAGCGACAGTCGCGCTTTCGTATTGTTGTGAGATCGGGATTCTCGATACAAACATCCTCGCACACATATAACAAGACATTGACAGCTAACGAGGTCCCAAAACAGCAATCAATAGAGACATCACCACCAGCACCCCTTTCCACCTCCGGATCCGCCGTCTCCCGCAAAAGAAGTCTTTCCGAATCAACAACATCCACAAAACCTCAAGTGGATTCCGTAATGGGCGACATGGGCATCGAAATCATCCCATCACGTCTGCAGACCATGGAAGAGACTGGAGCTTGGACACCCAAACCGCGCACGAAAAAAAAGAAACCTGATCTCGAGCAAGAGTTTCTGTGCAAAGAGTGCGGTACGACTGATTCGCCGGAATGGAGGAAGGGTCCTCATGGCTTGAAAACGCTGTGTAATGCTTGCGGATGTGAGTACCTTCGTACCTTCTCGAGATTTTGAGTGAAGAGGACTGATTAGTTGGTTGCAGTACGTTGGTCCAAGACGCAGAAGAGACCTACTTTGTTGCAAAACGAGGCTGGTTCATCGCAATGACTGCTGGTGGAGTTGATGCTTCGGTGGAGCAATGCAGGCATTACTCCACAGATCATATTTCACTTAAAAGGTACAATTCCGCGCTGTTCCTACAAGCTGAACCGCATATCGGCGAATGAGACGATAGAAATTGATGGATCCAGCCACACTGTTGTCATTAAATCCTCTGTAACAAATCTAAAGTCCAGAGGTCGTAAAAAAGAGAAAACGTTGCTCCCTGAGCATAATGCTATTCCATTCAGTCATTCCATTCCATAAAACCGCCGTAATGCAGTTTCCGCCTCGCTAAAGTCCTGCCTGGCTTGGTCTAACAGCGTCCTTGTCGAATTGCATAGCGCTGTTTTTGAACTCGCATCGGCTTGGAATGTATCGGCTACCGCTGTCATTTGCTCGATCCGAGCACAGATGGACTCGACTTTGTAGATGCCTAGTGTTGCACTGGGGCCTCTGAGGAATTGGGCTTTGCTCCGTAGTTGCTTGATATCTTGGTTGTCTCTGTTTTAATGTTAGATTTCCATCCCATGTGAGAAGGTGAACGTTCGTGTTTGACTGACAAGCATGCATCCATTTCTGCAAAGGTCCGTTGAGCAAGAGTGAAATAGTCGCAGACTAGTGAGCGGGAAAAGTATTGTTCGTCTTCGTCGTCTAGTTCCAGGATATCGCTGAATATGGTCACGTTGATGGCATAGTCGAGTTCTGGCAGTTTTGAAATTTGATATGTTCGGCCCTGAGACATGTGAACGTCAACAAGTGAGCTCTGCGGCAGTCTTTAGCAATATCACTTACACCAGTAGCTGTCGACTGGAAGGCATGCGACATTGAAGCGTGCTGCAACATTGTGACGGATTTCTGTCGAGTGTGAGAGACAAGATTGGTATGATGGATGAACAGTATTGAAGATCAAGTTCGTCAAACAAATGTGAGAATAGCCACCTTGGAAGCGGGGGGCACCCAAGAGAGTAAATACTAGAAGCATTCAAAAGCGAAGGCTAAAACGCAATGCATTGGCCGGAGACGCATGCACGTTGTCAATTAGACGCTCGGATTGCCTAGCCGTCTAAACATGTCGACCTGCATATCATCAAGCGATCGGCATGTTTGGCAGGCATTTTGACTCGGATTGATGACAAGACAAAGTGTCAGCCCCCTCTGACCTGTTCTTTCCAACCAACTCTTGACCTCACAACCAGCATTTGTTGCGAGAAACTGCCCTCTCTGAATTCAGGAGGGCAAGGCATACGACACCCAAGCATAGACACAAAAGCTTCTTCCAACAAGGCGCGTCGGCGCGAGATACGGACAACACTCGCGGGGATGACGTCGATTTCGCCGACAGGGGCCTCTGATGTTTGGACCAGCCGGCAGATGTTTCCCAAAAAAGTTCGCGCACAAGTTTGCTTTTTGTTGCAACGTCAAAAAAGTCAGAGCCAAAAAAAAAAATGCTGGGGGAAGAACCGTCGGCTGTCACAAAATGTTCCAGTGAAATTCTAGAGTGCTCTTATAGAGGGCACGTACACACACACGGCTGGTATATGCAGCCTAGATGCAGCGAATGTATTGTGTGTTAGATGTACAATGTGTACGTACCTCGCGTTATAGTGCTGTAGAAAGGCAGTCTATGCTAAGGCCGTTTGGAAATGCAAAGTTGCAAAGCCCGTGGTTTGAACCCTCGGGGTTTGACTTCGAGTCTATGCACATCCATATCAAGGAAGCCAAGGGGATATGTGGGCTGACCAGTGACCATCCCTGTAGAAGGTCAAGATAGCCTCAGATGGGGTCTCGGATAGGATATTACGATGTTCGCAAGGGATCGAAAGGTGGTGGTCAGCTCGGTGCGACTTCCGCAGCGGATACGGAACCGGGAAAGACGACCGTCGGCGGAGCTGCGGCTGCCGTAGATGAGCAAGCCCTAGGTGCTACCGAGTCAATGATATAGTGAATAGAGTGGCAGGAACACAGCCCTCGTGAGCACACAGCCGATGCTGACTGTATGTTGAAGAGTCACTGCAAAGTTGAAGCCATGATTCAGATTCCGAAAGGAAGGTTTGCGAGTCGTGAGGAAGACAGCAAGAGCGAGCGAGCGAACGTCGGCGGGATCGGATGCTCTAACGACTCACTGACAGGTGTACACGTGGGCATGGATGATCTTAAGGAGGGGTTCGGTCCGCGCACACTCTATCATGAAGATTACAAAGCGAAATCGGACACGTTAGGATGGCAGGTACACGAGGATCGAGAAATGTGTGATGTCCGGCGCAATGGGAGTTTGGACGATGGCTCAATTGGATCGATTGGAACTGCAGGGCAGAAGAGGAACGCGTTGACTAGACCCTCGTCGACAAGAAGCGGCTTCTTGTGATGAATCAATATGGCTGCGTAACGCGTATCATGAGTTGCGTCTTCGGGAGCCGGCTGTGGCAGAGCGAAAATAGATGAAAGCCGGCGAACTTCCATGAGGGCTGAGTCGTCGACCAACATCAACCAAGAATCGACCGCCTTGACGAACAACGACATAATCGTCATTGTCCACGGTGTATCTGATACAGGCAGTCGATTGATTGCATACCGTATCCGACTCGGCGACATGGTAACCATCACGACATGATATTGAAACTGTTTGACGAGGTAAAGGCTACCTGCCTGCCGACCAAGCTTTGACAGGATACCCTTTTCTTGGCGAAATGATGCGTTTGCGCATGCAAAAGTTGGAAGCATTCGTCAGAGAAACAACAACTCACACGAAACACTACGCCATTCTCGATATCCCCAGATCCGACATCGTCGACATCCAAGACAATGGCAGACGTGCGCTCACTCCTGCGTAACGAGCGCGCATCGCGTCGCGTCAACCACCCTCATGCAAATTACTCGGACTCTGGCAAACTGTCATGCGCCGTCTGCAATATCCAAATCAAAACAGAGTCGCTTTGGGAGAATCACATCAAGTCGCCTCAACACAATGCCCGCCTAGAACACTTGCGCGCCAATCCCCCACCAGCGCCAGCCCAGGCTCGGAAGCGCAAGGCTGGAGAGGACGAAGACCAAGACAGAAAGAGAGTCAAGGCTGTGCCTGGAGGCTTTGTACCTGAGGGCTTCTTCGATCCAGCTGAGGAGGGTGCGGAAGAGGATGTAAACGAGGGGGAAGACGCAGACACAGCACCTGCTCTGTCAATACCAGACGCCCCTGTCGCCGAGTCACAACCTGTCGCATCCGCCCCGCCCCCTGCGCCAGATGTGAACGAAGACGAATGGGCCGCCTTTGAGCGCGAAATGGCTGCTACACAAACCACCGCCCTGCCCATCATCAGCGCATCTGCCACGATATCTGCTGCTCCGGTCACTGCCGAAGAGCTGGCTGCCCAGGCTCGCGAGGAGCTGAGCGCACAACGAACAGCAAGAGAAGCAGAACTAGAAGCAGATACAGAAGATGCTGCAGTCGCGCTACAACAAGAATTTGACGAGATGGAGGAGTTGGACGAAAGAGTCAGGCGCTTGCGAGAGAAGAGGGAGGCACTACGACTTTCCAAGCAGCACGATACGTTACCAGACGCTCCTGCTACTACAGTTGATGCTTTACAGCATGATACTACTATTCAAAATAACGATGAAGAGGACGAAGACGAGGATGACGAGGATGATGAATTTGACGACTGGACCTTTGGCGCTAGGTAGGTAGCAAGGCACTTTGCCTCTTTCTCTGATACCCGCAATGTTACCACTTACTGCCAAACTACTTTGTTGTCTCTCTCTCTCTCTAGAAGCTTGTAATACTTCCGGCTTGTAGGATTATGTGAAAGCGGATTGAAGATCTTCGATTGCCAAAAGAACAACCAAGGACACCGAGCACTTTTATCATCACCAGCCTCTCCAATTCACATTTCCACCATGAATACTATCCCTCAATCCCTCATAAAATGCAAATCCGAGAGCCACCCTCATCCACCGAAAAAATAAAAAGCCCAAACAAAAAATCACCGATGATGTCATTGACTTTCCATACCAACACCTTCTCTCATCGCTTCTCTCTCCAATCTTCTAAACACTCAATCATCTCTATTCCTTTTATCCTTTCCGGTCAAGTTCTGTATCCAATCACCACAATCATGACAAAGCTCTGCACACTCTGCTCAACACCTCGAGACATACTCATCCGCTGCCAAATCGACGACACCCAAAAATGGCATTTTGTCTGTCCAGGCTCATGTTGGAAGTCTGTTTCCGGAGGCGTGGAAGATGCTAAAGGGTTCGAGGGCAAATATCCGCATTACAAGTATGGTGGTATGGTATGTTGAGTGTATCATAAAAAGGAGTCTGAGATGCATGCTAACGAGTGTCAAACAGTGGAAGGATAGAAGTGCAGATGGACCCATCAGTGCGAAGAAACCGAGAAAAGTTAAAGAGAGACAGAAGCAAGAGATGAAGAAGAGGGAGGAAGGGAAGGGTGAGGGTCAAGAAGAGGGGTCTGTGGAGGAAGATAGCGAGTAGGGACATTCTCTGGATCTGGATCTGGATCTGGATCTGGACAGCTCTCTGCTAGGTCACGAGTCGTAGCGACGCACATACAGCAAAGGAACTCGGAGAGTGGACTGCTCACTTCAATTGCCGCTTCTGGACTGCTTGGTAGGAATGCTCTTCTGACGCGGAAACCTCTCTTTGCGACAATGATTAGCACGCAACTGGACGAGCATATATGCGATGGTGGAATGGCTCCTCCTACACTCCTCTCTCACGAAGCCATAAAGCGCAATGCTCACTATACAAAAGCACAGTGGCTTTTAGATTTGGGGATGTATCCAAAGAGAGCCTAGACAGCACCGCATCTCGATCACGGCTGCAATTACCGTCAGACTCGCTCTAGTTCCTGGCTTACGCTTGCGAGATATTGCTACAAGCCACGCTCGACAGCTGTTTTCCTTGAACGACAGAAACAGAAAGTCAGAACAGAGCTCATCACCAAGTTCATGCAGGGCTGAGAGCCGACTCACGAGCGAAATACGATGAACAATAGATATTCTTGACAACAGAAGCTATGAATTATACTCTCGCGGGCTCGCCAGCCCATGCCCTGCGAATCAACTCACGAATCCCATCTTGTTCCATCGGCCTCGGATTGGCATACTGCAAACTCATTGCAATCTCCGTAGCCTTGTCTATATCTTCTTCTCTCATTCCAAAGTCTTTCAACGCACGAGAAACTTCTAGTTTTGCGAGCAGAACGTTTAATCCTTTGATCGCATCGCCGTCGCTGCCGGGCAATACTGATGCGAGTTTCTCCATGGTGTCAGCGATGGCGGGGGCGTTATAAGCTACCGCGTGAGGAAGAATGATCGTGTGAGTCTCAGCGTGAGGGAGATTGAATGATCCACCAAGGGTATGGCAAAGCTTGTGGTGCAACGCCATTGCGGAAGACCCAAGGCAAACGCCGCAAAGCCATGCAGCATGCTGAGCTTTCTCGCGAGCAGCCCGATCGTTTGGTTCTTGTACGATTGCCGGGAGTGCTTCCGCTAGCCCCTTGATGCCCTCGAGAGCGAGCTTCGAGATTGTCGGCGTGGTGTTCACGGCGTACAGAGCCTCGACTGCATGGGCCATTGCATTCACACCCGAGTAGGAGCAAACAGCCGCTGGTAATGACATTGTGAGATCAACATCGTATATCACAAAGTCCGGTAGAATCTTTGGATCCGAGCGAGTGACTTTTCGACCATTGTCGGTTTCGCCAAGGATGGGTGTCATTTCGCTGCCGGAGTATGTCGTAGGTATGCAGATATGCTTGAGTCCAGTACGAATAGACAAAGCTTTGCCCAGCCCAACAACAGAGCCTCCACCGATGGATACGATACAGTCGGCAGCTTGTGATTTGAGCTGTTCAAGTGCTTCTTCTGTGACAGGTTTGGGAGTATGCATCACTGCTGTATTCAGGATTGCGGCTGGAGTAATTGAGGCATCGATCAGAATCTTGGCCAGTAGTTGGCCATGCGCAACTCCATTTCTTCCTTTCGAGGTGAGTATAAGTGGTGAGGAGTTGCCTAGTCTTTTGATCTCATCAGGAAGTTTCGTGACACTCTTCGAGCCGAACAAGACTTTGTTAGGGTCGATGTTGGTCCCAGAAGCGTCCATGTTTAAACTTTGGCAACAGCCTCTGGCTTCTGAGGTATTTGCTGCGCTGAGAGTGACTCGTGGAAGGATAGTCATGAGCCTCTACGAGACAAGTGAGGTGGCTGAGTAAGGTATTGTGGGGTCGGATGCGTGAGCCGGAACGCGGAAAACTATTCGGACTTCCGATAAGACGGTCCAGCATCGAACACTTCCTCCCCTGTGAAAGATGTCACACGGATGGCTATAGAAATGCACAGTCTCTTCAGTAGACAGGGAGTATCCAGAGAGAGTCGACACATCATGGGCTCTCTGTGGATTTGCTATAGTCTGGAAAGGACTGTGCATTTTGATAGCTTCTGGTTCCGCCAGCATGTTGTCGTGAGAGCGGCGTCGAAATAGTGGGAGTGGCAAAATTTAGCACATGGCGAAGTTGTACAAGCAACAAGTAGATGTGTGTTCTCATCACGAAATTGGGTACCGACATGAAGTCCACTAGTGGTCTGGCTTAACATGTCAATCTTATCAAGTCGTGGCACCATCCCATTCAGTGCTGTTAACGGAGAAGGCGTTGTTCCAGCTGTCAATTGATCCCTGTAGATCTTCCAGCGACGATGAGAAGCCAAAGTTGATCCAGTCGTTCGAATCTGTTGTGAAATCTTGGAGTATAGTAGGGTCGATCAAAGACGCCATGAATGCTTCCGGGTCCTGAGCAAAGCCTGCACTAGTGATATCGTTTGGCAAGATAGAGGGTACTTGGTGAGTACCGTTGTCGGTCGCAAGGTTTGCAGAAGCCATCGAAGATGAATCAGTCCTTGTGTCTTGCTTTTGTTGCGTGTAAGCGACGGCAATCTCGAGTACCTCACTCAACAAGTCAGCGCTACGGCGAGCCACGCTTGCTTCCTCCATGGATTTCAGGATATCTCGACTTTTCTTGACATCAGCAAGGAGGATATCGTGCGCCACTGTACTGTGTCCGAGCATGACAACATATAGCACGATCATCCCGGCATACAAGGTATATGTCGAATTATACCACCACGTACGAAAGTAGTGTTTGTTCGCGTATGCGTCGTACAGGACTTGTATTGTCTTGCGAGCGGCTTCAAGGCACAGATCAATATGCCTCTGTCTTTCCAGAACGACAGAAGTCGCAGGCTCCGATAAGAATGGACGATGTAGAATAACGCGTGCGTTGAGGTATCGCAATTGGAGAACCAGCTTCTGTTTTGCCGCCCATTCCGGTTCTCGAAAGTCGACAACATCAAAGTTGTGCCATGCCGGAAGACCGAGCTTCCATTGGTCGAGGAGTGCGTCTATGAAGAAAGCCGCTGTCGATTTTTGAGAGGTGCTGACTTGTTTGTGACAATGATATATGTCCTTCGAGATGCGTCGCAGAATTACAGCGAAGTCGACCATTACATTGATCATAGAGATATTCGATCCCTCCAGATAAGCAGCGTTAGAGCTGGAGTTAGGGGTCAAGGACTTATGAGCGGTAAGTAAATTATTGAGAGGCTATCCTGGCGGACTTACCTTTATTTGAGGTAATGGTATGGAGTATTTTCGTGGCTTGCCGAGACTATCGAAGCGTCCCGCAGAGCAGCACATGTCTCTGGAATTAGCGAGTTAGTCATGTTCACTTATAGGAGCCGCTTCCTCTCCGTGTGCAAAGATATGTCATGCGGATGCTATAGAAATGCACAGTGCCTTTAGCGAATGGGAAGTGTTCGTAGAGGGTTTGCGACGTTGTCGGCTCTCCGCAGACTTTGGTACCATTCACAAGACAGCTATGGAAATGCACAGCTCTTTGAGTGGATATAAGGCACCCACTGAGAGTCGTAAGCTTGTCCGCTCTCTCTGGGCCTTGTCACCTTTTCGAAGGAGTTGTGCATTTCTATAGCTATCTACGTGACATAGATCTGCACACGGGGAGGTTGTACTTACATCTCGTGAGAGTAGATACACCTGGAAACTTAGCGTGTGCCAGGCAATATGCAGCAACATAAACTCACCACCAAGTTCTTCGTGCGGCCTTGCAAGCTTCAACCGAATTAGACATCGACTCGGAGGGCAGACCAATGGCAAGCGCAGTGCGTACAGCCATACCACAATACATATAGCAAGCATGTGGTTTTAGCGAATTTTGACAATATAAAGACTGTGGACATTAGCAGTGTATTGATTCGAATCTCAACAGACCTACCATCAACAAAAGCGTTTGAGCGCTTTCCAGAGAGCATGCTTCAAACACATCACCGAGTAGACTCCGAGACTTGCGGAAATAGTGCCTTGACAAGCTTTGTAGTGGAGCTTTCCCAGGATCTTGAGAATCTTTCCTGCCCTGCAGCACCGCTTCGATCTCGTGATGGAACTCGTCCTTCACATCCGATCCAGCCACCAGTGCTCCAACGGCAATGATGATGTTATACAAAGATAAGAAGTGTCTCAGTCGAGATTGACGATTGTCATGCTGTACGACAGGTTCCTCACACATGCGATTGAGCGTGTCAGTGTCGATCATGGGATGCAAATGATGCAGATTTTGCATGTAGCTGCGGACGAGGACCTTCTCAAGGCGTTTTTCGGCAATACGTAGCTTCGTTGCTGGCGAATTACTGCTTAAGCTACCATCACTTGATCGAAGACCATGGGGCAACGAACGTAGAGCAGATGGTCGACTTGTAGAAGGAGATGCTTGAGGTGGCGACTTGTCTCTAGATGGTGCCAACAGATCATCTTCGTTTGCAAGTAGATTGACAAGAGACATCCTTTCAGATGGAGAGCGGCCGCTCTGACCAAGATTCGTTGCTGGCTGACTTAGGCGACCTGGAGTTGAAATTCGTCCGGAGAGGCTATGCTGCCGGGCATGAGAGAACAGCTGATTGAGCAGCACGTAGTTGGAGGAAGTGCCGTAGAATTCTGTACCCTGAGTCCGTTCATTCACATCGCCTACCACGTCTCGATCATTGGAAGTCATAGTAACCTCTACGATGATGAGATTTAGCGTGTGGATGCTAGCCTAATGAGAAATGACATACCTGAGCGTACGGAATCAACGTTAACCTCAGAGGTCATGTCCCGTCTGGAGACCTCATTTGGTACGTCTTCAGTGACGCCTCGGACAGTGATAGATCCAGTATCAGGCGATATTGCGGATCCTGGGGTGGCTTGCAATTGTGCATCATCCTGCTCGAGACTTCCTTCAGGTTGGTCACCATTTCTCTTTCTTCGCTTCCTTCTTTCTTCTCCGTAAATGCAAGACGTATTGGCTCGCACGCAGGATGAACATGGTTGCTGCTGATTGCACCTTCCTTTCTTGATCCGACATCGTTGACAAGCATGAGACGCACGAGGTAAATTACGAGGGCCTAACGGACGAGTAACTGGTGATCCGTCTTCCATGTTTCCATCCGAGACTTCGTAGACATCAATATCAGATGGAGGTATCAATGTGTTGCGAAGAGGGCAACTCAGACGCGTCTGAGCCCCCGGAAGATTGTGTCTGCACGGACCATTTCTTGCCAACCGTGACTTCCTCCTCAACTCTAATGATCTTCCCACAAGATCAGTTATCTTCTGCTAGCAATGGAATTGCGATTGGGGCCATCAACAAAATCTCCCGGATGCTTAGGTACTGCTTGTCGTGGGTGTTTCACGGGCAAGAAGACTATGCCGTTCGGAAGTTAGGAAAATCGGTTCAACTCCGCAATATTCCAACTTCCGGCTCGGACAACTGGGGGCTAAGTCGTCGTTGTGAGATGCTCCTTGAGTACTTGGTCATCGACACAATCAAGAAAGAGGATAACAACACTGTGGACTGATCGCACGAATTCCATTGCTCTTCTTTCCTCGTTTGTAAAGCCAAACCTTGCTGCATCATAATTTCACCATGCCCGTCTTCGAAGAGACCGCTGATGCGCGTCGGGATCTGAGGATTCTACCATCACGAGCGCTACCACTACCACGCTTATCGCCTAGGGCATCTTCAACTGATGATAAGCGTGAAGTAGTTGTTATCGGTGTGAGTATCTAGAAATCCAGTCTGATAGCATAATACTAATTATCCACCTCAGGCCGGACCAAGTGGCCTCTTTCTCACACTTTTACTTGCTAGATATGGAATCACAGGATCTTCGTTACTCTGCTTGGATTCCAAACCTGGCACCTTGAAAGCAGGACAAGCAGATGGTCTCCAGCCTCGCACACTTGAAGTCTTCCAAAGTCTCGGAATAGCCTCGGAGATCATCGCCGAAGGATGCCACATGGAAGAAGTGGCTTTCTGGAACCCTTCAGCGGACGACAAAAGTCGTATCGAGCGAACATCTTTTGTGCCCGATGTCAATGTTCCCGCACGCTTTCCGTTTGAGGTCACTATCCATCAAGGACGCATCGAGAGAATTCTTCAGGAAAACCTAAGTGTTTATGCGCCCGAGGATACGATTCGAAGATCTCATCACTTCGTGGATTACACAGTTGATACCGTAAACCATCCAGAATATCCTGTTCAGGTCAACTATGAGCATGAACTCGAGGACGGAAGCCGTGTGCCAGGTTCTGTGCGTACAAAGTACTTGGTAGGCGGCGACGGTGCTCATTCGAGAGTCAGAAAGTCTATGGGACTGTCACTGGAAGGAGAAACATCTGATCACATCTGGGGTGTTTGTGATTTTGTTGCTGATACAGACTTCCCGGACATTCGCAATCGTTCTGCGGTACATTCTGAAGCAGGCTCTATCATGGTCATTCCAAGAGAGCAGATTGCCACGGGTGAATACCTTACGCGTCTCTATGTACAGGTGCCCGGCGACGTCGATGCAAAGGCAGACCGCACGACAACACCTGAGGACGAGAAGAAGAACTCAAGCAAGAAGAAGCGTGCTGAAGTTACACTGGAATACATTTTCCAACAAGCAAATGCTGTCTTTGCACCGTACAAGATCAACATCAAAGAAGACACTGTTCCAGATTGGTACGCTGCATATCAGATTGGTCAGAGGATGGCCCCGAAATTTTCCTCGAGGACGCCAGATGGCGTGGACAGGATATTCATTGTCGGTGATGGTACGCAAGATTATTCGACTGAGACCCGAAACAAGATACTGATCGTGGTTTAGCATGTCACACACACAGTCCCAAAGCAGGTCAGGGCATGAATGTCAGTATGATGGACAGCTACAACCTATCCTGGAAACTAGCACACTCAATTCTTGGCTTGACACCTACATCTACCAATAACAGTACAGATCCGGTTCTGGAGACCTTTCAAGTCGAGCGTGTTGACACCGCCCGCCAGCTCATCGAGTTCGACACCAAATTCTCGCACATGTTTTCTGGCAAAATTGGTTCAGGCGACTCTGACACAGCAGGACTTACTCATGACGAATTTTTGAAGGTGTTCCGTGATGGAAGTGGTTTTACTAGTGGTTGTGGTCTTGAGTACAAATCCAGCAAGCTCGTTCGGGCAGCTCAAGATTCGGAGAAGTTGGTGACTTCAACGGGAGATCCTCTTTACGGTGCCCTTACGCCGGGTAGAAGAGTATTGAATGTTGAGCTGAAGCGCTATGCTGACAATACTACTCGTCAGCTACATGATGGTAAGCAGACAACTAGACCGATATCTAATCGACTAAGCTGATCTGTCACAGAACTACTATCAAATGGAAGATACCGCATCCTTGTACTCACCAGCACGGACCTGCTGAATTCCACCGGCCAGTCTCAAAAAGCACTACAAGCATGCGCCAACATCGTAAAGAGCCATCCTGCTGGCTCAACAGATCTTGTGGTCTTGCATCCCATCAAGGAAAGATTTGAGTGGACGCAGATTCCATCAGAGGTCAAGAAACTCGCAGAAATGAGGACTTACGGTCTGTCAAAGAAGGAAGACGCTTATGATATCTATGGTATCGCAAAGGAGGAAGGAGCTATCGCTGTTATCCGACCCGATGGATATGTTGGCATTCTGGGTCGCTTGTCTGCACCCGACGTCGCTGAGGATTATCTGAGTGACTGTCTGGTCAAGATTTGATACTTGAATAAGATACTACTGGTCAAATTCTCTGAACCAGACGGTTCTGTAGATAGCTCGAGAAAGGGCCAAATGAAGCCTGAGTTTGGTCTATCATGAATCGCCTTCATCTGCATTCACGTATGACGCTGCGTCGAAGTACTTCGCCCATCTACCCATGGCTTTGTTACGAATCAAGTTGTGGACGACAGAGTGTGGAAAGGGGTAAGAGAGCATGTAAAGAACAGGGTATACATTTGTGCACACAGCTATTGTTGCACCCTTTCGAGAAGCCTCTTCGATAGAACAATGTTATTCTGCTTCGATGTCAGAGCGTATATTTGTCTGCAACTAGAACTCGTGTGTCTGGTATGTGACGACCTTTCGGCCGCTGTTCAGTCATCGGAGATATCTGAATCAGAACCTTCATCGTCTGATTCCAGATTACGAAGCGTACGCCAGGCATTCGTGACTGGGTGACTATGGTAGTTGGCCCTGAGATTGAACGTCCCAAGTGCTGGAGCGTGATTGTCTACCAGACGACCAATCTGCTTCGCCTGCAGTCGGACAGGTACCCCTTGAATCCACGCATCCTCCGGTGTGAGATCTAATAGTCTAGGAAACATGACTTTGGATGTGTTGTTCAAAGCTTGTAGGTCGTACGATCCATCCAGGTTCAGTCCCTCCAACCTGCGGCAGTGTTTCGAGAGACTTAATAATACTGAAACAGATTGTGAGACCCAGGTAATATCAAATTCGAGTCTCTTCAAGTCGGACATCCCAGAAATTATGAGGTCCAAGTCATCATCCGTGAACTGTGGTGCCACCATGGCTGCCTCGATCCACTTCGGATTTACCACTGTGAGCGTCTCAAGGCAACTGAGACGCTGCAACGCGAGAAGGCCACCTCGGGGAAATGAGGTTGCTTGTGACCCTGTTATCGCCAAGTGGCGGAGGTTTGGAACTGCTTCTAGGTCCCTCAGGAACGCTCCGTCTCCATCACGAAGATTCAGCGTCAGTGAGACGACGTTCGGAAATACTTGAGCTGCAGCTGAGACGACATCTGAAGTGGCCTGGTATATGATCAGTAAAAGTCGATCGAGTTGTAGCCTCTCTGTGCTGGTCCATGCACTTACGGAAAGGACAACCCTCTCTAAGCTCTGGAAAGGGGTCGGGTTTTGAGTTTTGACGATCTGAAAGGACTTTGGCTGATCCAAAAGATTGCAGATTTCGAGATAATCGAGCTTCGGAGTCTGCGAAAGGCGAAGCAGGAGATCGCTAGTGACTAGTACACTTCGCTCAGAGTATCGACCGAAACCGAGGTTGATGGATTTGAGACAACGACTGGATTCAACCAAAACCAACAGATCATCAGGTTGAAGTTGAGCACCGATTTCTGAGAAGAAGATGTGCTTCAAGCCAGGTCACTTCTCCGTGATTTCCTTTAAGAAGCTTGCAGTACATATCGAGTCCCACCAACGCAGTTTCAGATGCTCGAGTGCTGGCTGGAGGTATTGAGAGACCGTCAAGGTCCAACCATCAAGAACTGACACGTCTACCCTCGAGCCTAGAATCGGAGGATTACTCAGTGTGAGCTCCCTCAGTCTCGGGAACTGTAGGTCGCTGGAAAGAGTATGCACCGTAGCATCCATGTCGTACATGAAATCCAATTCGCTGATATATGGAGTGTACAAGTGTCGGCGGGCTCTTCTGATGCCGGCGAGAGCCTCCGCGGGTGGCGCTGTCCATATGATGCGCTGTACGAGTTCTCGCCACATAGAATTGACGCAGGCGAAGTGCGCCAGTGGGGTTCGCTTTGTGAATAGGTTAGGTTTGTGAATGAACTCCATGATCCGAGTAAGGATTTCGGGAGTTTGTAATGCTTGGTCCATGTTGTGTTGCTCCAAGTAGAGTACGTTGGTGTGGACGCCTGGATACAAAACAGAAGTGATGAAACCAGGGTCGCCTGGATAATATGAGAGGAAGAAAGCAAACAAGGTGAAGAGAGTGAAGAAACTGCGAGCGTCACAATCCTGAGGTTACGCGATCTGAGAAGCCCTCCAAAGCTTCGCCTGAGGGAGTCAATGCTCACTCTTTCACATCAAACAAGTACATGCCGATGGACGACGCTCACCTACGGAATTTCGCTAGCCCAATGAGCTTAGTTGCGGCATCATGCTGCATCTTCAAAAGTTTCACTTGTTACCGAACTTGCGCTAAGGTAATTATTGATTGTGACCCACACGTGCTATTGAGAAACAAAAGAAATAGCCTAGACAAAGGATCTGGCCGCAGGTACTCTACAACAGGACTCTGGTAACGTGCAATAGAGTTGTGATGCACCTGGTTTCACTCCTTGACGACGAAATTTCCCTCGAACCATGGCCGATACCGAGTCTCAGCCCGATCTATGAGTACTAGCAAGACCGATATGATTTTGAAAACACCATATCTCGTACTAGCATCGCCAAAGTCAATCTTTGTATGGATGTTCTGTCACCATAACAATTAGCACATCCTCTGGGTTAGTCAAGCAAGATGACTCACAGTTGATCCGTCAGCTTCGCGAGAGGCAGACAAGAATGAATACTGCGAGCCCTGAATTATCAAGAGTGGAAGATGAGGCAAGACAATGGCGGAAGAATTAGTGTTGGTCGGTAGCTGGGACAAGAAATTCATGTGGGCGGAAGCCCAGACAGCAAGCTGGGCCCATGCTTGACGGAGGCTTTCGCCTTGTGATCTCGTCTTCACACTGACCGCAATAGGCTTGTCAATCAATGGGTAGTATCTCGAGTGGTTGAAAGACATCTGGCTGCAATACGACTGTCGGAATGCACGGAGAAGGGCGCCACGAGGGGTTCCAGAAGGGCGAAGGGCAATAGCCCAGTCAACTGTCTCACCGTTGATAGGTTTATCATTCGCGTACCGTGGGAGCAGACAGTCAGGAGCGATGGTGGCTTGTGCGCTAGATATGCTAGTTAGCAAGAGCACCAACAAGAGCAAAAGCGCGGAATACATGTTCTTGACAGCGACTCTTCTAGCATGAGGCGATAAGCTCAGGACGAGGGCGAAGAGAGGACCGTGGACAAGCGACTCATAGGAAGCCTCGGAATCTCCATCTTCAAATAGCTCCCGGGCCGTGTTTACAATGCGGTCTACCTCAGCAAGTGTCGGCGACGTACCAAGGCCTGAGCGAGAATGTGATGAGGTATAGTAAAAGTAATCTCGACTAGAGCTATCATCCGAATACTATTCAAGATCATCCTGAGTGGCTGAATCAGATGCTTTGATCTACAGCTGCACGTCTATACACGACTCACTTTGAGCTGGGCTGGAACAGTTCTCAACCCTTGAGCAAACATATGTATCTGCTTGAGTAGACCCTTGAAACCGAGCGGAGCGTTATGCTTGACATTCGAATGTTCAAAAGCGCGGAGATTGATGGATTTGGGAAGGGTCCGTAGTATTGTCCACGTGTCAAGGCTATTCAATTCTTCGTCTGCCGCCGCCAGGTCGTGTGATATTCCCGGATCTGTGCTGGAAGCCGGATCTATCTTCCTGCGCTTTCCATAGCTACGCTTCGGCGAGACAGATGGTTCTGGGTCTGATGATGGACACGGACGTTTTGATGCTTCAGTGCTGGTTCCAGGTTCTAGCTCGCCTTCGGCACAAGTCGGCTCAGACACGGCCATCCAGCGATTTATACCAGCTGTATCGTACATACTTCATGTCGCCTGTTTCTTAATCGGAAGTCGCAGATGCGTTGACTACTCGTTTGGATGCCTCTTCTCAAGAAGCGCTTTGACGAGGACGCATGCGTAAACAACTTGGAAGTCCGTCGGGTAGCAATCAAGGTCATTCGGGACCCGAAGATAACCCATTTGATCAGGCCTGACGAACCTCAATCTTAAGTCCCGTCGTTTTCTCAATCCTAGAACCTAGCAGATATCGAGCTAATTCGGGAGGATAGCTTGAATCTGCAACATCCGTCCAACACATTGCGATTGCATTTTTAGAATCCAAGAAGGCTCTCTGGGAATTCGTCTACATCAGGCCTTACCATGGCCATCACAATCACCGCGGCATTATTCCGCATACTCATAGCTCTGCCAGTCTTCATCATCGGCTTCTACGTCTTGGTCACTCTCAACCCCCCACCAATCCCACTCACGAACGATCTGTCAACAATCCTCTCCAACCAAACCCTCACCCTCTCTCTCCCCAGCCACAGCAACACCGCCATCTCAACATCATACACCCCCACTTCCCTCACCGACAACGGCAGAGCTTCAATCTTCTGGTGCGGTCTACTAGCTCTAGCATGTCCTGGAGCCTACGTCATCGGTAAACTGCAAAACCATATCTTTACCCAATTACTCGCATTAGATGAGGGCGTAAAGACAGTGCCCAAAGGCCAGAAATTGAGATTTCATCTTCAAGGAGTGAGAAATCTTGATGTTGTGGCTTGGATCAATGAGACGGGACCGAGGGATACGTTTATGGCGTGGGGGTTTTCTGTGCTTGGTATAGCTGGAATTACGTATGCTTCCGTTGTTGCTGGGATTCAGAATCTAGCCAGCGATAGTGTTGAAGTGAAATTGGACAAGTTCCTGAACAGTGGTGGTGCCACAGAGGATAGTGTCTTTGGCAGTTCTAGCGCACATGGAAGTTATACACTCGAGAGCTGGACCTGTCAGATTGCGCCATTGCTCTTGGAGTCGAAGGATGCTACTTATACGAAAGCAAAAACAGTTCTGGACCAAGCTTGTCGTGATGGCAGCAACTCTCGCTATTTGTTGCTCATCATGCTGCCACTCACCATTACAATGCTTTTGTCCATTGCCAAACCGCATTGGTTTACTTTCACCTTCGGAGCAGAGGAAAAGCCTGCTTGGATGACAGTGAAACTTGAGGACAACGACAGCGATCAAGAAGACGATGATCCCATGGCTGGATATGGCGGTAATGCAAGAGATCAGTGGCAGTTAGATTCCGATTAGACGGTGCTTTGATGGAGGCACAGAAAAAGGTTGTTCGAGATGGGATACCCAGGGGGGTGGGAAGAATGTAGTGTATACATTTGAAAGGAGCTGAAACTCCTCGGTCTATAATAAGTAATGTACACCACCTCGCTATGCGTTTCGTAAAATCAATAACCAAAGATGAAAAACCCACACACCCGTGGGGGCCAAGAATTTTCTTTTGTACAAGAGTGGAAAGTGTTGATACAGATGAAAAGGAAAGAGATTGGCACGGTCAAGACCTACGAGCGAGCGGGCAAACCTGTGCGGGCGGCAAGCATGGCGCCAGGACCTCGCTTAGCAATGGCCGAAGGAGGAGATGCACTCTGAGCAAGTCTCTGAGCGACGAGCTTAGCAGCACGTTTGGGGTACCAGACACGGCTGCCGAGCGCAATGGTACCAGTCAACAGAGCCAGCGCACCTGCTTGGTGCATAGAGGCCAGAGGGGTGGGTACCATGTAAAGCAGAGTGGAAATACCGAGAGCGACCTGCAGCCAGACGAGGTGGACAACACCGCGCATGCCCTTCTTTGCGTCAGGCGTCAAGAAACGGCGGACACGAGGGTTGAAACGAGTATAAGCCCAGAGAGCCATAACAGCGGTGAAGGTGGTAGTTGCCAGAATGCGGTGGTCAAGCTGGACAAGAGAAGGGTTCTCGAGGGCGTTACGCCATACAAGATCAGAGTTGTCAGGAACGTGGCTGTAGAAAGTGTCAAACAGCTCTTTCTTTGGTGGTGTCAGACCAAGACCCATGTAAGGGAATTCGTTGTAGATGAGACCAGCATCCAGACCAGCGACAAGACCTCCGGACATGGCAGTAACGAAGACCAAGACAAGAAGAGCACCGACACTGCGGCGGAAGAACTTGAGTTCAGGGACCATCATCTGCTTGAGCAAGGTCTGAGCCTTTTCTGGCTTGGCCAAGAGACGGTTCTCACGGAAGATGGACAAGGCATTCCAGAACATGGCAAGGTAGCAGATGAAAGCGGTACCCAAGTGAGCAGTCAGACGGTACTGACTGACACGAGGATGGCTTCCAGGAGCAAACAAATCATCCTTGAGACCACTTGCGACCATCCACCAGCCGATCACACCCTGGAATCCGATCAAACCGCAGATACCGGTGAGCTTAAGAGCCATGCCAGCCGAGACACGGCGACGGGCGATGAAGTAGGCGGTAGGGAGCAGGAAGGTGATGCCAATGAAACGACCCCACAGTCTGTGAATCCATTCCATCCAGTAGATTTGTTTAAATTCTTCCAAAGTCATACGAGGGTTGAGAAGCTTGAACTCGGGCGAGGCACGGTAGAGGGCGAATTCGGATTCCCACTTCTCGGCGTTCATGGGAGGGAGAGAGCCGGTGACAGGGCGCCATTCGGTGATACTCAGTCTGCGCCACAGTCAGTCAGTTGGTTTGTCGCAAAGCAGGAACAGAACTGGCCACTCACCCAGATTCGGTCAGTCTGGTGAGACCACCAAAGATGACAATACCAAAGACACTGGCAGAACTTGCGAGCAACCAGTAGCCCACCTTCTTGTCCGTCTGTTCAGGGAAATACTTGTTTCTAGCAGGAGCCGAAGCTTTTTGACCGATCGTGTTTTTGGCCGAAGCAGAGGTCTGACCAATGGTCTTGCTCAACTCGGAGAGGGGTGACGGGGAAGGAGCTGTTGTCGATTGCTGTCTTGCCGGAGCAGCACGAGCACGGAAGGCAGTCAGGAACGGAGACTGGCGAACAGACTTGTATCCAGACTGTGCCTTGTTGTGCACGCTCTTGCGACACGTGAATGTCTCGGCAGCATTGAATGTTGGAAGTGTACGCCGCAGCGCTCCAAACACTGCCAATGGTGGGCGCATCTTGTATGCTCGTTGGAACAAGAAAGAAAGAACGAAGATGGCACTGTAGAATCGTGGAATCATCGGTCATGAATCACGACCCGGCCAATCATTGTCTGGCGTGACGCCAAGCACTGACCTCCGCCACCGCTCAGCCTAACCGTGACTGGTCTGGTGCCCTCTCCACAATCGGACCCTGGAGCATGCGGTGGCTTGAACTTCTTTTCGCGGCAAGCAGCCCCGACCGAGGACCATCCAGGTGCTGATGGAATTTCTATCTCATCACTCCCCATGTCGTTTCTCACGCCGATGATCCGTCTTTTCTTCTGACCTTCTTGCTGACTCGACTCACATATCAAT
>Ga0268250_10000176_pt1 | contig 31201 bp, 27 predicted proteins | sample AgamicAsSfe_FD_200448 | JGI IMG/M metagenome (GOLD analysis project Ga0268250, IMG submission 200448) | Agave microbial communities from Guanajuato, Mexico - As.Sf.e (v2) (version 2) | ecosystem: Host-associated > Plants > Phyllosphere > Phylloplane/Leaf | place: Guanajuato, Mexico | collected...
TTGCCTGATCGGGACTGCAAGAGAGTCACCCAACTTATCGATAGCTACTCACCCATCGCTGTAGACAGTACTGGCGCACATCAGTGAACACCATTCTTGCAAAACTATCTTGGAAGAGTTTTAGATTGCCATACCGCGACTGAGCAATCAGCACAGACTGCTACACTGGCGTCTCCGCGTGTGGTAAAGCTTGCGTTCATATCCGCAGTCGTCTTCATTTCGCTCTCCCTCATTCTGGCTGCGGGACGCATTCCCAAGGGCGTGGCTTCCATTCTTGGTCCATTGCGTTCTTATAAACCCTCTTCAGCATCTTCTCAACTCTCGCGTCCCCTTGTCACATCCACCATGGCTCCTGCACGCTATACCAAGCCTCCACAAGCTCCTCCAGTCTTCACAGGAACACCCGAATCAGTCATCGCCGATACAAAGAGGCTTATCGAGCACTCAAGGAAGCTACAAGACAAGTTGGTAGCAGAGATCAAACCGGAGGAGGCCAACTTCAAGAATGCTATCCTACCACAAGCACGGCTGGGTGATGAGGATTCGCTAGAGGCAAACATCCTCTGCTTCTACTCGGCAGTCTCCACAGATAAAGCTCTACGTGACGCCTCCACAGATGCAGAGAAGCTCTTCGCAGACTTTGGTATCGAGTCAAATATGCGTGAAGATGTGTTCAAGCTCTCCGATGCTGCATGGAAGGCTGAGAAGGGCAAGCTATACGACGAGTCCTGGCGACTACTGGACAAGGACCGCAAGAGCTATATCAGATACGGGCTAGGTATTCCCGAGGGGCCGAAAAGAGATCGCTTCAAGGAGATCAAGACACGACTTAGCGAGATAAGCATCAAGTTCCAGAAGCGCCTGAATGAGGAGAATGGAGCTCTGTGGTTCTCGGCTGAAGAACTCCATGGCGTGCCCAAGGATCTTGTAGATAATTTCCCGAAGGGCGAGGGCGAGCATGCAGGCAAAGTCAAAGTGTCGTTCAAATATCCAGACTTGTTCCCTGTCCTGAAGTACGCTACGAATGCAGATGTCCGGAAGCAAATGTTCATTGCCAACGAAAACAAGTGTAACGACAATGTTCCGCTGTTCCAGGAAACCGTACTCCTTCGAGATGAGGCTGCTCGCCTACTCGGCTACCCCAATCACGCTGCGTTTGTCATTGAGGAGAAGATGCTCAAGACACCCAAGGCTGTCGACGACTTTCTTGGTGATCTGCGCGAAAGACTTGCACCAGGTGGGCTCAAAGAAATTGAAGTGTTGAAAGCTTTGAAGAAGTCAGACATGGAGACTCGCGGTGATGCCAACCCTGACGATCACTACTACCTTTGGGACCACAGATACTATGACACCCTTATGCTCCAGAAGGAGTATCAGCTTGACCAGGAGCAGATTGCTGAGTACTTTCCATTATCAACCACCATAGCTGGTATGCTGAAAATCTTCGAGGAACTCTTCGGTATGGCATTCGTAGAGATCGTGGGAGAATCCCGTGATGCTATCTCGCCGAGCGGAAATGGCTCTGATATCGTGTGGCATCCTGATGTTCAGGTCTTCTCGGTTTGGGACAGCGAGGATGAAGGCTCGGGCTTCATCGGATACCTCTATCTTGACCTCTATCCCAGAGACGGAAAGTACGGGCACGCTGCTAACTTCGGCCTTCAGCCTGGATACATCAAGCCGGATGGAACTCGTCGCTATCCTGCCACCAGTTTGGTGTGCAATTTCAGCAAGCCTACACCCAAGAAGCCTAGTCTGCTGAAGCACGACGAGGTCGTGACACTCTTCCATGAATTAGGTGTGTTAGCATGTTCTCCTGTAGTACATGGATTGCTGACTTCCATGCAGGCCATGGAATCCACGACCTCGTTTCTCGCACTACCTACTCGTCTTTCCACGGTACTGCGACGGTCCGAGACTTCGTGGAAGCCCCCAGCCAGATGCTCGAGAATTGGTGCTGGTCTCGTAACGAGTTACGCTCACTCAGCAAGCATTACAGCTTCATATCTCCAGAATTCAAGGCTGCGTACCAGGAGTCGCTCGGCGGAAAAACGGAAAAAGAGCCTTCTGAGCACATTCCGGATGAGCTGATTGACAACCTACTGAAGACCAAGCATGTGAATGATGCCTTGTTCAACCTCAGACAGCTGCACTTCGGCACCTTCGATATGGCTGTGCATGAGGGATCGAGCCATGCTGCACTCGAGAAGATGGACTTCAGCAAATTGTACAATAGCATGCGCAAGGACATTTCCAAGATAGATGGTCCTGAAGTCCTTGGTGCTGGAGACGACTGGGGCAATGGACAGAGTACTTTTGGACATTTGATTGGTAAGCTGAACATGTTCCCGTGTCGATAGAAGAGACTAACATTGTACAGGAGGCTACGACGCCGGATACTATGGTATGGAAAGCCATGCTCCGAAGTCGAACAGAAAAGGCTAACTCTTGATAGGCTATCTTTCATCGCAAGTCTACTCTACAGACATGTTCTACAGTGTGTTCGAGAAGGACCCAATGAACCCGAAAGAAGGAAGGCGGTATAGGCACATGGTACTGGAGAAGGGTGGCAGCCAGGAGGAAATGAAGACATTGGAAGACTTCCTGGGGAGACCTCCAAAGGCCGATGCATTCTACAAAGAGCTTGGAATCGTGATATGATTGCTAGTATGCCCGCGAAAGCATCAGTCATGGGTTGTGGACCAGAAGTCTATGAGACTACGAGGTATCTTAGTATCCTGAAGTGTGCCGTGCTGAAACATATCTGTCAAGACCGGCATGAAACAGCATCCTCAGTTCCTGCTTTTTACTATTGGTTCTTGTCCCGTACATCAACGAAACTATTGAAGGACTGTGAGTTCAGGTGCACATGTCCAGTTCCTCCCTGCGGGGGCAGGTACGACTGAAAATGCTAGGAGGAAGGCACGCTAAGATTTGACCTCTTCCAACTGATACTGTGAACCTTGTTCTCTTCTTGTTCGTGCTTCTCTGCCATCTCACATTCATCATCACCACATCGCAGTTTTACTCACAACAGGCGTATACCAAGCCTTACACAAGCATATCTTTGCTCACATACTTTGTATACCACTACTTCTCTTACAGAAGAAATCTTACAGGAGAACGTCTTTAGTAAGACACTCGAACCTCAAGTTGACATCTGATACTGACCAAGCATATAGCCAAGCAAACACAATTGTGCTCCTTATCAGCAGATCAAACAACATGCCTTCCTCTCGTCGATCCAACGCAGCCACTGGACGTGGCTCATCGTCCAGGTCGATATCGAGTGCTCAACACCAACGCGGCTCTTCAGCACGTTCTGATGCTTCGACTCAACGGGTCTTGCCACCCAATGGATCTCGCGGTCGTCGCCAAGTTTCTGCAACAATCTCTTCTCGAGATACGCTCAGAACTAGCAAGCCAGACTGTATACAACCCAATCGTACTGCCGATCCTTCCTCCGCCCGTGGTAAATCTTTGCAACGCAGACTCGCTCTTTCAGAGGCCCTCACAACCCTCAATACCAACGACATGCCTCTTCCTGGCATCGGCAAGCCATGTACTGGACGTGATCTCATTACAAATCCTGACATGGCTGGGCTGAAAGATGGCCCCGAGAGTTCTATTCTGGATCGGGCTGCTGTTCATCCCGTGGAAAGTGACACGAAGATGTCCAAGAAGTCCAAGAGAGCCCTGAAGAAGAAGCAAAAGGCTGCTCTTAAGCAGCCGCCGCAGCGCAGGGGAGAGTTGCTCAACGAGGAAGAGGCAAAGCAGCCCACGATCACATTCCAATGGTCCGTCGACGGAGAAGAGGCAGAGCATCTAGATCAGCATGGCAACTTTGGCTATTCAACACGGATTTCTCATAAGGCTCGTCTGCGGGAAACCCGGCCACGAGGATCTATCGCTCGTTACGTTCTTGACTGGGTCAATGCCTTCAAACGTTGCTCTCTTAACATGACAACTATGGCACGCGCCGAAAAAGCAACGGACATCGTCGGCGTGATGGGAACAGCTCGTGGTCGGCCTTTTCAGACGCGTTTTTTCGAATATTCAGAGCCCACCTGCAATACCGGTGAAGATCAATCCAACGTCGACAATACTCTCAAGGACGACTTGTATCATGAGATTGGCGACAGTAATGCTCTCAAGGATGACTCAGGTGTACAAACCAGCTTCGATCTTTCTCTCAAGTACAGCTCAGGGTTTGAAGCCAGCCACGATGGTTCTCTCAAGCACAAGTCGGGTTCTCAGATCAGCTTCGATGCTTCTTTCAATGACGACTCAGGCTCCGAAACCAGCTACGATAGCTCTCCAAAGGACAACTCAGGGTCTGAGACCAGCTATGACGAGGCTTCCGACCACGAAAGTCATCATGGGAGCCCTGGAGACAAGGCAGCAGAACACCAAACTAAGCCTAGCCTCGATTCGATCGACACATTCCCGTCTTGTGGAAGTGGCCCAACAGAAAAGGCACTTCAATATATGAAGAATGCCCTGGAACTATGGGCGAGTCTCAAAGGTCGTTGGCAAGCAGAAGAAGAACAACATATTCAACCTGACCTTGGCGCTGTCGACACTGACCCTCCTTGTGGAAGTGGCCCGACAGAAAGGGCACTCCAATGTCTCAAAAGCGCTGCCGAACTTTGGGCAAAACTCCAAGGTCATTGGCGATCAGAACCTACTCCACAGAGTTCCGAAGCACAAGACGATCTCCTGGATAGTGAGCAGCCTGGTCAATTGGTGATGGGCCACTTCCACCTTGACGCTCCTCGGCCAGATCTACGCGGACTCGAGTGGCCCTGGCTATCTGCGGCTCCGCGCAAGTTCGGGAGGAAGCAGCTGTCAGAGACTCAGAGTGAGGACTTGGAATCCGACAGCAAGGAACGGGTACAATTGAGCCTCGCTGAGGATAACCAGACTGCATACCGAAGCATCTTTGGACCTTATTTTGGCCCGTTCGCGACTCGCCTCGATATCCTGCCGCCCCAGGTGACTGTACTAACCGTGGAATTTCCCGATCTCACCGCAGGATTTCCCGATCTCACCGCAGGGCTTTACGATCCATTCGTGCCCGTCGGAACCACTCAGCCACAAGATGACACGCAGCCAGCAGCGTCAGATGACAACAAGTTGCCGAACGAGCAAAAGAGCAACTTGCAAAGCGATATCTCCGCGCCCTCCAGCACATCTGCACTCCACCTCGACGAGAGCACGAAGCTCAACACAGACGAGCCAGATAGAAATCTCAAACGCCGACACACACCAATGATTAGCCGAGAGAGTAATCGCCCGAAGAAATTGAAGGGTAAAGAGGTCAAAGTCTTCGTCTTGAGGGAGAAGCCTGCCTGATTCGATATTCCATCTTAGACTGGGATAGCCCAAGTTGATGAATGATACAGGACTTGTTTAGATAGCTTTCCAGAAAACACACTCGTTTCAATTGTACTGTCATTTGGATCAGTCATGCATTGCTCGTTTCAATCATGTGTGTCGTGCAACAGAAACTTAGGTGGAATAGTACAGTATTTGAGGTCCAAAGGTTTGTTCTTGTTTTCCAGAAAGCCTTTCTCTGTACTTGGTCTTCTATTTTTACAATGCTGCTTTTGACTCTTTTCAATCGCCCTTCGTGTAGCCCCAGTTCCCCGCCCCAGTACTCTGCGTCCTCTGCAGCCCAAACGTCCTATCCCGCCCATGCGATTTGAGTCTCCTCGGCAGCTCCACGCCTCGAAAGTACGCTATACATATCGTCGCCGCCGCGCCCGCGCTCAACAAGCAATAAAACACCGTACTCAGATACAAATGCCCTCCCACACCCATCCACCCACTCGGCAGACTCGTCGTCGGATACCAGCGTACGCTGAACTTCAGCGGCAGGCTATCCCCAATCACGACTTTTGTGTTCTTGGTCAGGTGGCTCACGCTGTAGGCTGTTGCGCTGTCGATGACGCCGGGAGCGGTGGACTTGGGCGCGGCGTGCAGGAGGACATTGAGGTTGTTGGAGACGTGCAGGTGGGAGAGTTGGAGGATTCCCGTCAGGGCGATGATGAGCGGGATGTAGTTTATGTTTGCGGTGCCCATGGCGCCGATCTGGTCGTCGGCGTCGTGGAGGGTGGGAAGGTCGGTTATGGGGAGGGTGGGGATGCGGCAGGATAGTGGGCTGGAGGGATGTGTTAGCTGGAGTGTTGTGGTTTAGCAGGAAAATACTGGAGAATGTGAGACGTACGCGTCGTTGTGGATGTAGAATTCGAGGAGGTGGAAGAAGGGATCTGTTATGAAGTCGATTGTGCAGTTGATGTCTGAGTATATGTTAGTTTGCGATGCTTTTCTTCAACTTTGCTTGTTTGCGTGTTCATCGCTGCAGCTACTGAGCACCCACCTTTCTCAATACCAAAGTACAGCTCTAGAGGTCTTCCGGTCTCATTACATGTCGGAAAAGGCACATATTGCAGCTCGCCCTTGTCGTTGGTAATGTGTTCTCCTGTTTCGACAGTCCGATTCAGACAAGATACTGGGATAGCATCGCCGACTGTGTAGTAAGGAAGAGGACCGACTGCTTTAGCAGCAGTATGTGTGACCAGTGCTGCAAGTGAGCACGCGACCAGGTTGCGCATCGTTGTCATGACGTTTCGGTGAATGGAAGGTGTTTTTGCCAATGTGATGTGATTGGAAGCACAATTATGGGACGACGTCACATGTTGTAGGGCTGTCGCTGAAACATGTTTCATCTTGGCGCCAATGATTATTATTTCATCCAGGTGTCAAGCCATATCGCATTGCATGGGGAAATACTGCCTGTGAACCACCTCGTACAACATCTCATAGTAAGACCGGGGACGTTCTATGAGCAACCAGCTTACACCATGGAATACGATCCAATAATATCACTGTGTTTCGACACACCCTTGATGAACACAGCTAAACAGCACCACCCCTCACTCTGCCCCGCATGGACAGATGCAAGTAGTCATGTGTGTTAAGGACACGCACTGTCATGTACTGCGCTACAGAGAAGCCATGAATGGTGTTCGGATGTGCTGTCCATGTCGTGTCTTCTGTACCAAATTTGAACCTCGGCGCTTGACTAGTCCTAATAGCTCCACGAACGAAGAAACGGTCACCAGCTCTTCTCCCCAAGCTCTGTAATCGCTGTACAGGACTCATGGTTTCGGGATACAGTCTTACTTCCAAGGATCTTGAGGCATCCTGGGCGCTGAAGGGACGGCGAGGGAGAGAGTGTGTGTGTATAGCTCGGATAATCGTGTACCTTCCATATCAGGCCAGACCATTGGCAGCATTGGCATCGCATTTCACGTGTTACCCCTCATTTGACAACACCATACCTGAGCCTCATCTTCGCTGTCCTCCTGCCTTTTACACCCTCGAGGTAAGTCCTGGCAGCACAGTCTCGTTGTCCATTGCTGGTCGTGACCTTCTACCTCCAGGCGCCCAGAAAGTCCATATAAACACTTCTAAGACACTTGCTGCTACACCATCTACTACACCATGTCCTCCGACCCATACAACAACACTCCTGGAAGCAACATGGCGGCATTCCAGGAACAAATCAGCCAGGCCTCGGCCGCTGTGGCCAGCACAGCACAGGACGCATACCAGACTGTCCTCAAGATGGCCCGTCCTGCCCTAAACCGCACCAAGACCTACAGTAAGAAGGCTGTCCACTTTGGGGGTGGTAACATTGGAAGAGGTTTTGTTGGTATGTACCCGCACGAGCTAGGCTCACGCAAGACTGAGCTGACACAAACGCTGAACAGCCGAATTCCTACACAACTCCGGCTATGAAGTCATCTTTGTTGACGTTGTCGACGAGATCATCCAGCAATTCAACAGAAGGAACTCATACACTGTCTTGGAAATGGGCACAGAGTCAGACCAGACCTTCGAGATTGACCACTACCGCGCTATAAACTCCAGGACCCACGAAGATGAGGTCGTCGACGAAATCGCTGCCGCGAACCTGGTCACCTGCGCTGTTGGACCCCATATTCTCAAGTTCATTGCTCCTGTCATTGCCAAGGGCATCGACAAGCGAGCTGACATGACAAATCCCCTCGCTGTCATTGCCTGCGAGAACATGATTGGCGCTACCGATGCTCTCTTCGCTTTCATCGAGCCAAAGCTCGAGCACACTTCTGCCGAAGAGCTCAAGATCAAAGCTCGCTTCGCCAACTCTGCCATCGACCGCATCGTTCCTCAGCAAGATCCCAACGCTGGCCTTGACGTCAAGCTAGAGAAGTTCTACGAGTGGTGTGTTGAGGCAACACCTTTCAAGGATGCCAAAGGTGGTCAACCTCCGATCCAGGGTGTCCACTTTGTCGACAACCTCGAGCCATACATTGAGCGCAAGCTATACACTGTCAACACTGGTCACGCTACAGCAGCCTACTACGGCCATGCCCGCAAGAAGCGCACCATCCACGATGCTATGGTCGACCCTGAAATCAGGAAGATCGTACACGATGTCCTGTACGAGACCGCCAACTTGATCATCGACAAGCACGAGATCTCGAAGGAAGAGCAGATGGAGTATGTTGACAAAATTATCGTGCGCATCAGCAACCCTCATCTGGAAGACATCGTCGAGCGTGTCGGTCGTGCGCCCATCCGCAAGCTCGGCAGGAAGGAGCGCTTCATTGGCCCAGCATCGCAGCTTGCCGAGCGCGGTGAGAAGCACGATGCACTTCTGGGTGCTATCGAGACTACCTTCCGCTTCCAGAATGTTGAGGGAGATGACGAGAGCAGAGAGCTTGCGAAGATTATGCGTGAGAAGAGTGCTGAGGAGGCAACGACGCAAGTTACAGGTCTTGAGCCGAGTCACCCATTGTACCCTGCGGTGCTTGCTATTGTCAAGAAGGTTCAGAGCGAGAAGAACTGATGGAGCTGATGTGTTATTTGTTTACAAAGACTTGCACTTAGGGCGTTGGGGCTGCAAATGTGATTCCAAGACGACAAAGAGGACGATGAGGAGAGATGATGGAGCATGAACATGACGAACGAAGCCTGACGAGCTAATGAGGTAGCGAGAATCGCAAACCAGATTGTATAGCATTGTTATATTGTAGCTTATGGCAACGACAACATCATTCTGAGCCTTGTACAGTGCCATACTTGAGAACCATGAGTAGGCCGGGGGCGTGAATCGATGGTCTTGCGCACTCTTATGTTCAAAGCGATACTGAAGCTAAAGTCAGACCATGCCGTCGCGTCGTTTCAGAATTATCCCAAGAAGGCAATGCATGATCAAATCACACGGCACATGTTGTGTACCCCAGTATTTTGGTTTAACAGGTGTATCATCAAATCACGAAACATCTCAGAAGCTCGTCAATCATATCCTCCCTCTTTACGCCGCGTATACTGCTATCCTCGTTCCTTGTTCCTACGTGGCATCTCATCTAGCCACTCAAGTCGGCGTGCAGCAATACCAAGTTTCAGCGAGGACCTACGCGCATCCAGCCCCGCACCCCCTGAGGGCAGCATCTCCTCCTTACTGTCTTCTGCCATTGGAACTCGGACACTATGAGACTCGATGTGAAAGTGGGTTGTGCGGTCCCCTGGATAGAAGCTCATGCTGACATCCATGCAACAGAGGCAGCTTTTTGCTCGATCAGAGCGGGTCAAGGGCATTGACTTTCACCCAACAGAGCCATGGGTACTGACACACGACTTGTTGCGAGCATGCATTGTTATTGATACTCCCTAGATCCTCACCACGCTCTACTCGGGTCACGCTTACATTTGGTCATACGAAACCCAAGCAATCATCAAGACCTTTGAGCTTACAGATGTGCCGGTTCGCGCTGGTCGCTTCATCGCGAGGAAGAACTGGATCGTTTGCGGCTCCGATGACTTTTCCATCCGTGTCTACAATTACAACACCTCAGAGAAGATTACTGCCTTTGAGGCACATCCCGACTACATTCGCGCCATAGTCGTCCACCCAACGCAGCCTTTCGTCCTTACAGCATCTGATGACATGACAATAAAGCTTTGGGATTGGGAAAAGGGCTGGAAGTGTGTGCAGGTGTTTGAAGGTCATAGCCACTATGTTATGGGTCTTGCGATCAATCCCAAGGACACGAACACTTTTGCGTCCGCTTGTTTAGATCGGACATTAAAGATCTGGAGCCTTGGATCGAGCACAGCAAACTTTACACTAGAAGCACATGAGACCAAGGGAGTCAATCACGTTGACTACTACCCGCAATCAGACAAGCCATATCTGCTTACGACTTCTGACGACAGGACTGTCAAGATCTGGGACTACACATCCAAGGCACTCATCGCGACACTGGAGGGTCATGCCAGTAATGTCTCCTTCGCCTGCTACCATCCCGAACTTCCCGTTATTATCTCTGGATCCGAAGATGGCACGATCAAGATATGGCACGCCAACACATACCGCTTGGAGCAGTCACTCAGCTATGGGCTGGAAAGAGTATGGTGTGTGAGCTATCAGCGTGGCCGGCAGGGTATTGCAGTTGGTTTCGATGATGGTGCCGTAGTTGTAACGATGGGTCGTGAGGAGCCTGCGGTATCCATGGATGGGTCAGGCAAGGTCATCTGGGCAAAGCATTCGGAGATATTGACCACCGTTATCAAGGCTGGTGGTGCGTCAGAGTTCATGAGCTATAACAGAGCTTTGCTGACTTTCGCACAGATTCACTCAAAGATGGAGAGTCGCTCACCCTTCCGTCGAAAGACCTTGGCTCCACAGAACTCTACCCACAATCGCTAACACATTCGCCGAACGGCAGATTCGTGGCTGTTTGCGGAGACGGCGAGTACATCATTTACACAGCGTTGGCGTTGCGAAATCAGGCTTTTGGTTCTGCATTAGACTTCGTTTGGGCCTCGAAGGAAAATGACAAGGACTATGCGATACGTGAATCAGCCACCAGCGTCAAGATATTCAGGAACTTCAAGGAGAGAGGATCTGGAGGCTTGAACGTCGGATTCCAGGCTGAAGGTCTAACAGGAGGTATCTTACTTGGTGTCAAGGGTCAGGGTGGTATCGGTCTGTTCGATTGGGAAAGTGGGCAATTGGTTCGCCGAATTGAGGTCGAACCCAGAAATGTGAGTATCTACTCTGCACGCGGTGCGAAGGTGTGTGCTGACAGTGATGCAGGTCTACTGGTCGGAGTCCGGTGAGCTCGTTACTCTAGCGTGTGAAGATGCCTTCTACGTGCTCCGCTACTCGCGTGAGAACTTCCTCGCTGCGCTGCAATCTGGTGAAGTGGAGGATGATGGTGTCGAGGCTGCATTCGACACTATCACCGATGTCCAAGAAAGGTAACGCCAGTCCTGCATTGTACTCGGCGTCCTTACTGACGTGACACAGTGTACGAACTGGTGAATGGGTGGGAGACTGCTTCATCTACACCACGTCAACGAATCGTCTGAACTACCTTGTTGGTGATCAGACATATACCATATCACACTTCGACCAGCCTATGTATGTCCTTGGATACCTACCTCGCGACGGACGTGTATATGTGGCAGACAAAGATGTCGGGATCACATCATATGCCCTATCTCTGTCAGTTGTCGAATATCAGACACTCGTGCTACGTGGAGACCTGGATGCCGCGAATCAAATGCTACCAGATATATCTGAAGACCAAAAGAACAAGATTGCACGATTCCTCGAAGGTCAAGGCTATAAAGAGCAGGCCTTGGAGGTTGCTACAGACCCGGAACACCGATTCGACCTTGCACTATCACTTGATCAGCTAGAAATTGCACTGGAGCTGGCTCGTGCTGCTGATGTTGAGCATAAGTGGAAGACCGTCGGCGATGCTGCTCTGACTGGATGGAATCTGGCGCTTGCCGAAGAATGCTTCACTCATGCAAAAGATATGGGCTCGTTGTTACTGCTATACTCATCTACTGGAAATGCTGATGGGCTTCGCACGTTATACAGCACAGCCGATGCTGCAGGTTCAAATAACATCGCATTCTCTTGCTTGTGGCAAGTGGGAGATGTCAGTGGCTGTGTTGACCTTCTCGAGCGGACTGGTCGGACAGCAGAAGCAGTACTTTTTGCACAGACGTATTGCCCCAGCCGTGCACCAGGAGTTGCCTCGAAGTGGCGCAAGGGTCTCGAGGAGAATGGTAAGGGCAGGTTGGCACGCAGTCTCGGCATGCCACCTGGTGTCGATGAAGGCATCGAAGCAGATGAAGATCTGTTTCCGGAATGGGAGCAGTACCTACAGTCCGAGCAAGAGGGTGGCAAGGAAGAGGAGCCGCTGATTGACGTCAATGGTGATGACGCCGCTACACAAGAGCTTGAGGCGAAATTGAATGGCACTAGCCTCGAGGACGATTCGATTGAGGCAGACATCACACAGCCACCGTTAGACACACCTGCAGTGGCGACTGCACTAGCGCAAGAAGAAGTGCCGGAGGAAGAGGTGGCAGAGGTGGACGACGTTGTGGATGAGGCATGAGGCATAGTGTAAGTACGACTTCTGTTAGATTACATTCAATGAGATCAAAAGGTCCCCTATTCCCACAGCTCGGCCAGCGGAGCTGGAGGCGGCCGGCGTTCTAGTGCTGCTGCTCGTGGCTCTGGTGTGTATGTATGAAGAGTGCCGTGGGGATCTCATATGACAGATTATCCTAGAGAATTTAATCGCCATCACGACGGATCAGTAGAAAATGCTACGAAATACCTCCTTGGACTTGATGCGGAGAGTGTCGTGAGGACCTTGAAAGACTTCAATAAGTGACTGACGACACCTTCTGGAGCAAAGTACGAGCCGGGTGAAAAGGCTTGGAGCGAAAACACACTAGCGAACGACTGCACATTGGTCGCCTAACCCCAGAGCTCAGACAACGTCCGCGGACTGCCCTCAGCATCGTGCCGTGATGCCCGTGGCGTGCCTTCCCTACCAGAATAACAATGCCAAGGCGGTGACAAATCATGTGGCAAATGCATCTAGAGCGTCGATCAGCAACAACTGCTACACTTCTACCATCTACTTGGACCAATGCCAACCTAGACCACCTGACTGAAGTGTGGATGTGCGCTTCCACATTGCTGCACTGTGCTCAAACCTAGCAACTATTCTTTAGCTCATTTTGTATGCCTCATCTGGCTAATCATCGCTAATCTACAGTACGCTGGCGATCCAATCCAGCACATCAAGCATATTACTGCGGTTATTGTTAGCACATCCTCAGACTTACCGGAGTCTTGATCGCAGACCGTCCGTACGCCCACTATGGGCAATTGTGAGAGTGGTTTCAGCTGCGAAGAGTACCAGAACCTCCAGCCAAACAGTACGGAATGGATAGCTCTGAACTCAGATCCCGTGATCCTGGGGTGGGGTGTATGTGATCATTATCATTTCAGCTGCTCGTGCTGATTTTGCGGTAGTCAATGGCTGCATTCTATGGGTCTGCTCTGCTGACAGTGGTAAAACTATCTTATGTATCAATGAAACAGCTGTGTAAGCTAATTTGAAGAATTCCAGTTGGCTATCTTCTGGGGCTACTTCACAAATTCGGTCCCAGATGGACTCCTGACGGATATCGACTACGTTGTGATCACTGAATGGCCGAAGCTGCTACAGCTCATTGGTAGACACCACCTGAATTGGATCATGTTGTCCTTCAGACACCTTGGGTGGCAGAGTCCCAACAAGGCAATCCTGGTGATTCCTCAGGACCTCCGCACCGAAGCACTTCGCCGCTTTGTGCTACAGCTCAGTGATCAGCAGCATCTCGTTGGTCCCGCATTGCTCATTGGCGCAATGGCAAGCTCTTGTGATATAAGTCAATACGAGTTTACTGTTGTCATAGCGCTTGCTTGGTTCTCCACAATCACGCATCTTGCGACGCTAAGTATCCTTGAAGGACACTTCCGGGTCAACTGGTATTGGCCCCCCCAACTCAGTGACACAAACATGCTGATGCTGACAGGGAAATGGCACTATTCAGAGTCGCGCTGATGGCTGTCAATCTTGTCTTGTTGTGTTACGGCCTAGTGATTGGAGAATATGAATTTGCAGATGCTAGGCCGTCGCAATTCTATCAAGGTGTGCCACTGAAGTGCGTTCTGAGAGCACAATGGACGTTCTTCAAGCCTCGTGCTGTAACGATTGTCATGACACTCTTCATCATCTACCTCTTCATCGCTCGGATCTTTACGATGACATTCTTCGGAAGACTGCTCAATTGGCTGGAACTTGAACTTCGAGCTCAAGACCCAAGCTCGGCTACTGGAGCGACGGTACTCCCCCAACGAAAGCAGAGCACCGTCACCAACAGTGATCTAGTGATCGAGTGGCCTGTGCTCCGCGACATCCCGCAACATCCTTACGCTATGGCGCTTCAAAAAACATGGGTGTATACCAGATATTGGCGCAGCTCAGCTCGACGCCACTTTGAACGAGAGTTAAGCTACTTACAGGTGACCAAGCAGATGGAAAAAGAGTCTTCCGTTCACGACCTCATATTGCAGATTGAACGATGTCATCGTCCTGGACGAAGCTATTGGTATCTGATGACAAACCCACACATCTTCCATTATTACATGGGACGTATCAACAACAGTTTCGCCTCGCAACTCCCAGCATTGTTCTTTGGTCTCTCCTACGGTTTTGCAACGCTCATCATCTTGCGTGTCAAGGCCCGCGACTTGCCCGCATCTGCCCTTGGACTGGACTTTGGGCAGATTGTTGCCCTTCTGCTGTTAACTCTTCCGGTTTTGACCGCATTCGAGACATATTTTGGTATGATTTATATCTTTGCGAGTTTCAGTTTTCCAATCCTTTCATCCTTACGGCACCCTCCCACATCAATTCAGCCACCACCGTCTCCATCGATCAACGCCAGGCACCTCCACCTTCGAACTCATCTGAGACCCTAACAATTCTTGTCCTCTTCTTATTTACCTCCTTGGCACCCTCCTCCAGTGAAATGCCTTGGACTTCAAGCTGATTTTCCACTTCTTCAGAATTTCGACATAATGCTCTGGACTCATTGACGCCACCTGCCCACGAATTGATAGAACCTCCGCCATTCGTTCTTCCATCCACATCCAGACGTACGCGTCGCCAGGCCACTGCGACGCCGGTGGCGCCAACCACTAAGTACCCTAGTGTGGCATGTGAGATGGTCAGATCTCTGAGTATCAAGACCATGCTCCGTTCCGAAGCGTATTACCGAAGACAACGACATCAAAACTTCCTTCACCTCATAGACTGTGAGCAAGGCAGGAGATTGCTCAGATTTTACTTCCTGCCCACTTGTCCCCTGCCTACTGGACTTGGTGTTGCGCTAGCACTCGTCGATTCGTCGTTTATGCTGTTCGGCTTGGTCATCTTTGGCTTGCCCTTGGCCAGCATTGGCAGTACGATAATTGTCGCGATACATGAGCTCATCAACACCACCCATGCCTTTAATGCGCGAAGAGCGGCAGCACGCGGAGAGATTGATCTTACGCTCTCGGACGACTCGAGTCAGGTTGACCAGGTCGGTCCATTTGGCGAAACTGGTACGGCGTCGGAAGGCGAAGCTCTTGTGGCGAAGTTGCAGGGTCCTACGGCTGAGGATATAACCACGATGGGTATGCTCGCTCGTACCGACCTCATTCAACCATCGCTGGCTGCTGGCTGAATCGTGGGTACGACATGGCAGTTTGAGGCTGTGGCAGTCTCCAAGACTGACCTTACACAACACAACTCCAAAAGTCGCTACTCTCATGTTCCTATAGATATCGCACAAGACCTAGATGGTACTTGGCTTGTCCTTAAAGCGTGCCGTATTGCAAGAGATTTTGCACCCTATGCGGAATGTCATTGTATTTGTATTGCACTTCATCCCAGTACACTATTGTCACAGAGCATAAGTCAGAGCAAACTCCCCACGCACTCTCTTTAGCATAGTCCCAGACCTATAATATAGTTCAGTACGATCTTCGTCAAATATCTCGTTAATCATCACGAAGCCTGAGCCTCACGCGTTCAGTCACTAGCCGTCATGTACTCGCTCTTCCACTTCGCCATCATATCGATGTTTACGTTGCTCCCACCACACACAACGACGACAACCTTGTCTGCCTGTTTGAGGTCCGGTATCAGTTTTGCCAATCGCCCATTCATACACACAGCAACATTGATTCCACACGCCGGCTCTACCAGTACCCTCTCCCACTCCGCCAATTCAATGCATCCCAGAATTGCTTCACTATCCGACAATCTCTCGCAGATCACATTGTTGCCCTCTTGCGTTGCATATTCGTACGTCTTGTCAGCCACTTTCCTCGCGCCAAGACTCGTTGCAATACTCGAGATTCTTTCCAACGTAATGTGCTCGCGTGCGTGTACTGATTGGTACAAGGAGTCGGCGCCCTCTGTCTCCAGTGCCACGACCTTGACCTGATGGTCTAAATTGTGCTTCTCCAGTCCCTGTACAATACCGCAGAACAGTCCACCACCACCCACGCTACACACGACAGCCTTAACACTGTCTATTCCCGAGCCTGCCTCGCCACTGCCGAGATTTCCGACAATCTCATCAACAAGCGTCGCATGGCCAGCCCAAATCGCCGGATCATCGAATGGCGCCACATATACCGCCCTCTCGCCTCGTTGCCGTGCCTCAACGAGGACAGTCTCTCGTAGATATGTGTCGGCTTCGAACCAGGAGGCGCCATACTGTATGATATCATGCGCGCCTGCTACACGCAGCTTCGCTATCATATACGCGGACGTGCTCAACGGTACCACAATAGTGGCGGCAGACCCCAACGTCAATGCCGCGTGCACGCATGCAAGTCCAGCATTTCCACCCGAGGAGGAGTAGAAGTGCGTCTTATTGGACGCTCCTTCTGACGGAGACTTGGACTCGGCAAGGGAAGTCAACAGTAGATTACCAATCCCTCTTGATTTGAAAGAACCAGAAGGCTGATGAAGCTCGAGTTTCAGATATATTTGGCTAGAGAAGGGGATCAGGATGGGAGATAGTGATATTGATGTGAGAAGGAGGGATACCAGCCTGCGAGACGGGAGAGGGCGATTGAGTGCACGAGGGGTGTCTTGATCCAGGGCTTCTTGCCTGAGTGTGGTTCAGCCATCCTTTAGAGACACCTCCAGTACTTAGGATGTCTCTGGAGGGTACCTTAGGGATGCAGTCCAAAGTTATGACCGGAGAGACTGAGAATGTATCAGTCAGTCTACTGTCAACCGTCTACTCATCGACTGACCCTGCTGTCGACTCTTTTAGGAAAGTGTTGATCCTAGCACGTGTCTTGAGTTTCAGCTGGGGAAACGACGATCCCAAAGTGGACCCTTTGGCCTGACTCCAAAGACAACGACGGCCTTCACAAACACGACGTGACATTCATCGATCCGGACCTCCAAAGACTTGCTACGCAAGGCGGAACGAGATCAACGTCTCCGCTATGATCTGAGCCGCGAAAGCCGGCACGCGACGACCATCTTGTAGAGAATCGAATCATCAATTCCACCAGTCATCTTTCGCCTAGCACAGAGAGCTTTTCATCACTCATCATCAGCACCTTACAGCCTGTGGTTACGATGATGATACAGTCGTGAATATCATGCTTGCGATAGCGACACTACAGCCATTCATCGATAATCCGCATCTTTTACCATTGTCAGCTCCGCCATACAACTCCAACCTTCCGCGTAGGCGCCGACGTTACATTCCCGGAGGGCTAGGCGGAGGCGGTACATGGGTGGAGGAAGAACTACCGGAAGGGATGCCGTTCGTAGCAGGTCAACCGCAGCCACAGCGTCGACGTCGGAATGCAGGAATACCTCTTGGGCGATCCCGTAGAGAACGAAACACCACTGAGAAGACACCGAAACCTTCGGCGCAACCGACATACAATTCTGCGGCGGATGCTGCGGCTGCAGTGCAAAGCGATGGATACAAACCGAGAGAGGAGAAGGGATGGGAAGAGTTTCATCCTGACTTGGATCTCGATTCACAGTTGACAATGTACACTGCGGATGAGATTGATGGTGTGACGCCGCAGGAGCGGGAGGACCAAGACAGAGCGAGTGAAATTGCCGGTTTCGTAGATGGACTCATGGCAGGTCAGGGATTAGCAAGCATGGAAACAGTGTTGCAGGACAACGAGGCATCATTCACAACACCTGGTTCAAAACGACGACCTGGAAGACCTCCGCGAAGACCAGAAGCAATGCTGAACGGACTTGGCCTGGTGTCTCCGCCTGCGCAGAAGATCATACCATTACCCACACAGAACCCAAAAGAGCGGTTGAGCTTAGCAAAGCCTTCATATAGACTGGTCAAGACTTTTGATACATTCGAAGCTGACAAGAACGTTCAAGACAACTACGTCACACAATCGATGAAGAATGTAGGATATCAGGAAAGTGACAAATTCGAACGACCACGACACTTCATCAGATTGGAGGAGGATGCGCTCGAGGATGACATGGAGGACAGTCTGCGCTTGGAGTCCGACAGCGATGCGCTTGCAGCAGCGTCTGCGAACGGCGTTGGTAAAGTGGAGTACGACATGGACGAGCAGGACGGACAATGGTTGGATGCGTTCAATATATACCGCAAGGAGCAGGAACAAGTGGATGCTATCAAGCCGTCCATATTCGAGATAACAATGACTCAGATCGAGAAGGAGTGGCATGCTTTGGAGAAAAGAATACCAAAACCAACACCGAAACCACCCCAAACGCATCGACCCAGATCCGGATCTGCAGCGGCTGTCAACGGCGAACCACCGGCTGCAGGAGAAGAGCAGGATAGCAAGTGCGCCATCTGCGACGATGGTGATTGCGAGAATACGAACGCGATCGTCTTTTGTGATGGTTGCGACCTCGCTGTGCATCAGGAGTGCTATGGTGTGCCTTTCATTCCTGAAGGACAATGGCTCTGTCGGAAATGCCAGCAAGTTGGTCGTGGTGTGCCGGTAAGTCAGCCATCTCTGCTCGCTCAGACTAAGCATGCTGACACTTTTCAGACATGCATATTCTGCCCGAATAGCGACGGTGCCTTCAAGCTAACCACAGAGTCGCGATGGTCGCACTTATTATGTGCTATCTGGATTCCTGAAGTCTCACTTGGCAATCACACGTTCATGGAGCCTATCATGGAGGTTGCGAATGTCCCAAAACAGCGATGGAAATTGGTCTGCTACTTGTGTAATCAAAAGATGGGCGCATGCATACAGTGCGGTAGCAAGAACTGCTACCAGGCCTTCCATGTTACCTGCGCAAGAAAAGCTAAGCTTTACTTGAAGATGAAAGCCGCGCACGGTGGTTTGGCAATATCTGATGTAAGCTCAATGAAGGCATTCTGTGACAAGCATGTACCACCTGAGTGGCGTCGACAGCATGATGTCGATGCAGCCACTGCAGCCGCCAAGGAATACTATCGACATGAGATGCGACACCGAAAGTGGGCAGACAGCCAACAATCAGCTCTATCCATTATGCCAGCACCCAGCTTGCAGCCTATCGAGTCTATTGAGCCGAAACAAGAAGAGGAAGTTCCTCTCAAAGGTGCTGAAGCCACACAGGAGAAAAAGAGAAGGTTCGAAGCCGAGCGCAAGATGTGGAAGATGCCATCTGGCGCACCGATCGTCCCACATGTAGTTGTCGCTGCTGTTGATAATGCACTGCTAAGGTTTACTATCCGAAAACGGAAAGAATTCGTGACAGAAGCCTGCAAATACTGGACGTTGAAGCGAGAAGCTCGAAGAGGCGCTTCATTGCTCAAACGACTCCAGTTGCAGATGGAGACTTTCTCTACCATGGAGATTACGCGTCGTGACTATAGTAGTCTGGGAGCTGCAGGTCGACCACGCCTGCAACGACGTATTGAGTTTGCCGAACTCTTAGAAGCACAAATGGCAGCCGTTATCGAAGTGTGCAAGCAAATCAAGGACAGAGAAGAGCTCAAGCTCAAGGATACGCAGCTACTCAAGGATGTCATTGACACGATCTATTTCCCTGTTACTAGTATGTGCTGGCCTGTCCTGGAGAAAGCACAGTGGCTTGCGCGTGCACCACCTACTGATCAGGTTGGCACCAAGTCTGCTGGTGATGTCTCCGACGAGGGGAAAAGACAGTTTACAGACAGCTTCAGAAGTATCGAGGCCAAACTTGCTCACCATTGGTACGGCTCTGTGTCAACATTCTCTGCTGATCTAGGCCAAGCATTTCGATTCGTCGCTGGCATGACGAACGTCAGTGACGCTCTAGAAGCACATCAACTACTGTCTGGGTCTGTGCTACGCGAAGAGAACTTGACGCCGGACCAGAGAGAGATCAAGAAATTGGCGAAGCGCATTGCACGAGCTGTGCAACCACCACTCCAAGATGCTTTTAGGCACGAATCAGAACTCATACATGGGAGACCTTTTGAGGCTCCGATGCACGATTCCCACAGCATAATGAACTCCAGCGACCACGTCACTCCAGAAGACGGTGGTCAGGATGCTGCCGTGCAAGGCGTTTCGCATCATCAAATTATCTGTTCAGAGACCGGGCATGTTTCACCACCACTCGAAGCTGATGATAGGCCGCCGCCAAGCAAGAGAAGCAAATCAAGTCCTCGCAAATCGCCAGCCAAAGCACAACCAGCGACCACCTTGCAGGAGCCACTAACACCACCAAGTTCGGTAAAAGACATTGCAACAGTGTCGTTACCGCAAGGCGGGATTCCCTGGTACCTGGAGGGTTTCGAGCCTGATGGCCTCAGCGTGCAAGATGAGAGGTATGACGGGTTGAAGGTCAGACGAGAAATGAGTGAACCACTTAGCGAGATGGACGAGGCTGAGCTCACAGAGATGGGTGTGAGTCTTGAGCCCCAGGTCGATGCGAGCGTTGATGCGGTCATGACTGACGAAGTCGGGGCAATTACTCCTGCTAAGAAGGCTCCTACGAGGAAACGGAAAAGGTCAAAATGGTAGCTGAATGAGGACTTTGGTCTTACGGGCGTTATTGGATGTATAGGTAGATACCACGGGAGGATGCACAGCTGGGCTGGGATATGGTCACCAAGATAGCTGCACAGTATCAAATAGCTTTCACTCGAGCTCGAATAATAGAAATATTTCCAAACCCCTAGATCCTCATTTCAGCTCTGCGACTCAACTCAGGATCGTGATGAAGCAAGGCCACCTCAGTCATCGTATATGTCCCATTCGAGCTAAGCGCGCAAACGTCGCGCGTTTCCTCCTTCCTTCAGTTACTTTATTCCATTAGCCCTTGGATTGGATTGACTTTACCAACTCTTACATCATTCATCATCCATTCTCGAACTAGATCAGACGATAAAATTTCAGTACTAACAGATAGACTCGTCACGAATCATAGCTAAATGGAGTATCAGAACGACCAGCCTGCTGAGCAGGGGTATGATGGTACGACTTCTGTAAATCAATCAATCATCAACTACGAGCAGCGCGCTAACAGCCGGCTCTTTCAGGTCAACGTGACTATCCAGAGAGAGACCGCAGTCGCAGCCCAAGACCTGAGTACCGCGACAATGGCGATGACAGAATCCGCGACAGTGATATGAGCGGTCGTGAAGAACGGTTAGCAAACAAAGGGAGCAAACAAATAAGAACACAAACGCTGACAGGTCATCTCAGCCCTCCTGTCGCCGCACCGGCTGATGATGAAGAGGAGGCACGCAACTCTGGCTCCAACTTGTTCGTTACTGGCATTCACCCGCGTCTCACCGAAGACGACATCACCCGCCTCTTCGAGAAGTACGGCAACGTCGAAAAGGCCAACATCATGCGTGACCCGCATACTCGCGAATCTCGCGGCTTTGGATTCGTCAACATGGGAACTGGTCAAGAAGCGGACGCTGCAAAGGAGGGTTTGCAGGGTGAGATCTACGAGGGCAGGACTTTGAGCATCGAGAAAGCTCGTCGTTCCAAGCCTCGCACTTCGACTCCCGGCAAGTACTTCGGTCCTCCCAAGCGTGGTAAGTCTTCCGTCAACTTGGCATCACTTCATAATGCTGACACAAATCAGACGACTTCCGTAGCGGCCGTGGCGGTCGCTATGACAGGTACGATGACCGTCGTGGAGGTGGTGGATATGGCGGTGGATATGGACGTGACCGTCGTGATGATGGCCCCTACTCGCGTGGTGGAGGTAGGGATAGATACGATGATCGTTCAGGTGGCTATGGTGGTGGACGTCGTGACAGAGATGACCGTTACGCTCCACGTGGAGGAGGAGGTGGCAGAGACTATGGTCGTCGTGACTACGAAGGTGGCGGAGGATACGGAGGTGGCGAGTCTGCTGGTGGCTCAGGCAGATCGTACGACGACCGTCCCCGTGGTGGTGATGACTACAGCAGGCGTTAAGCGTCTCGTTGTTGCTTACTCTGTGGCGATGAAAGGCCACTCCTGCTATCATGTGTTCTGCACATACCAGCAATGCTCACTTGTCGCACAGGTTCAAAGAATACTCACGATATCACACAGAGTCGACAGATCGGACAAGAGGTCAGCGGTCAAGTCGGCGGACTGACGTCGGATTTGCTCTTTCAACACTTTCCGTAGCACACTCAGACTTTGTCGGCATAGGTGGGGACAGGATGTGTGTCATCGTGGGCACTTGGTTTCTTGGCATCGACGTCTCTCTTCAGCACGTTGCACGTTCGACCGGTGCTTTCTCAAACTCTTCTGTAACAATATGCAACCATGCGACCTTGACTTTTCAAAATGGCTCAACAGCAACATCGGCTCCCGAACTTCTTAAACATTCCAAAATGACTTTCGCCAATTCAACTCGCCCAGCTCGCCCAGCTCGCCCAACTCGCTCAACTCCGACTCAGTCGCCTTCTTCTACGGTCCTCATACGTCTTTCCAGTTCAGCATTGCGAGTCTATTTTTATCACCTTCTTCTGATTTCCGGCCGACGAGGTGAGGACGTTTCGAATGCTTGCCAACACCGCACCATATCATACTCCAGATTTTTTCTGTCCGTTACTAGCACGCTAAGCTCACGGTCGAAGAGCTCCCCATACGGTAAGCCAGGTTTTGTGTGTAATGCTCACTGACTGGACTTAGGGCAGGTCATAGTCCTCGTATCGAGCCACAGCGGATGATCTAAGATCAACATATGGCAGCACACATAGTGACTACAGCAGGTCAAGATTCTCAGGCCACTACGAATGCCAATGACTCCGACACTAACATCATGCTTGACCTTGAAGCGCGCCAACTATGGAGCCTCGCCCCGATGGCACGAGTGCTTTAAGGAAATCTTCTCACTTTGCTTCGAGGGTATCGTGGACGTTGCAAAACGCGCGTAAGACAATTGACCTTGTGGGCCTCATACAGCACACATGTCTGCTTGAGCCTATTGACTTGATGTTCTCTGCTGCATGTATGCCTAATGTCGATGTTCCGGGAAAAGAGAGCATGTCGACCATGTCTGCCCAATCCCCGTCCGATTTCCTGTAATGCCGCGTTGCCAGCTCACGGGCGCGAATGCGTGACGTTGCGTGCCTATAGGTAAACACACCCAAAAAGGTCGGAAGCTACGCGCTGGCGGGTAGAGAATGGTAGTGACCTTATTGTGAGTATACTGCGGAGCTACATTGCTACAAGAGAATCGTTGGACAATGAGACGCGACACAAACTCAGCATACACGAATTAGCATGATGCCAGTGCTTGAAATTCACATGTGTGTATCTGTAGTTCCAGGCGCTTCAGCAGACTCTGAAACGACTAAGAAGGACCCATGGTGGTCAGCAGCGGCAGATGGTGCAATGAGTGCCAATCAAAGCACGAGCTCCAGCAAAGAGGTTGTTCAGTGGGGTCGAACTAAAGAAGCCCAAGGTAGACCAGCAGCTGCCAAATGCATGCAGCATTTCCTGCGAGTGACGAAGCGACTTCAGCTGTCAGCTGGGCAATGGGCCTGACCGCCGCTCCTCCGCTGCGTTGATTATGACAATATAGTTGGCGACATGCATATTAGTACATGCGGGTGAGAAGTAGTGGTCATATCACATATCCAGGAGCCGAGGTTGTTCGGGGTAGGGGATCAAATCACATCGTGATAGAACGCCAACGAATCTCAATCGAAGCTTCACGACTTTACTTACCATCTGAGATGTGCTAGCAGTGGCAGTGCTCAATGCTCGTTGAGCCCATGCCTGTTCTGAGTGAAGCACTGCATGCAACCTACATTCGTGATGCTGTCTTGAGCGCGACGATTCTCCTTCTCCTCTTCTTGTATAGGTTACTCTGACTGAGCTGTGTCACCGTAAGCGCGACGTACATGCTCAGCACAGCACGTTAGTGTGCGTTGCAGGAGGCTCGTGAGAAGATCGCGTTTCGAGGCCATGATTGGTGGTGACGATTCAGAGCATGAGAGCACAAACCCCACAAGCATACAGCACTCATCGACCGTTGCGGCTGCGGCAGGCAGAAGTATGGTTGATAGCGTTCAAGTATAAAGCTTCGGGATGCCTGACATATCGCGTGCTTTCATCTGTCGTCGCATTGTGCACCTTATCCTATCTGATTATCATCAACATCATTATCATCATCATCATCATCACCATCACCATAGCCTGGCAGTGCAAAGATCACGGACAAGCCAACTAGCAAGCAGGCAGCCGAGACTAAGGCAAGTGTTGGTGGGTTTTTCTCCATTCGAGCAAGCGTTGTGTGGCTGTGTGAGCCAATTTTGCGCAAACTCGCTGCTTCAGGGCTGCGCTTCTTCCTCTCTAGCTTCGACTTCTATTCGTGGATCAGATTCTACTTTCGAGTGGCAAGAGTCGTCAAATTGGATAAGATTTATACATCCGTTGCCCCGTCTCTCCAGTCCGGTCAACCATAGATGAAGAGCAACGAATTCGCAAGATCTCTGTTAGCGGATCAACGGCACAGCACGAGCTTCTGACGGTCACGTGAGGTGCATACTCGACCTGAAACACCATCCCACCTGTGTCTCAGACTGCATTCTGGCTGCATTCTGACTGCATTCTGGCTGCTTCTTTGCCACCCGAAGAGAAGGGATTGCTCGAGACGGACCTCATTGCATGGCACGACACTGTTGATACGGCATCATACCCAATCGTAGCCGCAATGGCCACAAGGGAGAGGACTATTCCAATTCAGAGCCCTTCAAAGTCAAAGACGCCAAGCCTGTACAGTCGCATGAAAGCTGCTGGTCATCGCGCGTTGAGCTCGAGAAACGAAAACCGCCAGACTGATCCCTCACTCGATGTATACCCTCAACGTGCAGAACCAGTCAGAGTAGCTGGTCGACCTTCCTTCACTTATGATCAGACATCACGACATGAGCAAAGTCAGCCTCGTCCCAGCACCACACAACCTGGTACGAGGAGGCGAGGTGAAGATCCAGCCTCATCGACAGGGGTCCTTCCTCATGCAGATGTCTTCCACTCGCAGCTGCCTCGAGCATCGTCACGACAACACATCTTACATCAGGCGCATACTGCCCACCAACAACCGAGTTTTGAAGGCTCGCAGTCGACGTATACAGTGCAACCACGCCGTGACTCAAGACAATCACAGGAGCAAGCTTACAACACCTTGAACCTGCCTAATCATCTATTCCCACAACCTCAACCTTCACGGAATGTACTACGTCGCAAGCCGTCGATTATCGCGGACTATGTCACCGAATCTCGAGCCACCATCAGATCGGAAGAGGATCTCAATCAACTCGAACCATCACTGCTGCAGGGAAAGATTCAATCGTATCAGTACCAGCATCCAGCATCCGACGGGCAACGACAAACCCCTGAATATCCGACTCGAAGTCTCCGCCATGCAGGAAGAACACTTGTGACACCCGAAAGCACTAGATCTGATTCACGCGCCGCAAAGTCTATCACTCCTAGCTCTCCTTCAACATATCGCCACGACACACCCAGCGTGTTCAGTCACGCATCTCGCGCGACCTCGAGGACCGCTTACTCACCTGCATCAGCTATGCTTGAGCCACAGCCATGGAATACGGATTTTCCTGTGCCTCCTGTTCCAGATAACTATAACAAGTCGTCTACAACTGCACCAATAAAGCAGCCGAAACAGCCTATCATCCCGCCCGAGTTGGCTCATCTTGCTTTTGTTGCCGGTCAGAAGCATGACGCCCGCGAACCACTTGACGATATGGTTCCACAAGTTCGCAATGATGCTAAGGCGACAAAATCTCATTACAGGTCTGATTTTACTACCTTCAACAACCCCAGACACGACGATCTCGACTATCCGCTCCGCACAGCGGTCGCGACACCACTGAAAGCGATGGACCCTGCATTACGAAGCCGGGTGACGCTTAACAGTGACTCTGTTAAGAAGACTCTTGCTTCTGCTGTACCGAGGCAAGCAGTCGCCGGCAGCCAAGCCAACGATCGGAGTGCTCGTCGACCTCAAGGGCGGGATAGGACTGCTACAAAGCCGAGCACAGACGCGATACCTCGATCATCCACGGTTAGCGCCAGTGCAAGAGTCTCTATCGAAAAGCCAAGACAGTTCACAAGATCAAGCGTGGAGAGGGCCACATCACGCTTGTCCTTTCAATGTCAAGGGACGACGGAAGACATCCTCGAACCACCCTCTGAGCGCATTCACTCTGCCAGTGTTGTGCCACAGAAAGACCGACCTGCAAGAGCACAGCTTTCTCGAGCATTTTCCTTTTCAAGAACGTCTCTGAAGACAAAGTCCTCCATAGAATCCTTGAAGTCGAAGCTCAACTTCGCTCAGAGAATGCTGGTGAAGACGAAAGACCAGATGTCTTGTGTTGGGCCTGTTGATACTTCTGCGAGCATGTTCCCTACGGTGGACCGTAGATCAGGTTCGAGACGAGGAAGTCAGTCGGCTCAGCAGACTTCTGGCGGCAATTCCAGAGGTGGTAGTGATATGGCTCAGTCGAAACAGGTACCCACGGACAGACATGCTATGTCTAGCTCATCTCGCACTTCCTTCGATAGATCTCGTCCTTCGATGACGACGTCGAGATTGCCAAACACTGTGTCCACCAGGGATAATCCCTCGAGATCCAGGCTCGATGCTTCTGAAAAAGCCACTCATGCTTCACATCCCAGAGAAAGAGATGCAGCACCACAGGGAGTCGAAAAGGCTCTTCCCATGCTGCCAAGTACACATGCACCCACAAGAGAGGTCAAGGAACCTACTCTGGCCGGACGGGAGGACAATGCGCGCCTTACTGCAACGACAGATACTCGAAACTCTTCAGGCTCGGACAGCACATCGACCGACTCCACGACAAGAGCTGCCCCACTAGCTCGTCTCAACTCTGCTGATAGTGGTCGATCGTCAGTCATGGCTGGTTATGGTCTCTTTCCCAAGACCAGCTGGTCACCGATCAATAGAAAGGTTGCCCCGTCACCTTCACACGACGCCAACAGCACCACAAAACCTCACTCCTCGTCACCGAAAACTACGAAAACTCAGCTGATATCTGACGATGAAATGAAATTACGACGTAATGACCTCGCGCTCCGCCTAGGAGCGTTAACAGCGAGTACCTCCATTTGTGGAAAGATACTCTTCAGTCCTGTTGACTTTATGATTCAAAGTTCTCCAAGCGAGCGGATCCTGGTTGTCGACGGTAGTGGTGAGGGTGAGTAATAACTACGTACACGAAGCGGAAAGCTCAATACTGACGACAACGTAGATTGGTCGCACTTCCTAGCAGCCACGTACCCTTGCGCCTCAGTCTCATATCTTCCACTCACCACGCCGAAACGACCTTCCGCGCTCTCCGACCTGCTGAGCCAAGACCCTCAACCCCACCACACCACCCTCCCGCTCTTCTCCCTCTCCACCCCGCTTCCACTTCCCTCCTCTCATTACACAGCCGTCATACTGCGCTTCCCTCCCGCGCTTCCCACCTCAGCCCTCACGCACCTCATAGCGGAGCTCAAACGCGTCCTCCGTCCCGGCGGCCACATTGAACTCATCGCCATGGACCTCGATCTCGCTAAGATGGGTAGCGACACCCGCCACGCCGTGCGCGACCACAAGATCCGCATGCACAATGCTGACGCTTCTGTGTCATTGAAACCTGCGAGCGACTCTCTTCAGCGTCTGTTGGCCCATCGCGGATTTGAGGGCATGCGGGCGGGAATGGTGATCGTACCTGCTGCGGGCCCAGCCGAGGAGCAGATCAATCGAGCTTGGACAGCGCACTGGGGCGGAGAGGTTGAGCGGGAGACAGCCCAGGTAGTGAAGACGTTCAGGCCTGCAGATGTGGCAAGATGGTGGTATCAGCGGTGTTATGAGGATGGTGTTGATGGTGGAGGATCGAGCATTTGGGACAATGAGATTGTGAAGAGGGAATGTGCGAGGTTGGGCACGGGATTCAAGGTGCTGATTTGTCATGCGCAGAAACCGGTGATCATCAAGAGACGCACGGCGAGTGTCTAGTGATGGCTTCACTGAAGGCGCGATTGGAAGGCACGAAGGAGGAAGAAGCCCGAGCGAGCGAAGTGAAGTTGGAAAGACATGAAAACAAAGTAGAAACGGCCACATTATGTTCATGGCCAACACGACTGTGAAACGACAACAATACAACGATCTCAACGACCAGATGAACAGCAAAAAAACATTAGCAGCGAAGACTTGGATGAACAGCAGGAACCCTGATGGACATATGAATGAACGACTAAGTTTTGTTTTGCAAAACATGGAAAAATTGGACGAATGTATGGAAGCAATGTGATCTGATTTGATCGGCAGTGACATACGAATGGAAAGTGACATTGACCCCGAGGAAGTCCACCGACGTGGTTTCGCGTCATGTATCAGCTGGGAGCATTGACTGTGCCATGCTCAATCACTTGGGAGAGTGCCGTAGTGACATTGTTGAGAGTGTACATGTGTTGTGTTGGTTGTTAAGGATCAAAGGCGCCGCAATTTTCCCCACGGTTTCGTGGGCATGGCATTTCGACAATGGCATCCTCGTGATGAAATCATGATGTATTGGATCATTAGCATCCTCGTATTTGACAATATCACTCTAGTATAGCCTGATGAGAATGGCATCAGGACTCTCCAATAGTGACTGAACGAGTGACGAGTGCCTTGACTAGTGCCTTGACTTGACTGTCACAGTGAACGCCCGCAGAAAAGCAGAACCAGACGTCACAGAAACATCGCCTTTGCAGGGTTCCTTAACCCTCGCACTGGTACAGCCTGCTTTTGAACTGCCGCTCTTCTGAGAGAGACTCCACGTCTCAGGCCAGGGAGACTGCCTCGACAGACTGCAGTGGACTTGCACGCTGTACATGCAAAGCAACCGCATCGTTCAGTTCTCCATCCACCACCACCGCCACATCGCCAAACTCTCTGCCACCACCACCGCCCTCATCTTTCAACGCACCATGTTCCCCGAGACGACGGACCCGCGCCCTATCCTTAACCACCCCACCCTCGGTCTCATCCGTGGCGAAACCCTCCATTCCTCCCTAATTCAATTCCGGAACATCCCCTACGCCTCAGTTCCCCACCGCTTCGCCCGCTCTTCCATCCTCACACGCCTACCATCCCCAGGGCATTATGACGCCATAGAACCCGGCCCCATCAGCATTCAGTCCCTCGACAGCGCCACCTCCGACGCCGACGGGAACCAACTCCCCCACGACCGCTCCCGAACGCACGATGAATCGCAAAGCGAAGCCTGTCTCAACCTAACCATCACAGCGCCCCTCTCCGCCATATCGTCTCAACGTCATTCAAGGACGGAGAACCTCCCCGTCGTAGTGTTCATCCACGGCGGCGCCTTCTTTCTCGGCGCAGGGACTCGCTACTATTACGACCCCATCGCCTTCGTCCGCACAGCCACCACGCTAGATCCCCCGGCACCTCTGATCTTCGTAGCGATAAATTACCGCCTCGGCGCCCTAGGGTTCCTGCATTCGCCTGCTTCCATGTCGACGGACCACCCCGTCCCCGCCAATAACGGCCTGCACGACCAACTCCGCGCCCTCGAATGGGTACAGCGGCACATTGCTGGCTTCGGGGGTGATCCTGATAATGTGACGGTGCTAGGTCAGAGTGCCGGTGGCGAAAGCGTGAGTTTACATGTTGCGAGCGGGCAGGGCCGCGGACTGTTCAAGCGCGCAGTCGCGTTCAGCGGAACCAGCGTCACGATGCCCGCCAAGACGCCCGAGGAGCACGAGCGGAATTTCAGGGAGCAGGCCGAGAAGTTGGGCGTGCGCGTGCGGGGGAAGAGTGCGGAGGAGGTGGCGAGGGCGATGCAGGAGGTCGATGTGGAGAAGATTAGAGAGCTGGGCTGGGTCGGGGCGCCGTGTACGAGTAGTGAAGCGATGCCGGATGAGAGGGCGAGTATGTGGGTTAACCGCTCAGGGCGGTCTGATAGGCGGCCGAAACCGGATGAGTGGCTGGAGAGTCAGATCATCAGTACGACGACGTATGATGGAAGTATCTCATACATCATGACGCGCAATAATCCCGAGCGCAAGCGTCACGCCGCGGCAATAAAGTCCATCGCGGTTGATGTCCTGGGCGAGGACGCTGCGGGAGAACTATTGGATATCTACGACATCAAACCCGAGGGCGCGGAGAGCGAAGACGTCGCGCTGCGAAAAATCTGTCTCTTCGAAAGCGACATTGGTTTCTTCGCTGCGGCACTGAGCGTGGCTATTGGTGCTGCGAAGGAAGCCGACGCAGGAGATGCCACAAAAGCATCATCCTCCTCCTCCCGCACAGAAACAACAACATTCCTCCAAATCTTCTCCTTCGGGAACCCCTTCCCCGGCCCGCTCGAGCAGGGAAAGTTCGCCTCGCATACCTGGGACATTGTGGCTCTTCTCGGGGCTTTTGACGATGAAGTCAAGACGATTGAGGAAGAGTCGCATCTCTCGAATCCTGGGTATAAACCGTACACCACGATCCTGGCATGGCGGGAGCGGTTGATTCGGTACATGACCGCTGGGGAGGCGCTGGGGCCGGAGTTCGGAGAGATGTCTCATCCCAAGGCCAGCGAGAAGGGAGAGACGGGAGGGAAGGAGAAGGAAGGCACGTACGGCGCAGCGCTGATGGTGGGGAACGAGGGAATGAGCGAGCAGGGCCCAGAAGTGTATCTTGATGGGGAAGATGGTGGACGGCGACGGCGGTTGCTGGAGCTGGCGGAAAGGTGTAAAGGGGAGGATGGGTGGGATGTCTTC
>Ga0268250_10000178_pt1 | contig 31108 bp, 34 predicted proteins | sample AgamicAsSfe_FD_200448 | JGI IMG/M metagenome (GOLD analysis project Ga0268250, IMG submission 200448) | Agave microbial communities from Guanajuato, Mexico - As.Sf.e (v2) (version 2) | ecosystem: Host-associated > Plants > Phyllosphere > Phylloplane/Leaf | place: Guanajuato, Mexico | collected...
CTGTGCTCGGATGAAGTAGCACATTCTGTTGATCCACAGTGAGGTACGCCTTGCCACTAGTATCCTTCTTCGCCACCTGCATGAAGAAACCCGAGACCAGTGCACGTCGGATGTTTTCGTAGTACTTTTTATCCTCAAACGGCGTGCTCATAAGCTCAAGTTCACTGCGCTCCATTATACGCTTAAGCTGCAGACGGACATTGTCGGCTTGTTGCAAAGCACGGAAGTTCAAGAAGTGATCGTAGCACCATTGCTTGGGGTCTGCTTGCGCTTGTGGGCCCTTGAAGGCGTGGTAAACGTTGAGCATGGTGAGATGGTCGCCATCAGGATGTGCGAAGAGATTCTTCATCTCGTCAGCGCGTTTCCGGGCGTTGGCGGGGCGTTGAAAGAGTGTGGGGACGGAGAGAAGGGCGGTTAGTGATAGGATTTCGTTGGAGCAGTAGAACTCTGGCGAGGAAATGAGCATGACGCCAAGAGCTGGGTCAAGAGGGAAGTCTGAAGCCATACGACCAAGCATGGTGAGCTCTCCATCATCGTCGAGGCAGGCAAGGTAGTTCAGCTCTTCCAGTGCTCGCATGAGCGTTTCAGGTGCTGGAGGATCCATCAGATCGAAATGTACTAGATCGTCCACGCCAAGCTTCTTCAGCTCGAGCACTGTAGAGGCGAGATTCGATCGCAAAATTTCAGGATACGTTTGATCGATGAGCTCTTTCTTGAAGGCGCCTTCAGTGTAGAGTCGGAAACATTTGCCTGGCCGTGTACGACCTGCACGACCTGCTCTTTGTTGTGCAGATGCCTTGGAGATTGGAGAAACCAGAAGAGACTGAACGCGGACACGAGGGTTGTACACGTTCTGCTTGCTAAAACCAGGGTCCACCACATAGACAATTCCGTCGATTGTGAGTGACGTCTCTGCAATGTTTGTCGAAATGACCACTTTACGACCTGGTCGACCGCCAGCTGACCGTGGTGGGGGAGCTGGATCGAAAATTTTCTGTTGTTGCGAAGGATTGAGAGAACCATATAGAGGATAGACTGTAACTGGACCAGCATCTGCTTCACGAATCATCTCATCCACTTCCAGCCTGATCTTTCGACATGCATCTTCAATCTCTTCTTCACCTGTTAAGAATAGTAGAATATCACCTTCCGGCTCAGTCGCGTGGATTTGTAGGACGGTACGGATGGCGGCCTCCACATAGTCTCTCTCTGGCTCAGGTGTGTAGAAAATCTCCACGGGATGTGTTCGACCCGGGACAGGGAGGAAAGGCGCGTTGTTGAAGTACTTCTGAAACTTCTGGGCATCAAGTGTAGCAGACATGACAACGAGCTTCAAATCTTTCCGTCTTTCCGTCACACCTTTCAGCAGCGCCATCAAGATATCGGTTGCAAGTGTCCTCTCGTGAGCTTCGTCCAGAATAATGGTACTGTACCTTTTCAGGTCATGGTCGTTCATGGCCTCTCGTAACAACATTCCATCGGTCATGTATTTGAGCATAGTATTCGGCGAAGTCTTGTCCTCGAAACGAATGCTGTATCCAACCTCTTGACCAAGTGTGACGTCCATCTCTTGCGCCACACGTTGCGCAACAGACATTGCGGCAACACGACGTGGCTGTGTACAAGCTACCATTTTGCCATTGAGATGTGGTAAATCGTCGAATAAAACGAACTGTGGAATCTGTGTAGTCTTTCCAGACCCAGTTTCTCCCACGAACACCAAGATCTGTGAGCTCTGATACATCTGCAGGAATTCATCTCTTTGTGCATGGACTGGCAAGCCGCGACGTGTTTTGAGGATGCTGAAATATCTCTGCGATAAAGGGTTCTGGTTGAAAGGATTCTGGGGACCATCTTCCGCACTGTTTGCCATTTTGCAGGTCGTCTTGTGCCGAGGGAATGATTGCAAGACTGATCCATTGCCGTTCGAGTTCCCGCCATTACTGTAGGAGTTGCCACCATTCAGAGACGCTCCAGCATTCTGGTCGTCCCAGTGGGCGAGGTATGGATTTGCTGCGGGGTCCATGTGGCCGGTCTTTTGGCGCTTCACGCGAGCGTCGTCGGCCATGAGTGAGAAAGTATTATGTATCAATGGCCGTCGTCGAGGATACTGCGCGACAGGGGTGTGAGGCTGTGGCTGACGGTGTTGGGAAAGAGACTATACTTGGTATCATGAATGTCTTCCTGGCGGCGAAACAAATCTAGCAAACGTTCGAGCATGTGCAAAAGTCATGTCACGTGATTTCATGTCCATGTTCTTTTTTCCTATTTAGAAGCATTTCATCTCACGTCGACATCAGCATCTTCGATTTGCTCGTCATCCACTTGTCCACCTTTCCCTCTCACGGAAACATAGTTTCAGGTCTAAGGTTTGCCACCGCCAACTGCTGGACGTCGTCGAAAGCCAGCTCTGCTTCTGTCCAGGAGAAGGCACACAGCATGGACTCTTCAGGCTCCAATGGGTTCGACGACTCAATTCGTTTCTACGTGGGCCATCACGATGCGAAGCGTGTCATCTCTGCTGACGGCTCGGATCTTCGTGATGCTCAGGATCAAAATGTGTTTACAGTTATGATGAAAGAGAAAAATGAGGCAATAGCTAATCCCATCCCAGTATGATATGCTAACAGCAACAATCACGACTGATGCTTTTCAAACGAAAGTACTCGATATCTTATCGACTTATCTGGGGGCTGTCGAGGAAGCAGAGACTCCCTTGCATAGCATAGCTGGGCAGGCCAATGTGCCAGCACCACCTATTCTCCCTTCACTCACCCCTGAAGATACCGCTCTCGGTCCAAATGAGACCATCGGACAACTCATTGTGACCACTAGCACTTGGATCGACTTGACTTCACCAGATCCACTCATTGCAGATATTTCACGTCAAATTCTTGTGCTCGAGATATCATATGCCTCATTCTGTGGTGCCACCAATGTAATGATAAAAGGACCACCAATACACGTCAAGTCCGAAGATGGCCTCGTAAGATATGCACATGCGATACAGGAAGCTCTAAGTGCAGCCACCTACCTACAACTTCACCTCACTATGCCAATGACTGGTCAACCCTTATCAGAACTTGAGCCTGATATGGGTGATCTGGAAACATTTGCTCGTGACGAATACGTGGATGATCTTGGTATCGACGACGATGATGAGGAAGAAAGTGACGAAGTCAATGACTTTGATGAAATGGCCAGCTGGGATGCATGGAACGTGGTGCGATCACTTTGTAAATATAATGCTCGTCTTTCCATAGGTAAGAATATCAATTATTTTTCCTCACTGGCAGACCAACAAGCTGTGTGTTATACATGAAGCTGGAAGCCGTGCGCTGAACTTGATCGAGACCAAGAAATCTTTTACTAAACACTCGCTAATCAATCTCACAGCACTTACCATACCTAAGAACCTGCCTTCACCAGCCATACAGTCGAGGTGGTTCTCCGAGCCTCTCAGAATACTCAACATAACCCAGGAATCATTTTCTGGTACGGGCAAAGCAGTGACTCTCTCTCTGCCTCAACGAGAGCTCATCTGGCAATACATGCGACTAAGGCCGACACCTTGGATTCTCCTAGGAGATACTGGAGCTCTTACAGAACCTCACTCGTCTTTTTCTGCCGCTGACTTTCCAGACCTCAAGCAAGCCTCACAAGCTGCAAAGACCCATTCATCCCAGTCCTCATCGTCACACTGGCACTATCTGAACCACATCCGTAATTTTCAACACAATCAACCTGCTCGACCTCTAGTAGAGCTGTTCGGCGCAGGCTACCAAGACTACTTGCAAAATCCTCTACAACCCCTGGCAGATAATCTCGAAAGCATTACATATGAAGTCTTCGAAAAAGATCCTATCAAGTACGAGTGGTACGAGCGAGCAATTTCTGCCGCACTGCAGGACTGGACCACGAGCAAGAAGACTGGCTCAGGATCGAATGGCCGCATTGTCTGCGCTGTCACTGGTGCTGGCAGAGGACCGCTCGTCACGCGCGCGCTTGAAGCAAGCAGAAAAACCGGCATTGAGATAGATATGTGGGCCGTCGAGAAGAACCCCAACGCATACGTGCTCCTCCAACGGCACAATGCAACGATTTGGCAAAACCGCGTTCACCTCGTGCAATCCGACATGCGCACATGGACAGGCCCACATACCAAAACCTCTTCCTCCGGCACCACCACGCCCACCCCCTACAAAATCGACATCCTCATCTCCGAGCTCCTCGGCTCCCTCGCCGACAACGAACTCTCCCCGGAATGTATTGACGGCGTCCAACATCTTCTCAACCCTACCCACGGCATCTCAATTCCCTCCTCCTACACTGCTCACATCAGCCCCATTGCGGCGCCCAAAATCCATGCCGACATCCTCGCTCGCTCCGCCGCTGGCGATGCCGAAGCCTTCAGCGTGCCCTACGTCACCATGCTACATGCAATTGACTTCCTGTCGGCACGGCCGCCGCTCGCACAGCCACGCGCGGGTTTGGACCAGCCGGCTGTGCGCTCGGGCTGTGGTGGCGGGATGCCTGATATCCCGCTGCAGCCCGTGGTCCGCGAAGCTTGGGACTTCAAGCATCCGATACCCACGTCGAATCTGCTGCCGCCCGCTGAGCGCAACCCCACCGCCTCAGGGAACGAACACAACACGCGCGCCACTCGTCTCGAATTTGCGTGTCGTCACCGCGGCGTCTGCCATGGATTGGCAGGGTACTTTGAGACTGTGCTGTATGACCCGGCGTCTATGCTTGGGGTGGACGATGCACTTCCTACCACAAATACTAGCTCCGACACAAACAGCAAAAGGCAGAAAGTGGAGCTAAGCACCAACCCACTAACAATGGACCGCAAGAGCCGCGACATGATCAGCTGGTTTCCGATGTTTTTGCCCCTGAGGCAGCCGCTGTATTTCCCGGATGAGTGCGTGTTGGTAGTGCATATGTGGCGGAGGACGGAGGGGCGGAGCGTGTGGTATGAATGGTGCGTGGAGAGTTTCAAGGTTGAGAGGATGAAGAGTGGGAGGGCGAAGAGGATTAGACTGGGAGGGAGCGAGGTTGTGAGTAGTAAGGCAAGCGCGTGTTTGATGTAGAGAGGAGTGTACTGGGCAGTCAGGTTGGAAGTGAGCGAGGATGTGAGTAGTAAGGCTAGTACATGTCTGATGTAGATGTGAGAATGTGGATGGAAGAGGCGAGGAGATGATGTACGAAAGATACCGGGAAATTTGCCCGCCTGTGCACCTGCCTCCCAATTGCATCCTCCACGCCCCACCCACCGCCCTGGGCCTCCACCTCCGCTACCCACCTACGGTGTGTGTGGTATAAGATAGACATGCCGAGGCTGTGAAGTTGGTAAGGCCAGCGATGCGGTTGGCAATATGACAGCTATGCAGAGAGTTGAGGACGTACCTGGCCATCAAGTAGACAAGGAGTGCACTAGCTTACGATGTCCGCTCCCGCTTTCCCACCACCCTCAGCCATACGTCTGCCACTCGCCCGTGAACCTCGGCAGCATCGGTGGACTGTTCATGTCGCCACCACCCTTTGAGACGACATTCAATATGCCAAATTTACCAATATCCTCGACTTTACCTGGCCCCACTCTACACCTCGCTCCCAAAATTTATCTCATCCCTCCCACCATTACCCTCGCCGTCGAGCGGCCCGTTCCCCTCACTGCTCCCCAGCCTTCCTAATCCTTTGCATCTCGCCTCGCTCCAATGATCCCCACCCTTTCCCCGTTGCTCACTCTCATCCCCCCTCCTCTCCATCAGCACCCTCGCTAATCTGCTGTTGCAAGACGATACTGTAGACGCTGCTCTTGAGCGCCGTGTCGACCAGCGCTGTTTTGCGCTCCAGCAAGCGTAAGCTGTCGGCGATCTGGGAGGAGGGTGTCGCTGCCAGGGAGGCGAGGGATGTGGAGAGCTGGAGGGGGATGCAAATTAGCTCGAGAACAGAGATGGGAGAGATAAGAGAGAGAGCTGATGGGTCAGGACGGGTGGGAGGTCGAGGAGGAGAAGGAAATAGCGAGAAGGGAGAAGTGGGAGAGGAGGAGCTAGGGGCATTGGTAGCTAGGGAAGAGAGAAGAGCGTCTGCTGTAGCCGCAGTATAAGGACAGTGTTGAGCTGGAACTGCGTACACAAATCGCCGAATTGTATGACACAGCATCGTCCAGCGAGATGCCACGTCTCAAGCTCTGCGTGTAATGACATCGCAAGTAATGGTCCACACCACATAGCCATCAACACCCCGCCTCTCCTCATCTCACCTCGCAACGCATCCTCTCTTTCCATACAAACATGCAAGCACAGTCACAGCATCACCCAAGCACAGACACAAGCAAGCACAGTCTCGAAACTCACCTCAACAAGATTCCCATTCAACCTCCTCCACTCCCTCAACACCTCCCTCTCGAGCTCCGACAGCCTATCGTCATCGAATGCATCGACTGCTCCTCCCATTCCTCCTTCACTGTCGCCCTGGCCCTCGCCCTCATGACCGTCCAACTCCACATCCCTCGTCGCGTCTTCATCTCCACCAACAGCGCCATCGCGTGCTCGTGACTTCGCAGAGTTTAGTGGCGAATGGTCTGTAATAGATTGCGCACTACGGTCTCTGTATGCTGCGTTTGAGGATGTGGCAAGGAGGTTGGAGCGCGACGACGCCATTCCAGACAATTCAGCCAGTGTAGTTTAAAGCGTAGACAAATCAGGGCTCGTAGCCGACGTGTTCCTAACTCAGCAGTCGTGTGTTGAGGTCGTGATTCCAGCTCAATAGGTAGGCCTGCGACCAGTGGTAGTGATGTGTGCAGTAGCTCTTGTTTGCAACGCGCGAAAGCGGAGATGGACGGCGCGTGTAGTTGTGGTGGTATTGTGATGTGTTCGCGATGCCGACACCTGATGAATGCGTTTCTGTGTTCAAACGAAGATGGATGTCTCGGAATTCACGGAAAAGCGCGATCGTGTTGGATTTGGATGTCGATATTAGGCGCGCGAGAATGAAAGCCTGATGTTGTGACGAGTGTGGCAAAGTCACGTGCGGGGCAAGGATGTGAAACAGCAGAACGACAAGATATGGGTCGTCTTAGACAGAAAGCCTGCTTTCAGATGCTTAAGCTACAGATCCATTCAACACCATCGTGTCATCCTAACAACATGAAGCATCGAACACATCCCGTGATCATAGAACCGGAGCGCCATCTGCCAACCATACCAATGCCCAAAGGCAATCATGAACCAAGACCACCTCATAACCACCACACGCCACATTCACGTGCCACCACCCTACGCTCAACCATATCACCTCACCTCAACCGAATAGTGATAAGACTCATGATCATCCCCATCATGCAACAACGTAACACTGTTAAATTCCTCAAAAGGATCCGGTAGCTCAATTCCCGGCGTCGCAAGGCCTGAATCCAACGGCACACCCTTCATCTTTGATGCACTGATATCTATACTGTGGCTTTCGCGGACATTGCGGAAGTTGATAGTATCGACACCACGACCTTGGTGTGGTAGAATCGGTGGCTTCATATGACGGAGTAGTGCCCATGACGTTTGGCGAAAGAAGGGATGGGATTTGACATCAGAGGCGCCTGCACGGGAGCCCAGGCGACGGAGCTCATCTTTGATAAGAAGCTTGCGGATGATGGATTTGCATAGACTGGGGTTATTAGTCAGAAAAGTACGCTTTGGCGAAAACGGGGGACTGACTTTGTTACGGCAGGATGACCGTTACCATCTGGAAATGGCACATCGTCTCGCAAGATGTTGGCAAATGTGGCATTCCTGTTCTTTCCCTTGAACGGCGTCGTACCAAAAAGCATCTCGTAGATCAGAATACCAAGCGTCCACCAGTCGACTGCACTGGTGTGTCCGTTGCCCTTGATCACTTCTGGTGCAATGTACTCTTCTGTGCCGACGAATGAATTCGTTCGGAAGTTCGCAATACAGGATTTCGTGTCGATTGTTGGTAAAGATGTAGATGAGCCAGGAGACTTGCCAAGGATCATCGATGGTACACCTCCTGCGTCTGATTGTTTTGACAAGTCGAAATCTGATAACATGATGTGACCAGACTGATGCAGAAGGATGTCTACAGGAATTAGCGAAGAAAATAGCATCGCGATCGATTCTACTCACTCTCTGGTTTTAGGTCGCGATAGATGAAGCCCATGAGATGCAAGTATTCAAGCGCTGCTGTAACTTCTGCTGCGTAGAAACGTGCCGCGTCTTCATCTACACATTTATTGGGCCGAGTTTGAAGAGCTTTGAAAGTCAGTATACATTCCCGCGATCCATTATCAAGACAGCATACCTCTGAAGAACTCTCCTCCACTGCAGTACTCCATACAAAGATATAGATGATCCTCTGATTGGAAAGAGTGAAACAGTGTGACAATAAAAGGATGATTACTCGTCGCGAGAATTTCTTGTTCTGCCAACGCACGCTTGATCTTGTTTCTTTTGATCATCTCCTTTTTACTCAGGACTGGAGCTGTGTCAGCAAGTCTCGAATTGAAAAGAAATAAGAGCCAACTCACCCTTCATAGCATATAATCTGTTTGATTTCTTCTCCCTAACCAGGTATACCTTTCCGACATCTCCCTTACCAATCAACTTTATCTTATCAAAGCTTCCTGGCCCAACTGCAACATCTCGAACCTTTATTGAGTTTGAGCTGTACGTCCTCCTGAAAGAGCCCAGGTTGTTGCGCAGCTTCGCAGGAGTAGTCATATTGCCTGTGGGTGCCAGCGGTAATGGTGCAGTAGGATCAGCCAAGAGAAGTGGTTCTCCAATACTGATCGCGCTCTGGTTGGAATGCTTCGCAAGCATTGTCTGTGTAAGCTGTGGACTTTGTGGCCGATCCTTGTTGCCAAAGAGTCCTTGGGCATTCGGTGCGGATGCTACTCGACGCAACCTTCGGGCAATGTCGTCTCGGCCTGCTGCGTTTTGCTGATCGGCGGCGCCGCTCACGCCATTCATCTTGCCAACAGCGAGTGGGGTATCTGGCGGCGATGGTGGTACACTTCCATCGTTGTGATGCCGTAAAGAAGGAGGACCTTGATGTTGGAAGTATGGATTGGCATTGGCAATAGGTGACATATGCTCATCTAGTGGGTTTCCCTCGCTATTGACTGTGGTCGACCTATGCCGGCCGAGGTTTGGAATGAACTTGGATTGTCTAAAGGTCGATCTGGACTCGGATCGAGGAGCTTGCTGAGTACTTTCCGATGACTTTGAATCTCGATCTTTCGAATCGTGGCTGAAGCTGCTTATCCTGAAGAAGTTGCGAATCTTGTGTGAGACTTGGCTGTTGGAGCCATTGACCTGTTTATTACTCGACGCTGGACCGAGGACGCGTTTCTCGGAAGGCATGATGACGTGTGATTTTTAGTTTGGAGACGATGGACTTGAGTGAATATGCTTGGCAATGATGTGGTGGTGGTTGAATAAGGATGTGGAGTGATCGTAAAGTGTTGGATGAGCAATGGTCTAGTGATTTCTCAGCCCTGTAGTAGTCTGGCAAAGCCTATCCCAAGGCGATTATCTTATTGACCAGCAACAAGTGAATGACAAATATGGTGCAAGCTCGAGAACACCTTGAGGTTGTGATGTGCTGCCGATTGACGGGAATGCGGAGTGGGGTCTCGAATGACGACAGGACGATGGACGATGCGGGCGGGCAATCAGGACGTGGCACCTTAGTAAGTGCGGATGAGCCAGTGACCAAAATGTGGCAACGCGTGGTGCAGAGTAGTGATAGATGAGCCTTGTCTTGCTGGTCGAAAGTGTCGTTGGGGTTGAGAAGAATGCAAGAGCTGGGGACTTTGCGTGTCGTCGTTGTCGAGGCAGGGCAAGGCAATAATGCGGAGAAGGGAAAGAGGGAGGAACCCGGTGTTGCGAACGCTCTGCTGAACAGTCCGAAGATCTGCTTCTATTAGATCAGACCAACTTGAGGACGGAAAACTGTGCAAGGGATTGTCACACTGTTGGGTCGAGAGTTATCAATAGAAGCTCGCTAACATGATCATACTGTGCGCGCCTCAGAAAGTCATAAGATGCGCCGGATACAGTACGGCGCTCGGGCGCTTCAAGTGTGGGGTGCAAAAGACAGGACGAAGAATGGTCCACCACAAGACTACAATCTTCTGTGTGACTGCTCACACCCAAATCTATTCACTAGACTATGAACCACCTGGACCGCCCAATAATGCGAACCTCCTTACGATTGAAGGCCCAATCTCATCATACTCTGCTTTTGTGTGACAGTAGCTCTTGAACTCTGGAGTCTGCGCTAACAGACTACCACCAAACCAGGGTCCGTGCCTCTGTCTCTTATGTGTAATGACCTGCACGTCAAGTCCACCACTCTTCGCACCGCCACTCTTCGCCTCGGATGCTGCAATCCTTGCATCCACCAGATGCCGAATGTCTCGTTGTAATCTCCTGCCAAAGTCCTTGTACAAAGTCGAACCTCCAGAGAGCACAATGTTTTTGTACAGCCCTCGCCTTACATCGATAGGTGAACTCTTGATGACGTCGTCGACAATGGTCGGCAAAGGTGTAAGGAAATCAGACGAGTAGATTTCTGGATTGAAAAAGATCTCGGGCGCAAGGAATCTCTCATATCCAACGTCGACTATGACCGATCTGCCACCTGGCTGCTGAACAACGTGCTTGCCGAATCGATCCGGCTCTTTGTCGTATCGTGCGAACTCCTTGACAATATCTGGGCACACATAGCAGAACTCTTCCTTGATGCGCTCTGCTGTTTTCAAGCTGCTGTCGGGCTCTCCTCGGTCTCGTAGGAGTGATTGAACGAAGTATGTGATATCCCGTCCAGCAATGGGTATGCTTTTGATAGACGACCCAATGACATATCCTTCTGCGACTGGGATAACGTGGGTAACACCTTCTCCAGAGTCAATCACAGTACCAGTAAGAGATCTGTCAGTTATCTTTGGTGACGTCCATGATGCAGCGAGAGCTAAGACTGCCTGTACAGCGATGTACAGACCAGCACAGTTGAAGGATTCGAACATGATTTCAGCGGTGTTTTCGCGGTTCTCGGGGGGGTTCAATGGCTAGAGAGGCACGTCAATCCTGTCGGTCGCCCTCATTGTCATCCTGTCTTACCGGCTCGGTAAGGAGGAAGTGGTGGTCTTCTGGCTCAACGCGTAGGTATTTGAATATTGAATTTGACCAAAAGCGCTCCATATGATCCTGTGAGAGATCTGTGAGGACAATGCAAGCAGTAATTTAGAGTATCCTTTGACTGACCCAATTTTCGATCTGTCCATGCCGGATTGGATAGTGAATACCATAGCCTGTCATGCGTCAGACTCGCACCACAGTGCCATTCTTTCTGGTATTTACCTGGCCCGCCTGCTGCTGCAAGAGCTTCATCGCCAATGTAATAATCGAGATCTTCTGTTCCACGTTTCGATGATAAATGTCCTGCTGGTCCAGCTCCGCCATTCAATGAGGACGGCTTGTTGGCCACGGGTGGTCTTCCTGATCCTGATCCTGCTGAACCACTTTGGGGTCCTTTGGTCGCAATGGCAGTGGGAAAGACGAAAGATGGGGAGTCATTGCCAGCGAACCCTTGAACATGTCAGAGCAGACTCGATCTCGCAATGGATTGTATAGGTACCAAGTTTTGAGTAACCTGTTCCACTTCAGGATTGTCAGTCGAGCCTATTGGAACGCTACATGATAGAATGGCTTACTTGTCCATGACAACGGCGGGCGTCTGGTTTGCCATCTTGGATCTCCCGCACGGTGGCGCTCACTGTGCTCAGAGGCTTGTGGTGTATGCTCTTGCAGGAACAGCTTGTATGAGACGCGTACGGCCGGGGCGATGACCTTATCTCGATGTTGCTGCGAATAAGGTAATTGCTCCCCACAGTCAATGGGTTGTCGTCGTTGTCGTCAGCGCGGGGTTGGGACACTTCTAAGCACGGGCCCCTCAACTTCAGCTGCTGTTTCAGCTTGCTCTCCACTGGTTTCATTCGTGTTTGCTACCACATCTGACTTGATGGTAGTGTTTGGTCGGTCAAGATTGCAGCCCAGCCCAGTAGCATAGTGACGGAGTTGGCATTATGGAGGCGTAAAACAATATAGAGGCTGCCACACAAAAGAAGGACGCCATCGATCTTGCCAGTTTCCTCGGTGGCAGTTGCCTCAGAGGACTGCACTCAACTGCAGGAAAGAGCGCATAATGCTTGCTGCTCTTCTCGGCCACGGTAGAGAGAGGCGAGCTAGAGTCCACAGCCATCCAGCTCAGACGTGATCCAAATTGTTTCGTCTCACCTTCGACACCACCACCACCAGGCATATTCTACAGCTTTCGCTTCACTCGACCACATTCGCTTCGACACTGCGTGGACATGCAAATATAGCCACCTAGTCACTGTTCTACTATTCTTATCACACGTTACCTCTCACACGTCTGGATGCTGTTCACACTATTTGAACCTCTTTGCTGCTGTCTCTTACTGGCCTGCTGTTTGGCGTCAAAGGAAGGCTACCGGGGACCCCAGAAGCCCCGCCCGCAGAAGAAGCGACAAAGCCGACGGTAATGCCAGAACCCGTTTCTTTGTTTTTCTGGCAAACTGCGACCTTCCTCCACACCTTTGTCCTCTGTCCACCCCAACTCAAACTTCCACCTGTACACAATATGTCTTGATTCTGTACTGTATTGTTGTTCAATACCTTACTCTCATTTCACCACCTATGCTTCTTTCCATTACTCTTCTCGCCATTGCAACAATGACTGCCAGGCGCTCATTTTCGACACTGTGCCGGCTATACGATGGTAATCAAGGCTAATTCCTGCAAGCAGATCTTCGCTTACCACTCCCTAGACGGCCACTCGCTCAAACATCGCCTCTATTCCAGTGGTGTCACAAAAGACGAACTCCTCAAGGACATCAAGGACGAAGCCCTGAACATTAGAAAACGGAAACGAAACCCTATCAAGCACGAACATAGAGCAAAGCAAACGGCACCGCTAGAGGAACAGCCTTGCGAGACAGTTGCTGAAGTACTCGCCCCATTATATATTCGCTTCGACATGTCTTTCATCCATCGCAGCCGAGCAACTCGCAAACCGACTGATTGCGCAGCTATCTTTGTTCATGCTGGTGCTGGCTACCACAGCATCACAAATGAGGCTGTTCACCTCGCTGCCTGCGAAGAGTACGTTAACACGTTTCAGCACACTCAAAAGAGATCATTGACACTTTGAACAGTGCTGCTCGAGCAGGCATGGCCGTCCTCCGGGCTGGTGGTACCGCGGTCGATGCTGTTGAGATTGCTATCAAGGTTCTGGAGGACCGGGAGATCACCAACGCTGGCTACGGCAGCAACCTAGCAATCGATGGCACTGTCGAAGGCGATGCAGTTGTGGTTGATCATCTTGGTCGAAGTGGCGGGGCTGGTGCTGTGTCGCGTGAGTCTGCGAGAGTATGATCATTCCATGGCACTAACGATGTCGTAGAAATCAAGAACCCTATTTCTCTGGCTCGCACTATCCTCGACCTCTCCACCCAAGAGCTGAGTCTGCGTCGTGTGCCACCGAACTTGCTGGTTGGTGCTGGTGCCACAGACTTCGCATATGATCAAGGTATTCCTGTCCTGCCCAACGACGCTTTGGTTTCACCTGCAGCCAAGGAACGATGGACCAGATGGACGGAAGACTTGGCTCATGCAGAAGAACGTAGCAGAAGACAGGCAGAACTGGCATCTGCACGCTCGTCAATGACGCATGAGTCGCCTCCATCATACGATGCCGATGTGCACAAAGATTCTAGACGGGAGCATGCAAGAGCCGCGAGGAACGCAGTCTGGAATGAAGGACAGCCTGTGTCTCCAATGCCAACTTCGGGGACTGTGTCGACAGCCTCGCGAAGATCGTCTGTCGACTCACGGGGCACATTCAACACTCCCAACACTCCAATTACTGACATGGAGAACATAGAATCTCCACAAGCAGTGCAACCATTGACTGCTGAAAATCTTGTTAGGTCTTTCAGAGCCCGCACAGCTCAGATCAGATCAACTGGCTTGAGTCGTCATGGCGAAGCACAGGATGCTGCAAGAGACTACAGTGACGAGACTTATGACGCTCATAGTTCTAGGGACGATCGTGCTCTCAGTGACATCGATGATGGTGATGACTTCATGGACGACTTTAGTGAGGACAGTGATAACCATGAGAATGCGTTCAATCAGGAATTTGGACCGTATGGGCATTTCGCTGGACATGCCTGCCTTGATGGTGAAGCTGACGAGGACGCGGACTCTTTGTCGTCATCAAGCACGCTGCAGCTGCCGTCACTCACGCCGAGCCCAACACTTGCGCCACAGGATGCTGACGCATGCTCGAATGCTAATACAGATCTCGCGTTCTCAGACGCCATCAAGCCAGAAGCATTCGCTCTGCCTCCAAAGTCATACAGTCCCACCAATCAGCCGCGCAATACATTCGACAGTGTCACAGACACTGTTGGCGCTATCGCCATCGACAGTCAGGGCAATATCGCGTGTGGAGCTTCGTCTGGTGGCATCGGCATGAAGTATCGAGGTCGAATTGGACCGGCAGCGCTTGTCGGTATCGGGGCTGCCGTGAAGACAATGGATGCTGATGACAGGATGAAGACTTGCACAGCTGCTGTGACGAGTGGCACCGGCGAGCACATGGCGACCACTCTTGCTGCGAATGTTTGTGCCGAACGACTGTTCTATGGCACAAAGAAGCGCCGTGGCGGTGGCTTTGAGCATGTGGACGACGATGGCGCTGTCAGAGCAATGATTGAGAACGATTTCATGGGTATGTTTTGCGCCACTATCTTTTGACCATGAAGGTATTGCTGACATGAAATAAAAGACCATCCTAGTGTTCGAAGCTCGCACTCTACTGGAGCCATCGGCATCTTGGCTGTGAAGAAGACTGTGCATGGAGCTTATCTGTATTTCGCTCACAATACTGACTCTTTTGTACGTCCTAACATCTGAAATTGTCTCACCGAAGTACTAATCCTCTAATTAACAACAGGCTCTTGCATCGATGGGTGCCGAAGACCCCAAGCCGACATGTACAATGTCAAGGAGTCATGGGAATGGGATGGTAGCGACAGGAGGTCGTGCTATCAGATTCAGACGGCGATGAGGAGGCCTAATATTGCTTTCCTTTGCTATTCCTACGCTCTGTGTATAGACCTGTGTTAAACAGCCTGTCGACCTTTCCAGGCCGAATAAACGTATATAGAGGAACCCGATCTTTCACCTTTCCATACTACAAACCACAGGATAAGTAAACATCATGCTTCGAACGTGGCAAATCGAGCTGGTTGGCCGGTATTCTGCCGGGTACTGTAGTGTTTATGATCAACCTAGATTCTCAGACACTCATGAAACATCCTACAGTCGGCATAGTACGACTATGTCCACCACTCATGAGCGACACTAGACACACCGTAGAGTCGATGCTGCGGGCATGATACAGGTCCTTCTACTATGAATGCGATCGACGGTACTGAGCATGCAGGAGGCGTCTCTGAAGGTCTGTAGCAAGACGATCATCACGGTTTTCTAGCATTGTCCGACAGTCATTGACACCATTTCCGTTGACGCAGGTGCCCCTCCATCTCTACTCGTCCTGATCCTCGACACGAACCCCTACGCCTGGTCTGCTCTGACCCCATATCTCACACTGTCAAGCGCCATCTCACAACTCCTCATCTTTCTCAATGCCCACCTCGCTTTCAACAATGCCAATCGTGTCGCAGTCCTTGCGTCACATACAAATCGATCTCAATGGCTGTATCCGAGCCCGTCTACTCAAAAGAACAGTCTTGAGACACAAGGACGTACTTCCACAAAGGCTGACGCCAACAAATATCGGCCCTTCTCCTTACTGGAGCAAGAGCTCCTCAACAACCTTCGCAGTCTACTCTCATCAACCACAGCTGCCGATCTCATCAAAGACAATATACCCAACACCACAACTCATATAGCTGGCGCCCTTACGCAAGCACTATCCTACATCAACCGCCTCACTCTAGCTCTAACACCAGCATCTACAAATGCTGGTAGTGGCCATGCAACGTCAAATTCCACGTTCGATAGTTCCGCTACTGCTATGCTCGCAAGTACAGCATCACTAGCCACCCATGTCGCTCAGACAGCACCACTAAACAGCCGCATCCTGATTGTCTCTACATCTGGTGACCTTTCTGCTCAGTACATCCCACTAATGAATGTGATCTTCGCTGCACAGCATTCTCGAATACCCATTGACGTTCTCAAACTTGCTGGCGACACTGTGCTGCTACAGCAGGCTTCGTATACTACATCTGGGATCTTTCTCACACCTGTGGCACTACCGGCACCGCTTGCGGCCGAGAATGGCTCAACTCAGAATGGGCAGGACGAAAATCACCAGCAGCTGAACCTGCTCCCGACTCTCCTCCACGCCTTTCTCCCAGACCCTCTTGCTCGAACACATCTGATTCCTGCCACAGGCTTGTCAGTTGACTTTCGCGCTGCCTGCTTCTGCCATCGCAAAGTCGTGGATATTGGTTACGTTTGCTCCATCTGCCTGAGTATATTCTGCGAGCAGATACCGCTGACGAGCGAGGGTGGAGGCGTGGCTGGATGTGTGTGTTATACATGTGGCACCAAGCTGAGGTTGAGTGATGGAGCTGGATTAGCAGCAAGTGCTTTGGACGAGGCGATCTCAGCAACAAGGAAAAAGAGGAAGAAGAGACCGGAGAGCGTGGCGGCGACTGCTGGATGAGTCGTAGTTGAGCTATTTGACAATATCGATAGCGAGCACGGTAGTAGCAGCAAGTATTCTCCTTGCGTTGGTTGCCAAAATCTGCAGATCCTCATCTCAGCATATCTATGCCAACTTCAGGAACGACGTTTCAGGTTATCTCTGCTGTGTTTCAGATCCCAGAACCATGTCATGAGGATATGCAGGTGGCCGGCTTGCTGCATGAGGCTAGGCCTAGCGTGTCTGGCTGCATCCTGGTATCTCCCTCTCTTACCTTTCATCGACTTTCTTCACACCCCACCACTCCCCAACCTGCAAGATCTTGCGCACATTTCTGGTCGTCGTCGTGACACCTTGCACTTCCTCTACTTTACCACAGGACATTCTCGCGAGGCACATAACACCACCAACGCCACCGAGATGCCTTCTGCAATCAGTGCCAATGCAAACGCCACCAAACAGCCCGAAGCTTCCCTATGGCAAGTCCGTCCATGTCCAGGCAAAGGCCGCGGTCTCTTTGCCACCAAACCACTCCCACCCGGCACACTCATCATGATTGACAAACCTGTCGGCATCACGAACACTTGGTCACAATACTTGACGCGCCCTGAAGTCGACCGTGCTCTCTCCACCATGACCGCTGCTCAGCGCACCAAATTTCACACCCTCAGTGACGCTGGCGGCACCTCGTCTGACAAAGTCGTCCGCATCTACCAGAACAATGGCCACGGCTACGGTCCCAACCGCGACCAAGGCTGCATCTGCTTCGACATGGCATTCATCAACCACGCATGTGTCCCCAATGCAAGCTGGTCCTACCGCGAAGCCGCCGACGTCTGGATCGTCAACGCCGTCGTCGACATCGCCCAAGACGAAGAAATCACAGTCTCGTACGTCCACTACCTGCGCTACTACACCCAAGCTCAACGCCAAGAGATCACCCGCGAAGTCTGGGGCTTCAACTGTCTCTGCACCACCTGCAAGCTCGGTGGCTCCAAAAGTCGTGCCGGCCATGCCAGCGACATGCGTCGAGTCCTCCTTCTGGGACTGCGCTTCCTGTTCGAAGCGAAGAATGGCAAGCTGCGCCTGGAACAGGTAGACACTGCGCTTCGCGGCAGCGGCGGCAACATGCTCGTCACTGTCCCATACAGCGTCTTGGCCGAGCTCACCGAAGCCGATCGAACGTTTGCGTGGTGGCTGGTTGCGAAGCTGCATGAAGCCGAGGGGTTCGCCAATGAGGGTCTGGCAGATCCGTACGGACGTGCAGCGCTGAGTTTGCGAACACGCTTGCTGGAGCTGAGTAGGCAGCATAAGCGGGTGAAGAACATTGAGAAGTGGACGGGTAATATGAAGGAATGGTATAAGATTGCCATGGATGCATCAAAGGTGGGCGTCAAGACCGAGGGTTCGCCGATCTTTGTGCCTGAAGGTAGTGCTCCTGCAATGAGACCCAACAAGGTAAGCCCGGCTCGAAACCTTGCCTAACCATGCCTCTCAGTGGTCACGGACTTCTTTCCCCACGTCATTAGGCTGGACAACCACTGACAGAATCACTCAGCAAAAGCGAGGCTTCACTGACGTCGACGTCTACGATCGCCTTGGCAGGACGACGACGATTTCCTGCTCGAAGCGCAAGCTTGACGAGGTGATGAGAATGGACAGCTTCATAGAGGACTTTTGTGCAGGCTGGATGAAGGACTATGGACATCTGTGCTACTGAGAGCGGAGTGGGCATGACGTGAAGGGGTGCACAAGTGATGTGTTCAGACGGCACGAATGCGGAGTGTAAGTGCAAGAGAGGCTAGAAGGATATGTTGCCGGCACAGGCGAGGCAAGTCAGATATGTGGATGATTCCCAATAAGCTGTTGCGAACGCTGTTAAAGGGTACAGTCGTAACAATAGAGAATGCAAATCACTTCAGTTTCATGCCAATGGCGGACATTCCAAGATCGACGTCAAGTTCAAGACTGACGTCAGGAAACACCACCGTGATTCAACGGACTTCCTGCTACATTTGCGTCCACGGCAGCGAGGCGTATCCTCTCGTCCGATCGTCTTCTCATCATCAACATCATCACATCCACTGTTGCTAGCCCAGCTCGCTTTTCAGTCCTCGTGTCACATCATTCATTCGTCCTACGTTCCCACGTTCTCATCATTCAGGCTGTGCTTCCCATGCTGTAAGTCTTACACGCCATGCAGATAAGCTCAAATGTCACAAACTCTGCATGTCCCGTTCACGCCAGCCGATCCGTGTGGTGTTGGACATCGCATGCGGTGGTGGTGGCTTGTGCAGGTTGCGCACGTCCTAAGCTAGGGCGCACATGTTCCCGGCTTTTCCTGGTAACGCAGAGACGTGGCTTTCGGTAGGTCGATCAAAACCATTGACATGCCCGCAGGTCGCGACAATTCGCATCGTCTTCCTTCGTCCAGATCGGCCGGCTCACGCACCTACTTTCCTTCCTGATTGTAGAATCCTCCTCCCTCTCAATATTCAAATATACCGGAACATATTATTCTTGACACTCCGCTTCATCGACACGGGCACTCCGTCCTCATACTCAACGCCCGAGGCGCCGCCGTCGCCGGCCATTTCTGACATCTTTTGGCGGAGCTCTTCGTCGAGTTCTGCGGGGGTTTTGTGGTGAGGTTTTGTTGAGGATGGGGATGTAGATTGTGCTGGCGATGAATCTATGCGTGATGCTGCTACTGAGCCTGCTTCTGTCGCTGGTTTTGTTGATGTTGCTGAATTCGAGGCAGGTGAGGAAGACGAGATTGCAGATGGATTGGTGGGAGAGGACTTCGGCGTCGACTTGGAGTGCGCTGAAGAGTCTGACGAGGAGAAGAGTGAGGCAAAGGAGAATGGGCGTGACGTTGGTACTGTGAGGGTCCGTGGTGTGGCTGCTGCGATGGAGTGTAGCGGGCGAGTTCGGGAGACATGGCTGGGGAGAAGCGACATCGTGAGTCTTTAACGAATAATTTTCTAGTGTAAGAAGTGTGATTGATGAACGTAGCTTGACAGGTAGGTTGTGTACTCCGAAGGATGGGATTGTGAGAACCGGATGTTATGGATATGCATAAGATCGTGATGCGAAACGTCATTACTTATCCCAAGGAAGTATCTCCGTGAACGAGAAAAAGCTGCGACAGCACGTGATATCAAATTCAATCGCAACCTGAAACATCAAAGTCGTGTCTGAAGTGCATCTTATCCTCAGACCTGTACAGGCAGTGGCGTGAGGCATCTATAGGAGCGGAAGCATGCCTCACCGAGTTGTTGCAAAGGGCAAACCAGCGAGCAATAAAGCCACATCCAGACCACAGAAGCGAAAGAGAGATGGCGAGAGTGATGTTCAGAAGCTCAGTCAACAAGTCTCCCAACTCGACCTCAAGACTACCTTCACGGCTTTCGACGAACTCCCACTTAGCGAGCCTACGAGGAAAGGGCTCGAAAAATGTCACTACAAAACACTCACGGACATTCAAAAGTCCTCCATCCCTCTGGCATTAACCGGCCGAGACATCCTCGGTGCCGCAAAGACTGGTTCCGGCAAAACACTGGCCTACGTGATCCCTGTGCTGGAGAATCTGTACCGCGACCAATGTATCGGCGCTGACGCTGGGCTCGGTGCTATGATCATCGCGCCGACCCGTGAACTCGCTATTCAAATCTTTGACGTGCTCTACAAGATTGGCAAGCACGGCCATCTCTTTGCTGCAGGTCTGGTCATTGGTGGCAAAAGTCTGCAAGAAGAACAGCATGCCCTGGCAAGAATGAACATTGTCGTCTGCACGCCAGGTAGGATGTTGCAGCATCTTTCTCAAACCGCCGCATTCAATGTCGACAATCTTAGAATGCTTGTCCTCGATGAAGCTGATCGCATACTGGATATGGGGTTCCAGCGTGATCTCGATGCAATCGTCGAGTACCTCCCACCAGACCGCCAGACTTTACTCTTCAGTGCAACGCAAACGAAAAAAGTCTCCGATCTTGCCCGTCTCAGCCTGCGTGAACCTGAGTACGTCGCCGTCCACGAAGCAGCAGCCAGCGCGACACCAAAGTCCCTCAAGCAGAATTACACAATTACCACTCTTCCACAGAAGCTCGACACATTGTGGTCGTTCATTCAAGCTAGCAAAAAATCCAAGATACTAGTCTTCTTCTCCTCAGGCAAGCAAGTCCGCTTCGTCTACGAATCCTTCCGTCGACTGCAGCCTGGTATGCCACTCCTCCACCTCCATGGCCGACAACGGCAGACTGCTCGGCTTGATATCACCACGAAATTTGCCTCATCGCAGCATTCTTGTCTGTTCGCGACAGATGTTGTGGCGCGCGGTCTTGATTTCCCTGCTGTCGATTGGGTTGTTCAAGTGGACTGTCCAGAGGATGCCGACACATATATCCACCGCGTTGGACGTACAGCTCGGTACGAACGTGACGGACGGGCCGTTCTCTTCCTCGACCCTAGCGAAGAGGAAGGCATGCTCGGACGGCTCGCCGCTAAGAAAGTCCCCATCGAGCGTCTCAACATCCGCGCAAAGAAACAGACGAGTATTGCCAGCCAGCTGCAGGGTATGTGTTTCCAGGATCCAGAGTTGAAGTACCTCGGCCAGAAAGCTTTTGCGAGTTATGTCCGGAGTGTACATTTGCAGAAGGATAAGGATGTTTTCAAGATTGAAGAGTACGAGCTTGAGGGATTCGCGACCAGTCTGGGACTCCCCGGTGCCCCGCGAATCAGGTTCGTAAAGAGCGACATCGAAGCAGCGAAGAAAGCAAAGAATGCTCCAAGACGAGGCATGTCACCAGCCTCAGACGACGATGAGAGTGGCGAAGCCGAGGTTGACGACGGGAAACCCTCCACAAAACCCTCCCAAAGAGACGACAAACCCATTGTCCGCACAAAATACGACCGCATGTTCCAACGCACCAACCAAGACATCTTCGCCTCGCACTACCAACGCATGATCGACTCAGGCGACGCAGAGGGCGCTGCAAGACTCGCCGCCGAAGACCGAAACACCTTCTCCGGCCTACCAACAGCAGCAGCAGCGCAGGCAGAAGACGACGATCTTTTCACCGTCAAGCGGCGCATTCCTGCTTCTCCTTCGGCGAGTCCAGAGCCTGATGATGCAGATGTTGAGGTAAATACGACCGCGACAGCGCCGTTCCAGAAAGACACAGCGGACCCATTGATCATTGACTCCAACCGCCGCCGCCTCGCCCTCAAATCCAAGAAGAAGGTTGCCAAACTCCTTGGGACATCGAGCACGAAACTCGTCTTTGCAGACGACGGGACTGCTATGGAAGCACATCCATTCGCTGACGAAACTGCTGTGGGCCGGGATGCGCGCGAGAAGGAAGCTGCAAGGCAGGCCTTTGTGGCTGGGGAGGGAGCGAGGATGCGCGATGTGGACAATGTCGATCGGGAGGTTGCGAGGGGGAAGAGGAGGGAGAAGAAAGATAAGAAGAAGGGCAGGGAGAGGGATGGGGAGGAGGAGGCTGAGCCTGAGCCCGAAATTGAGAATAGGAGGAAGAGACGTGCTGGGGTGGCGAAGATAAGACGTGATGAGGAGGAGAGTGAGGATGAGGACAATGATGGAGCAGCAGGAGGCCTAGAAAGGATCGCCCGACCGTTCGAGGAGTTGGCCGACTTGTATGCTGATGAAGATGAGCCAGCGAGCAAGAAACAGAAGAAGTGGTTTCAGCGGGAGAACGACGAGGTGGCAAATCAGCAGGATACAGGCAAGGGCCGCGGTGCTGAGACGTTGGAGGATCTGGAAATGCTGGCGGCGGGAGTGCTTGGATAAGAGGAGCGTATCTCAGAATGGGTAGCGAGCTTGCTTATTAGATCGCGTCTCGCTGTCACGTGGGCCGCGTTCCGTTTGTGTCACCTTTGTGTCACCTCACAAACTTGCACTACTCTCCCACTTTCCAACACCTGTACTTCAACTTGACTCCTCTACCACCCTCCGTCACTCCCTCACCATGTCCACCTCCCGCTTCCCAACAACGCAATACCCCTCCACCCACTTCACCGACTCCGCCGGCGCCATCCTCTTCCACCTCTCCACCCACCGCGTCTGCCTCGTCCACCTAAAATCCCGCAACGAATACATCCTCCCCAAAGGCCGCCGCAACATCAACGAATCCCGCGCCTCGGCCGCCCTGCGCGAAGCCCGCGAGGAAACCGGCTTTCCAGCACGCATGCTCAAAGTCCGCATGCAGACGCGTGCGCCGCCGGCGGTGGAGCCCGAGGAGGGAAGCAGGGATGAAGTCCGGATGGAGGAGGTTGAGGGCGAGCCGTTTATGGTTACGCTGAGGGAGGTCGGGGAGGGAAGGGTCAAGCTGATTTGGTGGTTTGTGGCCGAGGTGGATGAGAGTGCGGGGGTGGAGATGGGGGTTGGAGAGGAGAAGTTTGGGGTTGAGATGGTGGAGTGGACGGAGGCTGGGGAGAGGCTGACGTTTAGGGAGGATAGGGAGGTGTTGCAGAGGGCGATCGCGATTGTGAAGGGGGAGGAGGGAGGAGGAGGGGAGTGAAGGGAGATTCGAGAGAGTATGTGCGGAGGAAGGCGCTGATACAGCGTTTGATGTGTCATGATCACGGTCTTGGACGATAGAGGCATGTTTGCTTGTGATGTTGTACAATCTGTGGTCAGAAGATAGGATGAGACGTAAAAGGGAGTGGCTTAACCTAAACTGATAATGAAGGCGGATTGGCAGCGGATAATCTGGTTGAGTTGGTACCTGTAAACGCATTGACTTCATGCTTGTTCTGTCTCGAAGGAGTATTCATATGGAACCATGTCCACCTCAAACTACATCCGATACACTGTTACTCCCAATTCTGACCATGGCCGTCCTAGTGTCTATGGCGTGTTCTCACAAGACCATCGAATTCTTCCCACAAGCCGTCAAAGTCCTTTACCTGCGACAGTACCACCCCAATGCAGACATTCCGCCAAAGTGTCTCCCAATGTCCTGTATAGTCTCGTGTGAACAAAGCGCAAGCTAGCGACGCATGTGCCAAACATGGCACAAACTCGTCCAGCGCCACTTCCTCGGTGGTCATATACGCTCGAATCGGCTCAATGAGATGGCGTTTCTTGATCTCCAAGATGGCTTCTCCCAAGTCATCAATGCATCGGTCGAGAGTCATAATCACGGCACCATCGCGATATATGCATGTAAAGGTGCCCGGCATGGCGAGCGAATCGCCCATGAGTGTAGAAAAGAAGACATCATTGTACAGCGGCTTGGCTAGATCGAGAAGAAGCGGATGGAAGCCGGAGACCTCGTAGTCGATGTATAACAGATCGCGATAACTTCGTCCATTCAGTTCGTCTGCGATCATAATGTTTCCGCCGTGTGCATCGCCTAGTCCGAACACGATTGGTCCCATCGCGCAATGCTGTGTATCGAGCCGAGCAAGAGAGTGAGAAAGTATAGACCTCAGTGAAAGATATGATCTTCCGTTGATTGAAAGAGACGCCGACATGATCTGATGTAATGCCAGGCGCTGGTCCTGGACATCAATGCCACCAGGGTACATTTCTGCGAGCCTTGTTCCTTCCATGGCGACCCTGTCGTATAGCGGGCGGTTAACAAGAGGTCGATCACATCCGGATGACTTTCCATAGGATGCAACATACGCGGCAGGCGCGTCTTCAGCCTTTCGCAGCTCAGCGTCCAGGATGACTGGTATGGCAATACTACCATCAATCTCGCCCGAGCAATAGCCGTAGCGCCAGTCAGCTTGGGTCTTACCCAAGAACTCTGGACACAGTAGATATCCCGAACTTGTGACGAGAGGTCGCTGGGTCAGCGGGAAGTAATCGGCCGCAAGCATGGAGCCCTGGACTTCGGCTACATTGTACTTGGACTGCTTCCAGAACACCCTAGGCGTGGCTTCCAGGTCAAGAGTGAGGAGGCCATGCGTCGAATCCGAAGAGAATCTCGAGAGGGAAGCGGGGTCCCAGACATGACCATGTTTTGCTCTTTCCAAAGCATTGTCCAGATCATCGATAGGGTACTGTAATGCAAGGACACGATGCTGCTCGCTGATTTGTGACTTGATCATCGTCGAGCATGCTTTGTTGAACAGAAATCGAGGCCCAGCGGAGCATCCACAGAGTAGTTCGTCACTGGTCTGCGAGCCAACGAGACCTAAGTCGAGAGAAAGACGCTCGGTATACCAAGCTTTAAAGTCGCCATGTCGGGCAAAGCATGTAATCAGCATTGGCCTGTTAGCAGAAGCCTTGAGATAGCAGTTCAGTAGCCTTTGGACAATATCGCGACGTGCAGCTTCAGCACCATAGTACCACAAGCCTGTCATCAGCATATCCGCAGTCACGCCGAAGGCGGTCTTCTGAAACTCGTTTCCGTGAGTGCAATGGGTTGTTTCGTGATAGATCCAGTCGTCGTACAGTACGGAGACATCACGGTCTAGCATCATACTCTAGGGATAACGATTAACAGTGTTCGAATAGGGATACACAGGATCACTAGCCTGCTGTAGACGGAAGCATACACGTTGTTGATCCCTGTTCAGCTCGTACACTCGACGATCCTTGTAGGACAAGATGCGAAGCGTTTCACTTTGTGGACACGCAAAGTGCTCAACATTCAGAATCTTCACGGAGACCTTTCTTCCATCAACGGACATCCCAGCGACTCGGACAGCATCTACCCACGCCTGTATCTCCGGATCAGCACAGAAACTCGGGAGTGCCTCGCACTCGGTGCTGCTTATCTCAAACAGTCCAAACAATTTGCCTCTGTAGTGATCATCCGTGATCAAGTTGAACATTGAAGTCCTGGTCTTCATCAGAATAATAGCGTCGAGGTCTCGTGCTGCAAAAGTTGGTGTCTGCTTTCGAGGCCTTATATATCGTGCTGCCACCCACAAGAGACGCGTATACTTCGAGATCACGCGCAAGCGCTTGACCTAGGTCAGTAAGATCCGCGATCGTTGCGTTCATTGTTCGAGTGCCGGTGTTGAGTTCGGTCTTCATGACATTCGAAGACCAAGAGCTTTCACCGTGGCGAACAGCGGTTTATGGTCACAGTCGTGACAGAATGCTGCAGGCATGCAGAGCTGTGAATCTCGATAGAAAAGTCCACACGCGTATAAACGAGGTGAAGATGAGACTGGACCCGCAGTTACTGATGGTTTTAGCCGGGCTAGTGTGACGTCTCACAAGGTCGCACAGTTGTCATGCTATACCAAGTCTTGTGCCGCCTGACCGCATATGCCGAAGCAGGCCTCGAGAGAAACACATTTCGCACATACAACTGACAGGCGTTGGCCAATAATGCTCGTGTCTATCAACGGAGCCGATAATGTTGGCAAAACCACGCAGATTGAGCTTTAACCAATTTCTCACGAGATCAAGATCATTGGAAGCCTCCATGATACGGACGAGAACCTAGCTAGTCTCGTACGCAGTGGCCACTTGAAGAACTGGTGGTGGTCATCAAGCCACGAAGACTGGATCAAGACCATATCCGGAGCTCTACGAAATCGAATGGACATTGCACTGAAGCAAAATGCCACGATATGTCTTGTTGATCGAGGGTACATTATGTTCATGGCTGTGGCGGCCGCTGTGATTGCGATCAAAGACGGCCACAGCAATCTGGAGAAAGCACGCACTAAACTTGCCTCGATCCAGACACATTAGATGTCAAGGAATGCCGGGAAGACCTTGCGATACTCATCGAAAGGACTGGAGACCTGAGCTCGGCCGTCGAAAGATCACTTGCACTGGAATGGGAAGCGGTAGATGAACGCTACACACGATATCGGCATTTACTAGACCGTGAGCTGGAGTATCTGGAAGAAGATGCCAGCAATTTCCAATACGTCGTACTAATGGATGACACAACCTTGGAGCCATTCAGGCAGGTGCAGGATGCTTTACGAACATACTTGGGGAAAGCAAGTCATCTGGCAATTTTTCAGCCTCTGCTTCGACATGTCCGGAAGGTCTACATCATCGGCGGTCTGTCCGAGGCTGGGAAAAGCACATTAGCGTCATCAATCTGCTCGAAGGAGTCTGACGGGTCCGCCGTGCGATTGAAACTCGGCTACCTTTGCGAACAAGCAAGTGCCAGGCTTGGCTTCTCAGTGTATGGCAAGGATGAGAAGCAACAAGCACAGGCTATACTGCAGGAGCTGGACAGATACTGTCGTCACCACTATTGGATCAGAACTGTCACACTTGGAAGTGCACACCGTCTGTCTTCCACACATTGGCTGAAGCGTTTTCTGGACAGCAAAGCAATAGTGGTATACTTGGACGCTGCCCTGCCCACGCGTCAAGCAAGGTCACTCGTCATATTGGACGTGCTTGAAAGCAATGATGAGACCAAGCGCGGACGCGGAGCACATCAGATCAAGGGTATTGCCGACATCGGATTGGGGAATGGCGGAAGCACAACGGAAGAGCTTACAGAGGAGCTTGCAGAGGCAGAGAGAGGCAGATAATGTCGTCGCTGTAGTTGGTCGATTCTGGATTTTCACATCAAGCGAGCACCCTGTTGCATGTAGCAGCAGAGAAGGTGACACGTATGGCGATGACGGAGGAAGTGAGACTCAGCTTACTGGCCGAAGATGTGCCGACTATCTGAAACCAAGGGGCCCTCTTTGGGATTTTGACCTACCTGCCACGAGCGAGTTTGGGAGCTTTGGTGCTGTATGGGGTATAAGGAGTTTATTCAGGACAAAAAACAGTTAGACTGCACGCATCTAATGCTACATATGCTGCAAAGAGAAAGCTTGCGCGGCAGGAAGCTCTTCCCTACGTCTTTCACATCACCGATGTGAGCTCTTGAGCGTTCACCCAGTTGCCATGAAGTCCGTGACGAAGCCGTACAGGTAAATCAATGACCGCCAAGGCTGTAGAGAAATCATCCGTGTCCACAATATGAAGCTCGCTGCCCATCGTGGTGTAATTGTTGATCAATGCCATCACCCAACCATCTCCCTCCGACGCCGTCTCGGACCGTGGAATGAAAACTGGCTCTTGACAGAGATGCGTGGGGCCGGGAAGATATGTCTCGAGCTTCCCTGTCTTTATGTTCAGATGCGCCAAGGCATTGTAAGGTGGGAAACCACCTCCCATCACTGGCGCAATCTTCCCCATGTCGGTCCCGAGGCTGAGGTCCATGAGGAGGAAGAAAACATGGCTGTAGTCGCGCATGGAAAATCGGTCGTCGATTCGTGGAAACTCACAGTCTTGACGGAGAAGTGTTTTGCGTGGCATGAGGTCCAGATTGTCGGAAGCAGGATCGATGGTGAAGCGGTCCATGTACGCTGATATCTGATGCGGGTCTGGCGCCTTTCCCGCTGCATCTGGCCACCAGAAGAAGACGTTCTTGTCACTGACGGGCAGATCGAAGTGGATTTTGCCATCGGACGTCTCGTATGCGTTGGACGTGTGGCCAGGAAATCCATTCGGTGCACGGAACCACTTTGGCACTCAAGTCAGCTAGTCTGTCCTCCATATTCACTGCTCAATTGAATCCATACTTTGACGTCGGAACCTTTGGCATTGCGGCGTGGCAGAACCCCAATATACAATGGAATTTCTGAGTTCCACTGCCAATGCTCACCACCAGCTTTCATGCGCTCGAGATCACAAGTCTGAGGTATGACCGGGAATAGCACCTAATCGTGATGTTCAGTGTGTGGAAGGGTTTGCATTGAAGGAGCAGCATACCCAATTCTCCGTCACAGCGAAATCGTGAATCATGGCCACAACCGGACAGACCATCCATACCTCCTCCTGAAGTTTGCCACGCGCGTCAAACGTGAAGTAGCATACATCAGGCGTACCGTCTCCCTTCGCTTCGTAGCCGAAGCACACAAGCTCGCCAGATTTCGGGTCTAATTTTGGATGAGCCGTAAACGTCAGACTAGGTAGCTGGCCATCAAACGTCTCTAGACCTATGGTCTCCAACGTTGCCGGATCCAGAGTGTATGGCGGTGCATCCTCTTTGACAACTAGCAATTTGTTGTTGAAGTAGAAGACGTTAGTGTTGGCTGTAGTCCTGACTTGGAACTCGATGGCATCCGTATACTTGTTCCGATATTTGCCTGATGTGGCCTATTAGCACATTGTTTTGTTGCTACGATTTCGGCGAGACCTTTCTATACATACCTGCCAAGGCTCGTCGAGCTTGACGTTCTTGAACGAACTTCTCCGTTCGAACGTAACGCTGCTTCATGTGGGCGCGACCATCCTCGAGGTGAAATGCAGTAATGTTACCGTCACCGTTGAACCACTACATCAGGCTGGATCAGATCCCCGGCTACTCCATGAAGAGGACATTCAGTTGACGCACCGGATCGTTCTCAATGAACGGAGGAAGCGCAGGATCGGGCATCACTCGATAGAAGACGCCATTCACTCCTTTAGGAATTTTGCCCTGGACTGCAAGGTTCCGCACTTCTCCCTCGAAACGACATGGCTTCATGAAATCATTGAATTGCGGCCGATTAGGATAAGCAGTGGGATGCTCCGTTTCGTCTTTGGCCATTGCGCAGATATCGACTTCCAACGCGGCAGCAGATTGCACGATCCTCTGGACTGGCACTCGCCACTACGATTGGGATATCAGTCGGTGTGGTTTCTTTTGTGTCAAGAGTGCAAAGCATGAAATCGTGGCAGAATACGTTCGTGTCGTCTTGGACAACATATCCGATGATTCCCCGACGGGGCGGTCAGACCGATCTGTCCCGGTCTCCCCCCGAGCCGACGATCGCTGCAGCGGAGTACGCAGCGATGTGACAATCGTTACATGCCGGATACAGCGACCCGCTACACGCTAGTCTTCCTCCCACCTGTATGGCTAAGTCTTGTGTTGTAAGCGACCTTAATGTAAGGTTTCGGTCCTAACATTATCACACATCATCTTGCGTTTCCTACCCTCTAGGCTTTGTCAACTTTGTCAACACAAGCGCTAAGCCGCATCTTCGTTATCAGCGGTCAACATAAAGCTTTCAATCGACTACTCTCGTCTGTAATAGACTTTGCAGCAATGCCTTCACAGAGCCTGGAGTATTGTTTCACCTTAACGTCACGCTCGCTCCACCAATCGACTTTGGCACCACTTTCAGCGGCGTTCGACGCTTCATCCCGATCACGGGCGGTGAAGTGGAAGGCCCACGACCGAAGCGACCATTCCGAGCGGGGTTGGTGATCGGAACGTTGTCAGGCCAGATGCTGTGGTACATGTGTTTGCGAAATACTCACTCCAAGCCGACGACGGCACAATGATCAATGTCACCAATGAAGGCTACGGAAGAGCAAGTCGGGAGGATATGGGAACGGTCTTTGGCAATGATCCTGCCGAAGCGTCGATGAAGGATGGAGGGAAAGCTTGGTACACCGAGACCTTTGCACGGTTCGAAGTGGCCGCAGGATCGCATGAGTGGTTGAATCGAACATGCTTTGTCGGCAATCTGTTGCCACCAACGGAACCCAACAAAGTCAGAGTCGAGATCTATGAGATCGTTTGAGCTTGTGTTTGAAAGATTAGCTAGGCCAAGAGGTCACACCTAAAGCCTTTAAACAATGTTTGTGAGTCACGAATCTAATACTGATACGATCATTTCCCCAGCTTGAAGTTTGACTACTTCAACTAATGGTACGTGTCACGATTGCACTACTCATACTCGTCAAAGGTATGTCAAGGTGTAAAGATCTCGTCGTGGAAGCCTTCCACAGATAGATCATCTATGAGTACTCAGCAAGATGCTCCTGTGTTTTAGACTTTCGGATGATTGTAGATCTCTAGACATCTACCATGCTAGTGCGCTTGCTACATGCTATCCATAAGTATATATGTACCGCCATTGTCTTCGGAGGAGCTGCGTAAGACACGCAAGATACGCGTCGTGATAAGCCCCGTCGTCGCTAAACTAATCTTCTTAGGCGTCCCAAGCCTCAGCCGCTCTCAAGTCATCCTTTCCCGTCTCTCCCACGGCGTGTTGACCTTTGACCTGCGACTGTACTTCTACCCTCGCATGCGCATATACTCCTTCCACAGTTCTGCTTCATCACCATCTTTGGTTCACTTTGGCAAAGATGACAGATCGATTGGAAGCCGATGTCGTTGTAGCACACTCTGGTAAACACCACGGGATTGCTCTGTGGCCTCCTGCATCAGATGACCCTCATGATCCTTTCCGGTGGCCGAGATGGTTCAAAGTAGTGGCATTACTTTCCGTGGCGACGTTCAATTTCACTGCCAATTTTGCACGCGCTGGGTTCTCGGTTGCATCGCCTGTGCTTGGAGCCGAATTCCGGAAGAAT
>Ga0268250_10000179_pt1 | contig 31001 bp, 40 predicted proteins | sample AgamicAsSfe_FD_200448 | JGI IMG/M metagenome (GOLD analysis project Ga0268250, IMG submission 200448) | Agave microbial communities from Guanajuato, Mexico - As.Sf.e (v2) (version 2) | ecosystem: Host-associated > Plants > Phyllosphere > Phylloplane/Leaf | place: Guanajuato, Mexico | collected...
CAACGTACCGACGTCTAGCGATCAGTGTCCAATAACATTCATGAAGAGGTGCGGTTCGACATTAGCCGGATATGATGCGCTTAGAATATGCTCAAAATCAAAGCTTCTGGGTTGTTCTTTTGGCACGCTCGCTGTGCATTTGTGAAGCAGAAGAGCAAGTGGTCGAGGCCAAGCTCCAGCAAGGCTTGCGTATCACTCGCTGACTTCGTCCCCTTCAGAGACCGGTTCCAAACCCTGGCCTACACGGGCCGGAAGTGTAATCAGGATGAATAGATCCCATACCTCTTCACATACAAGCGGCTGCTGTAGGGCCCTGCTTAATGTTCCCTCTCAGACTAGAGATCCACATGCGTTCTTCATTCAAGAGATGTAACTATGCTATACGAGGAGGATTGTGCACAGTAGCGGGACCAGAAGAGAGAAAAGGTGACGAGGAGTGTCCTCTCAGCACCTCTGCTCCACTTTTTCAACTTCGTCACGAATCATCCCATCATGCTCACGACCAAGTCCTTTTTCAAGCCCATTCGAAATGCTCAGTGTGAAGAAACACCTCCATTGGACTTCCCCTCAGTATCTTCACCTGCTCACGAACGACTGCTTCGCGCACATCCTGTTGTAGCTCAGGCGGCCCACAAGCATAAACACCCACCGACTCGCCTGCCACGGCACATTCGGCTTGATCTGCAATAAGCTGTGGCAAATCAGGCCGTCCTCTGTCGAGTGCCATATCGAGCCGTGGTGCGCGCTCGTCGGACAATCTAGTGTCTGATACTATACCTACAGGCAAGTTGCTCTTGCCGCTGGGCTCGTACGTGCGATGTGCATTTGAGGCTTGTGGATGCAGCTTCTCGAAAAGACCAACGCCGCCAGTGTAGTGGAGCTGGATCGCTAGATTCGTCGTAGCTTCGATGTCGAATCTCGAAACAAGGTCATTGACGGTAGCTTGGTACCATTGACGAAGACTATCGTCGCGTGTGGCGAGGACAACCAGACACGTAACGCACGGGCTCGATGGCTTCTCCGTGTTGTCTACGGACTGTGTTTCAGGGCGTAGGCTGCTCGTCGAGGACGCATGACGTTGTAGGAAGCGTTCAATAAGTGGCAGAGTCCATCCGGCACCTGAACCACCAGCAATGATCAGAAGCTTCGTGCTGCGATCAAATTGTGACGTGTCAATCCCGCCAAACGGCCCTTTCAGAATGATGCGCATCGTGCAGCTTTGTCGTGCCGCAACATGACGGGCAAGGTGCCCTGTGAAGCCGCCTCTAGCATGGATGTAAAAGAGGAGGTCAGCTTGGGCTTTGCCCTCCCCACTTTGTCGAGGATCAAGCGAGCAGATTGTGAATGGATGCGAAGAAAAAGCGTGCCTGCCCATGCCGATGAAACGGACAAAGCAGTATTGGCCTGGTTTCCATTTCATGCGCGACGATACTCGTACTGAAACGATTGCTGGCGTTGCCATGGACAGAGTAGCCGTGCCTGTTTGCATTGCTGTACGAGCAAATGAGTAAAGATAGCAGCTCATGTATATGGCACCGCTGGCAATAAAATAATCCCAGGAAGTCAATCGAAAGTCGCAATGTATGAAGAAGAAGACTGCGAACAGGACTGCCGCAACGATGTGGGACATCTTGAAGAACTCATAAGACAAGGCTCTCAGTGGACTGAGCGAGGCGAATGTAAGCCATGTCTGAGCCAATATCGCAACGACACCAGTCCAATAGACAACGGAGGTAGACCACTGGAGCATCATGTCGCCCTTCCAGATGTGGAAGACAATGAAGGGAAACGTGTGGACCAGAGCTAGCACATACATGGCGAACGAGATCCAGCGGTGGAAGACTTGTACTTTTCCGTATGAAATACCAGTCAGCATGGTTATGAAGTTGACTTCTGTTGATGTGGCAAAGACAAAAGGTAGACAAGCAATCGACATCCAGCCAGAGCGAGTTGCGATAGGCGGTGAATTGCCGTATGAAATGCTCTTGGTGTTTGGCCAGTAATATGGTCTTGGACCTAGCGTCATGACAAAGAAGAAGATGCACCCGATGGTGCCGAGTAATGCTGGTCCTAGGGGCAGAGAACTCGATCCTATCGAGCGAGTCGTCAGGTAACGTGAGACGGCCGTCACCCTGCGAAGAATTGGAGACCTGGATGCTCGATGACCAAGCAATCTGGCCGCGATGTTGTGGATGATGAATATGCCCAACACAGAAAGGAAAAAGGCCACTGTAGGCAATGCATATCTGTGATCGGCTTGGTACCTGGAGATAATATGAGCTTAGCCACACAGCTCTTTCACAAATGTGGACGTCGACTTACCAGAAACGCCAATACCCTTGCTGATACTTGCACATCTCCTTGGTGAAAGAGGACTTGCATGTGTATGCACGCGACGAGTGCAGGAGCAAAGGGTGGTCAAGCCATGGCGCAGGCATCTTCGAGGATTACCACCAGTGAAGAACGATCTGATGCTCGAGGAAGGCTATTTGCTATGTTGTGGAGTTCTAGCGAGGTCACTTCCCTTGCCTTATATGCTAGCAACAGCAGCAGGCTGCCACTATACACGATCCGTAAATGTGCTCAGGTAAGGTAAGCTGCAGGACCTCTCTGGCGCCAATGAAATGTGCTCAACGTGACACGGCTAATAACATGCTCACGGCATTCGCTTACTGGAAATGATAACGCTAACACTGTAGATACAGGAGAATAACTCAATTCTAAGCATGAGGATCGTTACGGCACTTCAGGGAACTGTTCTGTGGAAGAATCGATCTCGACTCCTCTAGCCAAGGCTGTCTTTGGAGTATATACTAGTCTTGAGCCTCACACTGGGCCAGAGAGCCTTCTATAGAATTGTACACACGCGCTTTGTCTCTCTTCCTTCCTCACTCCAGCCCTGATGGTCCTCAACCGCACAATAGAGTCTCCTAGTACTGCTAATCATCTTCACAAGAACCAAGCGGGAACTGCAAGCAAAGCCGCCAGCCCAACCCACTTCGGCGTAATTGAATCAGCTGCACCGGAAGCCTTGGTAGTGGCAGCTGCAGAAGCCGCAGCCGAAGTAGCACTACCCGCTGTAGCCGACGCGCCTGGAGATGTGGATGCGGAAAGCGAGGTCGATGCACCAGTAGCTGAGGCAGTCGAAGCAACAGATGCTACACTACTGGAGGCGCCGCTGGTGAAGTTGGCTTGATTGGTGTCCGTCGCCACGAGGCCAGTAACGTTTGTGCACGCGCTACCGATTGTAGAGTTGACGCCAGTGACGAAGTTCGCGACAGCACACTGAAAGGTGGAACGTCAGTCTATACACTCATAGGACAAAAGTTTGGAAGTATCCAGGGGAGAGCGCCGTAGGGATTCTGCTCAAACTTGTGTACTAATACAGTACATCCATCGACTGTGACTGTATTCACCTACCTGGTAAAGAATACCGTCGGGACCATCTTGAATCACCTGGATAAGACCAGTCTTGCCAACGAAGCTGCTCGGGAGAGTCAGAGCAGGCAGGCAGAATTGGCCAAGACCTGTCTCTGAGATGACTGGCACAATGTTGACGAAGTCGTTGCCGCTTAGATCGGTACTGGCACGGTACAAGAAGTCTGCGGCGGGGTGGAAGCTGTTTGAGAAGAATTATTAGTGAGGTGATGCGCTTTCTGAATGGATATGGGACATCAAAGTACCTCTGAAGGGCTACAGCGAAGCCTCCAACTGTGACATTCGTGCTGTTCGCAGTTGTGGCAGCGCCAGCAGCTGGGATGGAGAAACCACCACAGGGCGCAGTAGGCTCAAGATCATCGTCGAACCCGAGGCTGGTGGGATACCCAAGGATGAAATGGGCAGTGGCGCTGGTACCTAGCAGGCAGGCGACGAGGAGAGCTCTGAAAGCCGTCATTGTAGATGTGCGAGATGCGTAGCTATTTTATATAGTGAAGAGCAGGTGAGTATCGTAGTGGTCTTTCGTTTGTTGTGATTGTGCTGATACGAAAGATGATGAATGGGAAGCTCGTCTCTTCTTATTTAATAAGCACTACCTTTGCATAAGCGCGACAGATGACAACAATCATCAAATGCTTGTGATGCCGGCATTGAAACCGTGGTTGATGTCTGGCGACGTGAGGCTCGAAAAAGTGCTCACCTGCATTGGGAAAACATGCTCAATCTGACGGCACGGGAGATTTCCTCCTCACCTCGCTTGCTGCATCGAAGAAAACCTTTAGACTCCCTTTCATCCCCTTGCCTTGCCTTTCATTTCCGATGCGCATTGCCTAGAACTGCATGACGGATAGCTTATCCCACTAAACTTTCGAGGCGCCTTGCCACAGTACGACCTTTGTCTTCGATATCGCTTCGATAGACTTATTGCCTCCACGAAGCCACTCAATCTACTAATCAACCAGAAGAGATATAGATTCGGTTCGTGGACGGTGGCACGGACTGGTATATATCAGCTGGATCCTACGCAATGGATATGAGCATGGGCTCTGGAGACATGGGGAGTATGGGTGGCGATATGTCAGCCGACAGCCCCTCCTCCTTTGTCATTGTCAACAGTGCAATTGCCAGAGGCTACTGGTACGCTGTGGTCGGTCTGGTCGTGCTCCTGGCCACACTTCGCATCATCGACTCTCTGCGGACGAAGATCGGGTGAGTAGAACTAAAAGCTCCAGTTCCACCGCTCGAGCAATGGATTGTCTGCTTATAGTCATAACTTGAAGAGCAACTAGCTGATCCGTCCTCTCTCTTCCCTACACAGGCTGCGTCGCCATATGTCAAATCTATACCATATACCTTCTCGTCCTAACAACTTCCTCACCATCGGTTTCGCCAGTCTGACGGCAACACTACGAGAAATAACATACCCGCAACCACTCCTTTTCACAGGCTACTTCTCCAAGCATCTCTCTCCTCCCCCACTTGGCCGCGTCGTCGTCATTGTACTCTACTGGCTTGTCATTCTCCTTTGTCTCTGGACTGGAAGCATTCTACATCCAGGCGATGCTCTATATGCGTACAAATGGGAGAAGGTCGGTTTCCGTGCTGCGTGGGTATCTGTCACTCAGCTACCCTTGATCTACTTACTGTCATGCAAGGCGAACCCAATCACCCTCATTGCTGGAATATCCTATGAAAGACTCAACTGGATACATCGGTGGGCAGCCATTACGCTATTCTTCACAGTGGTTGTCCACTGGTCGCACTTCTACACAGAATGGTACTTGGGTGGTATTGTGGCTATCGAGATGGAGATGATGACCATGGTCCAATACGGCTTCGGTGCATGGGGTGTCGTTACCTGGATGGTGCTGTCAAGTTTTGGCTTCTTCCGTCAGCTCGGCTACGAATTCTTCGTCCTCCAGCATATCGTGGCGGCCTTTGTCCTACTCTGGCTCGTTCATATGCATGTGCCCAGCTACGCTGCATATAATGTCTGGATGGCTGTTGGCTTCGTGGTCTTTGATTGGACAGCTCGTGGAGTGATGGTGTTGTTACGCAACTCTTCTCGGAGCATTCTGGGTTACGATGCACATCTGGAACCCATCCCTGCTGGACTCACCAAGCTGACTATCAAAGACGTACGGTTCAGCTGGTCTGCCGGCCAACATATTTACATCTATGCACCGGCGGTAGGCTGGTTCGGCAACCATCCTTTCACTATTGCAAATAACTGCGCTGCGAAGAGCAGTTCTGGTACACAATCCTTAACCTTACTCATCAAGGCGCAAGGTGGACTCACGAAGCGAGTGTACAACAAGGCAACATCGACCTCTCCTAGAATACGAGTCTTTCTTAGTGGACCATGGGGCGTACCACCAAATCTTGCCATCCACGACAGCATTGTCCTGATCAGCTCCGGCACAGGCCTCGCTTTCACACTACCTGTCTTGCAGAACCTCCTCGATAGCAACATAGCCGCGCGACGAATTGATTTCTCATGGATTGTGCGTAGTCAAGAAGAAGCCGAAGCACAACGAGAAGCGCTCGCAGCAGCGGTCGCCCGAAGCAGGACGATCAATGTGGACCTGGGTGTCAGCGTCTTCGTTACATGCAGCGATGAGCCTGTATGTGTGTGCTGCACCGGCATGTGCACATGCGGCACGGTCAACCTCGATCTCGAACATCAACAGCCTGTGATCACGAGCGGAAGAAGTTCGATGGAATCAAGTTATCTCATGAAAGACGAGAAGTCCGCGCTGCAGAATAAACAAGACGAGCTGGCCATATCTTCTGCCTCATCGCAGCAGAGTGTTAATGGCCTCGTCACGAAGAACACGTCTCAAGCGGCATGCTGTCGTAGACCTACGATACACAGGAGCCGCAAACCGAATATGGATGAGCTGATTCGCCCTGCTGTGGAAAGCGCCCTTGGCGAGACTGCCGTTGTAATATGTGGCAGCGGATCTCTCATCGCCAGTGCACGCACGTATGTAGCAGGACTGTCGGACGAGCGGGCTGTACACAAGGGTACAGGCGCTCAAGGTATCTTCCTCTATACCGAGAGCTATGATTGGTAGCGACTTGACACGATATACTGTAAATCCATTAAGAACATGGCGTTCACAGGCTCCGCATCTCCATTGTACATATTTCAAATAGAATTTCAGAGCCGCGATCCCAACGAGCTGCTATTTGTCGCGAGAGAGAAAAAAGTACATACTTGACATGAGACGAGATGCGCGGGAATACTGCATCTTATAGTACGCCTCTACATTTTTGACCCTCGAGCGCATCAATGCTCAGATCGCAATTCTCTACTCCACTCTAGTCTCCCGGCCCGGCCAAGACAAAAAAAAAATCAAGCCTTTCCAGCCTTCGCTTCCTTCTCTGCATCCGCCTTCTTCGCACATCCTCCACACGCGCACTTGCCCGCTTCACACGGGCACGATCCCTCCGCGCCACCGCAGTTGCAAGCCGTCCTGCCCGCGGTGCCCTCGACTTTGTGCAGCTCAGCCTCTGCAGCGGACACGGACGAGGTTGAGGTTTCGGGGTTCTTGGCGCAGTCGCCGCAGCCGCACTTGCCGGGCTCGCAGGGGCAGGAGCCGGTTTCGCCGCCGCAGGAGCAGGCGGTCTTGTTGGTGTTGGGGATGGGGTGGATGTTCATTGTGGTGTTGGACATTGTGGCGTAGGTACGAGTGAGGTGTAGTTGAATCTGAGAAGGGTCAGGAGGTGAGGGACAGGCGCATATTGATCGGAGGGGGGATAAGAGTTTTCAGTGGGACATACTTTCACGATGTATAGTATGGATGCTCAGGATACGTTCGATAGGTGGATGAGACGGAGGAGATGTGAGAAGATGTTTCACGAATTCACGATGTTGATAAGAAGGGGCGAGCGTGGCAACGGCTGGAACTAGGAGGGCGGGGCGCAGGGCAATACGGGAAAACGGCAAGTGAGTGTGCTCGCATGATCGCATCGGCGATATACCTGAATGCTACCACCTTAGGACAGTGCTACTCTCCAGAGAATTGGTCTTGGTGGTGCTGTAGTCCTAATCGCGCACCTCGCGACGCTAGGTAAAAAGCTGGCATTGAGATGTCGTGGTAGTGATTTTAGTGGCAGGTGTTCTTTATAAGCTTACTAAGCATATTCTACACAATAAAGCTCGATATCGAGGTGTACCTAGCCACATGAAATACAGTCATTGAATATAGGTCTGAAAGAGTTTCCGGGAGAGTATTGTCGGGTTTCTGCTCAGACTTGTGTCCTAGTACAGTGTATCGTTTTCTACTGATAAAAGCAAACGAGTTGCCCGATCAAGATCTTATCCTAGCCTCGTTTCAATCAATATTCTGGTATGATGTCAAAGGTATGTTCGAAGATTGGCTTGCAAAGATGCGGCGGCAACATGCCGACGAGCTCCTCGAGACAAGCTCGCCTGGACCTTCGCTCGAGAGAATCCTGCCACTCCGCAAGGGTCAGTCCTTGTGTATGAGCTTGTAACATGACGTCCTGCTCCATGTCCTTAGCTCGTACGACAAGCCATCCACGGCATGGCCTAAGTGCAAGGAGATACCCGAAGTCCTGGTACAAAGCTGCCAAATGCGTGAAACCCTCTTCTGCGACCGAGTCCCTTGCGTTACCAAAGTCTTCGATGGTCCACATGAGTTCGCGAGGGTCCGAGGTATGGACTTTGCTGTTGTCGGTATGATCCACAGACCCCCGGCGTGTAGTCTTCGGTACAGCAGGCAGGGGCGTCCGTATTGTCGTTGCGAGGTTCAGCCTCGCTTGGTTGGCTGAGAGCGCGTATAAGAAGCTTTCCACCTACCATACCAGACTCACACTTGTCGTCGAACATACCTGGCATTGTCTGCCTCAAGGGGTTCCAGTGGTCGGCAATCTGATCGAGGACTTCTGCTGCACGATCGAGGTTGCCCTCCTCGAACTCCTCGTCTGCCTCTGAAAGTACGCCGACGTAAGATAGTAGATATCCGATGGTGCTTCTGCGTTCACCCACGTGATCGTTCCGGGTGGCAAGTGAGCTGTGAGTTCTCTTGCTAAAGTGGTGTTTGCAGCTCCCAATAGAATGCACCAGCCCTGAAGAGTTCGCATGATCTAGAACGGATTTAGAAGGAGACGTTGTGTCCTGAGTGGCAATGATGTGCCCGAAAAAAGGGTCTGCATCTCGAATACAAGGTGAGAGTGGCAAGTAAGGGTTATGTCGATTTCCCACAGTGCTCGCACGAAGTCTGGCAAATCCTGATGGCAGAGTACGAAGAAGATCTGGCAATCAATGGGGCCAAAGCCTTGGACAGGATCATCGACAGCCTCCGCACGTTCAAGAGCTTCATCCTCGTCCAAGTCAAATATGTGAAATCGGCGAGGATCGTATTTCTGGTTTTCTAATTCCGATATATATGTGATGTCAATGTCGACGTTGACATAGAAATGGCACTTTGGCTTGTGCTTGCGATCTTCTATGATCCAGCAGATGAAGCAGGGCGCAGCAGTGGGAATTTCATATTGCTGGAACTAGTGATGGAACGAAGTCGAGTTGGAAGATATGAGGACAAAATGGTTAGTTTCCCAGACTGCTTTTGCATGAGCGTAGAGAGTCTTGTTGACGCTGAAAATACTTAGATTTAACACATACTCATGGCCCCCAGTGGCGTGGTTGTAGCGTGTATCATTTTTTGAGGCGTCGAGGACGTAGTGGACGATACGGTGCAAGACAAGGTCGGGGAGAGACATGAAATTAATAGATGGCGCCACAATGCTTAGCATTATGGCATCCTTTGGATATAGGCAAACATATTACCTCTAACGGCTTCGTATGCTGAAGCGTCCGCCATGTTTTCGAACGTAGTGGCTGTCCAGCGCCACGTACGACGATTCACTAATTTTTACAGGTGTAAGCAGCCTGAGGCGATGGTGTTCTCACGTCAAGCTTGTACGAGAGGCTATCATTGATTTGTTTTAAAGCTACCTTACACAACTCGAAGGCCGTAGTGGCTGTTGCGCTCTACATTTTCTAGACGTCAAAACCCCTCATCAAATCCCGCTGGAGTCTGAGGATGTCGTACAACATGTACTGTTGAATGGTCCTACTTATATAGGCCATCGTGTGTTCTCGCGAGCAAAAGTCGTAGAAATACTAGATGACACGTCAAGCCCCTTCTCCAGCAATGCCAGCTCCTACTATACCATTGGAAGCAGACGCATGCGCGTCCATGAAGTCCTTACACAACTCAAGCTAGGCTACTACAAGGCAGGCCCTAAGAACAGTCTCGCGGACGTGCCAGGTGTGCTTGTGCATACGGAATAAGTCCATCTGCCACCATCTCACGATCACCAACATGTCAACACTGGTATCACGACCACTATTCTCAATCACGACTGATCTCGCAGTCCCTGAACTGTGGGATCTTCCGCTGGAATGGATCCTGGTGAGATGACGGGTAGTCATTGGATCAACGAGACGGTTCGGAGTTGGGCAATGCTATAAAGGTGGATTGCTCGATGGGATGCATCTCCAAGGCAATTCAGCCGTACTTGCAGTAAATTATAGCTCTTCAGCTGGTTCCTTACTCCAGTCTTCACAAAAACCTGCGATACCGCACTCAACGACGTGTCTTACACCGGAGCCATCACGCCCGAGCACGTCATCCGTGGGCTCGCCAAAGCTAACTCTGATCGCGTCCCAGAAGGCCGCACAGGCGGCGGTACCGGTATGATCTACCAGGGCTGGAAAGGCGATACTGGCTCATCAAGTCGTATTGTCGGCAGCACCGTGCCAGATGAGACGCTTGCGGACGACTCGCAGAGACTGCCGAACAAGGCGCATACCGTCGCGGCGTATGCTCAGATCAATTACGGCAGTCAGCGTGACCTGCGGATTGGCGGCTTTCCAATTGGTACTAAGCTGCTCGCTCGCAACCTCACCGGGAATCAAGCCACGCGTGAGGATAAGTCCACAGAAGCTGCTGCAGATGCTTCTGGTGCTGCGAAAGACCCCCCAGATGGTAGCATTACCGTCATCCTAGCCACCGACTGTCCCCCAACACCGTCACAGCTGCAACGACTGGCGAAACACGCCATTGTAGGACTTGCGCGCACTGGTGGCTGGGGCAGCAATTATTCTGGCGGTCTCTTCCTAGCGTTCTCGACGGGCCAAGACCGCGCGGACATTTCAGCAGAGGTATAAGGCACCTGCAGTCAGTATGAAAGAGCAAGTCGACGACCAGGCGCTGAATAATCTGTTTGAAAGTGCGGCAGATGCGACAGAGGAGGCGATGTATAATGCGATGTGCATGGCGGAGACTACTGAGGGGCCTGATGGATTGGTTGTTAAGGCACTTCCCTTGGATGTGGTTAGAGAGATTATAGGCGATTGGACTGGTTGAGCAGGTTAGCAGAGATTGAACAGCTTTGAGCTACGGTCAAAAAACATGAATCTAGAGACTCTGGGAGCGTGCTGTAGGAGTTCTGTAGACAGTTTGCACTAACCCGAAATCCGGAGTTTCAGGATGTGATCGAATATGTTCTGCTGCACTCGCGTGAGAGCGTCAACCTCTATGTTTGTTCGTGTCAACAGCATGAGCATGAATGTTATTCCTCATATGATACGTAGATGCGCTCTACATACTTCGAAGCTAGGCAATGATTCTTTTCCCAAGCTCTTTTTGCAGTGCTGCTGGTGGCGGAGAAACAAAGGAGCAGCATCATAAGCGCATACTCGCCTCATGTACAGGAGAACTAAAGCAACATAGGAAGAGGAAGGAGATAGGAAGAACGCGTTTCATAATTCAAATCAATGCATTGCATCTACAGCTGTTCGAACGCCACTTGTACCTACCCCGAACTTCACACACTTTATGCCTTCCATAGACGCTTGATACCTTCTGTCAATCCCACATCATTCGTCTCAAATTCGTATAATCCAATCAGTGTCAATAGTGTGGCGATGCGAAGTGTCCACTCAAGTGACGCTCTTGTTTTTGGTACACGCTTCTTGGGGAAGTAGTCGATGATGCAAGATCTGATACTAAATTAGTCCCGTGTGTCGTTTCGCAGTGCATCCGAAAAAGGTTCATAGGGTTGAAGACTCGAACATACTGGAAACCGACGTGTGAATGTGCTACCAGCATAGCGCAAAGTACGGAGTCAAGGACAGGGTGCATCGACTGGCCAACGAAGGGGGCGACAGTCAGCGGTACTAGGGAGATGGCGACGACTCTGCGTGTTGTTGTGTCAGTACTACTCTAAATGGCTGGTCGTGTAGTCTTCCTACGCACCTCTCGAAAGCCCAGTGGTAACCACCATGTGCCGAGTTCGGTTGAGGTACTGGCGCTGCCTCATTCGCTGTCTCATGTCAGGCGGATTGTCCATTGTCTGCTAACCCATTCACCTCTTACCAGTTCCTTCGAGCCTTTCTGGAGGGGTCATTAGCTTTTGCACCTTAGAGAATCGGGTTTCAAAACGTACGGGGAAGAGGTGGCAGAATCTGTCTTGTGGTTGTTGCGTGGAAGGCTGCCACTCTAGCAGCGGTCATCTGGTATGTAGAATTGCCGAAAGCGAGTGTCGACGGACGAATGTTGGCGAATGGTCTGGCGGTGGGAGCCAGTCGCTGGGCCGCGCATGCTTGACGTAGGAGGGTTGGTCTGATGAGAGAAGCCATCTTGTCTAGCTTTTCGGTGCGGGAGGCTGATGATGGTGGACGAGTATGATGGGACGAAGTCTCGAGAGCTTGAGGCTTGAAGTCGAGGTGCATGGCTTTTGTGGGGAAGACTGGCGATCATTAAACATGACAGGGTAGGCGGCGATCCATCGGCCGGAAACTCAACCTCAGATGTAAAAGCTTCGACATCAACTCATCTCCTTCCGAGTACCGCCACCCATTCACACTCGTTCCCCTCATTCGCGCAGACATGGCGGCCAGGAACCTCGCGATCAATTTGCAGAAGAGTCTGCGTGGCCGTGCTGCCATCCAGCAGGTCAAGCAGGGCATGAACTCGGGCTTGACAAGGTCTTTTGCGACACCCGTCAGTCATGGCGCAAAGACGGAATGCACCACCCTGAGCAACGGATTCACTGTAAGAGATGGTTTCCGAACGTGATATTGCGATCTATATTGACAAACATGCAAGATTGCCACAGAACACTCACCATACGCACAAACGTCGACTGTCGGAGTATGGATTGATGCTGGTAGCCGAGCGGAAACCGACAGGACAAATGGCACAGCTCACTTCCTGGAACATCTCGCATTCAAGGTCGGTTCGAAGAAGATACAGATCCGAAGGCACACTGTCTGACAGCTATCAGGGCACGCAACAAAGAACGCAACACCAATTGGAGCTAGAGATTGAGAACATGGGCGGCCACCTCAACGCATACACATCGGTATGATCACCAAAAGAAGCGTTAGAAAGAGAGGAATTTAGACACCATTAACACTTCCCAGCGTGAGAACACCGTCTACTACGCCAAGTCCTTCAATTCCGATGTCCCCAAGACTGTCGACATCCTATCCGACATTCTGCAGAACTCCAAGCTAGAGACCCAAGCAATTGAGCGCGAGCGCGATGTTATCCTCCGTGAACAAGAAGAAGTTGACAAGCAGCTAGAGGAGGTGGTATTCGACCACCTTCACTCAACCGCCTTCCAAGGACAACCTCTTGGGCGCACTATCCTCGGACCCAAGGAGAACATCCAGAACATCAACCGTGACGACCTCACCTCATACATTAAGACCAACTACACCGCTGATCGCATGGTCCTTGTTGGTGCTGGTGGCGTGCCACATCAGGAGCTCGTCGACCTTGCCTCCAAGTACTTCTCCAAGCTCCCGACCAAGCCTCACACTGACTACGCTGCCGCGATTGCACGTGAGCAGAAGGTGACACCTGACTTCATCGGATCCGAGGTTCGTATTCGCGACGACACGATGTCCACTGCCAACATCGCCATTGCTGTTGAGGGTGTGAGCTGGAGTGACGATGACTACTTCACTGCACTTGTCACACAGGCCATTGTTGGTAACTGGGACCGTGCTATGGGCAACGCACCATACCTCGGCAGCAAGTTGAGCGCTTTCATCCACGAGTACCAGCTTGCCAACAGCTACATGAGTTTCTCGACAAGCTACAGCGACACAGGGTGAGTCGATATCTCCTGCTATGATACATGTCCTATCACTGACGACAATCTTTAGTCTCTGGGGTATCTACCTAGTTACAGACACAATCGAGCGCATCGACGATCTCGTCCACTTCACCCTTCGCGAATGGACACGCCTTTGCTACAACGTCACGGAGGCCGAGGTCGAGCGCGCGAAGGCTCAGCTCAAGGCCTCCATTCTACTCTCCCTAGACGGCACTACAGCCGTTGCCGAGGACATAGGCCGTCAGATCATCACAACTGGCCGCAGACTTGCACCGGAGGAGGTTGAGCGGGTTGTTGGTGCTGTGAGCTCTGCGGATGTTATGAACTTTGCGAAGAGAAAGATTTGGGACAAAGACCCCGCGATAAGTGCTGTTGGAAGGATTGAGGGACTTCTGGACTACCAGCGTATTCGTGCTGATATGTCGAGAAACTTTGCGTAGAAGGAGGATGATACCTGCGTGGGAAGTGTAGAAGACCAAGGGAAAGGGTTTTGTACAGTATTGCAAGCTACAGAAATACGAAAAGCTGTTCCTCTTATATGCTAGTGACATAGGCATCGTGGCGTGCTCGATGAGGCAGGTATCGCCTTCGGAGGGTGAACTCCCGAGCCATGTTGGCCTTGCATTTCTAGTGTTTGCTATAACATCTATATCTTTAGCTCACAGTCCAGAGTAGTTCGGGAGTTCTAGCTACTGATCATCAGACAAGTGTACTACAGACAACAAGATTCGTCGACATGTCAATTGGAGCAGCTATAATAGGCAGCGGCGTGAGTCCTTCCCGCAGACAACAACACAACACCCCGCACTTTGCCCCTCATACCATAGTTCTACAGTCACTGACTGTCAGACGATTGTAGCTATTCGCCAAGGAAGAACACCTACCTGCCATCCTCGCCTCTCCCGACTTCACACTCAAAGCTGTATACTCGAGAAGTCTAGCTTCTGCCTCTTCGTTGTCGGAAGGTCTCGAGCAGAAGATTGACTGGTACAGCGATGAAACCGACGACCAAGAACGAGGCTTCGATGCCTTGCTCGCGAGAGAAGATATCACGGCTGTGATCATTGCGTTAGTACCTCCCATCAATCTCTAGCTATACTCAGCTGCACGCCCGCGCACACTGTGCTACGGCACTCCCTATACGTCAATTCCCGCACTGACACCATACCCACACAGCCTCCCCATCATGAACCAGCCCGAATACATCCGCAAAGCACTCAAAGCCGGCAAGCACGTCCTCGCCGAAAAGCCCATCGCCAACGACGTCGAGACAGCTACGGAACTACTGGAATGGTACCACAAGAACGTCGACACAACCAAGGTGACCTGGGCGGTGGCAGAGAACTTCCGCTTCTTCGAGTCCTACGCAACAGCCAGCGAAGAGATATCCAAGTTGGGACGACTGCTGGGGTTCAGGTTGAGGGTTAGTGCAATGGTAGAGGCGGGGAATAAGTGGTATGGTATGTACAGTATACTTTGAGTACATTGTGCAGCTGAGGATCATGCTGACAATCTGAACGCAGAAACCTCATGGCGCAAAACACCCACACACCAAGGCGGTTTCATTCTCGACGGCGGCATCCACTCAATCGCCGGACTGCGCCTCATGCTCGCCGGCGCCAACGAAGACATCGTCCGCGTTTCCGCCTTCACATCCCAACTCCAAGCCCACATGCCACCCATCGACTCCGTCGATGCAACCTGCAAAACCACTTCGGGCGTCTCTGGCATCGCGCAGCTATCCTTCGGCACAACGTTCAAGGGCGGTGGAATTAGCGTTGCGTGTGAGCACGGTGTTGTCACGGTGGTGGGCAAGGATGTGACGATTGAGAAGAATGGAGTGGAGGAGACCAAGACGTTCCCGAAGCAGACGAATGGGGTTAAGGAGGAGGTATTGGCGTGGGGGAAGGCGATTCTGGCGGGGAAGCCAGACGCAAGGCAGACACCGGAGCAGGCACTGAAGGACTTGAGGGCGTTGGAGGCTATGTTTAAGAGTGGTGAGCAGGATGGTTTACCGCTTGCTACGGGGAACTAGACGGGCTAGCTGGTGCAGATGATGTAGATGATGTAGATGGTATGCTCGGAAACATGGTATTGTTTGTCATATGCTCCAGCCACGACTGAAGTTTGAGAGTCTTTCTGGAGCAATATCGTTCGGTGTCCTGGTACAGTCCTTCTAGCCGCCTGCGTGCATAACGTGATGCAGTCTCACATTCACACTGACGTTAGACTAGGCGCTCACCCAGGGTGAACGCCTAGCACAAGTTTATCCTTGTTCTCACCTCCCTCCACGTTCTCATCCAGCCTCATCTCTCCAATCTGTTCAATAATCTTCAGTGGATCCGTCTCTCCTGTCAACTCCCTTGGCCCTTCATAGCCATCTGGCGGTAACGACCACGCCTGTAAGCTGTCAGCTCTTTGATCAATATCGTTAACTACTCCATACATACCGGCAAGTCCGTCTCATATGACCACGTCCCATCCTGACACGCATACCGTCTGGCATGCAAATAAATGCCCATCTCATGCACTCCAGGATCGCTATACAAGGGCGTAGCGCAAACATCGCAGAACTCGCCTGTCATCTTTTCGCTCTTGCGCTTGTTGTACTCATCCACCATCTCGTCATGATAAGCAAGCGCATCAGCGACCTCTGACTTGCCCATCCGCGACAATCGTGTCATAATATCTTCATCAGTAGCGCCTGTGTCATCTCCAGCGGCGAGGTCAAGCCCGAAGACTCGCTGGTTGCAATATATTGGATCGTTGCTGATAGGGTGCCCGAGGAATTGAAGGTGTACACGAAGTTGATGAGTGCGACCTGTGAGAGGAAGGCAGCGTACAATGGAGTAGCCACGATGTTTCTGCCATGGTCGACTTAGCTCAGAGGGTGGATTCGTGCTACCAGCTGGTGTTTGTGCATCAGCAACTGTGGCAGTCTCCTTGCCCCCCGGTAACCTAGCAGAGTCTGCCGCTCTAGTGTCTTGCGCAGCTTCTACATCCTTTGGCGGATAGTAAGCCAGTCTCACAAAGACAGTTTTAGCCGGCTTCCCATTGGCCCTCACTCTGTTCAAGCCTAGCTTCGGACTGATCTGCAAGATAGGCTGATCGCAAACTACAGGTCCTTCTGGAAACTCTCCTGCCACCCGCGCAACATATTCCTTCTTGATTGTACGTCCCATGATCTGCTTCGTCATGTGCTCAGCTGCCTTCTTGTGCTTTGCAATGAACATGATCCCACTTGTCAAGCGATCAAGCCTGTTGCAAGGGAGTGGGTCGAAGTCGTGCCCACGTTCTGACCGCATGATTTCGACCAGGGAATTATAGTGATAGCGGCCGGCAGGGTGTACGGGCACGCCAGCGGGCTTGTTGATCACGATGATGTCGTTGTCTTCGTGGACAATGCCGACGGGCGAAGCAGTGACGGGAGGCTCGTGTCGATGTGTAGTGTGAGAGATCACGTCGCCGTTCTTGACAGGAGTAGTAGTGGAGGCTACAGGCTTGCCGTTGAGGACGATTGTGCCGCTCTCTATGGCATCTTTCTAGGTCCAGTAATGTGTTAGAAATTGCAATATGACCAGCTCCTTGAAGTTGTGATTGTATGCCTCTTTCAGAACTTCATGAGAACAAGCTCAACATACAAATCTTCTCATAGCACGTACATAGTACTCAATAGGTCGATCTCGAAATTCGTCTGCGAAAATCTCCAGGATTTCTCTATTACGCCATCTTTCCTTGCAGTATGTGTTGTATGTGTAATGATAAGGTTCCACACGGCGAAGACCATCCTTGAAGAAATACGGCCGGGGCCAGGGATCGGAGGGTGTAATCACTACTGGTGGAGGTGGTGGTAGGTCGTCTGGTGGACCTGGCTGTGGACCTGGCATCTTGTGATCGACGACTGTGAGGGCAAGCTGAGCAGCAGGGATGCGCCCACGCGCGAGCAGGAACTCGAGGACTTTGGGAGAGGGCGCCAGGAGGTTCGAGTATGTATTTGGGTGCTCACGAAGTGGTCTATTCACAAAAAGAAAGTCCATGAAAGCGGCATGTAAATCGGACTTGTCTCCGTGGAATCATTCTAATCTTTTTTTTGAGACGCATCTGAAACTGCTTCCGATCCAAAAGGTCAATTTGAGCATGGATGGCACAGAAGATGGCGTGGCGCCTCAGCTGCAAATGTGTAAAAGATGCGGTGAGAAGCCAGCCACGCATGTTGCACGTCAAGACATGCTATGCCAGTGCGTGGACAGTCTGTGGCAACTTCATCGAAGATCCTAGCTAAGACTTGAAGCAGAGATTGCTTTGTGCGCTTCATCCATACGAAAGTGATCAAGAGACTCGAGGCCACCAACTTTAGAGTTCGTGATTCTACCAAGAACTTGAAACGCAAGTTGTTATTACCTATCTCGGGAGGAATATCGTCCATCACTTTGCTACACGTTATAGACGGACATCTTCAAGGCCAGATCTCGAGAACGGGCCGACCAGCTTTTGAGATAGAAGTCTTGTTCGTCAACGATGGTGTTGATTCTGACGAGGATGTGCATAAGTTCGTCGCATCAGCAAGAAACAAATACAGTAGGCATGAATACAGCATAACGTCGTTCAGCAAGCCCGAGTCTCAAGGAAGCACTCAGCCTGAAGACGCCAAGTCGAGCCCCGGAAACGCCTGTGATATCCTGGAGTCTCTAAAAAGTCCTACGTCACGATCAGACATTGCTTCTGTGGCGCTTACTCATGCGATAGTGCGCCATGCATTAGCATCGGGGTGTGAGGGTGTTCTGTGGGGTGACACTACGACAAGACTGGCCGAGAAAATCCTGGCTTCAACAGCTCTAGGTCGTGGCGCAACTCTGCCATGGCTTGTGAACGATGGCGCCAGTCCGTTCACAATTCCAGGCTCTTCAGACACTATTCTGTTTCTGTATCCTATGAAAGACGTTCTCCGAAAGGAGCTGAAGACGTACAGTTCTGTTGTCAGTTTACCAGTAATTCACGTCTCAGAGAGATCGAGTGGCGCAGTGGTCTCGAGCAAGAATGCAACTATTGATAACCTCATGAAAGAGTACTTTGAGAGCGTTGAAAAGGACTATCCAAGTATTGTCACGAATGTGGTTAGGACTTCAAGCAAACTGATAGCCTCACGAAAGACATCGAAAGACATGAGCGGGAAGGATCTTAGTTGCGAGCTCTGTGGGGCACCTGTTTCAAATGGCACATTCGGCATTCACGGCTGGGGCGGTAGTCAGGATGCAGAGGCTGGCACATCGACTCACGCACCTATACCCACCGACCCTATTGCGGCGACTACCAGGCGATATTGCTATGGCTGTGCACGATCGACGCTACCAGTCTGAGTCGGCTTAATATCGTGCTTTTATCAGAAGAACAGCCTGGAAGTCTTTCGCACGGCTTACAACTCGATCGTGAAGGGATTACACAAGTTCGCAGAGTCGTCACAGATCATGGGCCAAGCAGTGACCTCACGTCTCCTATCTAGCGACCTCCTGGTCTTCTTCGTTATGTTTACATACCACACCGACGCTACAGAAGGCTCTGGCCCCAATATTAGGTTGCTCAGATACTGCCCGGCGAGACATGCAGTTCATCTCTCGAGATCTAGGCTCAAGTATTGACATTGACAAGCTGTCAGAAGTATCCCGAAATAGCAATTCGGCATTCGACTTCGGCGTGGAGGAAGCTGGGAAGGCCTTCGATGCCAACGGAGATCAAAGGTAGAAGGGTGGCATACGAGATGTGAATCAATGGCCTCAATTGCGCAAGCCCTGGCGTCGCCGAGACACACAATATGTACGTCATTGATACTTTTCGAAGTGTTGTCAAGCCGCTACGGTATCAAGATAGATGACTAAGTATACTTTTGATGGCGCCCTGCACAGCAATTTCATCTTGTTTGTAAGGTCCTCAGGTGTTAATAATGAAGTTACAGTACACTGTAGATGCCGGTCTGAACCGGGCTAGCGTGGAATCCCAGCAGTCCGAAATCCAGGGGCACTTCCGCCGACCTCACCCCGAGCTCGTTTGCAGCGATAATTGCCTGAATCTCTCCGTCCAACCTACACGGTACATAACAGCACTAGCAAGAAATCAACACGGCAATGTGGCTGCCTCGATGCTCGCGAGCCTGTCATCATTCGAAGGGGCCCGCATCCACCTCAATATATTGATTGCCATGATCTATAGGGCCCTGTCTCAGGCTTGAACAAGACACTGAAAACAGCTTGATGTCCTGAAGCATGGACGCTCTACGTTCAGGGGCAACAAGCTCACTTCGCGTGACACATATTCAGCATGGTAGAATTTGAGGCAATGATGCAGCTTGGCGAGAATCGCATTGTGCTTCGTCAGATGTCGAATAAAGACCTTGTTGTTTCCGGCCTCTTCGCATCACCTTGAGTAGCACCTTGTAGCATTGCATTTGGCATAGCTTGCACACACCATCACCGTTCAACATGCGTGTCTCAATCTCCTCCGCGCTTTGTGCCTTCCTCTCTTTCTTCACCTTGCCCAGCTCTGCTCAGCAGTTCCAAGGCAGCATCATCAACAACACCTTGCCCTTCGTGCCAGGCAGCGAGATCACCTATTTCAACATCCTCGATGCCGACAAGAAGAACACGACTCTCATCAACTACAGCTCGCTTACACAATCCGGCAGCCGTCTGGATCCATCACAGATTGAGCGTGCAGTAGTCTTCATCCATGGTATGCTCCTGGTTGGCGATGACATTCAGAGCGAGAAGCTAACCCGATTTTTAGGCTTACAACGGGATCCGGAGACGTACATGAGCAACATGCTTGTAGCTCTTTCGCAGGTACCGGGAAGCCCCAATGTGAACTTGTCAAATATACAGATTGTTTGTCCTATGTTCGCAAATGGTGACGACAAGTACACTGCCTATCCTTGGAACGACTCGGCCCCAGCTGGCGGCTACGGAAGCTACACCAATGTACTGGCATGGCAAAGTAATGGATGGATCAACGGAACGTACGTACAGGCGACATTGGGTTCCGCGATGAATTTGCTCATCAGTACTGACTTTCTGTCTAGCAATAACCAGTATCCTAATACGAAAAAGTCCGTTTCCTCATATGCTGTAATCGACCAGATTGTGCATTACTTCGACAACAAGGTATTATTGTAAGTCGTCATTCTTGCCCTGTTCCTAATTCACATCATGCTAATGGTAATCTTCAGTCCGAATCTCCAGCAGATTGTTGTAGCAGGACATAGTGCCGGAGCTCAGGTTGCTCAGAGATGGGCGGCGATCAGCACACTTGCTACTCAGACGCCACTTTCGACATGGGTCGCCAATCCAGACTCATTACTATGGTTATCTACTGATCGCCCACTCGACACGTCAACCTGCGCAACCTACGACTATTGGAAGGAAGGTCTCTCGAACTAGTGAGTGACTTCTCAAAAGCTATACCGCATCAAGAGCTAATCCTGAGACAGCACGAACACCTACGGCGCCAGCCTCGTCGCGTCTGGGCGTGCTGCAGTTCTGGCCAATTACCAGAGCAAGGACATTGCTTATGCTCGTGGTCTCCAGGACTTGGGCAACGACGCAAGCACATGTGGACCTTACAGTCAGGGTTTGAACCGCAACGAACGCTTTTTCAACTTCATCAAGCGCTTCCCTGTGACGTATCCGAGCACAGTCGATTTTGTTCAGGCTGGTCATGATGCCGGAGCTATGATGGCCGCTCCCGCTGGTCAGGCTCGTCTCTTCCTGGACAAGACCGGCTCAAAAGCATATGACTTCGGCTGTCCACGCATCCAGGCTGGCGATGACCCGTTTCCAAGTGGCACGTGCAACACTACGGGAGCTGTCGAGGATGCTGGGACATTCAATGGCTATACTTATGCCGGATGCTACACTGATGCAGGACAGGTACGAGCCATGCCTTTTCAGGCATTCGTCGGGAATAACAACAACGCCGCGACCTGTACTGCCGCGTGCCGTGCGGCTGGATATAGCATGGCTGGAACGGAGTATGGAGATGGCAAGTTCCAAAGAATCTCCATCGCCAGTCCTATGCTGACGAGCGAGAGAGTGCTACTGCGCCAATTCCATGACTGCTGGCACCCTCGGGCCCTTGCTCGAGATGGACTGCACGATGAGCTGTCCCGGCAACACCACAGAGATATGCGGAGATGCATCACGTCTTTCTGTCTTCGCCATTGGCAATGTCACCATTGCCGTCGCTCCTGTATCACCAGCCGTTGCCGGACAGTATACATACCAAGGATGCTATACCGACGATGCCGCACGAGTCCTTCAAGGATCTTCCTCCACTACCAACGATATGACTGTCGAGAAGTGTGCATCTTTTTGTGGCAATGCTGGTACGAATGCATTCGGTGTGGAATATACGAGTAGGTGTGCTCTCATCATCGCAATGAAATGATTGTTAACATGGCTTAGCTCAATGCTTCTGCGGCAATTCTCTAGTTGGTGGCAGCACACTTGCAGCAAGCACTGACTGCGGCATGGTATGATTCCAACCTTTACTACTAGCCTCGTTGTGAACTAAACAATTACAGACATGCGGCGGCAACAGCTCAGAGCTATGCGGTGGTCCGAACAGGCTGAACTTGTACGCCATCAATCCCATTATGTTGACCGCTGCTGGAATTGCCATGAGCAGCACCACAGCACCGAACACTGCAACAACGACTTCTGCTACCACTGGGTCCTCGACATCGCTTGCATGTCCCAGTAGCAATGCAACGACGTACATCTCAGGTGGCACCGCAGCTTACACGATCGAATGCTTCATGGACCACAACGGCGGCGACCTCTCAAGTGCTACTCTCACATCGTTTTCTGGCTGTATCGACACCTGCGCAAGCACAAAGGGCTGCATCGACGTCTCGTTTGTGGCGCCATCAGCGTGCTATATGAAAAGTGCGCTTCTACCTGCTGTCAGTCAAGGTAATGTTTGGGGCGCTCGATTTATATCACTGGTCGTGCCGAATGCCACGTCGTCGACAAACTCGACCTCGGTTTCGCCTGCAACTTCAAGCTCCATTATCATTGGCACCCTCCTCACAAGCTCGATGGCAATTGCCTCTGTGTTCGCGAACAGCTCGTCCACCTCGAGCAGTGTCTTGTCCGTCACCTCAAATATCAGCTCAATCTTGACGAGTACTGTTGTTGCTACAACAAGCATGAACGTTTCCATTGCGACGAGCTCATCAAGTCTGTCTGCCACTTCTGTGGCAATCACTGCATCGTACTTCAATACTTCGAGTTTGCCCACCAGCACGAGTGTGGTGATGAGCTTTGCAGTGTCATCAACGTCATCGTCATTCGCCACAGGTTCTAGCGCAAACTCAAGCTTCGTTGCACCAGTGTTCACTTCCTCGAGGTTGAGCGATTCATCTTCTGTTCCTCCGGCATCGATCACGTCTTTGACACTCACCACAAGCTCTGTTGCCAATTCGAGCTTTATACCAACGGCTTCGAGCAACTTGACGTTGACTAGCTCATTATTTGCTCCGGTACCCATCACGTCTACGATGCTCGCCACGAGCTCTGTTGGCACTTCAAGCCTCGCTCCAGCAGCTTCAAGCAACTTGACTTCGACCAGCTCATCATCTGCTCCTACGCTCACGTACTCGAGTTCGACCTTGGGAGCATCGACCACATCATCTTTCCTGGTTTACACCACTACTTCGTCGTCAGCTTCATCTTCAAGTGTTGCAGCATTCAACGCCACGTTAAGTGGAGCGACTTCTACTCCCTCGACTAGCTCGACATCTAGCACGGTGTCAACGTTCTCCACGTCGACAAGGTCATCACCAGTCACGTCTTCGGCCACTACTTTATCGAGCACACTGTCTAGTGCGACATCATCAAGTTCAACTGCACCTGCTGTGATTCTACCCTCCGGCTTTGCAGCAGTCGGATGCTACAAGGACTCCAATACTCGCACTTTACAAGTCCAAGCGTATGCAAACAGCAGAAACACGCCCGCTCTTTGTGCCAATGCTTGCTCTGCTCTTGGATATTCATACTCTGGGACAGAATATGCCGATGAGTGCTGGTGTGGCACTTCGATACCCTCCACGACACCCACCGCTGCGGCAAGTGACTGCCATCAAGCCTGCTCCGGAGACAAGAAACAGATTTGCGGCGCCGGCAATAGACTCAGTGTTGTTCTGAACAACAACGCTCCAGTCTTCGACGCGCCCCTCGAAATGCTGGGTTACAGTTGGTGGGCGGAGGGCTGCATGATTGACAGTACTTCTAGCCGCACGCTCCCTCATATCGTGTCGCTCTCGGACTATGGCGGTGCCAGCAATGTGACCCTCGAGAACGGCCTTCGTGCTTGCAGTGCCAAGAGCTACACGTGGTGCGGATTTGAGTACGGTCAGGAGGTATATGGCGTCACTGAGTACGAGAACTTCAACCTCAACATGTCACGCATGTTGGCGACCACTGACGATGGAGAGGCCGCTATGATCGCTGCTGGATGCAATTACAAGTGTACGGGCGACTCGAACCAAGCCTGTGGAGGATCCAACAGGATTCTGGTGTACGGCAACGACGGCTGAGCTATGTTGGAGTGAAACCGGAGCTTTCTGCTTGCGTGTACTGAATTTGTGAAGTGATTGTACGATATGGCGAGCGACTTCTCTTCTTACATTCTTTGACGACTTCTACGTGTATTACCTACATATCATGACATTTGTACTTCAGATGATAACCGAATAGACGAAGGAGCAACTTTCCTCACCCAACAGCATCCGTGATGTGTATCAATAACCCCAGCTCTCATGATTGCTCACTACTCGTTGGTTTTGATACGAGTACGAAATTCCCTGGGGAGAGTGCCGTAAGAATTTCGTTCAGAGCTTGGTTCTGTGATAGCATATAGTAGCACTAAGGACCAGGAGATGTATTCGGTCATGAGTCTGACCAGAGCTCGTGCGGCACTCTCCCAAATCATTCTAGACTTATGTGCTGAGATGTGACAAACTTGAAACAGCGTGGCTTTTGATCGTCGAGCACAGACCTCAAGAAGTGCGTTGCCAAGACCAACTTGGCAACAGAAACATGCGACGGCTTGACTGTATGTATTGGTGAATCCATAATGTCCGAAGCATCTAGTCAGCCTCACAGTTACCATGGTCTGACGCAAGCATGCTGTGGGCATATCGTCCCAAGTCAGCATACTCATTATTGTCGTACCTGATCGGCAATCGTGTCGGCACCGCTCCGACCGACGCCGAGACGTTTCAGCATCTTTCTCCGCATTCTTCGTAATCAGTACTCAAATCTTATAATCCTTCAGGGAAGCAAGATTACCTCGTCTATCACTTTCAGCATCTTTCTAGCCTGCGGCCTCCGCCATTCCAACCGCGTCATGCAGTAATACGTCAAGCTCAAGTACACTTCAACAGCCATTCTCACAATCATCCTGTCGCAGCTCGACAACATCTCAATATCAGCAGCTGTGACAGGAAAGAGTCGAGCGGTCACGCCTCGGCATCTTGGTCACGCCATCCTCGCTTGATGAAGGACTAGGGCATGGCCGAGTCCAACCCTGCGATCCGCGTCACCGAGGCACGAGACGAAGCACAACAGTCACGACATGCGACCACTTATGCGCCAGCAGACGACTCGGACATCAGTAGGCCAAACTCTTCAGACACAAGACCTTCATACGGTAGTCTCGCTGAGGCGAACACATCCCCGCGCTTAGCATATCGCAGGCCAGTCGCCAGTCCTTATGGAGGCTCTTCACAAGATGCTGGCCACTTAGGAACACCTCTACGTGCGAGCAGCTCTCCAGTTGGAACCAGCATGGGCCTAGACCCTCTTTCACAATACATCAACAGACGGACAAGCGTGCTTTCACCACCAGCATTACCTCGCACAACCTCAGAAAGTACCTCAACCAAGCTCTCTCCAACTGCTTCGCGCGATACAGCTCCTTCGCCGAAGTTGTCACCATCACATACGTCGCCCAATGAGGAGCCTGTGTTTGGACCAAAGATCAAGAAGGGTGTCAAGTTTCTGGGACGCATGATCGGAAAGAAGAAGGACTTTGCTGACATCGTGGAGGATGCAGTGTCAGAGCGTGCGGAAGAGCGGCCAGAAGGGGCAGAGGCCTCGGTATTCTGCTCGCTCCACGACACTTCTAGCTACAACCCGCGGCATGCACATCCGCCAGCCTACATCAAGGTCAGATCGTCAGGCAAGAAGGAGAAGGATTTCAATCGCATGTTCTTGGCGCAAGAGCTACAGGAAGATGTCCCGGCGCATCAGGGTCTCAATCGAGCTGCGTCCAATTCGAGTCAGCCGAAGAAGTTGAGGAGAAGGCGGAAAGTAGACGATGGTGCTATCTGGGCAATGGCCTTCAGTAATGATGGCAAGTTTCTTGCGGCAGGAGGTCAGGATAAGGTAGTCCGTGTCTGGGCTGTGCTATCATCCCCTGATGAACGTCAACAGCACGAGAGGGATGAGGATGTCGAAGTTGGGGGTGAAAGCACTCGACTCAATGCTCCTGTGTTTCGCCAGAAGACCGTGCAGGTATTTGAGGGACATACAGGCCCGATTCTGGACCTCTGCTGGAGTAAAAATAATTTCCTCATCTCTACATCCATGGATAAGACGGTGAAGTTATGGCACATATCAAGGTAAGCTGTCTACGCTTGATCTCTTGGCAATAATGCTCACACCTCACGAAGAACAGAATGTCTTTGTACGTTCAAGCATAGCGATGTGGTGACCTCCGTACGCTTTCACCCGAAGGATGATAGATTCTTCCTAGCTGGCTCCTTGGACTCAAAACTACGACTCTGGTCAATACCAGACAAAAATGTGGCCTTTTGGGTGACTGTATCAGATATGATAACAGCAGTAGCTTTTACTCCGGATGGAAAGCAAGTGATCGCTGGTACTTTGGGTGGACACTGCTTGTTCTACGACACGGAGGCTCTGAAATACAGCACATCTATTCATGTCCGCTCTTCGCACGGCAAGAATGCCAAAGGCAGCAAGATCACGGGCATCCAGACCATTACGGTACCTCCAGAAAGCTCGAACGGAGATGTCAAGCTTTTGATTACGAGTAATGACTCACGCATAAGACTATACAACTTACGAGACAAAAGTCTGGAGCAGAAGTTTAGAGGCGCCACTAATAGCTCGAGCCAGATCCAGGCTCGATTCAGCTCAGACGCGCAATATATTATCTGTGGCAGTGAAGATGGCAAAGTCTTCATCTGGTCTGTAGATTGGTTGGAACGAGAAGCGCGTCTTCTCGAGTTCTTCGAAGCTCACAACGTGGCAACAACCGTGACGGCCTTTGCGCCCATGACAGCACGACAAAGGCTTAGTGGATCAGGAGACCCAGTGTACGATCTTTGCAATCCCCCAAACGTCATGCTGCAAAGTACGATGGAAGAGGGTACCGAGTCTCTGCGTTCATGGCGACCTGGCGACGACGCCGCTCGTCTGAAACGAAGTCCATCGACGTCTTCAGGCGCCAATGGCAGTACTCATAGTCCGGTCAGACCTGGCGGGAATCGGTCTCCCTCATTTTTGACGCGGTCAATGCATCGAACTGGCAATATCATCGTCACAGCATCTTCAGACGGGGTAATTAAGGTGTTCAGGCAAGACTGTGCTTGGCGGCAACGACAACGTGCACTTGAGACGGCGTCCATCTTCTCCAAACGTCTCAATCGCCGCTCTTCACTGGCAAACAGTTTCAAGAGTCGCAAAGACTCCAGTACGACACTCAACACAGGCGATCGTATCAATAATTGGCGGCAGACCATTCAGGGAAGCGGCAAGTCAAGTTTCGATAAGACACGACCATCTAGTCTGCTGAATGGTCGAACTGGAAGTATGAGGAGTATCAGTCCTATTCACGAGCATGTTCCAGAGAAAGCGAAGTTTACAGCACCAATGGCCTTCAATGGTCCAATGAAGTCCTCTACGTGGCCTATAGTTCGCCACGACGACGAAGCAGCATCGCTGCCAAAGTTTACAGCTCAAGGCCAATCCTCCACAAATGCGCATCACAATAATGAGAATGTACCACTGGTGTCACGGCACACACCTCCACAACGGCATATTGCATCGTCGTCCACATCTGCTGACGAGGATTCTTCCGACGACGAGACATTTGACTCTGCTGATGAGGAGCCTCAGCCCCAGTCATCTCCCATACCAACTACTGACTCAAAGGCATCATCACGGGCACCTGGACACTTCCCACCCAAAGCTCCTCAGCTCCATCGTGGCAATTCTGCAGCATACTGGGCTCAGGATCAAGTAACGCAACAAGTAGGATCTGCTGTCCAACGCATGCGGGAAGAGCGCGATGCAGCATCTTTGAGACCCGGAGTGAGCAGGCAGCATAGCGGGATCAGTGATGTGAGTGTCCTGACGAGTGAAGCAAACACTGCGTCCGATGGGAGTAGACCCGGCACGCGCAGTGGTCGATGAGTGGCTTGGCGTGAAGCAAGTAATGTATCATGACAATAATGTATAATATGACAATGAACACTACCATATCTGAATTGCCCAGATCACCATGCCTAGACGCCTATGTCTAGATCTTGATGCCTGGCGACGGCGGCTGGAATGCGATGTCGGTGAGATGTGCGAATGCACGCTTGTTCACGTAAAAGAACCACTCGCGTCGCCCAGCTACGGTACGCGCTCTTGCATGTGAACGAACTCCACCCATCGGATCGCGTCACGAACTTACTAAAGCTTTCTGATTTCCCTCTCTTTTCCATCTATACCACACTACAACATCACATCCTTTTTATACCGCTACAACTGCTCTACCCCTCACAAGCTCACTCAGATCCTCCCCCATCACATAGACAAGCAATGGAGGCAGCAACTGCACCTGTGCTAAGCACGCCTTCGAAGCAGGTGAGCATATCTCGCCACGGCATGTTCGATCACAAATGTATACTGACATTGCTGTATTGTAGGCTGCCAATGCTCTCGAGAACCTCAAGATGGAATCCCCAGTCAAGAAGATCGACTTCACAGCCACTCCCGCCGTCTCAAGCAGTTCCGAGCTCAAGGCAGTGCCTCTGGTAGGCCTGCCTGAACTACCTCCGGCGACAGAGACGAAGGAAGTCGCGAAAGATGATGAGGAGCCGATACTGAAGGAGAACCCGAATCGATTCGTCCTCTTTCCCATCAAGTTCCACGAGGTACGTTTTCCGACGCGTCCACCACGCGTCACGCGAAGGTGGATCATCGTAAAACCACTGACCATTGACTGACTGTTCTTCAATATAGATATGGCAGATGTACAAGAAGGCAGAGGCATCGTTCTGGACTGCGGAAGAGATTGACCTGTCGAAAGACTTGCACGACTGGAACAACAAGTTGAACAACGACGAGCGCTTCTTCATCTCACACGTCCTTGCTTTCTTCGCTGCATCAGACGGTATTGTCAACGAGAACCTAGTCGAGAGATTCAGCTCCGAGGTGCAGATCCCAGAGGCACGATGCTTCTACGGCTTCCAGATCATGATGGAGAACATTCACTCGGAAACATACTCGCTGCTCATCGACACATACATCTCAGACTCTGCACAAAGGAAATACCTTTTCGATGCCATTGACACCAGTATGTTTATCACATCGCCATCGTCCACCTCGTCACTAACACTTTACTAGTCCCTTGCATTCGCCGTAAAGCTGACTGGGCTCTTCGATGGATCTCCGATGCTTCTTCCACATTCGCCCTCCGCCTCGTCGCCTTTGCTGCCGTTGAAGGTATCTTCTTCTCTGGTGCCTTTGCCTCCATCTTCTGGCTCAAGAAGCGTGGCCTGATGCCTGGCCTCACCTTCTCCAATGAGCTCATCTCCCGGGACGAGGGCATGCACACCGACTTCGCCTGCCTCCTCTTCTCCCACCTCCAGAACCGACCGAGTGTAGAAGCCGTGGAAAAGATCATCACAGAAGCTGTCGCCATCGAGCAGGAGTTCCTCAGCGACGCACTGCCATGTGCTCTTCTTGGTATGAACGCAGCATTGATGAGGCAATACATTGAGTTCTGTGCCGACCGTCTCCTCCTCGCCCTCGGTGGCAAGAAGGTGTACAATGCTACCAACCCATTCGACTTCATGGAGAACATTTCCCTCGCCGGCAAGACCAACTTCTTCGAGAAGCGTGTTGGCGACTACCAGAAGGCTGGTGTGATGCAGAGCGTCAAGAAGGTCGATGACGCTGGCGTCGAGATTGTCAAGGAGGCACCGAAGAATGGTGGCGACTTTGACTTTGACGAGGAGTTCTAGATGCTCGTCATTGCTGTTGTTGTCTCGCATTCTTCTTTTCGCTTCTTCGCGTCTGATGACCGACGTTTGTTCTGTTCTTCTGTACTGTTGGATATTGGGGATTGTATGGGCATGCCACAGGTGTATGCATGGTGTCGTCGCATGTTAGTATGAAAAGGGCTTATGATCTGGATGATCATTGATATCACTTATGAGGGCACTCACCACACGGCGTTCTTGACCCTATCGGCGGGAATTGGACATGAACATATAAAACAAGGGATGGATGATGGATGGGTTACGCCACTCATGTTTAGCATTAATGGCGATCGAGGCGTGTTAGATAGATAGCATCTCAGCGAATTGACACTTTACTCTTACTTCACATCCAATCTTGCTTGACCATCTCATTATTCCTTGTCTCGTCGCTGTATCCCATCAGTCTGCGCAGAACGCTCACGACACTGTCCCTGGCATCTTGCTGAACCCTGTCCTCCTTGACTCCAAGCTGTGTCTTGCACTGAAATGCTATCCTTTGCCTTGCTCCTCGCTGTTGATACCATGCCTCCTGAGATTGCCTTGATGCTCGATTTTGCGCCACTGCTGAGTCTTGCCTGGATGCTCAGCCCTTCACACTCTGGTCGTGCTCACGACATGTAGTGGCGCTCAATCTGCAGTAGATCGCATCGCTAGACTCCCGTGCTCCCCTGAAACAATCGCATGTTGTAGACAGTCTACGTCCAGGGCCTTGTCTGGTATTATAGTCCAGCCAGTCAGCGACGTCCAGCTGGGCTACCGCGTGTTGTGAGATTTCCTGTTACTCATCGCGACGGAATTACCTCACCTCGAACTCTGCTTACCTGAAGCTAGCTTCATAGCCTTGATCTTGCCGCTCCTTCCTGCTCTTCGACACCAACACGATTACCTCGTCGGGTACCGCCACCACCGCCCTCCATCGCATCACTATCTCCCTTCACCGTCAAAGCCTCAAGCCCCTTCCTCACTCGCTGTGGCATCCCGTTCGGTAAAGGCCGTCGTGTCTCTCTGTCGACGAAGACATGTACCATTCGTCTGTGTCTAGAATTAGTATTCAGTTGCACTCTTCCCT